>Ga0153951_1000195_pt1 | contig 22363 bp, 25 predicted proteins | sample TSNJ035MetaG_FD_102278 | JGI IMG/M metagenome (GOLD analysis project Ga0153951, IMG submission 102278) | Attine ant fungus gardens microbial communities from New Jersey, USA - TSNJ035 MetaG | ecosystem: Host-associated > Fungi > Mycelium > Unclassified | place: USA: New Jersey, Wharton State...
CGACCCGGTCAAGCTCGTCAATCAGCTGATGGGTTCGGAACACGACGGCTACAGGATCGAGAAGAACGATCGCTGCTGCGGCGAGTCGGGCACGCTGGCGGTTACGCGTCCGGACATCTCGACGCAGGTGCGTTTCCGCAAGGAAGAGGAATTGAAGAAAGCAGCAGGGCGCTTTCGTGCCGAAAAGTTTGGTGGTAACGTGAAGGTCCTCACCACGTGCCCAGCGTGTCTGCAGGGTCTCTCACGCTATGCAGAAGACGCAGACATGAGCTCAGACTATATTGTTGTAGAAATGGCGAGAAAAATATTGGGCGAAGAGTGGCTCGCAAACTACGTCAGCGAGGTGAATCGAGGCGGTATTGAACGTATCTTGGTGTAGACCACCAGTTCAGGCCAAGTCTTGATCGAGCGTTGCGTGTATCCATGACAGGTCGGCGAGAATATAAGACATCACTTCAGCCGCTGATGTATGGATAAAGAAGTGTCCTCCATCGATGAGCCGCAGCTTGAATGGTCCGTCGCTATACGCTTCCCACGCACAGAGTGACGAAAGTTCGACATCGCTATCGTGCCTTCCTCCGAAGACTGATAACCTCCCGGGTAATGTAAAGGGGGCATTCGCGCGATAGCGTTCGGCAATTCGCAGATCCGAGCGAATCGCCTTCAGGAAGGGCCGTAGCCATTCTGGTTGTGCAACAAGCTCGATGGGCGTGCCCCCCATTTCCACGAGACGCTGGATGAGTTCATGCTCAGGCAGCATGTGGATGGGGTTGTCGCGCGGTCCGATATGAGGCGCACGATGCGCCGAGCAGAACATGTGCAATGGAGGGGGCTTCCCTCTCCGCACCACTTCGCGCACGAACTCGACACTCACGATGCTGCCAAGGCTATAGCCGAACGTTGCGTACGGTTTGGTCAGAAGCGGGAAAGTCGCGTCAATCAGCGCGTCGACCATTTCGCTGAGGTCGCTGACAGGCGGCTCGAAAAATCTCGTCTGACGTCCTGGGGGCTCAACTGCGACGACTTCGATATAGTCGGGCATCGCTGATGCCCAGCGTCGATAAAGGGCAGCCCCACCGCCAGCATAAGGGAAGCAGAACAACATGATTCGGGCTTCAGGACGCGGCGTGTGCCTGATCAACCAGGGTGTCTTTTTGACGGGCATGTTTGCGCAAGCGACTAATCGATGAGAAACGTGCCGACGCAACGAGTCATTTGTGCGCAGGAGCAGTCACAATCGATAGCATAAGTGCAGACGTCTATCCCGTCTCCCGTCTTTTCGTACAGGGTCGAGACTTGATGAGGTGATGATGGCTCTGAAGTGATAGGCCATGTCCGCTACCTGGCGAGGGCTTGAGCAATTGTCAAGTCTGGTGCATGCGGGCGGACAGACAGGCATGATCAGACCGCCCGCAGAGTGCTTTCAATCACCGGGGTTCCGTCCTTGAAAGCATGTCGTTATACACAATGTCACCACCGGTCCGCGGTGGCGAGAAAGGTCGTTTACCTTCAATGACATAGCGCCGCGCTTGTAAGCTGTCGGCGTTTGCCGTTTACTCTCCGCTTTTGAGCGGACGCCTTGGTCACGGAATCGACGCCCTAGACACAAACGGAATTCGAGCAACTGGACCTTGGCGACGCGCGCCTGAACAAGCGAGCGAGGCTTTTGATGGAAAGGATGGCGGCCGACCCGACGGCCAGCGTGCCGCAGGCATGTCATGGTTGGGGCGAAACGATAGCGGCGTACCGCTTCTTCGATAACGAGAAGGTCCAGTGGCATGCGATTCTGGAGCCGCATTGGCAGCAGACGCAAAAGCGGATGCAAACGCATCAGGTCGTGCTCTGTCTACAAGACACTACCGAGCTTGATTTCAATGGTCAGGATGCGCTCGGATTCCTGAGTTCCGGTCGGACGGGAACCTGCGCACGCGAGTCAGAGCGGCCCTCGATGCCCTGGCGGAGAGTGGCGTCCTCCGGTTTCCGGCTACGCGCTCAGGTTGGGATGCCTACGGGACCCCGAAACTGCCACAATGGGCGATCGTGGTGCGCGAGAAGGTCGAAAAACCCGACTTTTCCGCGGTCAACTGGCTTCCCGAATTGTCGTTCGCCACGGGAGTATTGCGGGCGTCGCAACTGGAGAAACTCCAAGTCATCAACCAGTTTCTCATTGAGCGTCGTCACCAGCTCACGGTGACCTTGCCATTTCGGGAGCGTGCTTTGGAGATCTTTGGCGACGAGAAGGCCTTTGACGGCGTGGTGAAGGGAGATCTGCTGTACGGAAAAATACCATTGTCCGCGATCGGGGCGTGTAATCCAGAACCGCCGTTGGCGCGGGAGGATTTCGTCGGTTCAAGCGGTGCTCTCCTGGTTCTCGAGAACCACCATACATACTGGTCCATGCTGCAGTGGAACCAAGAAGCGTTGCGGTATCGTTCAATAGGCTACGGTAGCGGGAATACGATCCTTAAGTCCGCGCGAGCTATTGGTGATGCTCTCGCGCGCAGCGGCGCACCCTACGCCGAATATTTCGGCGATCTGGACCCGACAGGTGTCTACATTGCTTCAATGCTGGATCGAGGTTTGCGCGAACAGGGCTCGCCCTCGCTTCAGGCAGCGGGTCCGTTCTATCGCTGGCTGTTGGCGAACGGGCGGCGCAGGCCGCTCGGCGGTGACAAGCGGATCAGCGTAGGAAGTACCGTAGAGTGGCTGCCTCCCGATTTGCTTGAGGAGGTCAGGCTTCTGTTTGAGACGGGGCAGTGGATTCCACAGGAATCACTCTCGCTGCATGTCCTTCAAAACGAGCTGTTTGTGTCGTTAGTTCCGGAAGTGCGGTGGGGTCATACGAGAGCTCTTCCTGATACGCTGAACAGCATTGCACGTCTGCTATTGCCGAAGCCTTCGGCAGACTCTGAGCCTCAGCAGGTTGGGGCGACTGCAATAACTCGCAAGCCACGGCAGCGCCACCTCGCCGAGGCTTTTGACAACCCGCGATCGCGCCGGCCCTCGAGGTTCGCCGACTACTTCTGTATAGCGATTAAGACGAGGGCGCATGCTGACGGTTCACGGTTAGATAGCTGTGTTGCGTCAACGTAGCGCTACTGAATCGGACGTCTTGGCGTGAAGCGCCACCAGCGTAGCTCATTGGTTATCAGAGTCGTTGCAGGCAGGCAGCAGCATTTGACTCGACAGACGGTACCTGTTCGATTCGTTATTTCCTGTGGACGCCATCTTCGCTACCGTTGCCAATTCGGTCCCAGTCTTTTTCAGGCAGCCCGTTTGAACGCACCGCAACGCGCTTGGGTGGGCCAGACAAGGGACGGAGCGACCGTATGCGCAAATCCCGTCAACGCGTGGCTGGCGGGCGTTTCCTCCGATTTGTTCCTGATCTCTACAGCCAGATCCGGCGCACTAAAGTACAGAAATGTCGGCAGGCTCATAGACTGACAGAAATCCGTGTGGAAAGAGCCGAAACTGCCTCTTTCTGTCATTTCCCCCTGATTTCTGTACAAACAGGCTGGATTGCCTCCCACATTTCTGTTCCGTCGATCCAAATGACGATTCCACCCAAAGTCTCTATGAAACGGCCACGGCACGCTTTTTCCACCTAAAAGACCATTTATCTGTTCCAGAGCGCCAATGCGGCAATTCCAGAAAACATTAGGTGGTTTTTTCAGGAATTCCATAGCAACTTTGCGTTGATCCTCTGCGGAAACACGACATCTGAATTTTGGACTCACAAATTTATGGGTGATAATTAAGAGAAAGTCGAACTCACTAACGCACCTGATTTATGCGATGGCTACTCGCGAAAACAGGCGATTCACGGCGTTAGTGAGCATGCGAAAACCCGCAGTGACAATTTCTTTCGTTTCGTTACGCCGCGCTTCTTCATGAGCCAGGGCAATCATCGTTTCACCAAGTGGCACGTCCGCTTCGCGTGCCAAAATTAGCGCCGTTCGAAAATCTGGTAGACGTTCACTCTTTACGTATCGATCCAAAGAGCGTTGATTTAGGCCCATTTCCTTGGCTGCTCTATTTACGCTTCGGCCTTTCATCGCTCGCTCTATCAATTCCGCGTACGTCATACAAATCTCCAATTGGTGAGTATTGGACCGTTTGGGCTAACATTCAAATTAGACCAATTGGTCTGAGTCCGGTTTGTCTTAGACCGATTGGCTTAATCGGTAGTCTATCAGCGCTGCGGAAAAGGTAAACCCCGTGCGCTGGGCGTAGACATGTCATAAGCAGGGAGACAGTGTGCGGGATGCTTTAGTGCGGGTCTGCCAGCAGGGCAGTGAATCCAGTTTCCTTACGCTGGTGCCGGTCGAAGTCGGTGCACCGGCGAATCCGTTCCTTCAGTAGTGATGAAGCCGGCTTGCGTGCAGTCGGGTGCCGTCGCGTCGCTGGATTTTGTTCCGCGCGTGTTCGGTCCTGCCCGTCCGCTGCCGGATGATGTGCGGGTATGTCCTCATGGTGATGACGTACCTGAGTTGTGCGCGTGGTGTGGTGTCGATCGCGTGGGTAGTTGCGGTGCCTGTAGTGACTTGAGCGCGGTAGAGCGCTAAGCGTCTTACGTCGAGTGCGTGAGTCTGTTATCCGCCTGAAAAGGCTTTATTCATTGTGAATAGTAGTCCTAACCTCAAAGGGGTATTTATGAATTCGCAAAAGCTGAAGGTTCTCCAGGTCATTAATCGTTCGGGTATTGCCAGGAAGACTGGTAACGCATGGTCGATCTTTTCCGCGCAATGTGTGCTGGAACAAGAGGTGGACGGTAAGCCGCAGCTGCTCGTCGGCACGATCAATTTGCCCGATGCGCTGAAGGATACGGAGCCGGGTGATTACCTCGCGAATTTCGCATTTTTCCAGTCGATGGAAGGCAGGCTCGAACCGCGTATTACGTCGTTGCAGCCGTGGGGGCGTCCAATGGCGCGTCCGAAGTCGGATGCGGTCCCGGCATAAGTTGCCTCGGTGCGGGCCGTGCAGTTTGCGGTCCGCTTTTTTCGCATGCGAAAGGCGGGGGACGTGATGGCGGGTAGAACAAGGAAAGCTGCGGCGGTGCCATTGAATGGGGACGTGTTTCCAGCGTCGGATGGTCCGGCGTTGCAGTTTGTCGCTCTGGATGTGATCGACATGCCGGAGCAGGTGCGGACGACGTTCGATGAGCAGGCGCTTATCGAGCTGGCGGACGACATCAAGGCGCGCGGGATTCTTCAGCCGGTGTTGTTGCGTACGCCGGTCGAGGGGCGGTATCGGTTCATCGCGGGTGAGCGTCGGATTCGTGCGGCCCGCATGGCGGGGCTGTCGGCAGTGCCCGCGCTGGTTGGTGACGTGAGCGAAGAAGCTGCGGACGACATGCAGCTTGCGGAGAACATCCAGCGCGAAGAACTGAGTTTGCAGGATGAGGCGCGGGCGATCCGGCGGCTGTATGACCGGCTCAAAAAGGTCGATCGGGTAGCCGGTCGCGTGAAGAAGTCGTCCGCGTGGGTATCGAAGCGGCTCGCGCTGACCTATGAGGGTTTTGACTGGCGCGCGAAGAAGCTGCTTGAGGATGGCATAACAGAGGACGTGGAGCTGCTTCAGGCGGTCGCGAAAGTGGGCGAGCTGAGCCAGTCGCATGCGTCGGAGCTGGATATCAACATCCGGCAGGGCAACGCAGGACGAAAAGAGGCGAGGGCGGTCCTCGCGGAACTGAAGAAAAAGCCGGCAGCACCGGCCAGGCCTGTTGCAAGTGCAGCGGCTGCTTCTGTGCCGTCGTTGCCGGATGAAGTGCCGTCGGATGCGCCGATGCCGGCAGAGAGGTCTGCCGCCGCCTTCGATGGCCGGGTGGTGCTATGGGAACTGGCGGAAAACCTGCGGCATGAGCAGTGTCCGCCTGTCGATGAGCTGGTGAGCGAGTTTTCTGTTGAGCAGCGGGCGGCGATTCTGGATGTCTGTCGCGATGGGTTCGAGCTGGGCGAGTCGTGCGTGGGGTTCGAAGCGCTGCAACTGGTGCGGCGTATATCCGGGATGCAGGCGGCTGAACATCTCGAAGACTGGTCGCTGGCGGCGTTCACGCTTGGCGCGTTTGCGATGCCGTTTGAACTGGGGACGTTGCTCGCCGAGATGCGTATCGCGATTCACAACGGCTAGTTCAGGAGAGAAAGGAGCGGCAATGCAGAGTCTTCCGCCAGATTCAGTCGAGCAGATTGCAGGACAGCTAACGTTTCTGAACGTGATGCTGTTCGTGTATCTGCTCTGTAAGGGTGTCGGATATGCGTCTGCGGTGCTGGCGCGGCGCGATCCGCCAAAGAAGTTGATCCGTTCGAAGCCGGCCCGGTCGGACGAATCCTAATCGGTGGGCTAAATCAGGGAGAAAAAAATGTTTGCAATGTTGAAGGGTGTGAAGCGTGCTGCGGTTGGTGCGGCGGTTGCGGTTGCGTCGGCTGGCGCTTTCGCGCAAACCTCGGATGCCTCGACGTTCGATCCGACGGCAATCGTCGCGTCGATCAACAACGTGGCGCCGGCGCTGGTGACGGTCGGTGGTGCGGTCCTCGGCGTCGTGGCCGTGGCTTGGGGTATCAAAATGGTTCGTACGTTCCTCGGTCGTTGATGTTCGGGGGATGACCTGACGGTTCGCGACGCTTTCCTTGTGGGGAGCGTCGCTTTTTCGTTTACGGGGCGGGTATGAGTGCAGGGCTCGATGTGGTGGTGTGCGCTCCGGCGTCGGGCGCTGCGGCGGGGTCGGTGCTGGCCGGGGGTGCGGCGGTGTCGTGTGTGATGGGTGACGGGACGGCGGGCCAGCTGTCGGTAATGCGGCTGGATTTGATGGATACGGGCTCAGGTGCCGATGGTTCGGGTGCTGGCCTGGCAATCGGTGGCGCGGTGTTAGGTGTGCTGGCGGTGGCGTGGGGGTTGCGTCATCTGCGCGATTTTATTGCGGGTTCAGCGGGGGAATAGCGTGAGCTACTGGATCGAGCTGGTGATAGTGGTGGCGACGTGCTACGGCGCGGGAATGATTCTGTTCGGTTGACTTGCGGGGTGATGCGTGGGATTCGGCGTGCGGTTTGGTTCGTTCATTCTGTCCTGTGGCGTGCTGCTGTTCGGCATCCTGTTCACTGCGCCTCGTGACGTTGCGTATGCGCAGCAGACTCCATCGGGCGGCTCCGGGCTTATCAACCGGATTATCGAGAAGACGGTGGAGAGTAAGGCGGCGCAATTGGGAATTGGTGCGCTCGATAGCGTGGTTGGCGCGACTGAGGCTGCCATGTCTGCTGCGGCTGGTGCTGCTGGTGCGGGTGCGTGGCTGGGTGTGCTGGCTAGCGTTGCGGGGCCGTTGGGTTTGCTGACTCAACCGACGCCGCTCGGTGATGGTTCATTGACGGCGTGGCAGTTGAATCATGACGGGACGGTTTCGGTGTCGCATGCGACGCCGGATACGTCGGGTGGCGGGAGTGCCAGTCCGTTTTCTCCCTTGCAGTCAGGGGCGCCGTATTTTTGTGTAATTGGTGGTCAGGGTAGTTGTGCCGCGTTTTACGGCTCATCGGCTGAGGCGCTTTTGCAGGAATCCATGCAGCAGGATTCGGATAACCCCGTTGTTGACGGGGTGTCGTCAAATGGCTGCGACGTTGACAGTAATGGTAGTGGAACGTGTTCCTATACGATGGTGAGCCGGTTCACGCCCGCTACTGGTACGGTTAAGACTCTGAAGGTGGCGAGGATTTCGGACGGTAAAGGGTTTCCGTTTGGAAGCTGTGATTCGGGTATGTATGGGGACAGTGGCTGTGTCACGTATGAGACAGTCAGGCCTCTTCCGCCGGTCACTGAGTCGGGTTCGTCCGCGTCGTCCGGTGTCCCGTCGTCTGATCTGGATGATCCGCTGAGCCCGATTATTGTTGCTGCGCTCGCTGACGCGCTTTGGGAGAGTGCTTCGCAGCAGTCCGGGTATAGCGGTATTCCTTACCCTGCGTCGAACCCTATAACGTCTGCGGATACGGGGGCTATTGAGAGTTCGAGTCCGTCGAGCTGGCCTAGCGTCGGTAGTGCGTCGTCTCCGGCTTCTACGCCTTCGGGCGCCAGTAGTCCGTTTCAGATCACCTCGCCCAGTTCGGGTACTGACCCGGGCACAGGTACGGGCACCGATCCGGGTACCGGTACTGGCACTGATCCGGGTACAGGCAGTGGTACCGATCCGGGCACCGGTGACGATTCGGGGTCGTCTCCGTCAGATACGCCCGATCTTTGCCAGCTCGATCCGTCGATCATTGCGTGTCAGCAGCCTGGCTCTGCAATTGCGCCAACGTTGCCTTCGAGCGATGCGACGGTTTCGGTTACACCCGTTACGGTTGGCGCATCGGATGGCGTATGTCCTTCGCCGGTGAGCATCACGGTATTCGGGATGGGGCTCTCGTTCTCCTATCAGCCTGAGTGCGATTTCATGTCTCGTGTTCGTCCGTTCGTTCTTGCGGCGTGCGGGATTATTGCGGCATTGATCTTCGGTGCAGGGCTCAAATCATGACCGGTCTGGCTGCGTGGTTGATGTCGCTGGCAGGGCCGCTGCTGATTCAGGCGCTCGTGGCGCTCGGCGTGGGTGTCATGACGGTGGTGGGTTTCGATGCAGCGTTCAGCCAGCTTGTGATCTGGATCACGACAGGCGTGTCGGGGCTGCCGTCCGATATGGCTAACGTGCTGGCAATCGGCGGTGTGTTCCAGGGCGTGTCCTACATTCTCGGCGCGGTGTCGGCGCGAGTCACGCTAGCGGGTATCTCTGCGGCCAAAAGGTTCTTTCTCAAATGATCACGTTGATAACGGGTGTTCCCGGCAGTGGCAAATCGCTGTATGCCATATGGTCGCTATTGCCTGAGTTGAAGCGGGGGCGACGGCTGCTGGTCGATGGCGTAAAGGATCTGGCTATCGATCACGTCATGGTCGATGAGCCGTGGATCCGCGAGTGGCACACGCATGTGGAGCCGAACGATATCGTGTTCATTGATGAGGTTCAGCGCATCTGGCCGCCGGTGTCGGTCAGCACGAAGCCGACTGAGGATATCGAGAAGCTGCACGTGCATCGTCATCTGGGCGTCGATTTCGTGCTGGTGACGCAGAATCCGCAGCGAATGAACAAGACAGTGCGTGACCTGGTCGGGCGGCACGTACATGTGCGGCGCCTGTTCGGAATGAATCGCGCGATGCTTTACGAGTGGGACTCGTGCCATAACGTCAGCAATCTGCGTGATGCGGTGAAAACTTCGTGGCGGTATCCGCGCGATGTGTTCAGGCTGTACACCAGTGCGGAGCTGCACACGAAGCCCAAAGCCGTGATTCCGAAGTCACTGTTTATCGTGCCGGTTCTGGCTGTGGCTACGGTTGTGCTTGGCTATTCGGGCTTCAGGATGATTCACGGTGGCTTTGGTCACGCCAATGCGTCGAAGTCGGGTGCATCAGGGGTGTCCAGTTCGGCGGGAGCTGCTGCTGCGCCGCTCGCGGGGTCTGCGGTCGTGTCGGATGACTGGCGGGTTGCGGGGCGGTATGCGGATGGCGTTCGTGGATATGTCGTGCTGGTGAATGGCCGTGGCGCCTTGCGACTGGAAGACTCGGCGGGCTTCAGGGGCGACGGCGTGCTGACTTCGGGCGTAGTGGATGGTCGGCGGGTTGCGTCGTGGTCGGGGGCGTCGTCGGCCGTGGCGGTGTCGAAATGAGGCGGGCGGTTGTGGTGCTGCTGTGCTGCGTTTCGTTCGGCGCGCGGGCTGCGGGCGTGGATATTCCGACGTTGCCGGCGCTGCCTCCGTTGCCTGTATCGGGCGTGGCTGCACCGGTCGCGGTGCCTTCTCCTGTCAAGCCGCTGCCGCACGTTCGTAACGGCGCGTTCGATCTGCGATTCGTGAACGTGGGGCAGGTGGTTGATCTGGTATACGGCGATGCGCTGCATATTCCGCATGTGATCGCGTCGGACGTGTTGCAGGATGATCGGGTGGTGTCGTTCCAGTTCGATAGCGGCAAGGGCGATCTGAAGCAGTTCGTGCGTAATTTTCTGGATTCGGAAGGTTTTCAGGTCGTGACGCGGGACGGCGTGGATTACATCTCGCGCAAGCCTGCCGATGTGGTGCCGATGGATCGTGAGACATGGGTGTACAGGCCATTGCATCGGAGTGCGGCGTATCTGGAAAGTATGGTGAACCCGCTGTTCTCCGGTCGCGTGTCGATGCAGGCGCTGTCTGCCGCGGCTAATCCGTCGTCGGCGTCGTCGTCAGCCTCGATGCCGGTGGCTGCATCGGGCACGGCTGCCGCGCGGCCCCCCATGAGTTCAGTTGCGCCTGTCGTACAGCCTGGCGTTTCGGCGGGCGATCAGCTGGTGATCGTTGGTTCCGCTCGTGATGTGCGCGACGTTCGCCAGCTCGTGCCGCAGCTCGATACGGCAGTGGGTGAAGTCGTGGTGCGCGGCTGGGCCTATGAGGTTGACGATACAGACGGCAGTAATACCGGGTTCAGCATTGCCTCGAAGCTGCTGGGCGTTGGGCTCAATGTGAGTTCGGGCGCGACGGCTGCGGACGTGAATGCGCTGCAGTTTGACGCGGGGCGGCTGTCGTTCGCAATCTCGGCGCTCAAGTCGGATTCACGGTTTCGCGAGCTGTCATCGCCTAACGTGCGGTGTGTGTCGGGGCAGCAGGTCAGGCTCAATGTCGGTCAGCAGGTGCCAACCGTGTCGAGCGTGAGCTTTCAGGGGGCGAGCGGCACGCCTGTGCAGTCGATCGAGTATCAGGATGCGGGCGTGATCTTCAACGTGACGCCAACCGTCCTGAGCGACGTGATCCAGCTGAACATCGATGAGGAGATTTCGAGCTTCGTGAACACGACAACGGGTGTCAGCGGCTCGCCCACGAAGAACACGCGCTCATTGCAGACGGTGGCCGACATGAAAGACGGCGAGGTGATCGTGCTGGGCGGGCTGCTGCAGGATCAGGCCTCGCAAACCAAAAGCCATGAGTGGTTCCTGCCGTCGCTTCTCGATGGTCGCACGACATCCAAAGGGCATACAGAGGTCGTGCTCGTTCTGCAGGTGCAAAAGCTCTAGTGGCCGGCGAGCGTGAATGCGTAGTAGAGCCCGACGACGACGGCGATCCAGATAAGTGCGATGACGAACAGTGGCGTGCGTCGGCGCTTCTCGGTCTGATCGACGACGCTCTGTAGCAGGTTGGGTTTGCGGGCGGTCTTCTGCTTGTACTCGTTGCGGTACCAGTCACGATCTTCGAATGCCATGTCTTTCCCCGGTTGGCGAAGCGGCGATTCTATCAGCGTGATGTGGCGCGGGCGGGCGTCTAGCGTCAGGAGTGTCCGGGCGTTGATCGCAGCGATGGTAGGGCGTGGGCGTGCCTGCGGAGTCGTGGCGGTTATCGCGCGGCTCAGCGCGGCCTCCCGGACCGAGTAGCGGGTATCGGCGTTGTGGCTGAACGTGAGGCACAGGCGGTGATCGCGGCCGCCCCTCACTGCAAGCTGCCTTTGTGGGCGCCTGAGTGCCGCTGCGGTGAGCATATGCGCCGGATGCGGGCCTGCCGGTGGGTGGTGAGGGGCTGGTGGTGGCGCGCACGGGCGCATGCCTCCAGCGAGCCGTAGGCCGCAGAGGCAGGCGCGCGAAGCGCGCCTAAACTTGTACCTCTAACACTTAACGGAAACGACGGCGGGACGGGGCTTGCAGCAAGGTAGGGCGGGGAAGTGCAAAAAGAAAACCCGGCGATCGTTGGCGCGATCCCGGGCGGTGACAAACATCGGATAACAGGATATCCAACGTGAGTACAGACATTGTAGTAGGTAAGCGTTCGTCATTCCAGGATGTTCTGAACGGGGCCGGCTCGATACAGGCATTGAACGCTGCAAGCATTCGCGGTGACGCGGTGCCGGAATACGAATATGAAGGGCCGTTTAGCGATGAATACATCGTGCGCACACAGCGATTTGAGGACGGGCAGCAAGAGGTCGTGGCGTTCAGTGTGGCCGTGCAACGGCGCTTTGACGAGCTGCGGCTGCGTCCTCGTGGGTTGCGTGGCAAGCGTGAGAAGCTGGAAGGCGAAACCGATGATGATGTGATGGTGAAGGCGTCGAAGTCGCTGGAAACCTCGATAGAGCGTTCGCGCCGGATGATCCGCAAGCGCTGCAAGGCGATCCGCGCCGATCGGATGCTGACGCTCTCAACGCGTGCGAACGAAACGCGCGTGGAAGTGTGGGCGAAGTGGTGGGACGAGTTTCGTAGGCGAATGAATCGCCTGAAGGATTTTCACTACGTGGCGGTACTTGAGCGACAAGATCGGGGCGCGTGGCATATCCATGTCGCGGTGCATGGCCGGCAGAACTGGAAGCTGCTGCGCTCGATCTGGATGTCGGTCATCAGCAAGTCGGGTACGGATGGCGCGGTGAACGACAGCGTAGGTAACGGCAAGCGTAAGTGGCTGTTTCAACAGTGGGGTGGCAAGGGACGTGCATCGCGTCATCGGATTGCAACGTACATCGCCAAGTACGTTGGCAAGGGCGGCGACGCGTCGACGTTCAATAAGAAACGCTACTGGACCAGCAAGGGTATCGTGCTGCCAGAAACAATCACATACGCGCATCTCGGCCCGGAGTTGCGCGCAGCAGACGCAATCGCGGCTGCACATGAATGCGTGATCGCGAATGGCGCCGACTGCGGAGCTGCGCAACACTTCTGGAATGGCGGGATTGGCGTTTTCTGGATGGCTACGGGCAACACTGTCTAGTACATCTCTTATAGGGGATGAGTTGTAAGCCAGTCTCGAAGCGCGTTGTTCATGCGCGTTTGCCAGCCTTCGCCACTGTTCTTGAACCGTTCAATGATCTCGGCGTCGTATCGAATCGTGACGGCGATCTTTGGGTTGATGAGCTTTGGACGCCCGCCGCGTCGCTTCATCTGCGCAAACTGTTCGTCGGTCGGCTCGAACGTATCCGGATCGGCGGCGATACCGCGTGCGATCGCATCTTCTTCGGCCGGGGTGTTACGGCGTAGTTTGGATTGCTTGTTCATAACGTTCAATCTCTCGGTTGTTAGCCTTTCGCAAGCTAATGATCCTGAATGTTTCGCCGCGCTGCGTGAACACCACGCAGTAGAGGCGGGAGCTAATCACGGCGTAGCCGATTTCGCGTAGTTCGCCATAGTCCTTACGGTCATCAGGCGCGCACCAGACAGCGGTCCAGTCGATAAATTCGGCCAGCGCCAGTGGAACTCCGTGCTTGTCCTCGTTCGTGACGCTCTTGGGTCGGTCGTAGGTTGTCTTCATCAATTATTGTAGTTACGAAAACTGGGTTAATCAAAGGATTTTTGTAACTACGTTATTCGCGGGTTCCCGCATACATGGCGTCGTTGTTTGCACCCGGCACTGCCGGTGCGGACAGCTCGCTCCGTATGAGTGGACTGGCGTATAGCGATTCGTTCGCAGGCGGTCTTAACAGCCGCGCTGGAATGCTGGCCGGCTGCTGGATTCGGCGTTCGATCTCGGTGTATCCCATCTGGTCGCGCATTAGCTCCAGCTCGAGCGCGTCCAGGCGCAGCACGGCTACGGCCCATGGTGGAATGACGGCACGGCCATTCATCCAGTCCTTGATTGTGCGTTCGTGGCGTCCGAGCTTGCGGCACAGGTAGCGCATTGGCAGGTTGCCTACGTAGTGCAGGAATTCGGCTGACGACGCGGCGTTGTAGCGCGTGAGGATTTTTGGTTTGCGTTTTTTCATGGTGGTCTCGCGTGGGGATTACAGTCTGCGACCATGGATAAAAAAGCCGCTCATGGGAGCGGCTGTTTCGTTGTGTGACGCGAAGTGAGTTCGTATCTTTCATATAAATTACAACCAAAATTTTGGGTGATAATTAAGATTATGTAAAATTAAATAAAACCTCCCAATACCCCCCATCCGACACACCACACCCACCCAAACCACCCGACCCTCGCCAGCACATCAATCAGCTAGAATTCTTCAGAAGAAAGCCGCTAAAAAAGCGGCTCAAATAATAAAACTCAAATAGGCCATGTCTAAAGTCTCCATCGTCGTTCCCTGCTTCAATCAGGAAGCGTTCATTGCCGAAGCCCTCGAATCGGTGCTGGTGCAATCCTACGGCGACTGGGAATGCATCATCGTGAATGACGGCTCTACCGATGGCTCTGACGCCATTATTCGGCAATACGCAAAGAAGGATCGCCGGTTTCTGCCTTTTCTCAAGGATAACGGCGGCGTTGCTGCGGCTCGCAACTTTGGTTTTACTCAGGCGTGCGGCTCACTCTTTGTGCCGCTCGATGGCGACGACAAACTGCACCCGGACTATCTGCGCCGAGTCGTCGAGCGCTTCGAGGTCCAGCCCGATACCGTGCTCGTGTATACCGGCACGCAACGTTTTGGCGAGAGTCGCAAGGTGTGGCGCTTGCCAACATATAGCTACGAAAAGCTGCTCTGGCAAAACATGATCGTCAACACGGCTATTTACCGGCGTGAGGCGTTTCTGGCCGCGGGTGGCTACTCTCCGGAAATGATCTTCGGCTTTGAAGACTGGGAATTCTATGTACGACTTCTGAACCCCGAATCCAAAGTCCAATACATTGACGCGCCGCTGCTTTTCTATCGCATCAAGAAAAGCTCGCGATCGACTGAGCTGGTCGAAAGAGACAAGATCAAGGAGTCGCAGCGACTGATCTATGAGCGCAATCGCGCGAAGTATGCTCAGTATGAGGCCAATCCCATCAACGTCTTCGGCAAGTGCATGAAGGACTTCGCCCCTTCGTATACGGCGCGCTATAAGCGCCAGGCCTGCTACATGCACGCTGCGTACGGCATCGCGATTGCCTTCCTGCTCGCAACGGTGGGCGTACTGCTCACGCGCTAACATGAGCATCACAATCGCGCGCCTCGTTCGGGTAGTACGCCGAGGCCGGGAATATCTTTGTTGCCGGTTATCACCAGAGCGCGTGAGTCACTTTGGATAGTGCGCGCGGAATGAACAGGCACGAGCATGGCGAAGACGACAAAGTGCCGGCCTGCGAGGGACGTGTATCCACGAGGCTATCCACGCGCGATAACCTTCACTACGCCTCGATTCATTAAACATCAGGTGCATGCATGACGAATGCACGGTGTAAAGATCGAATAGTCGTCAGCGCAATAGCAAATCACTTATGCACATGCAAGTGTACGAGTGTCCCCAATTCGCGCTTCCTGCAAATGCGAATAGTCGTTCATATATACGAAGCTCGATTTGATTTCCTTAGAGGCGCAAGCAAACCTTGGCGGCCGCCATGCTGCCATTGACGCTGGCGTCTACAACGAGAACGGCTGGCTTGCCGGACTCCTGTTTTGCGGCGAATTGCAAGTCAACTTGTATATGGCAGTGTTCTCTATTCACGCTTTCTGAGAATACGAATAGTAGTTCTTATACGAGGAACTCGATTTTAGATAGGCCCCACCGTCAAATTCTTGGCGAGCGCGTAGCGCTCATCCTTGGCACGAGAAACGGATGCCGACATGCACTTCACCGCCACGCTGTAGATGCTCTCGCGCAAATTCGATGCGAGTGATGAGATTCTCTACGTCATCCCGCTCGCAACCCAGGTACGGATTCGTTCGTTGATGTCCTGCAATTGTCGCAGCGACGCACGGCGCATCATGTCAGCGATTTGGCCCGGTGGAATGTTGGTGAGTGCCGATACCGTGGCGTTCAGCCTCGCCTGGAATTCGCGTACGCGTTCGCCGCTGTCCCGGCGATACTCCGGCGACTGGGGATGGGCCGGATTCGCTGACCGTCCGGGATCCGTCGGCGAATAGGGCGTGGCGGGTAGATTGCTGGTACGCATGGCGAAAGACACGGGTTCAAAGTTGAGTCGAATGTACTCGCGTCAGTCGACTACGCGGTTCTTGCGGCGAAGCGCGGTCGCGTATTCCGAAGGGGCGTGAGCCGAATAAGATGTGCGTCCGGTTCCGCCGGCTCTATTGCATTCTCGTCAAATGTACAAGGTTAACTTTGTCCGCTTTTGTGACACGTAAGCTATCGGGGCGCCGTTTCCGCTTGTGCGTGGGTGCCGGCACGCTCATCGCAACAATCACATCGAGAATGAATGGGTTGCGGCGAATGCCAAGCATAAAGATCAGCCAAGTCGCCAACGCAATAGCAAGTCAATTTGCATATACCAGTGCTCGAGTGTTCTCTATTAAAGCATTTCTGAAAAATGCGAATAGTATTTTTTATGCGAGAAGCTCGCGTTGATTTGCCTGGATTCGCAAGCAACTATCGCGTCAATTTCGATTTTCAATTGGACGCCAGTCGGTCCTTTTCGTCTAATTAAGCGGATTTTTAAGTAGCCGAAAATTGACGCCGGAGAACAATCGAAATGTCAGAAAGAACGAAGCGAATCGCGAAGAGTCTCGTGGCCGTAACCTGCGCCGCGATGATGTCGTCTCCCTATGCCGCCGATATGACGCGCGATAACGGATCGCCGGTTGGCGACAACCAGAACTCGCAGACGGCCGGACCGGAAGGTCCGGACACGCTGCAAGACTCGCATCTGATCGAAAAACTGCAGCGCTTCGATCGTGAGCGTATTCCCGAGCGCGTCGTGCACGCGCGCGGCACCGGCGCTTTCGGCGACTTCGAGAGCACTGCCGATATCAACGACCTGTCGATCGCGCAAGTGTTCAAGCCCGGCACGAAAACACCTGTTTTCGTGCGCTTTTCGACGGTCATGGGCTATCGCGGCTCGCCGGAGCAGGCACGTGACCCGCGTGGCTTCGCGATCAAGTTCTACACGACCCAGGGTAATTGGGATCTGGTGGGCATCAACATGCCGATCTTCTTTATTCGCGATGCCATCAAGTTTCCCGACTTCGTGCATGCCAACAAGCCGAGTGCCGTGACGGGCGTTCAGGACGCTAACCTCGCGTTCGACTTCTTCTCGCATGCGCCCGAAGCGACGAACATGCTCACGCACCTGTACACCACGGAAGGCATGCCGGATTCGTATCGCCACATGGACGGCTATGGCGTGCATGCGTTCAAGCTTGTCAACGCGCAGGGCCAGGTGCACTACGTGAAGTTCCACTTCAGGAGCGAGCAAGGCATGCATGGTATCCGCCCGCAGGATATCCCCGGCTCGATCGGCGCGGACTGGAACCTGATGACGAACGATCTGTACCACGCAATCAAAGCGGGAGACGATCCGAAATGGGACCTGTATATCCAGGTGCTGAATCCGCAGGACCTGAACAAGTCCGACTATGACGCGCTCGACGACACGAAGATCTGGAGCAATGTGCCCGAGCGCAAGATCGGCACGCTGACCCTCAATCGCGTACCGGATAACTACTTCGAAAGCACCGAGGAATCGGCGTTCGCGCCGTCGCGGATGGTGCCTGGTATCGAGCCGTCCGAGGACCGCATGCTGCAAGGCCGGATGTTTGCCTATGCGGATACGCAGATGTACCGTCTCGGCGCGAACTTCAATAGCCTGCCGATCAATCGCCCGCGCGTGCCGGTTGTGAACAACAACCAGGACGGCAAGATGAACTTCGGCGACCGCAAGGGCGAAGTGAATTACGAGCCTTCCACGCTCGGCGAGATTCCCCAGGACCCACGCTACAAGTACGTGCAGACGCCGCTTTCCGGCACGACTCAGCAAATGGCGATCCGCAAGACGCTCAACTTCCGGCAGGCGGGCGAGTACTACCGCACCCTTTCCGAGCAGGACAAGCAGGATCTGGTGACGGCGCTGTCCGGCGACCTGAACCACGTGACCAACGACACGAACAAGTACACGATGCTCTCGTACTTCTACAAGGCCGATGCGGATTACGGCAGCCGTCTGGTAGATGCGACGCACGCGGACTTGCCGCGCGTGAAAATGCTTGCCTCGAAGCTTTCGGATAAATAGCCGCTAGAAAACGGCGGAGACGGCTGTATGGTCTCCGCCGGTTCAAGGTGTATTAAGGCTTGAAGTTGTGCCGCCTATTCAAGCGGAGAATCATTGCGATGAACCCCTTCCGATCTATTCTGCCCCCTGTGCTTCGCGTGATGGCCATGGCCTGCGTGGCCGTTGCCATGGCAGGTTGCGCATCGACACCGGTGGCCGCGACTACCGGTGCTCACCCGGAGCTGCGCCGCTACGACGAAGAATGGTTCGACGCGGCGCGTATCGGACGCGTCGATATTCTGCAGGCGCTCGTTGCCGCGGGCTACCCGATCGATGCGACGACGCACGAGGGCTATACGGCGGTGATACTCGCGGCCTACCGGCATCAGCCTGAGGCACTCGAGTATCTGCTGCGCACGGGCGCGAATGCATGCACGGGTGACCAGCACGGCAATACCGCGCTGATGGGCGTTCTCTTCAAAGGAGATACGGCTCTGGCCAGGCGCCTGATCCAGACGCACTGTCCGATCGATCAGACCAACAATGCCGGCGAAACGGCGCTCGCCTTCGCCGCGTTGTTTGGACGGGTCGATCTGGTGCCGCAACTCGTCGCGCACGGAGCGAATCTCGAGCATGCCGACGAGCTCGGACGGACCGCGTTGCAGATCGCGGTTCAGCAAGGTAATGCCACGACCATTACCGCATTGGAAAAGGCCGGCGCGCAGCACGTTCCCGATCCGGCGATGTACAACCATCCTTGAAATCAGAACGCGAATCCGTTCGCTTCGGATCTTGCACCGGCTTTTCGCCTCACCGGATCGTTGCGCTTCGCACGCCGAATACACTGTGTCTCCGGCACAGAGGTTTGCCCGTTCCGCAACGATATAGAGAACACCTATGCCTACCCGTTCTATCCGTGGGAACAGCCAGACCCGCTCCCCTGCCGGCAAACACTTTGAGAACGACTCCCCTGCCCGCCAGAGCGAGACTTCAGCACGATCCGGCGTACGTCGTATGCCGGAACTCCTGACTCGATTGGGCGAGAAAAAAGCTCCGCGTCCTGAATCTACAACGGGTAAGGTCCCGGTCAAGCGGGTACAGACAAACGACACGGTCGAACCGACCAGAGGGTCGGCCGGGATTCGCAAAAAATCCGCCACACCTCGACATAAAATGATGATTCAAATGGGAAATTGACTGCCTGATTGGTCAAGGGAGCCGAGCAGATCGTTCCCAGGCTGCTGATGTGCCCCGTACGGCGAAAGCACCTCGACAACATTATTGAGCAAGTTGAGATTGAAGCGGAAGTATCGGTGTAATGGGCAATTGCCACTCGACGCGGGGACAACGAAAGCCGTGGAACGGTGATTTGTTCTCCTTTCTCGCTCATAAGTAACCCATCGGTTCGCGAACTGAGTTGGAGGTTCGCCACCAAGAAGCCCATCGGCGATGGATGCCGGCAAACTCGGCGTGCGGCTGGTTTCGTCGTCTTCACGTGTCATTGAGGATAGGCTAGCCATGCCCCTGATGCTGCCGTGTCAATACTGTTCACCGCCATGAAATCCCGAGAAACCTCAGCTTCCAGTTCCCAGTTTCCCAGCACACCCTCGGCCTCGAACGAGGCTTGTGCCCGCGAATCGCTTACGGGGACATCATCTCAAGCGCGGCCGCAGGCATCGGGGGCGCTGTCTCGGCTCATGCAGATGCGGCGACAGCGTGGCAGCGCGTCCGAAGCTCCGCCGCCGAAGGCCCATTCGGCGGCACCTGCTGACTTACGGCTGCATGCCGCAGTAAGGCGCGCCGATGCTACTGCCATACGCGAGCTTGTCGATTCAGGCCTGAAACCCGTTCACCTGAACGATAACCGTCAGACACCGCTCGACGTGCTCGACTCAATGGCTCTCGATGTGGCGTCGAGCCAGCTAATCCGTAGTGCGTTGTTGCACTCCCAGAACGAATCGGCGCCGCTTGGCTACGTCAAGCCGGAAGCGTTCCACGGGAGTCCATGGGGCTTCGAGATTCTGCTGTCGGGTGAATTGAGGGGGGGAGTCAATGATACGAAGGGCGGCACGCAATCCCTCGAAGGCAAGGTGTTCTTCTCCGACCGAACACCGACGTCGCCCAGCGAGCCGACCACACGCACCGACTTGCGCAAAAACGCTCGCATTTATTCGAACGGCTCTGGGTGGAAGGCCACCACCGCAAGTAGCCGCGGATTCCAGTATCGGATGGTGCAAGCCATGCTTGAGGGCATAAAGCAGAAAGCGCCGCTGAATATGCAGGGTGCGCCTGAAACGATCGAGGCGCAAACCGCGGACGATATTTGGCCACAGATTGTCGGTCATTTGGGACAGGTATTTCACAAGACCGGGTCGTTCGAAGGACCCGAGTTCGAGCACGCTACCCTGAATAAAATGTTTGAGGCGATACAACTCCCGTCCTCGCTCACGCTTAAAGTCGCGCAAACGCCTAGCCACGTGGTTCAGGGACGAGAACTATATGAACTTTATGGACGGGCAGCCACGCAGTTGAAGCAACAGTTCGAAAACGGCAAGACACCGTTTCTTGCCGTGATCAACGAGGGACGTATGGTGCCGGTGGTGTTTGGCTTCGAGAAAGTGTCTGGCCTGCAATCCCACACTATTGAGTACATGCCTCCCAAGGGTCCCAAAAGCTATTCTTACCAGAGCGTAAATCATCCGCTAACGGGCTCCGACGCGGGCGGCAAGCTGAAAGAGATCGAGGTGCGCGACCTGGAGGACCTTGCAACTCTCAGCCTTGCCTGCCTGGCGCGTGGCGTAGCGATCCCCGAGGACGCAACCATTCGTCTGAAGAAACGGGCACTTCGAGCGCCGAAGGCCCACTATTTGACGTCAACCCAACGGGCGCAGTTCGAGGCGGCAATCATTGGGGCGTTGTCTCACAAGACGGGAAATTCCCCCAAAGAAATGCGTTCCGTCATCGAGAATGCGTCGATTGAGCAGTTGCAAGTATTTAATGCATATCTGAGAAGTCTGCCATTGACGAAGTTCTCTGTTGCTTGACGACACGTTATCGAGTCGGCGTCGCAGCGTTTCCTGCAGTGCAGTGGCGAGGAGTATGCGATACGCCGTTGGACTCGGGTAGTTGGCAAGTGCAATGGCGGCAATCGGCATCTATGTCGCTAACTTATATTAGCGATAGGGGTATATTTTCTTGCCAAACTGCCAGTTTACGAAACGCGTCACGTCCGGCCGTCATGCCACTGTCATCCCGGCACCTATAATTTCTGGATGCCCATCTCACACCCGCTGCCCTTTCCCGACTCTGCGTCTCTGGCTGCATTGCGCACCTGGTACGCAGGCGTCGGCTCGCGCGAAGCCGTCGAACACTATTGTCCCGAGCAGCTTGGCGACGGGAAATCGGCCCGCGGCGTGATTGGTTGTATCCGACGCCAACTCATCGATTTTGCCGTCAGTCGTCATCGCGACGATCTGGCGAAACTGTTTCAGTGCGAAGCAGGCGAACGGACTCGTCACTGCAAGGCAGTGGCGAGCGCCATAGACGTGCTGCCATCGCTACTGATACCGCACCCAAAGATCAGCGACCCAATCGATGCGTGGCTGCCGTCCCGGGCCGTCGCCGCGTTGCGTGCGCACGGCATCAGGACGCTGGCAGACCTGACAGTGCGAATTCCCCGTCGCCGTCGCTGGTGGCTCGCCATTCCCAGTCTCGGGGAGCGCAGTGCCCGCCGGGTCGAAGCCTTTTTGCGGCTTATCCCGCGCTGACGGAGCGGGCTCGTGCGCTGATCGTGGCGGCCACCCCGGAATCCGTGACGCCGTGGGAAAACATCCGCGTCCCGCATGACGTCGACGGTTCGCACGGCATCTTCCGTGCGCCGAAGTCGATGTGCGCACTTGAGGCCAATAACGATTATCAGGCTATCAACGCCTGGCTCGACCGGCACGAAGCCACGGAAACGCAGCGCGCCTATCGCAGGGAAGCCGAACGCCTGCTGCTCTGGGCGATCCTCGAGCGCGGCCGCGCCTTGTCGTCGCTGACGAGTGAAGATGCGACCACCTATCGCACTTTCCTGCGTCACCCCACGCCGCGCGCCCGGTGGGTCGCACCAGCGCGGCCGCGGTCGTCGTCCGAATGGCGGCCGTTCACGGGCGCACTGTCGCCGGACTCCATCGCCTACGCACTATCGGTGCTGGGTGCAATGTTTCGCTGGCTTATCGAGCAACGGTATGTGCTGGCCAATCCGTTTGCGGGCCTCAAAGTACGCGGCGCGCCGCACAACGGTGAATTGAACATCGCCCGCGCCTTCACGGCTGGAGAGTGGGAGTTGGTACGAACGATTGCCGATGGGCTGGAATGGTCCCATGACTGGACGACACCGGCCGCGCAGCGTCTGCGCTTCGTACTCGATTTCGGTTACGGAACCGGCCTTCGGGCAGCCGAACTGGTTGGCGTCACGCTCGGCGGTATCGAAATCGGCGCGCGCGGCGAGCGATGGC
>Ga0153951_1000199_pt1 | contig 22127 bp, 31 predicted proteins | sample TSNJ035MetaG_FD_102278 | JGI IMG/M metagenome (GOLD analysis project Ga0153951, IMG submission 102278) | Attine ant fungus gardens microbial communities from New Jersey, USA - TSNJ035 MetaG | ecosystem: Host-associated > Fungi > Mycelium > Unclassified | place: USA: New Jersey, Wharton State...
ACTCATTGTTGTAAACGGTCACCCTGGGGCGGTTTGGGCGAAAAGTGCTGATCTGGGAGATGAGATCGGTACTGTGGTCATGGGTTCTCCTACGGTTGGGACGGTATGCAAGGCGAACTGGACTAGTGCCAATATAATAGTGTCAGAGATGTACACAACATTGCCCGTGTCGGCGAAGCATGCGTATGCCCAGGCAATCATCGATAAATTCAAGCCTGAGAGGTGAGCAGATGGAATAATTGGCTTTGAATAATGGTTGAGAGAACCCTAGGGTTGCACTGCTGGACGAGTATTCGGTGTCTACTTATATTTCTAATCAACCAGTCTCTTTGCAAGATGCACCTATCCGTTATCTTTCAACCACCGATTTCGACCCTGTATGTAGTTTGGATTACATTTTACATGATTTAATCTCGAAGCTTTGCAGGGAGCCCGTGCCGAAACATTCGCACCGCCGAACGTCATCAAAACTACTTCTGCGGCCTTTATGTCCATTTTGAGTACCCAAGCCACCTGTTCGGGAACACTTATCCTCTTGCCTCGCCCACAAATAAACGAGAGGACACCGCTGACTATTGAACTAGTAACCACAACGGACGGTTACACGTGGCCTGAAGAAATGATGGATCAAGCAGACAGTCTACTCATAAATGTCATCGGTGAAACTCAGAGCAGGAGGTGGAGCAGAGCTACTGGTCCCCAGCTAGGTGAAGGAGGAATGTACATATAAGAAATAGGTCGAGTCATGTCAGTTTCTAACAGCAAACACAGCCTGGCCATGTAGCGAATTCTACCAGACTTGTACCTACTTCTAAAAGTAAATGGGTATCTCAGACGTCACCCTATATGGTAGACGGCTAGTATATTCACCTAAAAGTGAATAAGTATATATAGGGTAAGGTGAGCTAAGATAGATGACGTTTGTAGGAGAAGACTTGCCTCAGACGTCACTCTATATGGTGGACGACTGAGGCTAGCAAAGGTATCTAGGAAGTCTGGGACACCCTGAGATTTGACATTCATGCTCAGCATCTCGGCGCAGACCGTCTGAGAAAAAACTGTGACCTCAGATCTTCTCAGACTTGTGCTCAGCATAATCAATAAATTTGTCATCAATATCGGCAGATGCCGAGCTAGTGCGAGAGCAGGCTGTAAGGACAGGTAAGGACAAGGACTACGCGGCAAGACAGCTCAAGGTAAGCCCGCATCAGTTTCGTTGAAGCAGTCCAAGTCGACGAGCACCCGTCTCATGCAAAATGGTGTATTGCTGAGTTGGATGTTGCGTCGGACAATTGGATGACGCTCAAGTGGTTATGAGATAGACTGACCCTGTTTTTGTCTTGTCATGAAATTTAGATGGTGCGTTCATTCTATCTAATGTAGCTAACAAGCTACTTTTTTTAATCCCCCTTTTTTGCGAGTTTAGAAGCTAGAGATCGACTCCTTTTCGGGTTACCGTATCTATCCCAGCAGGGGCACGCTTTTCGTTCGCGGTGACAGCAAGGTATAGCTGATTCTGCTTTCCCTTGTCGATTCCAATTTCAGTCCATCAGGTCTTTCGTTTTGAGTCCTCGAAAAATGCTTCTCTCTTCGCCCAGCGCAAAAATCCTCGTAAAATCACTTGGACCCAGGTCTTTCGTAGGATGCACAAGAAGGGTATCACGGAGGAGGTTGCCAAGAAACGTTCTCGCCGTACCGTCAAACACCAGCGTGGCATCGTCGGTGCTGATCTGAACTTCATCACTGCAAGGCGGAACCAGGCGTCTGAAGTCCGCAATAAGGAACGGACAGCTGCCATCGCTAAGGCTAAGAGTGAAAAGAAGGAGAAAGAAGCCAAGAAGGCCAAGGTATGTCTCTCAATTGTCTTTGAAGCGGCGATGTTGATTTATCTCCTGTTCACTAGGCCTCCCGTCCTGTCGCACCCTCAGGCCCCAAAGTGTCTAAACAACAGATGAAGGGTGGTAAGGGTGGCCGATGAAAGCATCAAGGGATGTAGTGTAGCATAATTGGTATTCTTTCAATCGTATGGCTTATGTTTTCTTGTGCAAAATTTTATGTTATATGGCACATAAGTCTATGTATCTCCTGCTTTTCAGAGGGAAAGGAGTGCATGAATAATCACAGCGAGTACTTTCTGTCAGCGTGCTTTCGTACTCTATTGTCAAGTGAAAGGGACCACTTTCAATCTGTGTCATCTAGTAGAGAGAAATTACTAGTGTATGCACAAAGTACTAACTACTACAAGACAGGAGAAAAGGACATAAGACGTAAACAACCATACACCTAGCTACAAGCCGGTAATTACAAAAATCCATTTACTTCGTCGCTTTGACGACAGAGACAACAATGATGACAATAATGACCGCTATTGCGACGCCAATGATGATGCGCATCTAAACCGTGCGGTCAACAACTGGTTCGCAACGATTTGTTCGAATACACACACACCTTCATATCCTTCCACCTTGAACGACAAACCAGATCAGTTCCATCAGTTCCATCCACGTTCAAGAGAAGTAATCATCATGCTTACCACATATTCTATAAAATAAGAGAAAAAATTGATCCGAAGGATCTTCAATATCTGAGAACTTTCGGAAAACTCACCTTACGAACACGGTTTGCTCCTCTGCGAAAGCCCTGTGCGGAAACAGCAAGGTTATCTGGTCAGGTTAATTTAGTCATTCTTGAATAGATTCCCAAGCACAAATCCGTATCGGAAAGATACAGCGCAGACACACACACAGAAAAAGGAGAGTAACACTCAACACACACCTGTCTTGTCGTGCAATGAATCCACCAACTCTCCTCGTTCCATTACTTTGTCTAAATTCGTCTTCATGATGCCCACTGTATCATTTATCTGCGCCTGGATGGCAGCAGTTTTGGCATTCCCTTGGTTCCCTTGGTTCGCACCAGAGGAAGGGCCATCGCGGGGAAGATACGGGTCGTATGGCTCAGACCTGCATAGTTGTCAGCATATGCCATGGTTTATTACGCCTTGAAACAGACATGAAGAAGGCGTATAAGTCTGACCAGCGCCTATGAGTACTTGTCCCTGATATACAATTGTAGGTGTGCAGCTTACCGTATCAAACGAGCAAGGGTCAAGGATGTACAGTGAAGCGCAGGCGCAGCTCACCCACGGTTTGTCACAACCAGTCACAGGGAACTATGTGATGATCAAGACAGATCTATGACAAATCTGTTAGGCAGTTGAGGGTACTACTATTGTTGCTGTTGTTGCTGCCGCTGCTAAGGCAAGACCAGAACCCAGGGGTATATTTAGAAGGGGATACTAATACATAACAGGTGATACTAAAGACGAAAGAAAAGAGGATAGTCCCTGACGCTCACAATGAGTGAGATACCAACGAAAAAATAAATCATTACATTTTTACTCCTCGTCTTCATCTTCATCCTCCTCCTGAATGGCCTGTCTAAATGCAGGGCCAGATCGTATAGTAGGAAGCTGTCTCCTACTCGTTCGCGTCTCACCAGTAACCTGCTCTTGGGGTATTGGCGACACACGCTCGGTCAGCATCTTCGGCTTTGGGTTTCCCTGCCCCGACAACATCGAGTCACCCCTATTTGTGCGCGTTGTACTTTTACGGTTTCCTCGTGGAGTCACAACGTCTATAGAATTGCGGCTTAGGGATGTCCCCATCTGACCAAGACCACCCGCAAACACAGGTACATCCTCATCTTCATCCACCCAATCGCTCTCGTCTCCAAGGGTCAGTGACTGACGACCTGAAAATACATCTCGTATTACAGTAGGCTCATTTGCAGGTGATATAGCCAAAACTTCAATGGGAAGGTGTGCAGTGCGCGTTTGCCATCCAGGGGGCTCCAGGCCCCATGACTTTTTCCAACTCGATCGTCCCGTAAGGTTATTAGATAATATGGGGCTCAAAAATGGCCCAGGTCGCTTCTGAACGAATAACGAACTTCCACTAAGTAGTCTATCTCTTGACCGAATTCTAAATTTGAGTGGTGATGCCATGGCCGTATTTTCGCCTTCGGAGGGCTCATACCATGATGCGGGGCGAGAATTCGGTGGAGAATGAATAGAGGATGTAACCGAATTCGAGGGACCATGAACACCCCCACCTCGATTCGTTGGAGCCAGTCTGATCACTCTCGTAGATGACCCAGATCCAGCTCTCCGATGATACTTCTGCATTGGTGAAGTGGTTCTAAAATGCATAGAGCTTGCTGAACTCTGCGAAGGTGATTTGCGGTGTCGAGGCTGCATAGAAAAACTATGGATAGACGACGGTCTCGACGAAAACTCTCCACGGTCCGAATTGGGTGTATGACTACCAAACGAACGACGAGATGTAATTTGAGGAGATTCAATCAGAACACCCGAAGACCGTCTTGAGTTAACGCTACTGGATCTTCTTGAAGACACAGATGGGCGATGCGCACGATGTGTATTGTTACCTGTCCTTGACACATATTTATTACTGGAAGTGCTTCCTCGCCGTTTTTGTGTAGCCACCAGAATTGGTTGATTCAACCGAGCGTGGTTAGTTTGAGATAAAGACGCGTCCTTTTGTTTCCCCTTTCTATCTTCATTGAACCAATGTCGGAAAACAGTCAGAAAATTAGCACGAGGTCGCATGACGGGTCTATTTTGATCGACTTCATCCACGTTGGGGGCAGACTGCGATTGAATTTGGCCGTCAACGGTCAAATTAGTGACAGTGCTGATATAGATGGGTTCTTTGGATTGGGCCGAAACCCAAGGAGAAGAAGCAACAGGGTGTTGTTCGGTCGGTAGAGGCTCAACAGGAAGTAGGTGTTCCTTGTCCTTGGAGTTCTTGAGACCAGGAGACTTGGTCAACTTGGAGGATGCAGCACTCCCATGCGAGCTTCTGGGCTCGTCCCTTGACTTGTCCCGTTCTTTTTCTTTGACAATTTCGGTAGATTTCTTGCGTACCAACCCAGCAGCTTCAAGAGCGGTCGTGGCACGCTGCATGATACTGACGCTCCCAGAGCGAGCCTTCCTCTTGTCTTTCTCTTTATCTCTAAGACTCCCTCCAGGGGTGGATGGCTGCGAACGAGTAGATGAATGTTCACCAGTTATGGTGGAGGCTGATGGAGAAAGTAAAGGTGAGCGAGTGCTAGGTGTAGTCGGCGGAGTTTTGGGTTTGACTGTGGTTGGTGTAGCAGGAAGGAATGCGAGCTGGGGTGCAGATTGTGCGGAAGGTATGTAGATTTCCGAATCTGTTTGAATCGCTCTGTCGGTCTTGCTGGGATTCTTGGGTGTCTGTCCATCCACAAGGGGTCGGGAAGTTTCAAGACTTATCGCACTAGTTGGTTCAGAATCTTCTATTGTCTTGCGCTCGGCTTTCTTCTTGAGCATCCACCAAACGGCGGAGGCGGAATCACAGGCATTGCTCAAAACCGAATGCACTATCTGGCCTGTGTCGAGACCTAACGAGCTGAGTGTGTTCAAGAGGTTGCGCTCAAGAGGAGTAGAAAAGATGATTGGAGTTGGCTGAGTCAATAAGGAGACAAAATCAAAGTCACGGTTCAGCAAAGGGGGCATTGGAGTTGAAACTTTGTCGCCCTTGGCGTCTGAGTGATCGGAAAGAATGGACGAGATAGATCGATGCTTCGTGCGGACTGGGGTGCGAATTGGATACATAGGTACTTTCGTTCGAGATTGAGAAGATGAAGGTTTGAATACTTCGTCTGCGTCTTCTTCAGAAACGGTAGCTGGTTGACAGTTTTCAAAGGGTACTACTAATCTCAACGAAGATTGGGAACTTGCAGTCTTGCCTATTGTGGAGTCGCTTGGTGCAAGACGCAAACTTGCATCAGGAGGAGATGGAATCAAGTCGTCCAACTGTTTGTCAGGGGTAGTAGGTGTCGATACATCGAGAATAGTAGAATCAATAACGGAAGAAGAGGATGAAGCTTGTGTGGGAACTTTAGATGACTGGTGGGACAGAGACACAGGATTTTCGGAACGAGAGATAGCTGGAAACTCAGCTAGTAAAGGAGATTCACTTTCGTAAGTCACCTTCCGAGCGGTAAACCAAGGGTGCGCCAAAATTCGAGGAATGGTGATTCGCTCAGAAATATCCTTTTGCAATATCTTCTGTATGAGATCCCGTGCATCTGAAAAGATGTATTGAATCAGGTATCCTGAGGCTTACGGGAAACCATACCCATAGACAACCAAGCAGGATCTTCAAAATCCCCTTGTATGATCTTCGCACGCATAACTGTCTCATCATCATCATCAAAAGGCAAAGTACCCGTCAGGAGACAATAGAAGATAATGCCCAGAGACCAGACATCAACCTCGGGACCCTGGTACTTCTTGCGCTGCAGCATCTCTGGGGACGCATAACCGGTTGTCCCACAGAACGTCTCCATCAATGTATTCGGATCATACTCGCGGGTAAAACCAAAATCACCCAGTTTTACCCGGCAGTGTTCATCCAACAGCACATTCTCCAATTTGAGGTCCCGGTGGACGATTCCCACCTCGTGGAGGTATGCAACCGCTAGACAGAGCTGACCGAAGATGATACGAGTCTCATCCTCGGAAAGACGACCCTTCTCAGCGAGATAGTCGAATAACTCGCCACCGCAGCAAAGTTCTGTGACGATCCAGATCGATGATTCCGTGGCAATGACTTCGTACATCTGGGCGATGTGTGGGTGATGGAGTTGGCGATGATGATGTATCTCGCGAGTGAGGGCAGCAGACATAGACTTTGGAATTTGCTTAATAGCTACGCGGGTAGAGGTAAGGCGATGTGTGCCCATACGCACTTTACCGTAGGTTCCTTGGGTTTCGGGTGAGTCCTGACTCTGGTTATGGTCCTGAGTGTCACTTGCCTTCCCCAATGACCTTTCCAAGTGTATAGTTACCTACAACTCGGACCTTCGACGACGAAAGCTCCTTCCCCAGCTCATTATAGGCGTTAGCAAGTTGGGCGCGGTGGTTCTGGCTGATGGAGCCTGAGGTTCTATGACCATGGGTGACCAGCATAATAACAGCAATGAGAAAGGAGTGTGTGGTATGTTGACTAGGTGTACAATGATAGAAACAGCTAGCCCGTCTGGCACGGTAGTGAACTCTGCTGATATCGTTCAGATAAACAACATAATAGTGGCGTGGGAACAGAGCCGTGTAAGTTACAGAATTCCAACAGGGTATACGAACATAACAATATCAGATACAACTATCAGTCAGATCGTTTCAGAGCACTTCTATAACACCTTTGAACAAACAACAAAAAATCAAAATCAAAAGCACATACCTCCAGACGAGGAATAGTAATGGGTTCGAATCCCGTTGCAATTTTGAAACTTTGGACAAGGGAAAAAAGAGAGACTTCAGTCAAGTAAATATTCATGGGGCTCGACCAAAATCAGAGGCATAGAGTTCGGTCCTGCCGAAACGGGACTAGAAGAAGTCCTGATTGCCACGGATGGGAGCTAAAAGTGGGGGTGTGGTTATGCTGAAGAGGATAAGAGAGCCCTATCCCAATCGCATCGGGGTCACTGACACAATTGTTTAGTTCCTTCTTTTCAGCGGCTGCCTTCGCATTTTCTGTTATAGAATTCCTATTTCACTAGTGCTAAAAAGGAATCACCTCAGACACCTTTTGCCATCGCGCCTGATACCAAAAATCAGACAAGTAAGACAATGAAATTCAGGCTCGGATGTCTATAAGATCTCTGTCAAGTTTTCCAGGATGCACCTAGTTTTATAACGTTTGTTTGGCTGAAACCAACAAGTCCCATCTATTGTGACGTCAACAACTTTTTCACCTGCCACCATGACGACCGAGGTCTGGTATGTCCTTTTCGACGATAAGAAAAAATTACTTTTTTCACCCTCCAAAATAAAAGTGAAAGTCAACGACATCTATGATTTGAGGAAAGCCATTAAGGAAGAGGCATTTTTGTATTTGATCACTGTCCAGGCTCCCCATCTGATTGCATGGCGATGCAATAAACTATTGTTATCGACTCAAGAAGACGATGAGCTGCAGGAACACGTTTCAAAAATCGATTTTCTTAATAAGGAACAAGTCACCAAGCTTGCTGGTGGAGCAGACCTCGAAGACCTTCAGCTTGGTAAAAAGGAGATATTATTGGTGCAAGTCCCTGGTGCAATCAATATTAATCCATCTTTCTATCCTCTTATTCTCAAATTCATCTTTTAGACTTGCACCCTGAGGAGCGAAAGTTTGAAGAGGAGGGAAGTTACTTGAGTAAGTTCCTCAAGGGTGAGAACTGCATTCTTTTACTACATGATCAGGCTCGCTGACCATTACCCCAAGCCCGTGAAGATGACATTTTAGCCGCTCGTAATGCCCCCAGGCCCTCCTCAGCTGCCAGGCCCTCCTCAGCTGCCAGACCGTCGACGTTTCCGTTCGAACAACAGCACAGACCAGTTTTGAATGGTCGCCCATTCGAACGCCATGGCGAACCTGTAGGCTTATACCATCCAGTCTTCAACGAGTTTCAAGATGCTATGAAAAATACAGAACCCTTTCATGCTGATGCAAAAACATATACTGCAGTTAGGAATTGCCTTGCTGCCTTTAACCGAGTATTCTATGGTGAGAGGAAACAAATTGAAGCAATAAAAGAGACTGAGACATCTCCTTGGCCGAACACTTTTAACTGTGAGAGATGACAAGGTCGAATCTGATGGAGTGATAAAGGAGTCATGTGGTCAATCAACAGCATATCTACTAATACTAGAGGTTAATGATGACACGGACACATCTGACCCTTATAACCGGGGTAGCCTTGCATATCGGAAGTACTGGGTTTCTCGTAAGTTAAATTAATTAATTGAATGTGATTTTTGCTGATGTTATCTCGAATAGAAAATCGCCTCATAGACCGATGTTGCTGCCCAAGCATTATCTTAGCAATTGCAGGTCCATGCCTGTGTGTCATCGGCGCTGTCTATGGCCAAAGTGCAATCGTGCAACCCTTGACAGACTATATTTGGCTTGATAACAGTCCCTTTAATGCGCCAAACTATGTTTTTGTGGCAAGGCTCTTCACAGCACTTAAATCAGCAATTTTAAGTCTCAGCAAATACTACGAAGCCCTTGAAATGGATCCGTCGCCCTCGACTGTGAGCCCCTATCCCTACATCAATGAATACGGACCAGACAAAATCAAATTCACATACATATCTCGCTTTACTTCTCATGATTCATACAAACTCCTGTACAAGGCGACGCTTGACGACACGCATAATACCCCGATCGTTGTCAAATTTACCCAGAGATACAATGCAGAGGCACATCGCTTGCTGGCTGCTGAAGGCCTAGCCCCAAGATTGCATTATTCTAGCACTGACGATAACATGTGCTATGGTAAACAGTTCATGATAGTGATGGACTTCGTCGATCTCGAGCCCTCTTCGGGCCGCCTCACCGAGGATCAATATAACAGTATCAAGAAAGCGATTGGTATCCTTCATTCAAATGACATGGTTTTTGGTGATCTCAGGCTACCGAACATCCTTGTTGGGAACAACACGACGATGCTCATTAACTTTGATTGGTGTGGAAAGGCAGGCAAAGATCGCTACCCTCCTGATATGAACCCTGAAATTGACTGGCATGATGATGCTGGGGCAGATCGCCTTATGTCCCTTATCACGATATGTATATGCTGGACAATTTAGATGACTGGACAAAGTACTCTGTTTGAATACATTTATCTTGGAATACCTTCAAAATCCCCACTTTCTGAGAGTGTGTTGCTTGCACCCAGTACTCAGGAACGCGAAGCTTGTCCTCGGTACTAACCTTTTCCCATTGGGATCCTGCTGCTTGTTTTAATCCATCCCATCTCCGCTTGTGATACAGCAGCCAATTTCATCTATGCTGAAGGCCCCACTTTTTCCAATCTAGCCAAAGAAAGATCTCACTATTTCTGCCAACCGCCCTAATCCCTGTGCCAAAGTCCTGGGGCCACAAGAGTTCATTGCTCTTTATTCGACCTCCAACAGTTCCATAAACCACCACCAACCGTCTTTCCAGCTCGCTCGATCAGGGCGGCATGTGCCTGAGTGCACTATTATTCACTAGGTACCTATAAGCTAAAATCGATGCTAAGGTGTATACTAGGCACTGAAAGAAATTCACAATGTCACATAACTGACTGGGAAATCCATATATTAAACAAAGATAAGTGAGAACCCGAATAAATAAGAGAGTACAATAGTGAACTTCAGGATAAGAACAATATACTGCCATACTTCCTATTACAAACGACAAAATGTTGAACCTAGACATACAAACTCACAAAGTAAGAGGGTAGGAATTTTGCTCCCACTCGAAACGAATGCCAATGGACATCGACTTTTGACAGCAGACATCATTCCAAAATTTCAATGTTCCAATGTTTCAAGTGGTGGCCAGCACACCCAGTATGCAGATGACAAGATGCATGTATATGGTAATAATGAACTTCAAAAAAGAGCCTTCCTATGCCTATCTAAATCACCTCGGAAACGCACCCGGAAGACTCTGCCTTTCCCTCCTCCGTTCCGGATGATGCCAATACGTTCCATACCTCGACATCCTCGACGGACTCGCTACCCCATGACTGTTCACCGGCGTAGCAGCAGTAGAATCTGTACTCATCAACGACGCCACACTCTGCTCCAACCCTCCTCCTTCACCATTATCATCCTCACCCTCATTATTTCCACCCACATCAACCGCATCATCATCATCGGCTGTGTCATGATGAGGATGATGATCATGATCATGATGCTCTTCATCACTATCGTCATCAGCTAGATCTAACCAATCCTCCGGATCGTCAGGTAACATAATAACTCCCGACCCATGATCAAAATCTAAATGATGGCGCACGGTATTCGATGGCCCTGCCGGATATCGTCTTCTCGGAGCCAAAGAGTGAAGATCTCCCCACGGATTAGGCACAGCCGCTGCATCTATTGGAATTGATGCAGATCCATCAGCACCAAAGTCTTGACTTTGGTTCTGACTCCGTAAACGAGGAGCTCCACTTCGAGGTCCATTACGTAGAGTATTTGAGTATCGTTTTCGAAGCGTTAACACGACAGTTTGTCCAATGTTCTTCGCTATTCCGTTATGCGAATGGCCATTATTATTGTTATGAACACCGTTGTTGTGATTGATCAATGTTTGACCTTTCTTAAGCGGGAGCCAGGGTTCCGGAAGAACACCGTTGAGTGCTGGATGACCGTACCGTCGTTTGCCGGTGCTAAAAAAAGTTTTGAGATATGGGTTTATGAACACTGCTAGTCAAAATTTATCGCTCACTTCAGGACGCCACGATACCAATTCGCCATTGGGGGCTGTGACTATTGTATTTTCAATAACTATATATCATCGAAGATAAAATACTGCTCACATAGTCTGTGCGTTCATCTTCAGGCGCAACATACAACGTATCGTCATTCTGCGCGTATCGCCTCCTATTCAAATTACTACCGTTTCAAATCTCTATCAGCAAAACATATCAAAGAGAACAACAACAAAATATCACCTCTGCGACCAACTAACGGGATGACCAACTCTCAACTTGGTCACATCAGCAGTTTCTTCTCCTCTTTGCACCTCAAATACCGAACTCAAACTGACATACTTGCTCAATGGTTTCAGCTTTTTGTCAATGTACCATGACCACGCAATAGTACCAAACAACAATGGGACGAGAAGTGAAGATAGGATCCAGGATTTACGGAGGGTGAAGATACCAGTCATGAAGAGGAGAAAGATGATAACGCCCCAGATGAGTCGTATGAATGTGATCGGCCAGGCTTGACCTCGTGATTCGTAAGGTTTGTAGAATACTGCATACTAGAGTGAGGTTTCCCAGAGAATATTGAGAAAGGCAGAACATACCGAAGAGAAGTTTGTATTTGTAAACGACATATCCGACGCCGAAATAGACAGCTCCGAAAATGACGATGAGAGGCTGCTGTACGCTATACAACATCGTAATCACAAACATCAGTATTGCTTGAGGATAAACCACGCCATAATTAATCATCGGAGGTGCATTTAACTCCGCAAAGTCTATAACAACACCGTCACAAATGAGACACGAGATTCGCGAAAAAAAATATACTCCCACCTCTTGGGGTCCTGGTCCAGAACAACCTACGCACCGCTCCCGGAACGATAACACCCAGGTTCAACAACTGCAACGGCATTATACCCAATCCTTGCAAAATCACGTAGCTTAAGAAGAAATGTCGAGCTCTTCCAGCTTGTAATGCCACCGCTAGTTTTTCAGGAACTTTAGCTGGAGTGTTGGCAAGATCGCGGACAAGCTGCCAGTATGTTGTCGCGAGGAGGAAGATGAACACAACATTAATGAGGAGGAAGAGGAAGTATCTGCATGAGTGGTCAGCAGTGTAAGGGATGTAGCAAAATAATGCACTTTTTGAGAAGGGAGTATTCTATCCAGCTACGAGCTCTGAATCCTTGGATATAGGTCAAAGCTTCGATATCGTTTCAGACTTCTCGCAAAAAACGGTGTCGCAGGGGGACGCACCTTCAAGCATAAAAGGCAATAAAGCATTCAGCGTGATCATTGCAACTGAAGGCAACGAGTTCTGCACGATAGCCCGAATTTGGTCGTTCGCGTCAATCAACTTGCCCAACCATGGCATGGTCTTCTTAATTTCTTTGTAGCTCAGTAAACTCGCCAGCCCGGTTATAGGAATAAACCAGAAAGAAAGTAAGAGGACCATGAGGAAAAGAACGATGATGTCACGAAGACGAATGACAGACGTTGAGGGTGTCATGTTTGCCCATACAATATCACGAGGTTCGGGGGCTGGGTAGGTGGTAAGTTGGAATGGACTTGCTGCATGTACCGTTTGAACTGCGATTTGCTGTTGGCATTATCAGATCAGACGTAAGAATAGGGCAATAAAGTAGCCATACAGCGCTCGACATCTTCTCAAAAGTCACAAAGGCTGAACCAGTAGCTCTGAACCTACCCGTTCTTCGTTTCTTCTTGACGAGCTCATCTGCCTCCTTGAATCTCTTTTCGAGATACTCTAAAGCGTCGACTTTGGGTACGAACCAGCCAGGACGGAGGGTAGGCCGAGGTTTATGAGGAACGACAAATTTTGTAGATGCACCACCTTCGATGTCAGTGTCGACAAGAGGCATAGCACTTGTTTCGGGATCATACTCTTCAACTGAGCTAGGATTCCCAACATAATCAACCCAGGCCTTTTCGAGCTCGAGAAGACGCAGTGTTCTCAGGTCTATCAAATTCTTCAAGCTTCCAACTTGGCGGCACACAGTGACACTCTCCACTGCGAGATCCATGTTCTCAAAGTATTCTGCAAGCGGACGTTCACCTTGAAGATGTTTTGGGAGGTCGGTCACCAGGACGGTACGGGCAGGGATGGAATGTACGAGTTCGAGAGAGAAGAGTTGACGAGACCGGATGAAGCGGCGGTAGTTTTTGTAGATGAAGTAGAGTGCGAGGAAGGTAAATAGGTAGGTAAAAGCAAGGTGAACGGAGAGGTAAGAGTCGGCATCGCTTATGAGGTCGAGCCAGTCTTTCCCAGGGAAGGGGAAGGTAGAATTTGGATCTGCGAGGGATCTATGAAGTAGGCGTGGAGCTGAATGTATAGAGGGGCCGAGGAAGAACAAAGGCCAGTCATCGCCGTCTGAGGGCCAGTCATCGTCATCACCGAGATCCAAGTCTTTGTTGTGCTGCCCAGCATGAGCGGTTAGCAGGGGGCGTAAAAAAAGCGAAGAAAACAGACCTTCCAATTGAGGGGCATGAGGATGGTGATGGCAAACAAGGAACAGACCGAGAATAGCTGGAAAGCGGTCCTGAAAAAGTTGAGCAACTGAGATGGACTTTAGTTAAGGTTGGCTGGTCAAAAGAGCACGCACGACTGCAGCATCAAGGCCAACTATCTGGAGCACAGTGAGCTCGGAGGTGCGGATTGTGGGCATTATCCAGCCAAAAAAAGCCTGGTGGGCATGAGCCTCGTGAGGAGAAAAGCCTGCAGAACGGTGAGTGGAGGCCTGGGGGCCCAAGCCTGCACTTGCCTTTAAGTTTTGTTCTTGGGGCAAATAGTAGAGGCCAGCGAGTCCGGGAGTACGAAAACACCACAAACGCGGTTATTCCGATCGCTGCAGACAGAGTGAGCTGGGTTTTGAACCATGGTCCCTCGAATTTCACTGTCCATGTCCTGTAAAAAGTGCAAAGCAAGTATTGTGTGCTAGCTCACCAGTCGGAGGCGACCCCGGGGGCAATTGGCTACCGTCGCCGCCGTCGAGACCGGCGAGGACGTGCTGAGCGTATGACATGGGGGTGCAGTGGCGGTGCCGTGGCACAGCATGGTGCTTGGCTGGGACCTTGAGCATAAATAAGTGTAATTGACTGGAACCTTGAGAAGAAACAAGAGACAACAAAAGTATATGTGTAGATCCTGAAAATTACGTAATTGCATGTCTTCCCTCCGCGTCACCAGCTCTCGAGCGATCAAAAACGCTCCTCTTGTTGGACTCGCAGAGGGCAGCAGCTCTTTCAACAACTTACACCTCGCTGGCCTTGTCCTCGTCGTTCCCTATGTTCTCAAGCGGTTCTTGCCCCTCTTCAACCGCGGAGGCTTCAAGACCTATGTCTTCCTCCTCGTCGTCTCTGGTCTGCCCACAACCGTTGCCTACTGGACCCTCATGAGCAACGTCGGTGGTCGGCGCAATGAAAAGGTTGTTTTGCCTGGCAAGAACATTGAGACCTATATCACTATCAAGGACGAAGTCCTCAAGCAGCTCTACAAGGGAAGGGATAGGATTCCCATCCAGGTCTTCCATGATGCCTACTTCGACGGCAAGATCGATTTCAATGGTTCGTCACCACATAATTGAAACGTCCTGGTCGGCACTCACTGCTCTCCAGGCGACGTTCTCGACATCATGGAGCAACGACACGACTGGGCCAAGTTCAACTTTACCCTCCAGCTCTTTAAATATGTCCTCACTGTCCTCGTACCCGTTGTCATCTCCCACTCTCAGATCCAGGACGAGGAACAGGTCCGCGATCACTACGACCGTACGCCCCTGCTCTTTGCTCGCTTACCACACACACTCATGATTTATTCCAGGAGGTGATGACTTTTACGGTTGGTTTTTGGGTCCACGTATGATTTATACTTCGGGTGTCATCGGGGACCCTGATGTTGAAGAGTCTCTCGAAACCCTCCAAGACAACAAGCTTGCTGTCGTCTGCAGCAAGCTCGACTTGAAGCCCGAGGACCGTCTCCTCGACATTGGCTGCGGCTGGGGCACCCTTGTAGCATATGCTGCCAAGAATTTCGGATGCGACGCTACCGGTGTGACCCTTGCTAGAAACCAAGCTAAATTCGGAACAGATCGCATCGAAAAGAATGGGGTACGTGTCTTTTGAATTTTGATATCCCATGTATTCAAGGTTCTTACCAGGTTCCTGCTTCCCGAGCCCGTATCCTTTGTTCAGATTACCGTGATATTCCTGCTGGCACTACGTACACGAAAATCGTTAGCTTGGAAATGGCAGAGGTTTGTCGTTTGAGACTGAATTGTAGTCAAGTTATCCCTGACACTTGTCCCTGGCTTCTAGCACGTTGGTATCCGTCGTTACTCTCAATTCTTGAGTCAAGTCTACGACCTTCTCGATGATGACGGTATTTTCGTTTTCCAAGTTGCTGGTATCCGTCCTACCTGGCAATACGAGGACCTGATTTGGTATGTTGTCCTGTCGAGCCTATGCGTGCTGTCTGTTGATTCTCTATAGGGGCCTTTTTATGAACAAGTACATTTTCCCTGGTGCTGATGCTTCCTGTTCTCTCGGCTGGGTCGTCAACAAAGTACCTCTCTTCTTTCCTTCCCTGCTTTCATCTCTAACTTTTTGAACTTCTAGCTCGAAGGCGCTGGCTTTGAAGTTAAGAATATTGACGTCCTCGGCGTTCACTACTCTGCCACTATCTATCGCTGGTACCAGAACTGGGTCAACAACAAGGACAACGTGATCAAAGCCTACGGTGAACGATGGTACAGGATCTGGGTGTTTTTCCTGGCGTATAGTGTGATTATCAGTCGACAAGGGAGTGCATCTGTCTTCCAGTTCACACTTCATAAAAATCTGAATGCGTACCATCGGGTCAACGGTGTGAGGAACCATGCTTCGATCCATGTGAAGCTTGAGAATGAGCCTAGGTATGTGTTTTCGATCGCCTTTTCAAACGAGGGCTCACGAGTGGATTTCAAGTCTGATTGAATAGAGGTATCGTATGTTTCTTTTTATTTGAAAAAAATGCTCTGCTTTGCGGTATCTATCCGTTGGTTTGAACTCTTTTGAGGTTCTGGGATGTATGCATAGTTAATCTATATACCCTTCACCCTTCTTTAGAGCCTATCTACTTTATTCTCCTTGCACCTCAATGATAGACTTATAGCAATGATATTTGGCTGAATACTGAGCTTCAATGCTAAATGTATCGGCGACGATCAAACAAGTGCCAAGATGAAAAATAAATTCTTCTATTGCTAGTGATAAATCAATCGATGTATTTAATTTACACCCCGACCCTGATATTTTAATATAAGTATAAATTGATATGCAATTGTATTCCGCCATCCATATTAGTGTTGAATCCTTCAAGAAAAGAAAAGAAAAGAGTCATGCAACGACACACGTATCTGAATCCAATCCAAGTCGCGCCAATTCCTCCGCGTTGGCTTCTTCCTCGTTCGCCTTGAGCTTCTCTTTCGCTTCATACGGAAACCAATCTTGCATAAAATTCATCAGTGCCCAATCTACATTCGCTATTAAACACAAGTGCGTGTGCGTGTGCGTGTGCGCGTATACGTGAATGCGTGTGCAAGAGAGAGAAAAAAAAAAACAAAAACTCGCGTAAAGCAAAAACCCCCCCCCCCAAAAAAAAACAAATCTCTAAACAACTTACATCGATTGGCCACCACCACTGAAGGCGCTCTACACATCGGACACTCATCCTGCCCTCTCTTCTGCATCTTCACCAAACACCTCACACAAAACAAATGGCCACAGTCCAATCGAATCGGCTTGAACGCGATATTCATACATATAACACATGCGTAGTCGTCTAGGTGAGGTATGATGGGGAGTAAGGTTTCGCTGATGGCTTGTACGAGAATTCGAGGTAGCGAAGACGATGACGGTGATGATTGAGATGACGATTGGGACGAAGGGACACCTCCAAGTCCGACGAGTACAAAGTTTGGAAACGAGTGGTTGGAGGATAAATCTGAAGGAGCCGGTAACGCCGTTCGTTTAGCATGTTTCTTCAAAATCTTACGAGTAGCCTCCGAATTAGCCGCCTGAAACTTTTGTTTTTTTTTAATAATCAACACTCGTCCCATCACCCTTTCCCCAAACCCAGCTCACCTTTTTAATATCCAAAATCAACGCATTCATCTGCAAAAACCTGCCCAACGCATACCGGCTCTGTTTCGATTTCATCCACTCCTTATGCCCATGGCCTTGCTCTCGTCGCGTCACACGATCCACAAACAACCCCAACCGCCGCTCACACTCTTCCACACTCCGCTCACCTCTATCCCGTTCTCGCATACTCTCAAATACCTCGGCTTCCATATATAACTGAAATATCTCTCTCCACGAATAGAGATCACTCTACCATAAATAAATGATTAAAAAAAGGACTCTCATCCCATAAAAAGAAAAAAAGGGTACATACATCAGAAAGATCCGTCCGCCCAACATGTATCGCACCCGCATGATCCTTCAACGGGGACACCGCACGAAACACCCTCCCTCCTGCCCCTCCTCCAAGAAAGAGAAACCCAGAACCAGGCGAAGACGGATAGCTGCTCCGACTCACGGGCCGCGCCGTATCCCCAATCATACTCGACAGCACCTCCAGCGCCGCTCTAAACTCTGTCTCTACGGCCTTGAGCTGGACTGACATGTGCTCGAGTGTGGTGTATAGGAGATCGAAAAAGGCGCTGGAGGAGGTGAGGGAGATGATGATTTCTTGGGTTGGTGGTGGTGGAGTTTGGTGGATGGGGATGGGGGTTTCTGAGCCTGAGCCTGAGCCTGAGCCTGAGCCTGAGCCTGAGCCTGAGCCCTGTTCAACGTCCAAGAGTACATCATCGTCATTTGCTCCAACACCAGGAGACCCTGCTTTTGGTGATTCAAATAGCGCAGACTCGTTCATCAGCTCTACATCAACACGATCACGGTCATCATCGCGGTTATCATCACTATCCTGCACACTCTCCCCCTCTTCCCCATCCTCTTTCACTCCACAACTCAACTCTTCCATCGACTCAGCAGGAATACGGAGCTGCGCCTCTATCCTCGAATCGCCCTCACTAAACTCGTAAACTATCTTTGGAAGCCTTCGTCGTCCACGCGTGTCGAAGCAACAATCATCGGCTGAAGAAGGCAATGCGACACCTCCATCTCTTCCTTCACGTCGACGTCCATCATCCACATCCACCGACGACCCACCCACACCCACACCCACACCCCCACCCTCACCTTCACCTCCATACTGCGAACACTCCCCAAACCACCTCTGCAACACAGCCGGCCTCAACCCAAGCTCCGAAAGCTCACTCACAGTCTGCTTGATCATCTTCTTCAACTAAATACCATTCAACTCGCATCCTTCCACAACACAACTCGAATGAAAAAGACGTACCTGTCGGTATTGAATGACGTTGACTTGAAGTTCAGGTGGTAGGTCTTCCAAAAGCTGAATGTACGTTTTCGAAAAATGCATCGCAGAAAATCGCACAATGATAAATCAAATCAAATCACGGAAGAGGGTGACTTGGCCCCAGTCCAATTAAGTAATGATAAATTAAGTAATATTGGACTAAGAATTTCCGACATGACACTACACCGAATCAAGCATCTCCTCCATCACCTCTTCTTCATAATTCCTCTTCAACGCATCCAAAATCTCTCTCAACTGCCCACCCTCCATCACCCCCGCGAGGTTCTTGAGCGTCAACCCGATCCGGTGGTCTGTTACCCTATCCTTAACACCACATGAGTGACACCAGAATAGAATAGAATGAAAAAGTACCTGAGCGTAATTGTACGTCCGAATCTTCTCGCTACGGTCTGCCGTACGAACGAGCTTTAGCCTTGCCGTCCGACGATCTTCCATCTCCCGCGTCATTTTCCGGTCCATCAGACGAGAACTGAGGACTTGGAACGCTCGACGTTTGTTCTAACGTAAATGAGGAAAGTATCCCGACTGGCAAAAGAAAGAAAATGTACTTGATGTTGGCTTCGTTCGTCTTGCATGGAGACTGTGATTCCAGTGGGTATATGAGTCAACCTCACGGCCGATTCTGTCTTGTTCACATGCTAACCAACGTCTCATGATGAATATCCAACAGGTTGAGTGAAAAAAAAAAGAAAGGCTGACCTGACCACCCGCACCCCTCGCGCGCATAACTTCGATTTTGACTTCATCCATCGAAAACAACGAATCACTCTTCCCATCCAACGGCGTCTCTCCCACCAACGGCAACACCACCACCGCAACCGTGCTCGTATGTACCCGTCCACTCGCTTCCGTCATCGGCACACGCTGAACGCGATGCACACCACTCTCCCATCTCAACGCATCATACGCGCCTTTTCCCTTGATCTCCAAAATAGCGTCTTTGATTCCGCCGTTTTCCAACTCGTTTTGCGCGAGGATGTGGGTTTGGTCGTAAGTTGTGTTTGCGAGACGTTGGTACATCCTGAGCATGTCAGCGAGGAAGAGACTCGATTCGGAGCCGCCGACGCCTGATTTGAGTTCCATGAGTGCACCGAGATGGGCTGTGTGTGAGGGTGGTACGAGGAGTCGGGGGAAGGTCTCGGTGACGCTTTTGATGAGCTGGGAGGTGAGGGAGGTGTATTCCTCCAGAGCGAGTGCTCGCATAGACGGATCGGGGTCTGCCAAAAGTTGACTCGTTTCTGCTAGTGTCTGTCGTAATTCATCATACACAGTTTGTTGAATCCGGAAAAAAAAAAAAGAAAGAGAATACGCACCTCACGAGCCTTGAGCCAGTCATCCCACGCATCCTGCAACGGCTCAAGCTCCTTGTACTGCCTCAATCTCGCAATATCATCCGGCGTCGACGTCGTCGCATCTGTAAGCTAGTTATAGCTAGTTCTACACAACGGGTAAGGGAGAGAGAGAAAAAACTTGCTTGGGAGGAGATGAGAGTGCGTTCTGTGATGCGTCGCTGGACAACGCGGAGAATCCTCTCATGTTGTTTGTCAATGTTCTGAAGCGCACTGGCAGTGGCATAGGCTCTCCTATGGAGGAAACGAAACATGTCACACATATGTCACACACATGTCACAAGAGAAGGAGGGGCACAGCCACGAGACTCTTGCGAGAATGCCTGCACTAACGCCCGAAGAAAGATCAAAAATCAAAACCGTCCTCTCCAAAAACTCGCACAAAATCCACTGCGCCGCTCCCGCTCGCATCTTTTACGCTCACCCCGACCCACACCGATGGTCCTACGCCGGCCTCGAAGGTGCCCTCGTCCTCGTACAAGAACAACACCCTCGAAACGCCACGCTCCTCAAACTCGTCGATGTCGATGGTACTAGAGGCGTTATCTGGGAACATGAGCTGTATAGTGATTTTGAGCTTTATCAGGATAGATCGTTTTTTCATGCGTTCCCGGGAGATGTGAGTTTTTTGTGGTTCTCCTAAACCTGTCCGAGACACACTGCCTGACCTTTTTTTGTTTTGTTTTTTTTGCGTAGGAATGTATGATTGGGTTGGTTTACGCCGACGAACCCTCCGCCAAAACACTCTTAAAAAAAGTAAAAAAAATAATCCCCAAAAAAGATCTCACTACCGCTCCAGGTACGCAAAAAAAAACCCCCCTCCACTCACCCTAATCTAACGCAAAACCACACCTCCAGTCAAAAAAAAGAAAACCGCACTCCCCAAAGGCAAAATCGACAAACTCATGATCTCAAGTCCACAACCCGGGTCTTTCAAACACATCGCGCATATGGGGTACGACGCCGATACGGGGTGGTCATCTGAAGGTGTCGATCCGTCGTGGGTTGCTTTACTCGAGGACCTCGAGGGTAAAGGCGTCAGTCGGAAGATTATTCAACAAGAGATGGAGTATATCAAGTCGTTTGTGCAAGACGCTCAGGATGCGCCGAGGCATAAGACGAAACCTCAGCCGCCTCCGGCACCTCAGCGGAGGAGTTATGTTCCGGATGTGCAGTTGCAACAGGTGAAGTCGGCTTTGCCTTCCCAGTCTCAGTCTCCACTTGTACCTCCCCCTTCTGTACCTTCTCAAAGACAACCCCCTCCTCAGCCTGTTGCTCCTCAAAAACAATCTGTTACTCAGAAACAACCCCCACCACCACCGCCACCACCTCCTTCTCAAGGGCACTCTGCACCTGTTCCTCAACGAGCTCACCCTGTACCCCCTCCTCGTCCAAAATCTCCGCGCACGGTACCAGAAAATGTGTCTCCACATCGTACAGCAGTGGCAAAGCCAGAGCATCCTGCCAGACCTTCTGGACCCCCCGTACCTCCTCCTCGTCCTCTCCAGCAGAACGGGGCACCACCACCTCCACCACCTGCCAGACCTCAGCAGAACGGTGCACCTCCACCACCTGTCAGACCTCAGCAGAACGGAGCTCCTCCACCTCCACCACCTGTCAGACCTCAGCAGAACGGAGCTCCTCCACCTCCACCACTTGTCAGACCTCAGCAGAATGGTGCACCACCTCCACCACCACCTGTTAGACCGCAGCAGAATGGTGCACCACCTCCACCACCCCCTGCCAGACCTCATACCGTGCCCGCACCGCACCGGACAGCCGCGGAAACTGATGGGCCTTTAGTTCCAGCGTCATCGACACCCTCTCCACCACCACCTCCTCCTCCACCACCGCCGCCGCCGCCTCTGCCTGGTCAGATGAATGGATCTCCAGCTTCTACTCTACCTTCCCTAGTCTCAGGTACCGACGTACCATCTCCCTCACTGGCACCTCAACCTACAGCCCAACCTCAACCTCAACCTCAACCTCAACCTCAACCTCAACCTCCTGCC
>Ga0153951_1000201_pt1 | contig 22110 bp, 23 predicted proteins | sample TSNJ035MetaG_FD_102278 | JGI IMG/M metagenome (GOLD analysis project Ga0153951, IMG submission 102278) | Attine ant fungus gardens microbial communities from New Jersey, USA - TSNJ035 MetaG | ecosystem: Host-associated > Fungi > Mycelium > Unclassified | place: USA: New Jersey, Wharton State...
AGATGGTTTTGTAGACGGCAGCGGCCATTTCACGCTGGCCAGTCCGAAAAGCCGGAAAGGGAAAGGTGAGCGTTTTGGCGCTCTCATTGCGCGCATCCACAATCGCTTGGCGCATGTCGAGCCAATCCTTGAAGGCGGCAATCAAGTCATCAAAATACACACTAAGTTCGGCGCGCGTTTTGGTTTCTGAAAAGCGGCTCACTTGGTCGGTGCTGGTTTGATAATAAATCAAATCCAGTTGGACGTGGTCAAGGTCGCGGGTCTCACAGACAAACAGGCCATAGAGGTAAAGCTGGGCCCAGTAGCGGTCCTTAGTGTTTTGCGTCACGTCAGCAAACGTGCGGGCTGAGGTCTTGATTTCTTCAATGGTCACGCCTGAATCGGTGGTGAGAATGCCATCTGCGCGGCCATTAATTAAGTAGGTGGTGGCATTAATGGTCATGGGGTGCTCCAAATAAACTTCCTTTTCGAAGTCGGCTTCTGTATGCGCGGCTTGTAACTGGCGGTGAATCTTGCTGCCAAGCATGGCCGTATTATTTGATGCAGTGGTGACGGGATTCAAGTCACCGGTGCGGACCGTCAACTCGACGAGCTCCCGCACCCCAATCTTTGTTTCTGCCATAATACCCTCCGTTAGCCTCATTATAGAACAAACTTTCGGGGGTGAAAATGCCCGCCGCCACGCCCGCCTTGAAAGTTTGTGGGCTGGTACGCTATGATGGCTATATTACAAGGAAAAGGGACGATTTCATGGAAATCAACGTACAAACTTACCAGAACGCGATTGCGGAAGGCAATTACGAGCAAGTGCAAAAAACCGTCGATCCATTAGACTTGAAAGAACAAGGTTTGGCGCAGTTCATGGCCAGCCTCTATGAAAGTGTCCAAACCGCGACCCAAAAGAATCAATTGATCCAGGCCACACTGGAAGTCACCTATAAAGAGCCTGTTTTGGTCAGCTTGGAAACCAGTGTCATCAATTTGCCGATGGCTGACTATAAGAAGGTCAATAATTTCTTGGAAGTCGAAGAAATTGTGCCGGTGAATTTATATCTGGTGATTACCTCACAATGGGTGAATGTTTCAGGCCTGCGCATCGACAAAATGACGGATGTGGCCAGTTATTTGGCGGACTTTACCGTTAAAAACGCGGAAATCAATGATGCCATTTACGAGAAGCTCGATTTCATTGAAGCGGAAATGAGCAAGCCCCAACCGATTGCCAAAGAAGTCCCTGAAAATAAACGCAAGCCAACCACCAAGCGCACGACCACTAAGAAAACCACCACAAAAAAGCCCGCCGCAAAAACAACGCGGAAGAAAGCCCCAGCCAAGAAAACGACGACCAAGAAACCAGCGGCTAAAAAGTAATGAAACGGCGTTGGAAATGGTTGATTGGCATTGTGGCGGTTTTGCTCGTCTTGACTGCCAGTCTTGGTCTGTGGTGGCATCAGCGCCTGCGCGTGTATGCGAACTTCCACGTGCCACAAGCGCGGGTGGCGACCGTGTTTATTCCTGGCTACGGCGGTAATTGGACCTCGTTTGGCCCGATGATGGCGCGGTATGATCGCTATGGCATCGGGACTGCACGGTATCAAGTGCAAGTCCACGCGCATTCTGAGAGCTTTAAGACTTTGGGGCCGGGATCTGGCAGCAATCCGCTGATTAATGTGCTTTTTGATGATGCCAAGAATCCGCCAAAAGAAGCCAAACAGCTCGCCACATTAATGCAAAACTTAAAAAAGCGTCATTTTTCACGAGTGTACCTAGTGGGTCACTCGAGTGGCGGTAATATCATTTATGATTACTTGACGAAATATCGCAAATCTACGGATCCGCAAGTGTTGAAATTCGCCAGTTTGGCCTCGGATTATCCGGGCGAGACCACGATGGATCGTTTGCCCAAGGATTTGCATGTCTTGAATTTGGGCGGTCAGGTTTGGCATTTTGACAGCGATTGGGCGGTTAATCTCACCTCCCTCAAACACTTCACCACGCAGGTCAAACCCTATGTGGCCTCGGTGAAAACCGTTATTATTCACGGGAGTCCATTAGATAGCTACCACAGTATGCTGCATCAAAATCCGGATGTGGATCGCCTACTCGCCAAGTTTCTCTTTACCACAACGGAGCAGAAAGGGTGGACAAATTGGTACAACAATTATTGATTTTGGCTTTTACCGGGTTAGCCGCCGGTATTTTGGGCGCCCTTTTGGGATTGGGCGGGGGAATTATTATTACCCCAGTGTTAACGTTACTCATGGGTCTACCGATTCAATACGCCATTGGCGCCAGCGTGATTGCCGTGATTGCGACGAGTTCTGGGGCGACCATTGCTTATTTAAAAGATGACATGTTGAATTTGCGCGTGGCGATGTTTCTGGAAATTGCCACCACGGTCGGCGCAATCTTGGGCGCAGTCGTGACGGGCTTAGTCAACAGCAGCGTGTTGTACTTCTTATTCGGCGCCTTGCTATTATTCTCGGTGTACAACATGATTCGCAAGATGCTCTCAAAAGGTGAAAAAGTTGTCAGCGTTAATGACGACAAATACGCTCAAAAACTACGCCTGAATGGCTCGTATTACGATAAGGCCACTCAAGAACACGTCGATTATTCCGTCACCAACGTGCCCGGCGGGTTTGCCATGATGTTTGGCGCTGGGTTAGCCTCTGGCTTGCTGGGGATTGGGAGTGGGGCGTTCAAGGTTTTAGCCATGGACACCATCATGAAGATGCCACTCAAGCCTTCAACGGCCACCAGTAATTTGATGATGGGGGTTACCGCGGCTGCCAGTGCAACCGTGTACTTCTTTAATGGTGCGATTCAACCGCAGATTGCCGCACCACTGGCGATGGGGATTTTGGTCGGCGCCACTATTGGTTCACGGATTATGCAATACTTACCAACCAAAGTCTTACGCTGGATTTTCATTCCGGTGATTGGCTACATGGGCCTGCAGATGTTACTTAAAGGGATTGGGGTGAACATCTAATGGATCAATCAACACGCGAAGAAACAGAAAAGATTGAACTGGTCATTGGTAAGCTCCTGCGCGTTGGGGTCATTATCTCAGCCGCTGTGATTCTGATTGGCATGGCGATGTTCATTATTTCCGGTCATAGTGGCTACACGGGCAGTACGCATCCGACCACACCAAGCGCAATCTTGAGTGGAGTCGTGGCCTTGAAGCCCTATGCGATTATTATGTTGGGGCTGTTCCTGTTAATTCTGACGCCAGTGTTACGGGTCGTGGTCTCAATTTACGCCTTCTTCAAAGAAAAAGATTATCTGTACACCACCATCACCACTGTGGTGCTGGTCATCCTCGTGATTGCGATGTTTATCGGTTACGCAGGGTAATCGGCACAGGTGAAAAGTTCAGGCTGGGTCTCAAAATGGAGGCCCAGTTTTTTTTGTGTTGACAGCTATATCTAAAAGATATACATTTTCTATATCTTTTAGATATAGTTCGGAGCTGAAGACCATGATGAATGAATTAAATGTTTTGAGCGAACTGATGGAAGGCCCTAAGAATGGCTACCAACTACACAAGGCCTTGCAGATGCCAGTGGGGCCCAATCGCAAGGTCAGCTTTGGCGTGATTTATCCACTGCTCGATCGCTTGGCCCAAGCCGGTGCCATCAAATTGACCGCCAATGGCGACGGCAAAATGGCCACTATCACGCAAGTTGGTCGTGATCGGTTTATGGCCTTGATGGCCGCACCCATTCCCAAGGGCGCGCACACGGACGACATTTACCGGATTAAACTTGATGCGATGCAGCACTTGCCCCTGCCTGATCAAATTGACTTACTGGCCCTGTATCAAGCCGAACAAGAACGCGTGATTGCCCATAGCCAAGCCAATATTGACCAGTTGAACGCGGTGGCCAAAATGGATCACTGGTATGCCGCCCAGCGCATTCAACTGAATATCGTTCAAGCTCAGGCAACCCTCGACTGGATCAAAGCCTTTAGCGCCCGTCTCAAACAGGGGGAGGTCCCACATGCCTAAATCAATCAAAATTGCCTTATTAATGGCCGCCAGTCTGTTTATGGAAATTTTAGATGGCACTATCGTGACGACGGCCCTGCCTAAGATTGCCCAAACGTTTGGCGAGACCAACGGGACTGTTGCCCTGCTCGTCAGCGTGTACTTAATTACCGTTGCGGTCTTCATCCCCTTGAGTGGCTGGTTAGCCAAACGCTTTGGCCAACGCCGAATCTGGTTGACGGCGGTATTACTCTTTACAGTGAGTTCGCTGGGTAGCGCCCTGGCACCAAACTTTGCAGTGCTACTGGGAATGCGCGTTGTCCAAGGCATTGCGGGGTCGCTAATGACCCCAACGGCTCGGCTCATTGTCCTGGAAAAAACGGCCCCCAAGGATTTGCTCAAAATGATGAGCTATCTGATTTGGCCGGCTTTGATTGCCCCCGCCATTGCGCCAGTTGTGGGGGGCGCATTGGCCACCTATGCGAGTTGGCACTGGATTTTCTTAATCAACGTCCCCATTGGGGTGGTCAGTTGGTTGATTGGCCTGCGCCAACTGCCGCCTGACCCACAAACCGGGCGCCCGCACTTTGATTTGCTGGGGTTTATTGAAATTGCGGCGGCCTCGCTGCTTTTGCTCATTAGCGCCGACAGTGCTTCTCAAGCCCATCCCAACTGGTGGCTCAGCTTAGCCTTGTTTGTGCTGGGCTTGGCGGCGAGTGGGTTAGTGGCTTATCATTTGACACACGCGGCCAATCCATTGTTTGCGGTCAGCGCGCTTAAAATTCCGTCGTTTCGAATCTCGCAGACGGGTGGCTCAATCCTATGGCTATCAGTGGGCTCTCTGCCCTATTTACTGACAGTGTATTTGCAAACTGTCCTGCATTGGTCTGCTTTAGCCGCTGGTGGCCTGGTGATTTTTATCTTCATTGGGAATATTGGAATCAAACCTTTTACGACGGCGTTGATTGAACATCTCGGCTACCGCAATGCGATTCTATTGGCGTTGGTGTTGATTCTGGTGAGTGGGATCGCGCTGGGCTTCACCCAAGCCACGACACCCGCGGCGTTGATTGCCGTGTTGGCGACTGTGTCCGGGGTGGGACGGTCCTTGGCGCTGACAGCGTACAATGGTGTCAGTTTAACCGAAGTCGCTTTCGCCGACCGGAACAGCGCCAATACCCTCAGTGCCGTCACCCAAACTTTGGCGCAGGGGATTGGCGTGGCCCTTGTCACATTGGTGGTGTCGTTGGCCGGCCTTTTGGTGCCGGTGAACGCCGCTTACCAGGTGGGATTTGTCTTTCTCGCGCTGGTGATGCTCGCGCCAATGCTTGAGGTGTGGGCCTTGCCGAAAACTCTAGGCGAACAAGGACTGCACCGTTAGTCCCTGTGCCCAAAACAAAAGACCGTGACGGCCGTCACGGTCTTTTTTGATTGTGATCGTTAGCCATGATGGCTAATGGGTTGGTTGAGTGCATGGTCAAGGGCCGCGCCGAGGGCCGCGATGCCCTGCGTGATATCGTCCACAGACACGTTGGTGAAATTCAAGCGCGCGCCATTAGTGACGCTTTTTGAGGCATAGAGATTCTTCGATGGCACAAAGGACACGTTAGCCTCGGGTAATAAGGATTCCAGCATCAACTTCTCGGTATCAAAGCCTTCTGGCAAGGTGAGCCACAAGAAGAAGCCACCTTCAGGATTGTTGAAATGGGCTGCCTTGGGCATGTACTGGGAGAGTGCTTGGACCATGGCATCCTTTTTGACGGCATAGCTCGCCTTCAAGGTGTCGAGGTGGGCGTCGAGGCTGTTGTGGGTCAGGTACTCGTCCACGGCCACCGCAACCATGTGACTGGATTCGACATCAGCCCCAGCTTTGAGGGCGGTAATCGCTTTGAGCAGGGTCGGACTCGCCACGAGCCAGCCGAGCCGTAAACTTGGGGCTAAAATTTTACTAAAACTGCCCAGGTAAATCACGCGACCTTCTGTATCAAAAGCCTTCACTGGGGGGATTCGTTCGCCGCTGTACCGCAAGTCGCGGTAAGGGGCATCTTCCAGAATGATGAAATCATACTGGTTGGCCAGTTGGACTAAGGCTTGTCGTTTTTCAACCGACATCACCGTCCCGGTGGGATTGTGAAAATCGGGGATGGTGTAGAGTAGCTTAATTTCATGCTTGAGCAAAACCTTTTTTAAGGCCGTCAGGTCAAGGCCATCGGCTTGAACCGGCACTTCGTAATACGTCGGTTCATAAGCATCAAAGGCCGCTAAGCCCCCAATGTAGGTGGGGCCTTCAACGACCACGCCATCACCCTTATCGAGCAGCAAGCGCGCGGTTAAATCAAGGCCTTGTTGGGCACCTTGGGTCAAGAGCACGTCTTCGGCAGTTAAGGATAAACCATCCAGCCGATTGAGCCGGGCTGCGATTTTTTGCCGGAGCGGTGTGTAGCCTGTGGTGGTGCCATATTGGAGTAATGTCCCTTGGTCGGCGGCAAAACTAGCGTTAAAGGCAGCCCGCATGGCCTGGGTTGGAAACAGTTGCCCATCTGGGTAACCACCAGCAAAAGAAATCACGTCTGCACTGGTGGCTGCAAAGAGTGCATCAAGGCCTGAGGCACTGGTTTTGATCGTCCGATTCGCAAGTTTCATTTTAAGAACTCCTTCCGTGTGCTGATAGGACCAGTGTATGCCCTAAACCGAATTAAGTAAAACTCAACTTATTCATAGCAAAGTGAATTGAATTCATGCTAAAATCAAGTCAAATTTCGTGACACGAAAGGTAGCAATCCGTTATGGCCAATTTTAGTTATCAAGTTTTCGCAGAAGTCGTGGCCCAGCGCACCTTTGCGCAGGCCGCCTTAACCCTGAACGTGACGCCTAGTGCTGTCAGTCATAGTATCAGCCAGCTCGAAAATGAACTGGGCTTTCCGTTGTTCATTCGCAACCGGACAGGGGTGGAACTCACGCCAGATGGTCAGACCATTTTGCCGATTATCCAAGCCATTTTGAACACCGAAGACCGTCTGCGCCAAGAAGCCGACAAGATTACCGGTTTGAATGCCGGCCGCATTCGCCTGGGTGCTTTTTCATCGGTTTCAACCAATTGGTTGCCATCAATTATCCAACAGTTTAAGCACCTTTATCCCAATGTGGACGTGGAAGTGATGCAGGCGGGCTTCAATGACATTGTCGAGCAAGTCCGTGTCGGCAGCATTGATATCGGCTTCTCCTTGTTACCTGTGGCTGACAACCTGATTGTCGAACCCTTGATTGAAGATCCGATTTATTGCGTGACTCCGTTGACGTTTCAACCGCAAAATCATCACAGCATGACGGATATCGATATTGGGCGTCGCCGCTTCATCCTGCAAAAAACGGACTATGACCGCGACACCAAAGGCGCACTCGACCGTTATCATGTGTCCGAGAACTCTTTGAGTTATTCGTTGGATGATCAGTCGATTTTGTCGATGGTGGAATCAGGTTTGGGTCTGGGAATTTTGCCAGAACTCGCGCTCCAAAAGCTCGTGGGTTCGGTGAACACGTTCCCCTTTAGTGAACCGTTCCAGCGGACGTTATGCATGGTGTTAAATCCCACAACTGAAAAATCACCGTCAGTCGCAAGTATGCGGACGGTGATTCAGTCGTACTTATCAGCGCGCTATGGCAGCCGCTATTTGCATCAGGCTTAATCCGTAAAACTTTGGCGCACTTGGTTGAGTAAACTCAGATACTCCGTCCCACTGCGCAGCCAGTGAATTTGTTCTGGCTCCAGCAGATGGGTTCGCGGTTGATCCAAGGTTTCAAGTGTCACTTCACTGGCGACTAAGTCATGTTGTTTGGGACTGACGCTAATCAACTGCTGTTGATGGGCAAGGCCAATTTCAATCAGGGATTGGGTTTTGACCGCCAGTTGCAACCAAGCCGTGAGATTCTTGGCTGGGGCTTTGAGGTGCAGCGGGTCAAAAGCAGGGTGATGTTTGCGATTCAAATCGATAAAGGCACTCCGCAAGGCGAGTTCAGGGGTTTCACTATCCACGGCATTGACCGTGGCTGGTGACAACCACAACCACCCATCAGGGTGACCGGTCGCATTAATGCAAATCATCAAGACGTCCTCTGCATCAAGGACGCGGATGTAGCCAGTAGCTTTGAGTTGGGTGCTTGTGATGGTCACAAGTTGTTGGCGGCGTTTTAAGGTAGCCAGCTCATTCATGATTATTGTCTCCTAAATGGTCCATCGTGTGATTGAGTGCTTCATCGACTCGGTTGTTAGCCGCATCGTTGGCGTGCCCTTTGACTTTGTGGAAATGAATCGTCTCAAAGCGTGCGACTTGTTCCAGTAACGCCTGCCACAATTCCGCATTGATGACGGGCTTGCCTTGCTTGCGCCAGTTGTTGGCTTGCCATTTTTTCCACCATTCTTGTTGCATGGTGTTGATGACATAGGCGGAGTCAGAGTAGACATCCACGGGTAAGTCCGTGCGCTTAATCGCTTTGAGGCCTTGGATGACCGCCATAATTTCCATATAGTTATTGGTTTTGCCAAAAGCACCGTCTGTGAGCAACTTCTCGTGGCCTTCATATGTCAGGAGCGCCGCCCAAGCACTTTTGTCTGTTGGACGTACGGAGCCGCCGGCGACATTGCCGGTATTGCGGTTGCCGCCGTCGGTATAAAGTGTAATTCCAGTCATGACATGTCCTCACTTTCCAACTTACCATTTTAGGCAAAATGATGGTGCTTGGCTAGATATTTGGTACAATCGACAGTAAATAATTCAGAATTCAAGAGGAAAAAATGACCCCATATCTCATTGCACTTGATTTAGATGGTACCACCTTGAACGCAGAAGGTCAGCTCAGCCCCCGCAATCGCAACGTTTTGCAGGCGGCGCAACAAGCCGGACATACCGTTGTCATTGCGACCGGTCGACCGGATTCTATCTCAGAGAACTTTTATGAACAAATTGGGCTCACCAGTCCCCTCATCAATTTCAATGGGGCGCTCATTCACAAACCGCATCAACAATGGACCGGCGAGCGTGCATTGACGCTGCCCGTCACAACGGCTTTGGCACTCCAACAGCTCAAGGCCACGTTGCCCATCAGTTTAATGGTGGCAGAAGGCAAGCAGCTCTTGCTGGCGGATCACGCCTATACCGATATGCCATTTTTGGCCGATCAACCGGCACCAAAGGTTTTGTTTGATGCCCACGGGCTCGTGCAAGCGCCCATTTCGGTGACCATGTTCATTGATGAGCCGCAATTACCGGCGCTGACAACGGCCGTCAATTCAGCCTTTCCCCAATTGGAAGCCAAAACCTGGGGCGCCTGGAGCGGCGAATACGCGGCCTTAGAAGTGACAGCGGGGAATGCGTCAAAATCGCAAGCCCTGGCGTATGTCGGCCAGCAACTGGGTTTTGAACCAGATCAGATGTTGGCGTTTGGGGATGACCTCAACGATGCTGATATGCTGCGTTTTGCCGGCCGCGGGGTGGCCATGGCGAATGCAAAACCTGAAATTTTGGCCTTGGCCGACGATGTCACAGCTGAAACCAATGAAGACGATGGGGTTGGTCGCTATTTAGAACGATTTTTAAACTTATAGAGGAGGCAGTAATCATGGTCGAATTGTATTTGGTCCGCCATGGGCAGACTGTGTTTAATGTGGAAAAACGAGTCCAAGGCTATGCGGATTCCGATTTGACCGCGACGGGCGTGGCTGATGCTAAAGCGTTGGGCCGCGGATTGGCGGCCGCTGGCGTCGTGATTGAACAAGCCTTTGCCAGTGATCGCAAGCGCGCGATTGTCACGGCCCAAACCGCGCTCAAAGCGGCGCAACAGGATTTGAACGTGAATGTGAATGTCGCACTGCGGGAAATGGATTACGGCAAGTTTGAAGGCTGGCAAACAGACGACTTTGCCAAGGCCGCGTTTGACTTACCGAGTTTTGATGAAGCCATGGCTCGGGGTGTGATTGACTTGGATTCCATCGCCGGGCGTTCGTTTGCCTTGAACGAGGAAGAGCCAATCAATTACGCTGAAAATTCGCAAATGGCGGTCACTCGTTTTGGTGACGCCCTGACCGCCCTCGCTCGGCGGGCGGATGAACTTCAAGAAGAGCGGTTGCTCGTGGTGACCCATGGCACGATTATTCTGATGTGGCTGGATGCGATTGGCTTTGATGTCAAAGGGGTCCGCGGGTTGAGTAATGCCAGCGTCACGCAAATCCACGTGGCGGATCACCAGTTCAGCGTCAAAAGTTTTAATGATTTGTCCTATGTGGAAGCAGGCCGTCAATTACCTGAGTCTGATTAATACCAATTTGCTCGCTCCCAAGGTACAATGAGGCAAAATCGTAAGGGAGCAAACATGATGGCAGATATTTTAATTAGTACCACTGAGAATATTCCTGGCAAAACTTATACGGTCATTGGTGAAGTTTTCGGCCTGACGACCCAATCCAAAAACGTGGTGAGTGATATCGGCGCTAGTTTAAAGAATTTGGTTGGTGGCGAAATTAAAGCTTATACCAATATGTTGCTGGAATCCCGTGAAACCGCGATTCAACGGCTCAAGGACGAAGCGGCCAGCAAGGGCGCTGACGCGGTCGTGATGATGCGGTTTGATTCCGGATCGATTGGTTCTGACATGCAATCAGTCGTCGCCTATGGGACCGCCGTGAAATTTGATTAGACGATATTAAAAAGAGCTGGTGACAAAAGTGATTTTGTCACCAGCTCTTTTTTAATACTCGAACAATATGGATTAATCGCGTTCCAAAAGACAGAGAATTCCGGTTAACTGGGATTGATTCAAAGCCTAAGTTCGGGCTTTATCATCAATCTCTGTTAATCCTCATTCTCAACCCGTCTTTTGTCCCAGCTTGTTTTTTGCTTTAATCGCCGAGCATTTTGCTATTGCGCCAGAAAATGGTCCAAATGATGGCGAGGAGCACGCCGGGCAGTAAAATGGCAAAATGATTGAGACGTAAGACTGTAAAGCCCATGGCGCCGGCGCCGATGACAAAGCTCGCAATAATGGTTGCGATGTCAGCGGCTTTGGCCAGTGCAGGCTGGCTGTGATGAAAAATGCCATCGTACAGGCCTTCAGCGACTGTACGCAGGTTCCCAGTCATCATCAATGATGTGAATGGGCCACCTTTGAGTTTGCGGAATTCTTGCAGTTGGGCAGCCGCTGCCATTGAAATCAATCCACTGACAGGGATGTCGGGCAGTGAGGGCGAGAAGAATGCCACAATGACAATCAAGATCAACTCCCAGACCAAAATCATTTGTTGTTGCAATAATGGCCGTTTGTAGTGTTTAGCCTGGTGTTGAATCCAGCGAGCAATCATGGTTCCGACGACAAACGCCAGGATTGGGACCACGAAACGCCAGACGAGATTGAATTGGCCTTGCCCCAGATGGGCACCCAGCAAAATCAGGTTCCCGGTTTGTAAGCCAGCGAAGACCCCACCATGTAACAGATAGGTGAAGGCATCAAAACCGCCAGCAGCGGCGGCCAGCAGGCTCCCAATCATGAGCCGTTCATTGATTGGTACAGTTTTTGTTTCCACAGTTGATTGGCCTCCTTGTGTGATGAATACCTGCCATGTTACCACCATTTTCTGGCGACAACAATTTCAAACCCCGTGCACTAGCGGCCTTTTGCGCGAAAAATCAAGGCAAAAACCGAGTAAAAAAAAGATTTCCTGCTATACTAATCTCTAAATAGAGGGGGCATCACAATGGAAGCAAAAGCAATGACGACACCAGCGCTGATTGGCGAATTCATTTTGTCGATTTTTATTAATGCGTTGGGGAATGCGCTGACGGTCAGTTTGAATTTGGGAAGTGCCTTTTGGACTGCGTCAGCTGCCAATATGTCGCATGCCTTACCCATTAGTTTGGGGAATATGCTGGTGCTCAATGGGCTTTTTATCATCATTTTGAACGCAATCTTACTCCACAAAATTGAATGGCGCCGGATTGCCGGCAACTTGCTCTTTATGATTCCGTTCTCATATTTGATTGGCTGGTTTGACCAATTGATGTTGATGACGCCACTGAATCATCTGAACTTATTTGTCCGGATTCTGTTAGACTTTGTCGGTGTGGCCTTTATTGGGACGGGGATTTCAATTTATCAGCGGATCAACGTCATGTTGCACCCGGCGGATGATCTGATGCAGATCCTGCGGTTTGACTATTTCCACGGTAATGCCACCGCCGCCCAAATCACGTCATTTATGCCACCACTGATTGCGATTGCGATCACGTTCTTCTTTACGCATCAAATTTATGCCGTGAACATTGGGACCATTTTTGCCTTGCTCTTCCAAGGCGCGATTGTGGCCTGGGCGGACAAGCATATTATTCCATCACTGAAACACCGAAACTTATCCCGGGGGGAACACTAAATGACAAAACCCAAACTTAATGGCCGCCAGCTTTTCTTCATTGGTTCAATGCTGTTTGGTCTATTCTTTGGGGCAGGTAACTTAATTTTTCCAGTTTTCCTCGGCCAAGAAGCCGGGACGAATCTGTGGCCAGCGTTGCTTGGTTTTTTGATTTCTGGGGTTGGCCTGCCACTACTGGGCGTCATTGCGATTGGCGTCAGCCATACCGATGGCGTGTTCCAATTAGCCAAAAAAGTTGCGCCGTGGTATGGCTATTTCTTTACGATTGTCTTGTATTTGTGTTTGGGCCCACTGTTTGCGACCCCACGGCTGGCCACAATTTCTTATGAGATTGGGATGCAGCCATTCATTGGCCAGCAAACTCAGCCGGCACTGTTTGTTTATGCACTCGTTTTCTTCGGGATCGCGTGGTGGTTCTCACGAAAGCCCAGCAAGATTATGGATTATGTCGGTAAATTTCTCACGCCGGCATTCCTGGTCGCACTCGGTGCGCTTTTGATGATGGCGCTGGTCAAGCCACTCGGCCACGGCCAAGCAGCGCACGGCGTTTATGCCACTGATCCGCTGGTCAATGGCTTTACTGCTGGTTACTTCACCATGGATGCGTTGGCGGCGTTAGCGTTTGGCATCATCGTCGTCAATGCAATTAAGCAACTCGGCGTCACCCAACCGGGCCAAATTGCCCGTGATACCGTGAAATCTGGTGCCATTGCGATTGTCATCATGGCCATTTTGTATGGTTTGTTGGCGCTCCTAGGGCGCAATGCTCTGGGGCCTTTTGCTCGGGCCACGAATGGCGGCCCCATTTTGGCCAATGTTGCCTCCGCCTATTTTGGTGAGTTCGGCCAAGTCCTCTTAGCGATTATCGTGATTTTAGCCTGTTTAAAAACAGCCATTGGTTTGATTACGGCCTTTGGTGATACGATGACGGAACTATTTCCGCGCTTGCCTTATCAAGGCGTGGTGTTCGTCGCTAGCCTTTTGCCCGTGATTATTGCCAATGTTGGGTTGGATCAATTGTTGTTGTTCTCAACACCGATGTTGTATTTCTTATACCCACTGGCCATTACGTTGATTCTGCTGGGGCTCTTATCGCCAATCTTTGGCCAGTCCCGGTGGTTGATGGGGGCTGTGACCTACTTGACCGTGCCGGCTGCACTGCTGGATGCCTTGCAATCACTGCCAGCCAGTTTGCACACTGGCTGGGTCGCGCAAGTACTCTCAGTGGGCCGCTATCTGCCAGGCTTTGATTTTGGCTTAGGCTGGATGCTCCCAGCGTTGATTGGCTTGATTATTGGGCTCATCTTAGCGCGGACCTTTGACCGGCAACCAAAAGCATTAACCTAAAAAAATCAGCGCTCCCAAAAATGGGAACGCTGATTTTTTTGATAATAGCTGCTTACTTTTCTTTTTCTTCAGCAAGTTCTGCTAAAGTTTGGCCAGAACCGCCGCCTAAGTTTTGGTCCATGCCTTTGAAATTCACAATAATTTTTTCGTTGAGTTCGGCCACGTTGGGTTTATCAATGGCTTGATAATCGGTGATGCTAAGTAAGGCTGAGTTCACATAAGCTTTCTCAATAGTACCAGTAAAGGCTTCAGCCATATCTTCTTGAACATGACAGATGACTGAGTCGCCGAGGTGAAGTTGATCTTTTTCCATGAGCTAGGCCTCCATTCCTTCGTTAATTAATGAGCATATTAAGCTATTTTTTCCCTAAACGCAAGTGTTACTGTATAATAGAGTAAAATAGTTACGGGTAATGCTTCTGCTTCCCGTGGTAGCTGAAAGGATTGATAGATATGGCAACGATTAAATCATTAAAAGCAGGCCCTCAACAGACCGCCTTGGAGAATTTCACGAAATTTTACGTGAAGCACTACATGTCGGATGGCCTCGATGTTCTGGGGCAACTTGACCAATCAGGGCACATTGCTGACATCAATCAATTTCTGCTTGAGAATCGTAGTTTGACAAGTGAAGATCTGTATAGCGGGCTTTTAACCAGCCGTCGTGGTAATCTGATTGAATTGATTTCGTCATTAAAGACGAAATTCAACGACAATGGGATTCCCGACACCCCTTGGGAAGACTGGTTCAAACAGACTGTGACTGAGTTACCACAGGGCTTATAAGCGTCAGTGAGAAGGCGACGATGGTCGGTCTTCTTTTTTTTGGAGGGAAACGATGGAACCTTATTTAATTATTAGTGATGTTGATGGCACGTTATCCATCGACCACAAGCATGTGAGTGCGCCAACCGTGAACGTCTTGCAACAGTTGATTGCCCAAGGTCACCAATTTTACGTGGCCACAGGCCGGATGTATGTGTTGGCCGAAGACATGGCCAAGCAAGTGAGTGACCAAGCCCAAGTGATTGCCTCCAACGGTGCCGTGTATGATTTTGGCGGCGGCCGGGTTCACCATTTGCTCGGTGAAGCCGCCCTGCAACAAGTATTACAAGTCACGAACCAGACTGGCTTGGCAGCTTTTTATTTCAGCGACGACACGATTTACTACATCAAAGATCCCACCCCTGAAGTGGAAAAAGCGATGTACGCCTTTGCTCCTGATGACGTGACGATTGCGGTCAAGCAAATTCCTGACAGCGAATTAATGTCACACGCCGATACCATTACCAATGGCTTCATTCTGGGGATTAATAACCCGGAAGGCCTAGCAAAAACGATGATGTTGCTGGCGGCCGGTAATTTGGTTCACTTGTCTGCGTCCAATCATGACAATATTGAACTCATTCCCAAGCATGTCGATAAAGCGACTGCCGTTCAAGAACTCCAAGCCAAAACGGGCATTTCAGCGGCTCACACGATTGTTTTTGGCGATGGGATGAACGACACGGGGATGCTTCAAGAAGCTGGGATTAGTGTGGCCATGGGCAATGCCGTTGACGCGGTCAAAGAGATTGCCCGCTACCAGACCACCTCCAATCTTGATGATGGGGTAGCCAAGTTTTTGAAAGATTACTTCAAACTCTAAGTCTGTTATAGTAGAGAAAACGTTTACCAGGAGGTTGTTTATGTATCAAGCAGCAGCTGATCGTTATAACCAAGTGCCTGTGCGCCATGCCGGCAAGTCCGGTTTGATGCTGCCGGCGGTCTCATTAGGCCTGTGGCAGCATTATAGTAGCAGTGATCCGTTAGCGGACCGCCGGGATGTGATTTTGAGTGCCTTTGACCATGGGATTTTCCACTTTGATGTGGCGAATCACTATGGTGGAACGGATTTTGGTTCCAGTGAGCAAATGCTGGGGGAAATCTTGAACGCTGAACTTAAAGCTTACCGGGATGAAGTGGTCATTAGTACCAAAGTGGGCTATGAAATCCATCCGGGGCCTTATGGTGATGGCACCTCCCGCAAATCTGTTATTCAGGGTCTCGAAGGGTCATTAAAGCGGCTCAATCTCGACTATGTGGACTTATATTATGCCCACCGCTTTGATGAGACCGTTGACCTCGAAGAAACAGTCCTGGCCCTTGACCAGGTGGTGAAGCAGGGAAAGGCCCTGTATATTGGGATTTCCAATTTTGATACAGCGCAAACCCAAGCAGCAATCGACATGTTCAACGATTTGAAGACACCATTTGTCGTCAATCAATATAGTTACAACATGTTTAATCGCGATGTGGAAACCACCGGCTTACTTGATGCGCTCAAAGCCGACGGGGATGGCTTGATTGCCTATGGACCATTGTCTGAAGGCCTCTTGTCAGATCGCTATTTGAATGGGATTCCTGACACCTTTAAGATTCATCCAACCAACACTGGGACATTAGCGCAAGGGCCTGATGTTGTGGTGCAAAAGTTGAATCAGTTGAACGAGATTGCCAAAAACCGCCACCAATCCTTGGCGCAAATGGCCTTGGCTTGGCTGTTGCGCGATCCTGTGGTCACGAGTGTGATTATTGGGACCACCTCTGTGGATCATTTGGTGGATAACTTAAATGCCGTCTCTAATCTGTCATTCAGTGATGATGAACTGAGTGCGATTGAGAAGATTTTGGCTTAACAGAACGACAAAAAAGCAGCGACGAAAATTTATTCGTCGCTGCTTTTTTGATTATTCAAAGGCGCTGAAACTGGTCGTCCACTGATTACCGCCGAGGTTATACCAAAGCGCATGATTGTGGTAGACCTTTTGGAAGTATTTCCACTGGGAGCCAGCTTTGAGAATCCGGAGGGTTTTGGTACCCCCGATTTGGTCAGTTAGCACGGCACCGTTAGGACCGCCGACAAAGATGCCGGTCTTGAAGTTCTGATACAGAAAAGCAGGTGTCACTGTGGGTTCAACGGTGTTAGCCTTCACCCAGAAGTTACCGCCTAAGTCGTAACGGACATCGTTTTTGCCCACGAGTTGTTCGCCGACAACTTTCCACCGGGTATTGGCGGACAAAACCTTAGATTTTTGGCCTTGCGCAGTGTAAGTCTGCACGGTCCGCTTCGCTGGGGTTGTCGTAACCACCTTCAGGTCGACGTTAAAGGCTGATAAAGAGCCTTGAATCTTGTTGTAGCCAGTATTGGCCGCAGATACGGTCGTTGGGGCCAGCGCAATTCCACCCAAAATTGCTGCACCAACGATGACACCTCCATTTGTCTTGAGCGTATGGCTGGAGTGCCTCGGTGTCAAACCTTTTCACTAATTAATGGGGGCTAATCATCGTCGACTTCGCTGAGAGTTGGTTGAAAAGCGGGCCGATTGTATAGACTAGCGATGACGCCAGCCACAACCAGCCAAAAACTCGCCATCCCCAGGTCAAAAAAGAGATTGTGCACGAATCCGCCAATGACAATCACCAACCCAACGACAAGCAGCGCCAAAATGCCCGCAACCAAATTGACAGCGCCGCCTTTGGCATTGTCTGGTGAGAAGGCCACAGCAAAGGGTAAACGGCGGTTAAAGACAAACAGGCCAATCAATAAGGTGCCAGCGTAGGTCATCGCCAGTGCGCCAATGGTCGGGATGATGGCTTGTCCGCGCGTGAATAGGCTGGCCAGCAGCCCCAAGAGCAGAGTTAATGGCGCCAGCAATCGGAAATAGAGTGCTGAGACTACGCCGCGGGCTAGGCTGCCTGCTGCCGGGAAGGGGACATAGGTAAAAATCTTCATCGCCAGCGGCTGGTGGGAGAATTGCAAATTAATGACCGCGATTGGCGCCGCCATAATCAGAAAATAAGGCACGTAGGCGAGAAAGGCGCTGACCATGGCCCATGGAGCTTCCCGCATAAAGCTAAAGAGTAACAGTGCCGGGACAATCAAAGCGTAGGCTACTTGAGGATATACGCGCAGTTTGAAGTCGCGTTCAACCCCTAAGAGTTGCCAGCCAAGCGTGAAGAATGGCGCGGTCTGTTTGCGGGCAAAAAGCCGCCGCATCAGTTTGAAGTACCAGCCTTCTCGGCGTGCCCTGTCACTGCTTTGGTCTAATTTAGCCAAATAGGTTTCAAAATTGGTTGAAAAGTGCATGTAAATCAGCAACAAAACGACTGGGGTGAGGACGGCCAGCGCGGTCAACGTCACGGTCAACGTGGTGAGACCAAAACTGGGCATCATGGTCGGCCCCATGAACCAAAATGGCATGAAGACCAAATAATACCAGTGAAACGCGCCATCCAATCCCGTCGTCAGAAAACTGTAATTGGTTTTTGGGAGCAAGTTGGGCAATTGGCCGACGACGTACATGCCAATAATGATCACGATCTGCAACACGTTCAGAATGTTTTTGAGCCGTTCGCCATCAAAGAAACGCAGCACGACCAAATATAAGAAGAGCGACAAGGTCAACGTGGTCAGTCCAAGCAACACGATGCCTAATGCCGTGAGCACGCCTGTGAGCAGACCCAGCCGAATCGCTAACACAATGACAGCCGGCAACCCCATAGCGACAATTGTCACCGCAAAATAGACGCCAACGACAGTCAGGCGCGCATAGTTGATGGTCTTGCGTTCAACGGCATGCGTGAGAAAAATGGTTTGGTCCCGCGGATCAAGAATCAAGGTCGAAAACGACGTTAACATCGTCAGGAAAAACATGATGAACAGGCTGTTCATCAGCAGCCCGGCACTCAAAGCCGCGTTCATCGGAATCATCAAAAAGAGGCCAATTAAGACGCCCACGATTAAATAACCGATAAAAAGGTTGCGCAGGGGATGCGTGCTTTCGGGCCTGCGCCGACTACGACGACTCGCTTGGCTGCGCCCCGCCAGTGTGAGCTTACTGGCGACTAAGAGCTGATACTGGTCGGGGTTAACGCCGTGGCGATTCAGCCACGGGCTCAGGTGCGTCAGCCACGACAAGGCGCGCGGTAAACTAAGGGCTTTAATTGTCGCCATGACCCGCACCCCCTGCAATCACGTCAACAAAGGCACTGGCTTTTTGCCCGTGTTCAGAAAAGCCGGTGAGGTCATTGAACAATTGTTGCAACGACGTATCGGAGTTCTGACTAATGGTCGCAAAGTCGCCGTCCGCAATCACCTGGCCTTGATTGAGCAAGATAATGCGATCCGAAAGTTTTTGGACGACATCCATAATGTGACTGGAGTAGAAAATCGTTTTGCCCCGGTTGCGCAGTTCGCGCAGAATTTCTTCAATGATGAGCACGGCATTGGCGTCCAAGCCGTTGAGCGGCTCATCCCAAAATAAGATATCAGGGTTATGCAAGAGACTGGCAATAATCAACACTTGCTGGCGCATCCCTTTGGAATAGGAGACAATCCGTTGGTCAAAGGCGTCACTCAGCCCCAAAATAGCCATCAACGCGCTACTTTTGGCCACGGCATCAGCTTCAGTCATGCCGTACAATTGTCCAATCAGCGCCAGATACTCCCTTGCTGTCAACGCATCAAAGACGTCGGCCAGTTCCGGCACATAGCCAATCCGTTGCTTATAGGTTGTGCTTTGCGGGGTGATGACTTCATCAAACACCTTAATCGTTCCCGCATCTGGGGCCAGCAAACCTAGAATCATTTTAACGGTGGTCGATTTGCCGGCCCCGTTTTGCCCGATGTAGCCCACAATCGTCCCTGGATTGATGGCAAAACTAACATCTGTCAGCACCTGCTTGTCGCCAAAGCTTTTGGCAACATGTTCCAATTCAATAACAGCCATACCCACTCCTCCTCGTTGTTACCCGTATTATCCTGCAAGCAGCACCAAAAATCGACTAAATCTGATTGCACGCAAAAAGGCCGCGGTGATCTGAAACAAATCAACCGCAGCCTTTTTGACGAGCTAATTATTGGTGATAATGTTTGAATTCAGCCGCTAAGAATTGCGCGGTCGGCCCACTTTCGGCAGCGACTTCAGTCGGCGTGCCTGAGGCAACCAAATGGCCACCATCACGGCCGCCACCTGGACCAAGGTCGACAATGTAATCGGCGTTTGCAATCATGGCCAAGTCATGTTCGATGGCGATGACGGTCCCGCCTTGATCAATTAATTGTTGGAAGACATGGAGCAGCACATTGATATCCAACGGATGCAAACCCACAGAAGGTTCATCAAAAACGAACAGCGTGTTGGCTTGCGGTTTACCCATGTGGGCGACTAAGCGCAGCCGTTGTGCTTCCCCGCCGGACAGGCTCAAAGTACTTTCACCCAAATGCAAGTACTCCAAACCCATGTCACTCAATGTGTTAAGGGTTGTGGCAATACCGGGGATGTCAGCCAGCGCTGTTTGGGCGGTGGTGATATCCATGTCGAGAATATCGGCAATCGAATAATCATGCCATTTAATCGCTAAGGTTTCAGGATTATAGCGCCGGCCATGACAGTTGGGACAAAGTTCTTGCATGTCCGGCAGATATTGAATGTCCAGGCTGATTTCACCGGTCCCGCCACAGGTTGGGCAGGCCCCGGCGGCAACATTATAGGAGAAGTTGCTGGCGGTAAACCCAGCGGCCTTTGCGGCGGGCAAGGCGGCGTAGAATTTGCGCAGCTGATCCAGCACGGGGGTGTACGTCGCAATTGTGGAGCGAATGTTTTTGCCAATAGGGGTGGCGTCAATGGCCACGACATGGCGGATGTGACTGCGGTGAATGTCTGTGACAAAATTTGGCGCTGGGTTAGTTTTGGTGGCCGTCAGTGCGGGGATTAGGGCGTCAAAAATGGCTGTCGATTTGCCCGCCCCTGAGAAGCCACTGATGACACTGAATCGTTTCCGCGGCAGGTCGAGCACAAAGTCATGGAGGTTGTAGCGGTCAGTCACAGTGACACCAAAATGGCCTTCATCAAACATTTGCTTGGCAGGCGTTTGTGGCCGCACGATGAGATCGGCCGTCCCCGTCAAGTACGGGGCAATCAAGGATTGTGGTTGTTTGCTGATGGCAGCCGGTGTGCCTTCGTCTAACAGGTGGCCGCCACCATTGCCGGCTTCGGGACCGATTTCAATCACATCGTCAGCAGCGGCAATAATTGTTGGGTCGTGGTCAACCACGACGACTGAGTTGCCTTGACCGACCAAGGACTGCATGACGTGAATCAAGCCATCGACATTGGCCGCATGAAGCCCAATTGACGGTTCATCCAAGACATAGAGCACCCCTGTGGTTTGGGTGCGCAAGGTTTTACTCAGTTGGATCCGTTGTAATTCCCCGGTGGAGAGGGTCCCACCGGCCCGATCCAAGGTCAGGTAGCCAAGCCCCAATTCCAAGAGTGGCCGGAGTAGTTCGCGTAATTCGCGCAAAATATCATGGGCTAAGGCGTGCATGTCTTCAGGTAACCAGGCTTCAATGGTGGGCATAAAGTCGTTGAGTTCATCGAGGGTCAACGCGCTGACCTGAGCAATATCCTTATCCACGACCAGTTGCGTGAACAATTTCGGGTTAAAGCGACTGCCATGACAGGTTGGACAGGTGCCAAAGATGTAAAACCGATTTAGCCGTTTGATGGCGCGTTCGTTAGTGGTGGTCGCTAAGCTATCCTCGACGGCCGCATACGCATTTTCGAATTGGGCGTTATCCATGTGGAAAATTTTGCCGCTTTTTGACGGAATATTAATGGCATATTTTTTGCGGGGGCCGTGGAGCACCATTTCTTGTTGGTCGGCCGGTAAGTCTTCAAATGGGGTGTCGATATCAATCCCGATTTGTTGAGCCACAAATTGCATGAAGTTGCGGCCAGGCAGGCGCCATGAGGCAACGGCGCCATCGCGGATGGTGAGGCTTTTATCCGGGATGAGGCGACTGGCATCCAGCTGCCGCGCTTCACCGGTCCCGCCACAGGTTGGGCACGCACCGGCTGAATTAAACGCGAAGTCTTCAGCACTAAAGGCCTGAAAATGCACCCCGCAAACTGGGCAAATTAATTCGCCCATGCTGTCATCGACGCGATCCATCGCCTGGGCAATCGCTAGGGTCGGCGGAATCTGATGGCCATTGGGACAACGCGGCGAACCCAGCCGGGAAAAAGCGAGCCGCAAGACATTCAGCGCTTCAGTGGTGGTGCCGACGGTAGAGCGGACACCCGGCACACTTGGCCGCTGACGCAAGGCAATCGCGCTGGGCACGTGGTTGACACTATCCACCGCGGCATGGCCCGCCTGCGTCAGGCGCCGCCGGGTGTAGGTGGAGAGCGCACTGACATAGCGGCGCATGCCTTCAGCGTATAACACCCCCATCGCCAGGGATGACTTACCCGACCCGCTACGGCCAGTGATGGCAACGAGCCGATTGAGCGGAATATCGACA
>Ga0153951_1000202_pt1 | contig 22032 bp, 22 predicted proteins | sample TSNJ035MetaG_FD_102278 | JGI IMG/M metagenome (GOLD analysis project Ga0153951, IMG submission 102278) | Attine ant fungus gardens microbial communities from New Jersey, USA - TSNJ035 MetaG | ecosystem: Host-associated > Fungi > Mycelium > Unclassified | place: USA: New Jersey, Wharton State...
ATTAATTATTTGTGATTAGTCTTCAGTTCTAACACTGTCCACTGTTATGTGGACTGTTGTAAAAAGAGAACATAATGACCTAACAAATAACATTCCCTACTATTACATAAACTGTTGTAGGAAGGGAGCATAGTATACTGACTTCAGCACAATGTTAACTTCACTTAGAATTAGTAAAGGGTTCAAGTTGGGCCAGAGACCCAGATAAAAACCTTATTCTACAATTATGTGATATATTATATGATATTTATATCACATATGTAGAACTATTTATGACCTAAGTCTATTCAATGCTTGGATATTGTGAATTAGATGCTGGAAAGCCAGTAAAATATTAGGTTAATGGGACATCTCATAACATCTTACATGTTAATGTTCAGTCATGAAGACTCAAGGTTCACCTAAGGTAGATGTTCAGAAAGAACTCAATAGAGTCCTTTGTTGGATTATGCTGCTACTTATACAAAGGTCTGTTGGTCTATACACCTATCTTCTGTGATTCCATGACCCTGACTAATAACTGTACATGTCTTACATAAGTCCCTCTGGCATTGTAGTCCTGGATGTTATCCACTAAGTTGAGAAACATGCGGGAAATAGTTTCTTTTCTAGGAACCATCTCATAACATCACAACAGTTGTTTTCAAATGCCTTACTCTTCTATTATAATATCTTAGAGCATAAATATATTTTATTTATTCTCCTAACTAGTACTCCTTCTCCTTTACTAGTATCTCTCTACTCTGCTCTATATTTCTGACATAATTATACTGAAAGAATAATTAGTGGAAAATGTGCTAAACAGTTCTGGAGATGAAAGCTAACTGGAAAAGAAAAGAGCATCTTAGAAGTCCAACAGATAACTGATCTAAGATTGGGGTTACAGAGTGTGACAACCCTTAAGGATAAAATCTTTGTGATTTGCTCTTAGAATAAGATATACTCTTAACAATAGAGTATACACTTGGAATAACATTTTAAGTCTACTAGAAATAAGTATAAAGCTTACAAAGTAAAGTATGCCCTAGGGGTAAGGGTAGTCACTGACTTACCCTGGGGTCATCTTTGGTGAGCCCTAATTGTGCCCAAGACCCATGCCTAAATATAAGCAGATTTCCCCCCATCAATAACTTTATCACTAATCTGTTGAGAACATCAAATTCTGAATGATTCTTGGAGTAGTTACCATCATCCTGGACTGTTCACACATGTGGCTAATTCATTTACCACATCAATGGTTACACAGCCTTGTATGTTTATGCCAACTAATATTAGTAATGGAACAATTATATGGTTAATTAATTTCCTAGATTTATGTATTTAATGATGTGTAATAGCAAGCTACTAGGACTAGAATAATATAGCTGTATCATGTGAGTATCAATCAAGTATGCGCATGATGAGGATTTAATGGATCATCTGGTCACATTTGATAATCCAGGTAGTTTGTTTACTCATGCACTGTACTGTCACTCGGTCCTTATGCCGAGTGAAATCGGATCCGGATATGGAAGAATTAATCCTCATACCAGACCAGTTAAATCATACGAAGAAACACTTCGAAATATTATTAGCACAACAAAATTTTCATCAGGTTTTCTCCGGTTTCACGGTGTAAGATAACCGATGACAAATAAATATAGCATTGTGTCTTCTGAAGAGCCTCATCATGCACATGATACAGTGCTCCAATGGGAACATCAATCCTCAGGTTGCCCAAATCTTATGGATTGGCAAGGGAATTTTCTACCTTTGTAGGGACAACCTACCGAGGTTGTCTAGATGTTTGACTTTGTCTAGCAATAATGCATACATAACAAAACCAAATAGACATTCACTCATACTATGCAGGATTGTCAGAAAACAATGTGATCAGATTACATCAATGTCAGATCCAGGATCAAATCCCCGTTGCGAATAATTATGCGACATATATCAACTGAGCTCGACCGCTGGTGTTCTTTCTTCCTTCTACTTCACTTGCTTGAGCCCCATTCTAGCATAGTCCCCCAAGTCATCCTGACAGCCGATCTCACAATCTGTTTTTTGTTCTCAAGATCAATACATTCTGCTTTCAGAATCATGTACTCACTGAGCCGATTCTTTCAAATCTTATTCGCTGTCTGTGTTCTACGCTTATTGTTTCAAAAGCGACGAAAGACCAAGTTTCCCCTACCTCCTGGGCCTCCGAGACTTCCAATCTTTGGGAATGCATTTGATATTCCACTAGTCGACATGACTAAGACTTATCTCGGATGGACTAAGAAATTTGGTAAGCTATACAAAGAGATTCCCAGTATTTTAACAGTCCGAACTTTAGGCTCGGACATTATCTACTTGGAAGCACTCGGAAAAAAGACGATCATCTTAAACAGTTACGATGTTGCTACTGAGTTACTCGATAAAAGGGGCCACATCTATTCTAGCAGGAGAGTATCTATCCTAGATTTTGTTGCAAATATTTACCTGCGAATAAATAGACCACATTCAACGTTTTTAGGGGAATTGTATACCTTCCAATTTCTCATCATGTTGTACTCCATGCTCATAATAACCTAGAATGGATCTAGGTTGGGTTTTTGCAATCATGCCCTATGGCGACGAATGGAACAAGCGCCGACGAACCTTTGTTCAACACTTTTCTGTGCCAAATCCCAATACCTACCAGCTCAAATGGACACAGGCTATTCACATGCGTCTTCTTCCTCAACTTCTAAAGTCTCCACAACAATTCATGGAACATGTCAGACAGTCAGTCCGAAGGAGGATCCGTTAATCTTGGTTTTAGTGCGTTCATGCTGACACCCCTACAGTGTAACCACCGGTGAACTGATTTCACTCGCTTACGGAATCTCTGTCGAACCTGAAAATGATCCTTTGGTTCATCTTGCGGAAAAAGCGATGGCAGCAAGTGCCGTCGCTGGTATTCCAGGCAAGTTTCTTGTGGACATCTTCCCATTACTCAAGTATCTCCCGGAATGGATCCCCGGTGCCAGCTTCCAGCGTATAGCAAGAGAATGGAAGGAATTATGGCGAGAATTCGCAGACCGACCATTCCAAATGGCAGAGGAGAGCATTGTGAGTTTGATCCCCCGAAGGTTTCAGGGACCATATCTTGGACTCTGAAACTCTATGATAGCTGAGTGGGCGGGCAGGATACTCCTTTGTGTCATCTTCTCTAGACACTGTGAGTGAAAACCAGGACATCGAAAAACAGAAAACGATTGTCAAAGAGACGGCGATCACGTTCCTTGGGGGTACGATAAAATTGGATTCGATTTGGATGTATCTCTCAATTTGAGTTTTAGCCGGCGCAGATACAACAGGGGCTACGATCGTCATATTCATCTTAGCTATGACCTTGAATCCCGACGTCCAAGTGAAAGCCCAGGTCGAGATTGATCGAGTACTCGAAAATAGGAGATTACCTGATGTCAGTGACCATGATTCCCTACCGTATGTTGCTGCTATCATGAGAGAGGTTTTGCGGTATGTTAGTCACACTCGTCTCCTGTTGAAATTCTATTTACTCGTTGGTTCTACAATGGTGTACCTAATGATAGATGGCAACCTTCCAGTCCACAGGGTAAGTTTTGCTCCGATTGACTGGCTAGCCACATCATTTCACATGAAACAGCTGTCCCACATCTGAACACAGAAGACGATTCTTATTTAGGATATCACATTCCCCGAAACTCAACTGTCATTCCCAATATTTGGTAAAGTGATGCCTTCGTACAAGGTAATCGAGTATTTAGACTATTTACACCTATCAGGGCTATGTCCCGAGATGAAAGTCGTTATCCAGAACCTGAAAAATTCAAGCCTGAGCGTTTCCTCACTGTCGATGGTAAATTTAACCCAGACCCGAATGACCCGTGCGGGTTCGTATTCGGTTTCGGTCGAAGGTCCAGCTACTTCCAATCATTTAGTATATCTAACTCCACTTACCAAATCCTTCTAGAAGATGTGCTGGTATCCATATCGCAATGTCAACAGTATGGCTGACAATAGCATCGATCCTCGCTACTTTCAAGATCGACAAGTGCAAAGACGAATTCGGAAACATCATCGAACCAATCGTGGATTTCAAATCCGCTAACATTGTCGCGTACGTTTGCCTACTCCGGTTGTATGTAACATCTTCAGCTTGTTCATTTGTTTCTCAAATTAGGCTTCCATCACCATTCAGATGTTCAATACGTCCTCGTTCCGAAGAAAGCGAAAAGTTGATCTTCGCCGTTGCAGAGCATGTTTCTTGATCTCATTACTAAGATGTTTGTGCCCTTGAAAAGTAGTGTTCCTGTGCTGTTACTTGTTTACATGTACCAACTTTTAGAAACTGACAGGACATAAACATATATCAACCCACTAATGCGGATAATGTCTCTTACTGATGTTCAGCCAAACCAGTTTGCATCGAACCATCGTTCTATTTGGGGTCTAGTCTACAAAAAGCGAAGTGCATCATTTCCTCAAGTGTAAAGTGGACAAATATCTCTGGAAGTTCAATCTCGCCCCTTTGATCTGAACCATGAAGCAAGTGGTCATATTCCTGCTCCTTAAACATGAACGGGGTCTCATCGCTCCTCACAAATAATAACACGGCGGATATTCGAAGTCACCGCTTGAATTGGGATGTCTGACAGTCTGATGTCAAGTCATTTGGATATTTATCATGCTTGGTTTTGTACTAGGATCTGGCATCACTGCAGTGCCAGTCATAAATCAAGGGAAAGGAACAAGACATAATTTGACCACTATTGGATCATTGGAATTGGATTATCAGGACGGGTATATGACACCTCTTGAATTCGCTCTAAACTCTTTAAATAAGCAAGAATCTTTAAAAGTAACATTAATATATATATACAAAGGAATTGATTTTCTATGAATTTTCTTGTAAAATGAGTTAGACTATTTTGAGGCAACACAGTCACTTGCTGCTAGGACATATTTTAATTTTTCAAATGTGGATCAGGTTCAGATTTAAAGTTGTAAAACTGGTTTAATAGATCAAGTCCAGGTTCAGGCTGAAGGTTTCTTGAACTTGTACATCCCTAGGTATTTTAGCTCTCATATCTACATTAATCGCTGAGTATTATTCATCCAGGGCTTTGTGTAACCTTGTCAGACGTCGCATTGGATATTGAATGTGCCTCTAATGTCATCTGATCGGCGAGGATAGCTGATATGACGTCATGTTCCAAAAACACTTCACGCGTCCCCGACATGTCCCCGACATATTGACCTACTCATCTCATCCCTCGACAACGATAACCATAACACATTATTGACTAGTAATAGCTCAGATATGCCGTCCGATGAAAATGGGAGGCGCAAAGTTCTAGATCCCATTACTAACTTCCCTCTCACCGTCCACGATGTAACGGACGTCGAACTCGAGAAAATTCCACCATCGCTATCCACAGAACGCCACCGAGTCTCGACACAAGAATCTTGTCTTCAGCGACGTGAAAATGGGTTGATCCTTGATTATGTAGAATGGTGGTCTAATCCTGATTCATACCTAAACCATCTTAGGATGCAAGCTGCCCTTGTTGCAAGAGTTACTGCAGGGTTCGGCGCGATACTCGTTTTATTTTCATGGTGGCTTCTGAGATCTCTTTCGTCAAGACAAATATCTCCTATAGCCGACTTGTTCATTTTAATAACAGACTGTTGCCTCTTTGGCATTGGAGTTGGCGTAGTCACTGTGTCATTCTCTCTGCCTTCATCAATTCAGATTGATTCAATTGTATGTTGTTCCTTGGTCATCTTTGTATTGTAATAACCACTCTGCCATCGATCAGGTACCACCTTCATCACAGGATCCTTCACGCTCACACCTCAGAGAAACAGGCTTTGGAAGTGATTCCGCTGAATGGATTAATTCTCTCTTCCGTTCAGTCTGGCCAATGATTAATCCAGCACTATTCGTATCCATCGCTGATTCACTTGAAGATTCATTGCAGCATTCTCTTCCTAAACCCGTTCGTGGAGTCAGAATAGTTGATATAGATTAAGGCGTCGAGCCTATACGGATCCTTGGTGTTCAATCCCTGACACCCGGTTCAACAAGCGATGAAAAAATGGGATCCATGGACTTTGAAGTAGCTTTCGCCTACCGCTCCAGACCTTCTACGCCAACAGTGGGCCTGAAAGGTCGGTCAGCGAATTTACATATGCTTGTGGTCTTCTACATGTCGGGCGGCCTTAATGTACCAGCATGTGTTGAGCTAACAGGGTTTTTGGCGAGGGCGAGGACGAGGATACAACTCACACCAAATCCACCGTTTCTAGCACGGGTGACACTGACACTGCTTGGTCAGCCCAAGGTGACAATGGACTGCACACCACTGACAGAACAGACTGTGAATAAGACGGATGTTTCTATATTGTCCAGCTGGTTGCAACGCAATGTCAATTCAGTGATCGCTGATATGTTGCTCCGAAATCGATAACTTTGGATTTGCGGTCTATGTTGTTGAGAAAGTCTAAGATGGACGTAGATGCATTGGGCGCGATTATTGTGACAATTCGACATGCTTCGGGATTCAAGATAAGAGGTGGCAGTGCAAGAAAAAGTGATGTATATGTCACTGTGGGATGGAGTAAATGGGGAAAGGTTCTATGGGCTACTCGGCAAGCTGAGAAATTCAGATTCAGAGAGTGCATAAATTGATCGGCCAAACGATAGGATTATCAGCGGAGACAAGGATCCTGTGTGGGAGGAGACAACAGCAATCCTTGTCAACCCACCAGAGGTAGACGCTCAAGAAGCTCTTCGTATCCAGGTCTGGGACGTTGGTACGTACAAAGTCCTGTTCAAGTATATGTCGACGGCAAGGAGTTTTTCTGACTATTTCACAGCCGATGGCCTAGTCGGCATAGTCGACGTTCCTCTGTCAGAGCTCATGCACTCTTCAGAAACTCTGAATCTTATTATGGTCCGCGAAGATCAATTTCGCACCGACAGTTCCGCGGCCAAGCCTATACTAGGGAAAATTCTCCGGGAATGTGGGTATTTCGAGAAAACAGCTTTCAAACAACATTTGGATTGCGTCGACGAGGGAACACACATTCAGGATAGTAGAGGGACGTTGAGCAATGAGGGTAACTGTGAGCAGGTGAAGGCCAGTGGTGAGGGCAAAGATCAGGCATTATGTGAGGCCCTCATTCGGCAGATCTATCGGGCTGGGAAAAATGATTCAGGTATCGGTCTTCAGTCTCTAAATGAAACCCATGCTAGGGCTGCAGAGAACCTGGATACCGGAGAAGATTGGGCTGTTTCGGATGCCAGGCACATGACGAGCGAAATTGAGCAGCAGAAACAGGAGGACCTCATTCCAAAGTCCAATGAGTTGATTGCCTTTTCCTCCGCTTCCTTGCATTTTCCTTCTGGAATCCTCAGCATTCGTATTGAACAGATATCTGAGTTAGGGGTGCAGAAATTTCGAGGTGCTGGTACCAAAGAAGCAAAAGAGGAAGGCGCAGATGACCTACCGAGCGCATATTGTGAAGTTGTGATTAACCATCAGAGAGTATATAAGACGGAAACCAAGATGAAATCAGATAATCCCTTTGTGCGTGTTTCTACATTAGCGCAGAGGCATACCTGACATACTTTTTTCGCATGTTTTTTTACCAGTTTGACACAAAACCGAGCAATTCATTCGCTCATGGGTGTCAACAAATTTGATAATCGCAGTTCATGGCGACATACCAAACGAACGTTCTGAGATACTTGGTGTTGTCGTTCTCCCACTTGCATCTATCTTCAGCAACAGGTCCTACTACCGAAATTCCTTACCCATAGTTGGCGGTGTGGGATACGGTCGATTGAAATTTGAGTTGATGTTCAGGAGTATTCAGGGTAGGTTGCCAAGGCGATTATTAGGATGGGATGTTGGTACACTGGAGATTCATCCTCGGATTTTTGCTGTTCCGAGCCCAGCTCTAGATAATGACGCAGGAAATAAACTGCATTCGGAAAATGTCGGAAACCTTGGGCGCAAGAGGAGAAAGAAAGGTGTCGCATTGACTATAATTCTTAGTGATCTGGCGGGATGTCGTCTAGTTCTTTGTTCACGTTACTCGAAGGGCAAAATGTTCCCTTTTCATCCTACCCACTACCGCTCTCTTCCAGAGCAGCGACAAGCACGTACAGAGGCTGCAGAATCACGGCATCATCCTGCTTCCTCTAATACGACTGCGAACCGTCTTTCAGACCCTGTTTCATCGATTACTTCTGCGACAGACTCGCTTACATCACCTCAAACTAATACACCTCCGTGGCCTTCGGCATTCGAGCGAGCTCAAAGAGGGGCTGAGGCTGAGTGGCGACCCAAGCATCAATCTCACGCGGTGGATAGCTTGAAACCACTTCGACTTGCCGTGTTGAAACGTTATGCCTGTTACATCCATATTCTCTTCCGCAGATCATCACACTTGCGTAGAGACACTACAATAGCTCGAAGCGTTTTGTGGTTGAAGGACATTCCAGACGAGGAAGAGGTTATTGTCCAGCTTCCCATCAGACGAGAACGTCCTGCTGCCCGTCCTGCTGCCACCGGATCAACTTCCACCCAGTCAGCTCGGGACCTTCTACAGTCGGATGAATCAAGCTTTGATACCAATGACCACGACGATGAAGTTGTTCCCGGAGTAATGATCATGCTGAGATTAAGATTTTGGCGTGGATTGAGTGGGTATCACCAATCTTTGGCCTTGCAAAACAGCATTCTAGAAGATGTGATGGAAATATTGGATTGTGCAGAAGAGCAGGAGAATTTTAACGCAGGTATGACGAACGGTGAAGCCGACGAGACGCAGGATTCTGTAATACCCGAGAATGACGAAAGTGATGATAATGGTGCTGAAAGGGGCGAAGATTCTCGGGATCAGGTGCGTGAAACTACGCTGATGACTTTGAAATGGTATGCAAAGTTATTGTATAGCCTGAATCTCATTCGTCTTTCGGCGAGTTTGGAATGTCGCAGCAAGAGCGGATAGAAAGAGGTGACCTGGAGAGATATGAGTTCCTCTCAGACGCTTAGACTCAGCGCGAGAGAACAAAAGAATCGCACCGCAAACATAGTGGATTAATGCAGTGGAAATGCATGCGTGAAATGGCATGGGTAGGGCACGGAATAGAACACAAGGCAGAGAGATTGGGTAGGAGGGTTAAGAGTGGATTCAAACATTATCACAGAGATCGAAAATGAGGTTTAATTATTGTGAAGTTGTTGGCATGACACTTTGTGTTTGATGACAGCGCCTTGTCTAGTGAATCTCAGTTGATATGCCCATCTTTTGACATGTACCAGCTTAAGTTGCAATTACACTAGCTCTGACTTTAATTGTATTTGTAGAACATGGACATACATAATTTTTTCAATTTTAAACCATCTATCACCTTCAAAGCCATGTACCAAAATTCCACCAGAGGTATATTATTCGTTCTCATAGATGGGCGCCTTTACCAAGGCTGAAGAGTAATACTCCCACCGACTGAACATGGTGAGAGTTATTCTACCGTGGGTGCAACGCTTACACCGAAACGATTTCTTGCACTCTATGACCACTAGCAATGATTTATAATGGATAGGACTAGATCTTTATGATTTACTCAGCAAAACTATTTAGGTGAAGGAGTTTCTACAACTTACATTATGTCAAAATCATTGGGAACTCTGAATAGTAGATTCTGGCATCGTCCGCAAGTCACTCTCTGGGCCACCCATCCTCTCACAAATCTCCCGAACCTCATCATGGAAAACTGAAGGCAACCCAGCGTGCTCTTCGTCTTGCAACAAGTTGGGCAACACCCGTGTATGGAATGCCCTGTGTGCAACAGATGCACCCTAAACAGAAGATATCGAATCAGGAAACAGGAGAATAGGGAAAATAGGGAGAATACACACAAACTGTTCATAAATAGCACCGATGATACCCATCACAGCGTCTCCTTGCACCTTGTACAACCCGACGCTCCTTAGTAGCTCATTTGTCCCTACTATTGAATTACCAAAGATAGGGTCGTTGAGCTTTTCTGTTTCGACACTCGGCCGCCAAGACATCACCCGTCCAAGACCCCAACGCGAACCGATACGTCGGCCAACGGTATACGTGTGGAACGTGCATTGAGAGATGGATTTAAAGTCATGCGAAGGTGAAAGAACTTTGCTGGAGGTGAGATAGAGAAGTAGGTAGGATTCTAGCACTCGTCGACCTGGTCCATGTCGAAAAGAAATTTTGCAATGATGTCAATACTGGGGCGCTAGAGTCGGAAAAATCAACTTTAACGAACCAAGAAATATCATTGCAGCGTTATGTCCATTTATCGATGACGGGTGACTAGCATGTGTAAGACAGCGTCGTGCAATTTCGGAATTAAATTTGAGAGGTTGGAATATCATATTCAGGTGTGCAGCAAAGTGGGGTTCGGTTTTAAGTTTTGAAAGTGGTGTTGGCTGAGCAACCTGGCCAAATCGTTCCCGAAGACCCCATACAGGATCTCGTCGACGTGGCTTTTGACTAGTCTGTTCCAGGGTAGACGAATGCCCAGGCTCTGTCTCCACAGATGCCTTGACAGCTGCCTGGGCGTAACCTCGCGTGCCTGTCGAAAATCCGTTGGTTTGAACGCAAACAAGCATTTGAAAACATGCTCACTGTATAGACACAATCTATGAGCATTATTAAGTGAGTCTAATGAGGAACGGAGGGTATGCAGTGAACGAGACATCATTGCACTTTAATTTTTGGCTGTCCGGTAAAATCTTGTCGAAAAACAATCACGTGACTATACATAGTCTCTCCAAAATTCGGATACGGGGAATCGAACCCCGGGCTATCGCGTGAGAGGCGATAATGTTAGCCACTACACCATATCCGATAAACAAAAGGGGAATTCGGGTTTATATGTCAAATTCTGAACATCATCCCGTCCGGAATTGACTTGAAAGAACTCAAAAGGAGATACCTGCATGTTCCACAGGAAGTAATGGAGGTTGAGTTAGTTCGTATCTAGTCTTCCTTGATTCATCTCAGGTTTTCCTTCTCAGTAGCACCGGAAGACAAGAGGCTTTATGTAGGAAATTTTGGACTAACCCAGTTCCTGTTATGTTCACTGTGATCCAGACACATCCGACAGTGATCCTCGGGTTCTCATTTGGCACCTGTTAATGCTTTGTGATAAATGAACTTCTGCTTTCCTACTTTTGTATCCTCATACCTTGGTAGCATTATTTACCTACAATTTTCTTAGTTGATGTGCGAATGGCCAAGGATAGACCCTTGTGATCAATACTGAAGATCAATCTATTGAGAGTGGTCAATAGTACAACTCGAACTATGAAGACTCAAATAATGATCCCATCATTGATGGTGATCTCAAAGGGGTCTTTCCAGTATACAGTCAAGTAATTTCTCTCGTTTTTTCATAAGGTGTATTCAATCCTGCAGATAGCCCGCTGAAGAGTTCTTGGTCTGGGAAAGAAGGACTGAGACGGCAAAGCCCTGAATTTAACTCATGGATGAGATTCGTGACTATTACTATTTTTCTATGGCAAGTGATGTTGTATCTGTGTTGTGTGAGGTTTGCATTGTCATGCTATCCCTCGATTTGAAAAGAAAAAGAAATGATGACGAGGTCAATGCTCAGCTGTGAAATCAAATTTTGACACTCCGGCGATGTTGTAGGAGACTACTGCACTCGGATCAGCGGATCAGACTGATGCACACATATCACTGCAATTGTTCTGATTGTTTTCATCCGGCTAACCGACCATTCAATATAATATGTCAAGTTCTTATTGTCTCTTTCCTTCTACCTTGCTTGGTGAGTATTGAGTAATCAATTGTCCTTTATGCAATACTGATGCTGAGGTTGAGATCAGTGTTACGAGAGCTCATGGCAGAGGTGGCATCGGCCACACTAGGGGTTAATGGTATTCGTTGAATTTGAAATTTTCATCTCAAACTCATCCGATTGAGCATTAATCTAGATGAGAGAAAAGAGATCGAAGGCAACAAGGAACGCATACGTTAGTCTGGTTGAGGGGCGTTAACCAAGAATGCGGATCAAATGCTAGTATCACCTTTGTGCTGTTCTCAACATTTGTTATTGTCTATATTTTAAAATTGCTGCAGTTTTCGGTATACAGGTAAGACAAGACTTATCACGAGTGTTTCTATTACGGTCTTACTTGTCAATGCTAGTCTGTTTATTCAAGATAGCTTCATGTCTGAAGAGAATCCTCCTTTCGTACATCAATGATCTTACACTCAGTGATGACGTGCTATTTTAATCTTTCAGAACTGGGATTTCAGCGGAAGCAAAATAGCCAAAGGGAGGAAGTTGAGGTTAAGTTTACTGATCAGTTCGTAGGATGAAGGTTTGGTGTACACGAAGGCATTCCTATCGCAGTATTTAGAAGAAATAATAAATGAAAACGACATGTTTATTCATTGCGATTGGGTAGGTGGCTCATACTCAGGTCTTTCCTCGAGGTAGCAAGCATAATGTGTATGACCCGAAATTCAGTCGGCTGAGAAGTCATGCTCCAGGACAGCTGACCTGATAGCACGCTCATGACAGTCTGAGCGAGGTTTTATAGAACACTTGAAAGATTTAGGAAAACTTCGTGTTTTGAGATCATCAGTTCATACAGATGCTTCAAAGCGTATGGGATAACTTACATGATCATAGCAGAAATATATTCATGGCTCAACTCCATAGTTTCACCTGACTCGTCTTTGGCTTTTTCAATATTGAATGAATACAGGATAGAAGCAAGCGCGATCCATACAGCTGAAAACGCCATGTGTCTTCCGGGGCAGATACGTCGTCCAAAACCAAAGCATGCGTGACGTGGATCCCGAATCGTCTCGTCAATCTTGCCGTCTTTGGTAAGGAAGCGCTCGGGCTTGAAAGTAAAGGGATCCGGGTAAACATCTTCATCATGGAGCATAGCCCTAAGATTTATGAGTATTGTCTGTGGCAGTAAAGACTCAGAAACATGCCACGCATTTGGGATCACGATGGAACCTTTGGGGATCCTGTAGCCTTTGTATTCGTCATCGACCTGCAAGCACCTGGGAATGGCAATGGGAACGACATCTCTCCAACGAAGACTTTCCATAGTGAGAGCAGTTATATATGGCAAGTTTTCTTCATCCGTGAAGTCAGGCAAGTATCCTGGCTTGATGACAGCATCGAGCTGGGCTTGAGCTTTATGAACAATCTCAGGGTTTTCCAAGAGGGCAAGAATACAAGATGTGATGGCCGAAACAGTCTGTTTAAACTTGATTAGTAATCTAAGATCTGAAAGAAGAGCGGATGGTTTACAGTATCGGATCCAGCTAGATAACAAAACTGGTGTCATCGATGAAGATCTTTCCTGTACCTGGAACTCACCAGAATACATAGTTCCAGCACTAGCGCGAATAACGGGTTCCTGATAAGCTTTATCCTCTTCATTAATTCTTTGTAGAGTGAATGAAGTAAAGGAAGGATTAGCGGTGCCTTCAGCCTTTTTTTAGGATCTATAAGTGTAGGAGTCATAAATAAGATGTACATTGTAACTTACAATCCGTCTCTTAGCATCGGCGAAAGGCAAGTCGGCCATACGCATAGCCAACGCACTCCATTCCCTCGCCCTCCTCTGGAATCCAGCACCAGGCACCCATTCTGGAATGTACTTCAACCAAGGAAGCATATCAACAAGGTAAGTTCCAGGGACTGCCGCCGCTACAAGGGGACCAACACCCTGTTCAGCTGTTTCGATGTAAATATCATCCTTGGGTTGGATAGGAAGACCATATGCGATGGACATGATTGTTTCACCTGCCATACTGCAATGCAAGATAAACGGAGCAATTTATAGGACAAAGTACCTACTAGCGCAGGTTTTCGATGACGTCTTTTGAGTTGTCCAGGAATCTTTGAAGCATATGGTGAGTTGCTTTTAGTTCATGTGGATGAAAACGCAGGGCTGCAGTCGGATGGAGAATCTGTTGCATTAACCTACGGTGCTTCCGCCTGAATCTCGTTTATCAGTCACTATAGCGGCGTTACTGGAATGCATCATGGTTTACCAGTAATCACCTACGAGATAAATCAAAGGTCAGATAAAGTAGTTTTGAGAAGGGCGGAATTAGCTTACCGTAAGGCATGAAGCCGACAATGAATGACCTATCATTTGTATGGTCAACATTTATAAAGTGGCTCCCGACGATGGCTCACCAGTGCATCTATGCAACGGTCAGTCGCCGCACTGAGCATTGTGTGGTATTGATTAAAGCTACTGTCAACACACCAATTCCCCTATACACATCAGAATCTTCGAATTCGAATGTTATATCAATACTTACGGACCATCGGCATCCTAGCTCTGTCGAACAAAGAAATCTATATTTAGTATGTGGATCATCCTATCACAAGAAATGAGTATACCTATCAGAGTATATAGAGGATCTCCGCTCCATGAGCTCCATTACAGCTTCAGCAGTGTCAAGAACGATAATATCTGTTCCCAACACAGGGACATGGAGGATATCGGTTCCTATCAGAACATTGTCACTGTCAAGGATGATAGCAAACCAAAATCAAAACGCACCAAACTTCTTACACCACTCATGATATGTCTTCCACTCAAACTCAGTGGGCATATCAAAAACATTCCCTATGATAGGCCAACCCTTCGGTCCCGGCGGGAGAGGTAGCGAGCTATAAGGGTTTACTTTCTTGAGGTAAAAGTACAGAGCAAAAAGGAAGAAAGAGATGGAGACGCAAAGATCGAGGGAAATCATGCTTCAAAGGATAGATGAATGCACAAGTAGAGCACGACTGTCACTAATACTTTCTTGACCGACAGAATAAGGAATCCGTACAAAAGACGGTGGGGGTAAAAAGTAATATGAGGGCGCCGCTTTTATAAGTCTTTGGTTTTCTTCATGTTTGCAAGTACCACGAGAATCCTTGTTCATCGGAAAGAAACGACAGCAATGGATAGCAGACAACAGTGTGGTGCTTGAATACACTTCAAGGAGAGAAACCCTTTTGGGGATGTATATCACAACCATTAACGGTTAGGCTGATCAAAAACGCCAGAACGGATGACAGATGTGCCCTATCAAATTATGGTAAAATTAGGTGGGTCCGTAAACTGACAACTGACAGCGTACCAAATGAAAGCTCGTTACTTCACCCACAAGTAGACGATTTCATCAAATTCCTCAATTCTAACCCATCTGATTTCGCCTTCCCAACGCCCAGGGAACCTCTGTGAACCCATGATGACCACCCCACGTGTCCCCTGAGACACCATCCCTAACTCAGAATGAGCCAGCCAAGACCTCCCGAGCGAAACACATGTCCTCACAGCCCACCGCTTCTTCCCATACCTTTATATTTATGTCCAGCCTCTTCTCGTATTACAGAACCTAGCCCAATTGTAGTGATAGTGTTAGTCAAGGCCCCAGTTAGTCAAGGCCCCAGTCAGTAGACTACCGCGGACGTTCGTACACCACGTAATAAGTTGTTGAGATAAAAAAAATACTTCACCCACAAATAGCTTTGGATGTTTACGAAATCCAAGAATTGTAATACCCTTGAGACACCGGGCCCCGCTTGACAGTCAAAAGGATTGATAAGAACCTAGACACACCCAAGAATATTAATAAAAGCCCTAAACATCAGAGTTCTGCACTCATGGAGAGTATCGGTGACGTTAATCATCATACGAAGGGCGTGATATCATAATTAAGGACAAAAGATCCGAGTCCCAGAATTGAAAAACGTGTCATGAAGAAATTGTCCGATGTCAATCGTGAACATGAGCAGAGGATCCATGGGAAACGGAGAAAAGATTACGTGATCTTTTGAGATACAGCGACGATGGTATTCTTTCCAATTGGTAAGCTCAAGGATATCAATTGTTACATGAATAGAAGTCTGATTGTCTGGAGAGAGAGTATTATCTGTTGTAGACGAGTCATGGGATACATAGTGGGCTTCTGGAGTAATCTGCCAGATTCGTTCTGGGTTACGTGTGAATGCGGAAGGAACTGGACAGGAGCTCTGGTACACTGCAAACAGCTATCGCATGCGTACTGAAGGCACGTGTCCGAACATGAGGTGATCGGTAATCAGAAATCATCCTCCTGATGTCGTGTCTTCGCGGGTCCCTGGGAATTCTGAGGTTGCCTTTTGTAATAGTAAAAATATGCCTTAGGGCTCCTTGCATTGGCCTGATCCTCCCAGGCTATTGAGATGGAATGACACATTCCTCATCATTTCATTTTATTGTTAGTTTTCTTTTATCATTCCCGTGGAATTATTTCATTTTATCACACCTAGCTAACCAGTGAGTTGTTATGGATGCATATTCATATGTAGGGTCCATCAAGGGTAAGTCAGTGACTGGTAGAGTCAAGGGTAATGTCAGGGTTGAAATTATACATTTAATTATCATCATTATATAATATTTAGTTCAACTTACAATTGACAATCACACCTTTGAATTTGTTTTTAAGATCCTGACATTCTGAGGCCTTCACAGACAGTTGGAGGAAGGAAGAATAGTGTACTGACTTCAAATGTAGTCAATTCCACTCAGAATTAGTGGTGGTTAATGCCTGTAGACACAGTGATAGCCTTCGTATTAAAATTAAATTTGATATTATCTCAGTGATATGTAAGTGATAATTAATTAAAAAGTTTTTCTAAATCAACTATCTAATCACATGGTGCTTGATCGCAGTCCACATACCTGTAACATCCTTTATAATCATGTTCAAGTAATGTCTTAATGATGCTGGTGTATTGGATATTGACTTAGCTGCATGAATCCACATTTTCAGATGCCTAGATAGGGTTACGATGACAAGCACTGTAATCAGCCAACCCATTTCTTATATCTGCCTCGTACATTCACTCGATCATGAACAATGATTTGATCAAGCTTGGACATAGTCTTTCAGATCCTCAATCTCAGGTCGTCTACCCCAAGCCTTCAACCATCCCCTTCGAGCGCCCCTTGTGTCACCAAAACTAGGTAATCCGAATACACCAGCCCCAATCCAAATATTCCCCTCGCTAGCATCATGTCTACCCATAAGTGTGGGCAAAACCGCTCTTGGAGCGACCAAATTGGTATTCGCATCCATCCTCAAAGCACAACTCTTTCTGATGGCTTCTAGAGCCACAATCCCCGATACACCTGCCTTTGATGCTACACGCACTTCCCCACCCAGTTCAAAGGTTCCAAGATCCTCACTATTCGCTTCAGATACAGGTTCCAAAGCACGCCCGTCTTCTAGCCTCTGACCATCGATCGCAAACGCCCCTTCCGCCGAGGTTAAACTCCTTTTAGTTCTAATTCTATGAATCCTGACATGCCAATGTGGACTTTCGACTTGGGGCGGTATTAACCACGTTTCAACTTCCACATCAGGCCAAGGAAACCACATTGACCTCAACCGTTTCAACCCACCACTTTCCTCGATCCTTGCTTCTTTCGTCACCCGACGGCATTTCCATGTCTCGCCACCATCATCACTCAACGCAAGTATACTGTCTCCACCTAGCTCTTCAAGTGTTCCATTGCCTGAGGGAACACTATAACCAAACGCAGATGAGTATGCAAATTTCCCGTATTTCGCAGCACTTTGTTTGACTGGGTAGGAGCATTGTTGACCAGATGAGAGAAGGAAGGTATGTCCACCCATATTGACCATAATATGCAACGGATTCTTCAGAAACGTGACCGTATTGCGCAAAGAATCAGGATAAGGTTCCTCCTTGGCTGTCCAAAAGGGGTGTGTCTCAGGTAACGCAAGACACAGGAATGATTTGCAACACCAGTAAGGTGACCCAGAAGAGTTGTAATTCTCGGTCATGTTATGATTAGGATAACAGTATCCGATCGTGAGTGTCCCGTCAGGGTAATATGCCCCAGGTTGTCTTGCCCAGTAACGAAGATTACGGAGTTGGAGACCTTTAATCACACCCCAGGTCAGAGGGGCTGGGAGTTCGACATTTGCAAACGCGAGGGCGCTCCAGAAGGAAGACATGGCGAAACGATAGCACATGCTTCGCCCGAACGGAATGGCACGACCTATTCATATCCAAGGTAAGAGTCCTGGATAAATGCACTCGGAACTCTGTAATTTGACCTTCTTCATCAAAGTAGTGAACAAAATCCTGGGCAAATCTACGAGCTCTATTGCGGTATTCTTCACAACGTTCTGGATCCTCGCCTTGCGCAAGTTGGGAATAAACGAGCTGTGCAAACTGGATCGCGAAGGACGAAGAGTAGTAATCCAGCTGGACGACACCTTCAGGTCCATCTCTAGACCAGCCGTCACCAATGTAAAAAGTATCCAGATGATCAAGATCGGCTTTCATCTGCTTCGCGTCGAACTTGGACGATCCTACCTTCGATAGTCCCAGATTTGCAAAAACCTATCAGAAATCATCAGTTTTTCCATGAAAACAAGGCAGGCAAAATTTACTCTAAACCACAACCAATTTGTATTCGGCATCTGCTTATCATTCATCCCACCAAGCCACTCTTCGAGGCTCCTCCTTCCACTCTCCTCCATCTGATCCCAAATCCTCTCCTTTGCAACACTCAGCGCAAATCCAATCGCCGAACATTCCACCATTCTCTGATCTCTATCCCTCATATCCCCCCAAAATTCTTCACTAGTCCTGTCACTGCCATTTTTTAATCCATCGATCCAACGCTGAGTCCCATCATACTTAAATCCTCCAGCGAGAAGGGATGCTAGACCCCATATGGGTCTAGAGAACCCTTCTAGTTGAGCTGCGATATCATCAAAGTGCGTACCAGTGTAACCGAGATGGATACGTGCTCCCCCTGAAGAAGTATGTGATGCCAGAGAGTTGAGAAGTGAGATAAGAAACTGCTGGATGGCGGATCTGGTTTGGAGAGGGTTAGACGAGAAAGGTAATTTTCCGGGGAAGGAAATTTCTGTCATGTTTCCTGAAGAGAGTATGTGTCTGCTTATAAAAACTTGTCATTGTGCACAATGGTTAACGGCAGGTGACGACGGCGGGGTATCCGGCCCGTTCAGAATAAACGTGACAAGTGACAGTCAGACTTGCCATAGATTATCAGTCATGATTGATCTCACGGCGGACAAAAGAAAGCTTTTAACCATCACCATCCCTTTGAAGGTGGGCTCTCCTCTTGGAAGGCCAATCCCTTGGGAGTGTCTACTATACAAGACAGTTATCCAATGCCCCTTACTATCCTTCATATTGGACGGGACTGATCAATAGTGACGTCGTTTTCTTTCTTTTCTGTCTTTTACTTGTATGACAAATGTTAAACATTTGTCCCTGTTATAAATACCGGCATCGCGCTTAGGCTCACTCAGTCGTCTACCACATTGGTGACGTCTGAGGTGAGCTATAGTTCCTCTATTATTGTTATCGGCTCTCATCACTGTATTACAGTCTGTTTATTCTAGGTATATATTATAGTCGTCTACCACATCGGTGACGTCTGAGTCTGTTTATTCTAGAATTTAAGTCTTCATACTTTCATGCAGAGTGTACATCCAACCTAGATCTGTATATTCCTCCAAAGTTTACACACCATAATAAACTCTACTTAGTCAGTGAATTAACTCATGGGTGCTACTAATCTCAGTTACTTCCTGTTAAAGTGGAGCAATGCGTTCATCATCAGAATTTTTTTTTTCATTTCTTATCTACATTCTGTCATTTCAATCTCCTGTCACAATACCTTGTAACATACAGCCACATCACTATTTCCCTACATGCACTCTCTTTACCTCAGCCATTCATCTTGGTAAACCTTAGGCTTAGCCTCTGGCAAAGCCACCCAGGACTTAATGATACCTTTTAACTCATTTCAGAAAACTGTATAGGTACTCAGGCTTCATCTGAGTTACTTAAATTTATTCTCAAAATGACACTGAAAAAGGAATTCATCTTTCCTTTACAGCATTGTTGTATAGATAATGCTAATGCATCCTCTCTCTTCTATTGCTCTCTATCACCACTATGTGGCTTTCTCTGAGGATCCTTCCAGGTCCTTTTATTAAGTTCTATTAGTTTCTTCAGCCCAGTTTCTTGTATCTCTCCAAGCCTAATAGTCTAATGTTTGAGATAAGTACAAACTGGAGATTATCTATTTTGATCTATGACTAGGTAGAGTATTGATGCCTCAATGCCTTGTCTTGTTTTTGTTATCTGGTATGATCATTGCTAGTATACCCTATCTCTGGTGGGCCCTACCACCAAGGGACAAACCCAAGAAGGGATGGTGGTGGTAGAGGAGAAGGTGACATATACCATTCCCAATGGCCTTTCAATGTTCCAATGCAGATCCAATATCTCATTATATTTCTTTTACTTAATTCTTTTCTGTTAGCAATCACCCTACTTCTCTAACAGTTATTCTTTCTCTTTGAAGTATCACCAATAGGGTGTGTTTTCATGTGTGGCCATTGAATAGGACCGTGATAACAATTCGCCATATAATGGCACTTTCTGTTCCTGGTTGCTCGGCCTTATTTCGGACTGTGACACTGATTCTTCCTGTCACAATTGATCCCCATAAACTATGTGACAGATGTTTGATGCAAGTGGAGTTATAGATTGAATTGCCTCTGTGCCGCAGGTTTCAAGTCTCCAGCGACATCAATACCTACACTCTGGGTACACAATAAGGTCGTGACCTCCGGATGTCCAGCCGTAGTCTGCCGGCTGTCCGGGTTAGTACTGGGGGGTAGAATAGACAGCCGTAGAGGGGAGCCGAACAAGCTGTCAAGCTGTTTTTGTTGACTTTCTTTAGGTCATGAGAATTGTGAACAGTTTGTTGACATGGGGACATAGGCCTCGAGGCGGGCGACGGAACAAAGCGATTATTATCGGCCGGAATCTAACGTACAAACCCTCCATATTATGTCCTGCAGCGTGATGGTATTCTTTCCTCCTGCTACCGCTGGTCGTTCGGGTTAGCTGACGCAATTGACTTGCGAGTGCTTCCTCTAGCATTGTTTGAATGTCTTATCCTGTCTGTGCTGCAAAATTGCAATCACGGTCATCTGTCTCGCATCTGCCTAGAGATGTCTCATCCCAAACACCGCTGGGCGATCGTCTTTTTCTCCAGCGCGGGAACACGCGGAGCAAGAGGCAGCATCTCAATCGTGCAGATTTTCTTCGTCCTCGGCAGGCTTCTATGCCTTTGTACGTTCTCTACTTCTCTTCTGCTATACCAGCCTCATCTCATACATGAGATAGTCCCAGTGATACTTCCACACCGTTCCAAAGCAAGGTCAGCGAGACGAATCCATCTTCCAGTGAGCTCTCCTTCGCTTCTACACTATCCCATGATGTTGAAATACCTCTGCAGCCCAATCCGTACTCACGGGCTTGGCAGAAGGTGATGTCTCCTACTTGGCAGGTCATTCTTAGGACTCATGTTGTTATCTGTTTCGTTCCAGGCTTGCCTTCAATTTCCATTCACCTGTCAAGTAACTTTATCTCCAGCTATTTTTTGCTCTTTTCTGAACGAACGTTTCTCGATAGTGCCCACGAGGTCCTCTCTTCAAGTTCATTCAGGTTCGTTACCCAGATACAGGCTAAAACGTGCTGACTTTGATGTTGTAGAAACACCATCTCAAGGTAAAAGTCTCTTCAATTCCATTGGAGACGCTGGTCTGTTTGGCCTAGCGAAGCATGAATATCATATCTAACATTAACCAAATCACATATAGTTTCATCAATGAGCAGCTGGGCGTCACCTATTACAACTAGTGTCTCGAAAAAAAGCTCGGTACAAAGTTTCTAACCTTCAGGTAGATTGCGTGCTCACTGAGCTTGGTTTTCACAGTCGGATGCTTCTACGATTTCGATTCCAAATATTTCAACCTCTTTTGATTCCTCCAAGACGTTTCCTCACACCTTCACAACTATGACCACCACGCTCGAAGACACCACGACAGGAATGGTCACTTCTTTCTCACTCC
>Ga0153951_1000203_pt1 | contig 21971 bp, 20 predicted proteins | sample TSNJ035MetaG_FD_102278 | JGI IMG/M metagenome (GOLD analysis project Ga0153951, IMG submission 102278) | Attine ant fungus gardens microbial communities from New Jersey, USA - TSNJ035 MetaG | ecosystem: Host-associated > Fungi > Mycelium > Unclassified | place: USA: New Jersey, Wharton State...
CGCCCTGATCGCGTACTAGAATGCCGGTCAGACCGCGCCATCGAGTGAGCCATCATGAAAAACGTCCCGCACACCGTCACCGACGCCGCCATCGCGACCATTCGCGAGCGGATCGAAGGGGGCGTCTATCCAGTGGGCAGTCTGCTGCCGGCGCAGCGCCAGCTTTCCGATGAACTGTCGATCAGCCGCGCATCGCTGCGCGAAGCGCTCTCGACACTCGAAGCGCTCGGGCTGCTCGTGATCCGCCCCGGCAAGGGCGTGTACGTCGAAAGCACCGAGGCGAAAGCGGCGCAATCGTGGCGCTTCGCCGAGCAGTCGTCGCTGCCGGACACCTATCAGATGCGCTACGCGCTCGAAGGCTTCGTCGCGCGCATGGCGGTGCTCGCGGTCAGCGACAGCGACCTCGCCTGGCTCGAAGAAAACGTCGCGGCAATGCAAACCGCGCTCGCCTGCGAGGAACTCGACGAGGCCGCGCGCCTCGACTACGAGTTCCATATGCGGATCGTCAGCATTGCCGGCAATGCGGCGATCGAATCGATCCTGCGCAGCAGCGCGGAGATCATGAAGGAAAGCCAGCGCATGCCGTTCTATCGGCGCGAGCTCGTGCTGTCCACGTACACCGAGCACCGCGCGATTCTCGACGCCCTGCAGGCGCGCGATTCGCTGCGCGCCGGCAAGGCCATCGAAACGCATATTGCGAACGCCGCGCAACGCGCGGGCGTCTATTTCCCGACCCCGTCATCGGCGTAAAAACCGCGGACGAAAAAAAGCCGCTCCAAGGAGCGGCTTTTGCATACAGCGTCAGTGACGACGCCGCTTGCTGCTTACTTAGCCCTTACTTCGCGTTCGCGAGCGCCACCGCCGTGTCCAGCATGCGGTTCGAGAAGCCCCACTCGTTGTCGTACCAGCTCGACACCTTCACGAGACGGCCCGACACCTTGGTCAGCGTCGCGTCGAACGTCGAAGAAGCCGGGTTGTGGTTGAAGTCGACCGACACGAGCGGCGCGTCGTTGTAGCCGAGGATGCCCTTCAGCGCGCCTTGCGACGCTTCCTTCATGATCGCGTTGACTTCCTCGACCGTCGTGTCGCGCGCGGCGATGAACGACAGGTCGACGACCGACACGTTGATCGTCGGGACGCGGATCGCGTAGCCGTCGAGCTTGCCGTTCAGTTCCGGCAGCACGAGGCCGACCGCCGACGCAGCGCCGGTCTTGGTCGGGATCTGGCTATGCGTGGCCGAACGCGCGCGGCGCAGGTCTTCGTGATAGACGTCGGTCAGCACCTGGTCGTTCGTGTACGCGTGGATCGTCGTCATCAGGCCGTTCACGAGGCCGATCTTGTCGTTCAGCGGCTTGACCAGCGGCGCGAGGCAGTTGGTCGTGCACGAGGCGTTCGAAATGACCGTGTCCGATGCCTTCAGCACGTTGTGGTTCACGCCGTAGACGACCGTCGCGTCCACGTCCTTGCCGCCCGGCGCCGAGATGATGACCTTCTTCGCGCCGCCCTTGATGTGCGCGCTGGCCTTTTCCTTGGTCGTGAAAAAGCCCGTGCACTCCATCACGACGTCGACGCCGAGTTCGCCCCACGGCAGCTCGGCCGGGTTGCGGTTCGCCAGCACGCGGATCTTGTCGCCGTTCACGACGAGATAGTCGCCGTCCACCGACACTTCGCCCGGGAACTTGCCGTGCGCGGTGTCGTACTGCGTCAGGTGGGCGTTGGTCTTCGCATCGCCCAGATCGTTGATGGCGACGATTTCGAGATCGTGCTTCTTGCCGTTTTCGTAGAAGGCGCGCAGGGTGTTGCGGCCGATCCGGCCGTAGCCGTTGATTGCGACGCGAATCGTCATGATTTATCTCCTGATGGCTAAAAAAATCCGTTTATGTTCGCCTGATCGGGCGTGCAGTTCGGTGCGTTGCCGCGCAGCCGCATGGGGCGCGGCGGCAACGCCTGTACCGAGCCTGCGCCGGATCAGCCGAGCGCGGCCTTAGCCGTCGCCACCACGTGCTCGACGGTGAAGCCGAAATGCTTGAACAGCACGCCAGCCGGGGCCGATTCGCCGAACGTGTCGATGCCGACCACGCCGCCTTCGAGACCCACGTACTTGCGCCAGAAATCCGACACGCCCGCTTCGATCGCGACGCGGCGCACGCCGTGCGGCAGCACGCGTTCGCGGTACTCGGCATCCTGCCGGTCGAACACGGTCGTCGACGGCATTGACACGACACGTGCCGCGATGCCTTCGCGCGCGAGCGGCTCGACGGCCTTCAGCGCGAGTTCGACTTCCGAGCCCGTGGCGATCAGGATGATCTTGCGCGCGACGATTTCCTCTTGCCAGTCGCGCAGCACGTAGCCGCCCTTGTCGATGTTGGCGATCTGCGCGTCGGTGCGCTCCGAGAACGGCAGGTTCTGACGGCTGAAGATCAGGCACGACGGGCCTTCCTGCTCGACCGCGTGAGTCCACGCCACCGCGGTTTCGACCGTGTCGGCCGGACGCCACGTGTGCAGGTTCGGGATCATGCGCAGGCTCGCGACGTGCTCGATCGACTGATGGGTCGGGCCGTCTTCGCCGAGACCGATCGAGTCGTGCGTGAACACGAAGATCGACGGTGCTTTCATCAGCGCGGCGACGCGCAGCGCGTTGCGGCTGTAGTCCGAGAACGTCAGGAACGTGCCGCCGAACGCCTTGAAGCCGCCATGCAACGCGACGCCGTTGATTGCGGCGCTCATGCCGAATTCGCGCACGCCGTAGTTCACGTAGTTGCCGGCGGCACGGCCTTCGGCATTCACGCGCACCGGCTTGGCGGCCTTCCAGTTGGTCAGGTTCGAGCCGGTCAGGTCGGCGGAACCGCCGAGCAGTTCGGGCAGCACGGTCGACAGGCCTTCGATCGCCTGTTGCGAGGCCTTGCGCGTCGCCACGGTTTCCGCGCGTTCGTTGGCGCCGGCGATGATCGCCTGGGCCTTCTCCTTCCAGTCGGCCGGCAGCTGCTTCGCGCTGCGGCGCTTGAACTCGGCCGCCTCCGCCGGGTACTTCGCCGCGTAGGCCGCGAACGCCTTGTCCCAGTCGGATTCGAAGCGCGCGCCCGATTCCTTCGCATCCCATGCCGCATAGACTTCCTGCGGAATCACGAACGGCTCCCACTTCCAGCCGATCGCCTCGCGCGTCGCCGCGATTTCCTTGTCGCCGAGCGGCGCGCCGTGCGAGTCGTGCGAGCCGGCCTTGGTCGGCGCGCCTTCGCCGATCACGGTCTTGCAGCAGATCAGCGTCGGCTTGTCCGACTGTTTGGCCTGTTTGATCGCCGCGTCCACCGCGTCGACGTCATGGCCGACCACGTTCGGGATCACGTTCCAGCCGTAGGCTTCGAAGCGCTTGGGCGTGTCGTCGTGGAACCAGTGCACCACTTCGCCGTCGATCGAGATGCCGTTATCGTCGTAGAACGCGATCAGCTTGTTCAGCTTCAGCACGCCCGCGAGCGAGCAGGCTTCGTGCGAGATGCCTTCCATCAGGCAGCCGTCGCCGACGAACACGTAGGTGTGGTGATCGACGATCTTCGCGTCGGGCTTGTTGAATTCGGTAGCGAGCAGCGACTCGGCGAGCGCCATGCCGACCGCGTTCGCGAGACCCTGGCCGAGCGGGCCGGTGGTCGTCTCGACGCCCGGCGTGATGCCGTATTCCGGGTGGCCCGGCGTCTTCGAATGAAGCTGGCGGAAGTTCTTCAGCTCTTCCATCGGCAGATCGTAGCCGGTCAGATGCAGCAGCGAGTACAGCAGCATCGAGCCATGACCATTCGACAGGACGAAGCGGTCGCGATCAGCCCATTGCGGGTTCGTCGGGTTATGGCGCAGATGACGCGACCACAGGGCGACGCCGATTTCGGCCATGCCCATCGGCATGCCGGGGTGGCCGGAGTTCGCCTTTTGAACGGCGTCCATGGACAACGCACGGATTGCGTTTGCCATCAGGGAAGTGGGTGCGGGAGACGGGGTCGTCATGTCGAGTCCGGAGACAGAGTCAGAAAGCGGAGCGCGCTTGAGGCCCGGAAGCTCGGCGGCCGGTTCGCTACGGCGCACGATGCGGCGCCAGGAGACGCGAAACGGGCAGAGCAAACGGACAAGGCTGAAAGCGTCACATTCTAACAGAAGGTTAACCCGCCCCCCGACGCGAAAGCCCGCGAGCCGCGCGCTCCGATGCACGCGCCGCGGGCACGAGCCGAAGGCGCCCTTTACAATTTCATCGTCCACCCCGCCACGTCCGAACCCGAGCCCGTCCGCCGTGAATTCGCCCCTGCTGTTCCAGCCGAGTCCCGACGCCGTTTACGGCTTTGCGAACGCGCGCCTGATCGAGCGCGTCGCGTCTCCTTATCAGACGATCGAGATCTGGGACACGCCGCAGTTGGGACGCCTCTTCACGCTCGACGGCCGGCCGATGACGTCCGCCGCCGACGAATTCATCTACCACGAATGCATGGTGCACCCGGCCGCGCTCGCGCATCCCGACCCGCGCGCGGCGCTGGTGCTCGGCGGCGGCGACGGCGGCGCCGCGCGGCAGTTGCTCAGGCATCCGGGCATCGAGCGGATCGTCGTGGCCGAACTCGATGCCGAGGTCGTGCGCCTCACGCTCGAGCATTTGCCGGACGTGCACGGCGGAGCGTTCGACGATCCGCGCGTCGAACTCGTGATCGGCGACGCCGCGCAGTACGTGGCTGCGGCCATGTCCACGGCTGAGGGCACGCGTTTCGATCTCGTCGTGTTCGACCTGACGCCGCCCGACTCCCCCGCCGCCGGTCTCTACACACCCGCCTTCTACGCGCAACTCAAGCGCGTGATGAGCGCGGACGCCGCGCTGTCGCTGCATCTCGGCTCGCCGTATTTCCACGCGCCGCGCATTGCCGGCCTGCTCGGCGATCTGCGCGGCGCCTTCGCGACCGTGCGCACGATGAGCACCTTCGTGCCGCTCTACGGCTCGCTATGGATGATGGCCGTCGCGAGCGGCACGCTCGACCCGGCCGCCCTCACCGCCAGCACGCTCGCCGACCGCCTCGCCGCGCGCCGGATCGATGCGCTCAGGCACTACGATCCGGCTTTGCATGCGGGGCTATTCTCGGCAGCGCGATCGGTGCGCGATAAACTAGGTTGTGTCTTATAGCCATCAGATTGAAGCGTGGGCACAATGCGACGGTTCGGCTGGACCGCGATGTCGGTGCGCAATATACGCAGCATGTGTGCAGTACGCGTATCGATACGCCCATGTTGACGTCGATCCGCAGCATGCGCCCCGCGAAACCCGAGATCCGGAGAATTCGATGACCGCCCCCCGCCCCGCCGGCGTGCCCTGGCTCACCCCCTATCTGACGGTGCGCGATGCGCACGCGTCGACCGCGTTCTATTCCGCCGCGTTCGGCTTCGAGGTCCGCGATAGTGTCCAGGACGACGGCATGGTCATGCATGTCGAGATGACCTATCAAGGCCAGCTGATTGTGATGTTCGCGCCGGAAGGGGCATTCGGCTCGGTCGCAAAAACGCCGCGAAGCGCGGGCGCCATCGCCCCGCAATCGTTTTATGTCTATGTCGAGGACGTCGACGCGGTTTATGCGCGGGCACTCGCGGCCGGCGCAAAATCGCTGAGCGAGCCGCAGGATCAGTTCTGGGGCGACCGCTTCGCCCAGGTCGAAGATCCGGACGGCTACCGTTGGGCGCTCGCCCGCCACCTTTCCTGAATCGATGAGTATTTTTTTGATGCCCCGCTTTTTCGTCGGTATTCCCCTGCATCCTGACGACATCCTCCAGCTTCCCGACGATGTCGTGCGCCACGTGCTCGTGCTGCGTCTGCAGCCGGGCGACTCGATCGTGCTGTTCAACGGCGAAGGCGGCGAATACAGCGCCGAACTGGTCGAAGTCGAACGACGCTCGGCTCGCGTGAAAATTCGCGAATTCCGCGCAATCGAAACCGAAACGCCGTATCACCTGACGCTCGCCCAAGGCATTGCGAGCGGCGACAAGATGGACTGGCTGCTCGAAAAGGCCGTCGAACTCGGCGCGTCGAGCTTCGTGCCGCTGACCACCACGCGCAGCGTCGTGCGTCTGAGCGGCGACCGCGCGCAGCGGCGGCATCAGCACTGGGAAGGCATCGTGCGCGCCTCGTGCGAGCAGTGCGGGCGCAACCGGCTGCCGGAAGTCGGGCGCGTGCGCGAAATCGCCACCTGGCTCGCCACGCTGCCGCGCGAGCCCGAAGAGGGCGAATTGCGCATCCTGTTGTCGCCGCGCGCGAGCATCAACTTTTCCGCCTTGCCCATGGCAACGCCCAAAGGCCGCGTGACCGTGCTGGTCGGCCCCGAAGGCGGTTTTTCCGCGGCGGAGGAAGCCGCGGCGACCGCTCACGGCTTCAGCGCGGTCGGGCTCGGGCCGCGCGTGCTGCGCACCGAGACCGCGGGCATGGCCGTTCTATCGGCGCTGGCCGCCCGCTGGGGCGGCTGGTAAGGCACTGCACCGCGCCTCGCGCGTTTTTCCGCGTCACGAACCGGCGCGAAGCGGCACGACCCCACGCGAGCCGACATGCATGCCCCAAAAGCAAAGGCCCGCCAACTGGCGGGCCTTTGTCGTACTTCAACCGCGAAACTGCTTCCAAATGCAAGCGGACGTCGGGCAAATCACGCAAACGAGTAAAACACCCGGAACGCCACCTTGCGCTCGGCCCAGAATTCGGACGCTTCGCGGAACACGTCGAGCAGCGTTTCGCGCCCTTCCTTGTCGAATTTCTGCGCGACCGGCAACTGTTCGAGCACGATCACGAAGCCGGGCTGCGCGCCGGCCTTTTGCACGAGGTCGGTCAGGCAATCGTAGAGCGCGTCGTAGTTCTTGCCGAAGTGCTTGGGAAACAGGAAAGAGGTCGCGATGGTTTCGAGCACTTCCTGTTTCGATGCCGCGTTCGCGCAATACGCATAGAGGAAATGCTGGCCCAGCTGGGTGGCCTCGTCGGCGAGATCCTGCACGCGGAACGCGCGGATCGACTGCACGATGTTCGGTCTCACGGTCTGGAAAAGACTCATGGGCTCCTCGTTCGATGAAACCGTCGCGCCAGCTTCGCTCTGGTCGTCGCGGCCCTCGCCGGCGCGCATCTTCATGACGCGTTGGAACAAATTGCCGTCGCCGGCCGCGAAAAGATCCGTCGCGACTCCGGAGTCGTGCGCGTAGATGTTGTCGCTCATGCCGTTCTTCCCGATGTCATTCAACAATACGATTAAAACTGGTGTAGTGGTCGTCCGAGTAATAACAATTATCGGTTCGCCGTGGCGGACCTCCGCAGACGATGCGGCGCGCCCCGCGGTTACGCGCGCGAGGCGTGGGAACGGTGTATTCGTGGTAATAGCCGCGCCGATGGGCCGGCAGCACCCGCTCGTAGTTGCCGAATACGATGCCGTCCTTCTCATACGGGTAAGGCCCGCCGGCGGCAATCAGGTTCAACGTATTGACCGCCTCGCGCGGCAATTGCGCCAGCGCGATGGTGCCGACTTCCACGCTCGCCGCGGCTGGCGCCGAATAATCGCGCGCCCATGCATGAGGCACGCAACCCGGCCACGCGCAGAGCGCGGCGGCACCGATCAGCACGCCTTTTATCCACAACCGGTTGCGTGCCATCTATCAGGCTTCCCCGCTGTCAGATCACGAGTTTGACGACCATGAAAGTCGTAAGGGTATCGCTAATAGCCTTTGGAATCAACGTTCGACGGGCAAACCCGGCCCCTGCGGCCGCGCGGGAAACCCGGCGGCGCGGGCCTTGACAACATTTGACAAAATATTGAGCTTAGCCAGGCTAAACTTAGCCCGATCGTGCAAATGAGGAAAAACGCGGACGACCCGGCAGGCCATCCGTCTACGTTCTCAGCACGATTGAAGAGCCTTGGAATTGGCACGGCCGGAAGGCTGTGTCATATCTTTTTCGGGGTGGCTATCCCCTGCTTGCCCTGAGGCGTGCCCATTGCAGGCACGCCTTTTTTTTCATGGCGCGCAGGTGGCGCCATGTCCCGCCGAAGCGGGAATCAGCGGGTTGCGATGACGTCGGCGACCAGCAGCGCCGTCATGTTGACGATCCGGCGCACCGTTGCCGACGGCGTCAGCACGTGCACCGGCTGGGCCGCGCCGAGCAGCATCGGGCCGATCGCGATGTTGTTGCCGGCCGCCGTCTTCAGCAGGTTGTACGAGATGTTGGCTGCGTCGATGTTCGGCAGCACCAGCAGGTTTGCGTCGCCTTCGAGCGTCGAATCCGGCAGCACTTCGCGGCGCAGGTTCGCGTCGAGCGCGACATCGCCATGCATTTCGCCGTCAACTTGCAGCTCCGGCGCGCGTTCGCGCAGGATGTCGAGCGTATCGCGCATCTTCTGCGCGGTCGGCGCGTTGCTCGAACCGAAGTTCGAATGCGACACGAGCGCAACCTTCGGCTCGATGCCGAAGCGGCGCACTTCCTCGGCGGCCATGATCGTGATCTCGGCCAGCTCGGCCGGCGTCGGATCGACGTTCACGTGCGTATCGACGAGGAAAATCTGCCGGTTCGGCAGCACCAGCGCGTTCATGGCCGCGTAGACCTTGGCGCCCGGCTTCTTGCCGATCACCTGGTCGATGAAGTGCAGGTGGCGGTGCGTCGTGCTGACCGTGCCGCAGATCATGCCGTCCGCCTCGCCCTTCTTCACCATCATCGCGCCGATCAGCGTGGTGCGGCGGCGCATTTCGAGCTTGGCCATCTGCGCCGTGATGCCCTTGCGCGACATCATCTTCGCGTATTCCTGCCAGAAGTCGCGGTAACGTTCGTCATGATCGGTGTTGACGACCGTGTAGTCCTGCCCCGCGACAAGGCGCAGGCCATAGCGTGCGATACGCTGCTCGATCACGGCCGGACGGCCGATCAGGATCGGTTTGGCGAGCTTTTCGTCGACGATGATCTGCATTGCGCGCAGTACGCGCTCTTCTTCGCCTTCCGCGAATACGATGCGCTTCTTTTCCGGCTCGACGCCGCGCGCGAGCTGGAAGATCGGCTTCATCGTCGTGCCGCTGTGGTAGACGAACTGCTGCAGATGCTGCTGGTACGCCTCCATGTCCTCGATCGGACGCTCGGCGACGCCGCACTCCATCGCAGCCTTCGCCACCGCCGGCGCGACCTTGACGATCAGGCGCGGATCGAACGGCTTCGGAATCAGGTATTCCGGCCCGAACGACAGATCCTCGATGCCGTACGCGGTCGCCACGATGTCGCTCTGCTCTTGGCGCGCCAGTTCGGCGATCGCGTTGACCGCGGCGATTTCCATTTCCCGCGTCACCGTCGTCGCGCCCGCGTCGAGCGCGCCGCGGAACAGGAACGGGAACACCAGCACGTTGTTCACCTGGTTCGGGTAGTCGGTGCGGCCCGTGCACAGCACGGCGTCGGGGCGCACTTCGAGTGCCAGTTCCGGCAGGATTTCCGGCGTCGGGTTCGCGAGCGCGAGAATCAGCGGCTTGTCGGCCATCTTCTTGACCATGTCCTGCTTGAGCACGCCGCCGGCCGACAGACCGAGGAAAATGTCCGCGCCGTCGATCACTTCGGCAAGCGAACGGGCGTCGGTTTCACGCGCGAAGCGTTCCTTGTCCGGGTCCATCAGCTCGGTGCGGCCCTTGTAGACCACGCCCGCGAGATCAGTCACGGTGATGTTTTCGAGCGGCAGGCCGAGGTCGACGAGCAGGTCCAGGCAGGCGAGCGCCGCGGCGCCCGCACCGGAAGCGACCAGCTTGACCTGCTTGATGTCCTTGCCGACCACCTTCAGACCGTTGGTGACGGCCGCCGCGACGACGATCGCGGTACCGTGCTGGTCGTCGTGGAAGACCGGAATCTTCATGCGCTTGCGGCATTCGCGCTCGACGATGAAGCAGTCCGGCGCCTTGATGTCTTCGAGGTTGATGCCGCCGAACGTCGGTTCGAGCGCGGCGATCACGTCGACGAGCTTGTGCGGATCGTTCTCGTTGATTTCGATATCGAACACGTCGATGCCGGCGAACTTCTTGAACAGGACGGCCTTGCCTTCCATGACCGGCTTCGAGGCGAGCGGCCCGATGTTGCCGAGACCCAGCACCGCGGTGCCGTTCGTGACGACGCCGACCAGGTTGCTGCGCGCGGTGAAGCGCGCGGCGTTCAGCGGGCTTTCGACGATTTCCTCGCACGCGAACGCGACGCCCGGCGAATACGCCAGCGCGAGGTCGCGCTGGTTGAGCATCTGCTTGGTCGGGGCGATCGCGATCTTCCCGGGAGTCGGAAACTCGTGGTAATCGAGAGCGGCTTCGCGGAGTTTGGTATTGACGGGATTCGACATAAGGCGGGCTTCGAAGAAGTGCAGATTAGAATAGATGTTCGACGGCATTGTAGCCCCAATTGCCTACGGCATTCCTTCAATGCGGGCACGACAGCCGCGACTGAAACGGCGTGAAAGGCCGATGCGGCCTGCCTTGCCCGTCTGATGAAAGAGGTGAGCGGAACGCCAGAGGCCAGCCACGCGCCGACGTGCAGTGATACGAAACGAAAGCCACAAGTAGCACTCACGCCGGGCGCGCCGCGTATGCGACCTGACTGAAATACACCGCCAAAAACCGCCAAACCACTGCCTTCCAGAAGTATTCTTATTCCATCTTCCGCCATCATGCTTTCCGAGTTCTCGCTGATCGACCGTTTCTTCGCCCGCCGCGCTGCCAACCTGCGCTCGTCCAAGGTCACGGGCAGCGCGCTCGGCATCGGCGACGATTGCGCGCTGCTCGCGCCGCGTCCCGGCGAGATGCTGGCGATTTCGACGGACATGCTGGTCGAAGGCCGCCATTTCTTCGCCGATGTCGACCCCGAGGCACTCGGTCACAAGGCGCTGGCGGTCAACCTGTCGGATCTCGCCGCGATGGGGGCACAGCCGCAGGCGTTCACACTCGCGTTCTCTCTGCCGAAAGCCGACGAACCGTGGCTCGCCGCATTCAGCAACGGGCTTTTCGCACTTGCAGAGTGTCACGATTGCGAACTGATCGGCGGCGATACGACGGGCGGGCCGCTCAATCTGTGCCTCACCGTATTCGGCAGCGTGCCGCCGCACGCCGCGCTGCGCCGCGACGCCGCCCGGCCCGGCGACGACATCTGGATTTCCGGCACGCTCGGCGACGCCCGCGCCGGACTCGGCGTGCTGCGCGGCGAGTGGACGGCCCATGCCAGCGACGCCGCGACATTTCGCCACGCCCTCGAGCGCCCCGAGCCGCGCGTCGCGCTCGGCCTCGCACTGCGCGGCATCGCGCATGCGGCGCTGGACCTGTCGGACGGCCTCGCGGGCGATCTCATGCACATTCTCGAACGCTCGTCGATGCGCGCGAGCGTCGACGTCGACGCGGTGCCGCGCTCCGACGCGCTGCGCCGTCTCGCTCCCGAGATCCAGCGGCGCTGCACGCTCGCGGGCGGCGACGACTACGAGCTCTGCTTCACCGCGCCCGCCACCGCGCGCGCGGCGGTCGAAGCCGCCGCGCAGAAGGCCGCCGTGCCGGTCACCCGCATCGGTACAATAAGCGCTCTCGACGCAACCACCGACCGCCCGGCCATCGCGTGGCGCAATGCGGCCGGCGCGCCGCTCACTCTGACGTTGCAAGGTTTCGATCACTTTCATGCAGAATGACCACCCGCTCGGCCCCGCCGACGACCTCTCCGGCAGCCCGCAGCCGCGGGCGCCGGAACCGCGCACGCCGAGGCCGCAACCGCGCCGCGCCACCGCGCGCTTCATGCTGTCGCATCCGCTGCATATCCTGTCGCTCGGTTTCGGCAGCGGCCTCTCGCCGGTCGCGCCGGGCACGGTCGGCACGCTGTTCGCGTGGGCCTCGTTCGTCGTCCTGAGCCGCTATCTGACCGTCATCGAATGGGGTGTGCTGATCGTCGCGGGCTTCGTCGGCGGCATCGCGGTGTGCGGCTTTACGGCGAGGCGGCTCGGCGTCGAAGACCCGTCGGCCATCGTGTGGGACGAAATCGTCGCGTTCTGGCTCGTGCTGCTGATGGTCACGCCGGCCACCGTGACCGGCCAGGTGTGGGCATTCGTCATCTTCCGTTTCTTCGACATGGTGAAGCCGCCGCCCATCGGCTATTTCGACCGCCGTCTGAAAGGTGGCTTTGGCATCATGTTCGACGACCTGATCGCCGCATTTTTTACGTTGCTCGTGATCGCGCTGTGGCGCATGTCGGTTTGAACTTCGGTCCGACCGCCGCCCGGCCATCGCCCCTTGCCGCGCCTCACCGCCGGCGCCGTTTTCCGGATTGACGCCATGCCTACCGATTCCGTCGTTCATCAGCTTGCGATCCGCGTGAGCAATCGTCTACGCGACGAGCGCCTGATGCTCGTCACCGCCGAATCCTGCACCGGCGGCATGGTCGCGACCGCGATTACCGACATTTCCGGCAGCAGCGGCTGGTTCGAGCGCGGCTTCGTCACCTATTCGAACCAGGCGAAAAGCGAAATGATCGGCGTGCCGGCCGAACTGATCGACAAGCACGGCGCGGTCAGCGAACCGGTCGCGCGCGCGATGGCCGAGGGCGCGCTGCGCAACAGCCGCGCACAGGTGTCTCTGTCGATTACCGGCGTCGCGGGGCCCGGCGGCGGCACCGAGACCAAGCCGGTCGGCATGGTCTCGTTCGGCTGGAGCAACCGGCTGCATACCTCGGTCGAAACGAAAATTTTCAAGGGCGATCGCGAGCAGGTTCGCGTGCAGGCCGCGGCCCACGCGTTGCGCGGCGTGCTCGCGCTGCTCGACGAGCGCGAGCACTGAGCCTCGCGCCAACGGCGAACTGACGGGCGAGATATGAGCAATTCGCGGGCGGTGACGAACGAACTGATCCGCCGCTTCGATCTGAAGCCGCATCCTGAAGGCGGATTTTTCTCGGAAACCTACCGCTCGGCCGCTCGCGTGTTGCGCGACGGCGAGCCGGCCGAGCGAGGCGGCACGCGCTCGGCCTCGACCGCGATCTACTACCTGCTGTGCGACGGCGCGCATTCGGCGTGGCACCGCATCCGCTCCGACGAAATCTGGCATTTCTACGCCGGCGCGCCGCTGAACGTCCACGTGCTCGACGGCCACGGCGGGCTCGTCACGCATCGGCTCGGCAATCCGCTCACGCATCCCGGCACCGTGTTTCAGGCAGTGGTGCCGGCCGGCTTGTGGTTCGCGGCCGAGTGCGCCGACCCGGCGACGTTCGCGCTCGCCGGCTGCACGGTCGCGCCGGGCTTCGAATTCAGCGAGTTCGAACTCGCGGACGCCGAGGCACTGAAGGCGCGGCATCCGCAACATGCGGCATTGATCGGACGGCTCGCGCCGGCGGCCTGACGGTTTTTCAGGAAGCAGCCCTTGCGGCTTCCGGCCTATACATCTGGGTCGCCCTTCTGGCCCAAGATTGTGGGCCGCGCTTCTGGCCCACGCTTCCGTCCCTCGCGCCCAGCCCAAACTGCCCCTCGCGCCTTAGCGGAACGCGTTGATCCGGTCGCGCGTTGTCTTCGCGGCCTGCGCCGCAGCCTCGCCGAAGTCCTCGCCCTTACCCGCGTAGATGATCGCGCGCGACGAATTGATGAGCATCCCCGTGCCGTTCGCGGTCCGCCCGGCAGTGACGGTCGCCTGCACGTCGCCGCCCTGCGCGCCGATGCCCGGAATCAGCAGCGGCATCTCGCCGACAATCCCGCGCACCACCTCGATTTCCTTCGGGAACGTCGCGCCGACCACGAGCGCGAGCTGGCCGCTCGCATTCCACTTGTCCGCCGCCAGGTGAGCGACGACCTGATACAGCGGACGGCCGCCCGTTTCGAGGAATTGCAGATCGGAGCCGCCCGCGTTCGAGGTCCGGCACAGCACGATCACGCCCTTGCCCTCGTGTTCGAGATACGGCTCGAGCGAATCGAAACCCATGTACGGATTGACCGTCACCGCGTCGGCCCGGTAGCGCTCGAACGCCTCGCGCGCGTATTGCTCCGCGGTGCTGCCGATGTCGCCGCGCTTCGCGTCGAGAATCACCGGCAAGCCCGGATGATTCGCGTGGATATGGGCGATCAGCTGTTCGAGCTGGTCTTCCGCGCGATGCGCGGCGAAGTAGGCGATCTGCGGCTTGAACGACGACGCGTACGGCGCGGTCGCATCGACGATCGTGCGGCAGAACTCGAAGATCGCATCGGACCGGCCCGCGAGCGCGCCCGGAAATTTACCGGGCTCGGGATCGAGGCCGACGCACAGCAGCGAGTTGGTGCGCCGCCAGGCGTCGTTGAGTGTCTGGATGAAATGGGACATGGTGGGTCTCGCGGCGAGCCGGTAATCGGAAGAGGCGCGTATTTTACCTGCGGATTGTGTGACGCCCGCGATAGCGCCCGTGCCCGGTCGCGGCGTAACCGCCGCCTCTTATTGCCGACGCCGCGCCCGGCGCCCGCCCGGCATCGAACGCAAGCCCGTGCGCTCGACCGTAAAGCGAAACAGGCGCGTCAGGCGCTCGCCGCGCTTGAGCAGCGTCATGCCGTGTTCGCTCGCGCCGCCGGCGAGATTCATCGCGTTGATCGGGTGATCGACCGGCTCGAAGCAGAAGAAGTCTTCACCGGACGGCGTGTACAGCACGTAGTAGTCGGTGTCGGCGGCGATGTTCAGCGACAGCCGGCGCTTCGGCCACACCACGGCCGCCTGGCCGCTCCAGCCCGTGAACGCATGATTGACGATCGTCTCCGGCAGCGGATATGCAACGCCGAACTGCCACGCGGGCGGCGCCGGCACGTGCCGCACCGGCAGCCAGTCGTCGCCCGACAGCCACAGGCCGCCGGCCGCCGCCGACAGTTCGGTGTCCGCGTCGCGCACGAAGAACGGATGCACGCCGAGCCCGAACGGCAGCGTCTCGCGCCCGGCGTTTTCGATTTCGAGTTCGACGACGAGCGTCGGGCCGTCGAGCGTATAGGTTTGCGTCGCGCGGAACGCATAGGGCTTGCCGTCGCTGCGGTCGAGCGCGAGACGCACGTGTTCGCGGTCCGCGTCGAGCACCTGCCAGGCACAGAGCCAGCCGTCGCCGTGAATCGGCAGCGGCTCGTCGGCGCGGTTGCGCGGCACGTCGACGCGCCGCCCCGCCACGCTGAAATGGCCGCCGCCGATCCGGTTCGAGTACGGCAGCAGCGGATAGCAGGCCAGCTGGTTCGGCTGCGTGTCGGCGCCGACATGCCGGCAACGGCGGAAGATCGGCGTGAGCGCGCCGTCGTCGCGCCAGTCGAAGCGGGTCACGCCGCCGCCGAGCGTCGGCGCAACGTCGAGCCGCAAATGCGCGTTGGCGAGCGTGACGCAGGCGATATCGCCGGCGCTGCCTTCGCCGACCGCCACCGCCGACGTGCTCGGCCCCGCCAGCACGGGATTGGCCGCCGCGGCGAGGCGCGAGCGCCGGGTCTGCGAGGTAGGGGATGAGGCTGAAACGAGATTCGCAACAGTCATATCTGGCTCCATCGAGAGGCGTGGGACATTGCCGTCAGGGCTGACGGATGCTGCGGGCGATTTTTTATGACTGGGTCGCCTCGGGTCCGAACGAACTACATGCTGCCGATTTGTTGCTGCTTGCTGCTTTATTGCTGCTTTATTGCTGCTTCATTGCCGATTTATTGCCGATTTATTGCCGCTACTGCCTGGTCTGATTCCGATCGCGGTTCGCCACGGCGACGCGGCAGGCTCGCTACGTTCCGAACTACGCGCCGAACCCACGCACCGCACCGGCACCGCGACGTCGACTTCCGCTGGCGACTCCGCCTTCACGGGCACGGCCCCGGCGCGCGGCCGGCACCGCATCGTTGCACGCTATGCCGGCGAACCCTGAAACAGTGGCTCGGGCACGCCGAGCCGCGCCAGCGTCGCGACGAATACGCCGCCCGCGAACGCATCGGCCGCGCGCGCCGCCGCATCGAGCTCGGCATACGCACTCGTGATGTACAGCGTGTCGAGCGCGGCCTGACCGCCTGCCTGACCCAACGCCGAACCGCCGAGCGCGACGCAGGTGGGCTGCGTGGCCGGCACCTCGACGCGCTCGGTTTCCACGCCGTCGGGACCATAGCGCACCACGCGCGCGCCGCCCCACTGCGCGTTCCACAAGCCGCCCTCGCTATCCACGCTCGAACCGTCGGGCAAGCCGTGCGCGTCGGTCAGGCGCGTGAACACGCGATCGTTGGCGATGCTGCCGTCCGCGAGATAGTCGCACGCGCGAATCTCACGCGTCGGCGAATCGCAGTAATACATCGTCGCGCCGTCGGGGCTGAACGCGATGCTGTTCGAGATCGCCGGCGCGGGCAACGGCAGGCGTTCGAGCGACAGATCGCGATTGAGCCGGTAAAAGCCGGCCACTCGCTGCAGCGTGCCGCTCTCGTCCTTGGTGCCGAACACGAAGCGTCCTTGCCGGTCGCAGCGGCCATCGTTCAGGCGCGTGTTCAGGTCCGCTTCGACATCGACGATACGCTGCGTCGTGCCGCTTTCCAGATCGAAAAACGCGAGATGCGACGCGAGACCGACCAGCACGTAGCGCGGATTCGCGCACAGCGCGAACGTCGCGAGTCGCTCGGGCATCCCGAACGACTCGCTGCGGCCGGTGGCCGGATCGTAGCGCCACAGTTGCGCGCCTTCGATGTCGGTCCAGTAGAGGCGGCCGCTTTGCGCGCACCAGGTGGCGCCTTCGCCCAGCTCGCACTTCGCGTCGAGCAGCAGCGTGGCGCGTTGCACATCCGGTGCGGCGCTCATGCCCAGCCTCCATCGACGACGACGTCCTGCGCGGTCATCATGCGGCTGTCGTCGGCGGCGAGAAACAGCGCCATGCGCGCGAGGTCGGCCGGCATCAGCTCGGCGTCGAGGCACTGGCCTTCCTTGATCTGCCGGCGGCCCTCGTCGTCGAGCCAGAGGCGCTTCTGCCGGTCCGTCATCACCCAGCCCGGCACCAGCGTATTGACGCGGATATTGAAGTGGCCGAGGTCGCGCGCGAGGCCGCGCGTCAAACCCTGCACCGCCGACTTCGACATCACGTACACCGGATAGCCGCCGTTCTTCAGCATCCAGCTGATCGAGCCGAGGTTGATGATCGAGCCGCTCCGCGCGGCCTTCATGTCCTCCATCACGGCCTGCGCCGCGAAGAACTGATGGCGGATATTCACGGCGATGCCCGCGTCGAACGACTCGCGCGTCACCTCGCTGATCTGGTGACGCCGGTCGTTCGCCGCGTTGTTGACGAGCACCTGGATCGGGCCCCAAACGGCCTTCACGTCGGCGATCGCTGTTTGCAGCGCGTCGACGTCGGTCAGGTCGCAGGCGAGAAACAGCGGCTTGTGCTGCGAATCGCCGAGCCGATCGGCAAGCGCTTCGCCCGCGCTCGCATCGATATCGAAGAATGCGACGCGCGCGCCCTGCGCCGCGAAGTGCTCGACGAACGATGCGCCAATGCCGGTCGCGCCGCCCGTAATCAATACCGTGCGATCGGCGAGACTCGGATAGCGCGCGTAGGCGGTATCCGCGAGGCTCGCGTTTGCATTGGCCGGAGACGACATCGTTCGGTTCCTTTATGAGCGTGAGATGAGGTGAAAGCGAATCAGTCGCGCGCGCCGCGATTCTTCAACTGGTCGAGCAGCACGGCCGCGAGCAGGATCGCGCCGCGCACGAGGTACTGATAGAACGCGTCGATATTGAGCAGGTTCATCACGTTCTCGACCGTGCCCATGATGAGCACGCCGATCACGACACCGGAGATCGTCGCGCGGCCGCCGAGCAGCGACACGCCGCCGAGCACGCACGCCGAGATCACGTTCAGCTCGAAGCCTTCGGCCGCGTTCGGCTGCCCCGAGGTGATGCGCGACGCGAGGATCACGCCGGCCAGCGCGGTCACCGCGCCCTGGATCAGGAAGATGTAGACGCGCGTGCGCTCGACGTTGATACCGGCGAGCCGCGACGCTTCCGGATTGCCGCCGATCGCGAGCGTGTTGCGGCCGTACACGGTCTGGTTCAGCATCACGCCGAACACGATGAAGCAGAGCAGCGTGACCCAGATCGGCAGCGACACGCCGAAGAACGTCAAACCGCCCAACGCGATGAACGTATCCGACGACACCCCGACCGCCTGGCCATGCGAGACGATGAAGCCGAGGCCGCGCACGATTTCCATCGTCGCGAGCGTCGTGATCAGCGCGTTGATGCGCAGATACGCGATCACCGCGCCGTTCACGAAGCCGATCACCGCGCCGGCCGCGACCGCCGCGACGATCGCGATAAACGTGCTGTTGGTCGCGTTGAGCACCATCGCGCACAGCACGCCCGCGAACGCGACGGTCGAGCCGACCGACAGGTCGAAGTCGCGCGACGCGAGACAGAACATCATCGTGCAGGCGACCATGCCGATCTGCGAGATCGACAGCGCGAGGCCGAGCATGTTCTCGATCGAGAAGAAGTGATCGACGGTCAGCGACATCGTGATGAACATCACGACGAAGATCACGATCAGGCTGTACTCGGTGATCTGCTGCCACCACTTCGCCTTGTCGCCGGGCTGTGGAATCAGCGCATCGGCCGCGCTCTTGGCGGCCTGCTGCGCGAGGTTTTCTCTGGCTTGCATGTTCGATACTCCTCCCGTTCCTCACGGGTTGTGGACTTGCGTCCAGATAAGGTTCAGGCCGCGCGCGACCCGCCCTGGTTGGCGGCGCTTGCGTTTGCGTTCGTGCTCGCGTTCGCGTTTATGTCATCAGGCAGCGCGGTCGAGCTTTGCGGCAGCGCGAGGCTCAGCACCGACTGCTCGGTCGCGTCCTTGCGCGCAAGCTCGCCGGAAATGCGGCCCTGACGCATCACGACGATCCGGTCCGAAACGCCGAGCACTTCCGGCAATTCCGACGAGATCATCACGATCGCGCAGCCGCGCTCCGCGAGCTGATAGATCACGTTGTAGATTTCGTGCTTCGCGCCGACGTCGATGCCGCGCGTCGGTTCGTCGAGAATCACGACCTTCAGATCGGGCTCGGCGAGCCAGCGCGACAGAATCGCCTTCTGCTGGTTGCCGCCCGACAGGAAGCGGATCTTCTGGCGGCGGCTCGGCGTCTTGATCTTGAGCAGCTTGATGAAACGGTCCGCGGTTTCCGCTTCCTTCTTGCGGTCGAGAAACATGCCCGCGCGCAGATAGTGGCGGCGGCAACTGATGTTGATGTTCTCCGCGACCGTCGCCATCGCGACGATGCCCTCTTCCTTGCGGTCTTCCGGGCACAGCACGATGCCGTGCCGGATCGCTTCGCCCGCGCTGCGCACCTTGATCGGCTTGCCGTCGAGCAGCAGTTCGCCGCCCTTCCTGTGCTCGGCGCCGTACACGAGGTGCATGAGTTCGCTGCGGCCCGCGCCCACCAGTCCGAAGAAGCCGACGATCTCGCCGCGCCGCACCTCGAAGCTGGCCGGCTGCGCGAGCGGATGGCCTTCGATCGCCTTCGCCGCGAAGCGCACCTCGCCGAGCGGCCGCGCCGAATAGCTGTAGATGTCCGAAATTTCCCGCCCGACCATCTCGCTCACGATCGTGTCGCGCGACACGCCTTGGAGCGTCGGGTGCGAAGCGACCTTGCGGCCGTCGCGGAAGATCGTGCAGGCGTCGCACAACTCGTAGATCTCGTCCATGCGGTGCGAGATGTAGATCATCGCGCGGTTGTCGGCGCGCAGATCGCGCACCAGCTTGAACAGCACCTCGGTCTCGCGATGCGACAGCGAGCTGGTCGGCTCGTCGAGCGCGATCACGCGCGCGTTGCGCATCAGCGCCTTGCAGATTTCGACCATCTGCCGCTGCGCGATCGACAGCTTGCGCAGCTTCGCGTTCGGGTCGAGTGCGACGCCCATCGCTTCGAGGCGTTCGCGCACGAAGCGCTTCGCCTCGCGCTTGTTGACCCAGCCGAGCGAATTCGGCAGCGCGCCGAGCAGCAGATTTTCCGCGACCGTGAGGTCGGGGACGTATTGCAGTTCCTGGTGAATCACCGCGATGCCGGCGCCGATCGAGGCCGCCGCGCTCGCGAAGCGCACCTCGTTGCCGTCGATCATCACGCGGCCCGAATCGGGCTGGTACTCGCCGCCGAGTATCTTCAGCAGCGTCGATTTGCCCGCGCCGTTTTCGCCCATCAGGCCATGAACCTGGCCGACGTTGACGTCGAAGGACACACCGTCGAGCGCACGCACGCCTGGAAAAACCTTGCCGATATTGTCAAAACGTAGCGTCGCTGACACTTCGCCTCCTATGTCCTGCCGCCGGCACGCCGCCCTGCCCGATGGCAGGAAAAGCGGCGCGCCGGCGGCGTACTTCATCTCACCGCAAGCACCACGCTTACTTCGCCGCGAGGCCCATCTTCTCGCGCACTTCGCCGACGTTGTCGCGCGTCGCCAGCATGCCGGTCGTCAGCGTGAGCTTCGGCGGTTCCTTGCCCTGCGTGATCCAGTCGTACATCAGCGTCGAGGTTTCTTCGCCGTGGCGCTTCGGGCTGATGATGACCGTACCGTAGAAGCCGGTCGGCTGCGGCTTCTTGAACTCGTTCAGCGCCGAGTCCGAACCGCCGATGCCGATGCCGATCATGTTGTCGGCCTTGAAGCCGCGGCCTTCCGCGGCGCGCACCGCGCCCAGCACGCCTTCGTCGTTCAGCGCATAAGCGACCCAGTGCTTGAACTGCGGGTTTTTCGTGAGCGCGATGTTGGCGGCGTTGAAGGCGTTTTCGGTGTCGGTCTTCGCCTGCGGTGCGGCGATCACGTTCGCTTTCGGGAAGCCCGCGGCGACCAGCGCGTCGGTCGCGCCGGTGGTGCGGTCATGCGCGGTCGGCAGCTGCTCGTAGGTCACGTCGATCGCGCCGACGTCCTTCATGTCCCAGCCGCGCTTCTTGATTTCGGCGGCGATGCCATCGCCGACCTGCTTGCCGATGTTGTATGCCGAGATGCCCATATGCGGCACCGACTCGATCGGCTTGCCCGCGCCGTCGACGAGACGGTCGTCGACCGTCATCATCTTCAGGCCGTCGGCCTTCGCCTTCGCGACGATGCCCGGCCCGAGCTTGACGTCGGGCGTGCAGATCACGAAGCCCTGCGCCTTCTGCGCGGCGAGGTTGTCGATCGGGCTCATCACCTTCTCGCCCGACGGCGCGCCGATCTTCACGAGCGTGAAGCCCTTCTCCTTGGCGGCGATCTCGGCGAACTTCCATTCGTCCTGGAACCAGGGCTCTTCGGGCTGCTTCACGAGGAAGCCGATCTTGACCTGATCAGCGGCCTGCACGACCGGTGCGTTGAAGAGCACACCCGCCGCCGCCGCTGCCAGCGTGAGGAAAATTCTACGTTTCATGATGCGTGTCTCCTGACTAATTGATAACGAGAAGGTAATCGGCCGCGTCTTCTTGTACCGGTCTGACACACGCGGCCAGCGCGTCGTCCGGGTTCGGTCCGTCCCGTTGCGGCGAGACGGTTTCAGTCGTGATATAGCGCCGAGCGCCCGCCATCGACGGTGATGCAGCTCGCGTTGATGAACGGTGCCTCGTCCGAGGCGAGGAACACCGCGGTCATCGCCACTTCTTCCGGGCGGCCGATGCGCTTCATCGGCTGCAGGTCGAGCGTCGCCTGTTTCGCCGCCGCCGGATCGGGCTGCCCGTTCCACCAGTCGTGCGTCAATTGCGTCTCGATGTAGCCGGGCGCGATCGCGTTCACGCGCACGTTGCGCGGTGCGTACTCGATGCCGAGCGCGCGCGTAAGGCCGATCACGCCGTGCTTCGCGACCGGGTACGGAAAGCAGCCCGGAATGATCTTGAACGCGTGCGTCGAGGCGATATTCACGATGCTGCCCGCGCCGCGCTCGACCATGCCCGGCAGCACCGCGCGGCAGCCGTTCCAGACGCCGTCGAGATCGACCGCGAAGCAGCGCCGCCAGTCGGCCTCGGTCATCTTCAGCGGATCGCAGAACACGTTGATGCCCGCGTTGTTGA
>Ga0153951_1000204_pt1 | contig 21952 bp, 17 predicted proteins | sample TSNJ035MetaG_FD_102278 | JGI IMG/M metagenome (GOLD analysis project Ga0153951, IMG submission 102278) | Attine ant fungus gardens microbial communities from New Jersey, USA - TSNJ035 MetaG | ecosystem: Host-associated > Fungi > Mycelium > Unclassified | place: USA: New Jersey, Wharton State...
ACGCGGTGCGCGCAAGGCGTCCGCGGGCGCGCGCGAACGCCGAGCGGAGCTACCGCGAATTGTTCGCGCCGCAGTCTGGTCAAGGCCCTGCCTTGCGCGAGCGCGTTGCGATCGCCGCTTTCGTCGCGCTCACGCATCGAATAGCCGGTCTGCCTGACGACGCAGGTGCCCGGCGAATCGTAGTACAGCACGGTGCGGTCGTGGTCGGCCTTGAAGCTCTTCTTCACGGTGCTGTCGAAACCATTGGCCGCGAGGCTCGCCTGCAGGTCGGTCAGAAAGCGGTTGGCGGTATCGACGGGAGAACTGTCGAATGCGGACGGCATAAGCAGTACCTTGTATTCGCGGCTGCCGACGCTCGGTGCGCCGGCGTGGGCGACCTGGGACGCCGCGAAGAGTGCGAGGGCTGCTGCATGATTCCACTTGATCTTTGTCATTCAGGCTCTCATTAGTTGAAGGAGTACAGCACGAATGAAATTAGAGATTTCAGGTGACCAAGTTATGAAGTGGACAGATAATTCTTTTGCGAATGGCTCAAGATATTCACTACGCAAAATCAAGGCCTATTTCCAGGCTCATTTCAATTCATGCCAGTCAGATATTCAGTCACTCCGTATCTATCGCTGTGCCTGTTACACTACGAAGAGAACGGCGACCTTTATGCAAAGGCAATTGCAACGCCTGCGACGTCACTTCATAAATAGAGGACAAGTACTTCAATGACGCTTTCGAAAAGAAAATTCGGCCGCACGGGCTGGGACGTGTCGGAAATCGGTTTTGGGGCATGGGCGATCGGCGGCTCGTGGGGCGATGTCGCGGAAGACGATGCCAAGGCCGCGCTCAACGCCTCTCTCGATAACGGCGTCAATTTCATCGACACCGCCGACGTCTACGGCGACGGCCGCTCGGAACGAATCATTCGCGACGTATTGCGGCAGCGGGGTGGCGAACGTCCCATCGTCGCCACCAAGCTCGGCCGCCGGCTCGACCCGCACGTGACCAGCGGCTATATGAACAAGCAGGCGCTCGAAGGCTTTATCGACCGGAGTCTGTCGAATCTCGGCGTCGACACGCTCGACCTCGTGCAATTGCATTGCCCGCCGACCGAAGTCTATTACCGCCCCGAAGTGTTCGACGCGATGGAGAGCTTCGTCGCTGCCGGCAAGATCCGCTTCTACGGCGTGTCGGTCGAAAAAGTGGAAGAAGCACTGAAGGCGATCGAATATCCCAATGTGGTTTCGGTGCAGATTATCTACAACATGTTCCGTCAACGTCCCGCCGGTCTGTTCTTCGATCAGGCACAAAAGAAGAACATCGCGGTCATTGCGCGAGTACCGCTCGCGAGCGGCATGCTCACAGGCAAGATGTCCGCCGATTCCGTTTTCGCGCCCGACGACCATCGCGCCTTCAATCGCCATGGCGAGGCGTTCGACGTTGGCGAAACGTTCTCCGGCGTACCCTATGACGTCGCGTTGAAAGCGGTCGACGAACTGCGCGGCCTCGTACCGGTAGAGGCATCGATGGCACAACTGGCTCTGCGCTGGATTCTCATGGAAGAGGCCGTCTCGGTCATTATTCCGGGCAGCAAGAACGCAGCTCAGGCGGCGTCGAATGTCTCGGCGGCAAGCCTCGCTTCACTGTCCGAAGAGGCCATGCGACGTGCGCGGGAAGTCTACGAGCGCCATATTGCGCCTCATGTTCACCATCGCTGGTAAAGCGCCGAACACGCGACAGGGTTTCGCGTGGCCAAAGTGGGCGGCAGGTTGACTTCCTGCACCGAGACTTCTCGCATTCGCTGCATGCAGTCGCAAGCCGCCCCACTCGTTATGTCTCCGGTGCCAATTTGCGCGCCCTACTCCATCACGCCAGCGCGATAGACCGTGACCTGCCTATAAGGCTTCTCGCGCGTCACAATCATGCTCTCACGATCGGGCATATTGATCTGATTCGGAAAGCCGCCGGCTTCGAGGCAAAGTCCGGAATTCCGCCTGTATGTCGAGCCGTCTCTCCCTCGTACTCCTTCGAGCCGGTTTCCGCTATAGAACTGCAGCCCTGGCTGGTCAGTCTCGACCGAAAGCACACGCCCGCTTTCGGGTTCGACCACCTTCGCCACGGTACGCGGTTTGCGGGTCCAGTCCGCTTGCTCGTTCCCCGCGCGATCAAGCACATAGCAATGGTCAAAACCGTAGGCGAGTTCCAGTTGCCGATTCGACACGTCCAGCCGCGAACCGATCGTCGCGCCCTCGCGAAAGTCGAACGGACTGCCTTCCACGAATGCACGCCGTTGCGGAATCAGTTCCTCGTCAATTTCAAAGTACTCACCGGAATCTATGGTCAGGCGATGATTGCGAATATCGCCATCATGCCGCCCCGACAGATTGAAATACGGATGACTGGTCAGGTTCAACGGAGTCGCGCGATCGGTATGGGCGGTGTATTCGATAGTCAGTGCGTGATCTTCACTCAACGTATAACGCACCTCGACCTGCACGTTTCCCGGAAAACCTTCTTCTCCCTCACGCGATTCCAGCCGCATGACCAGGGATTGCCCCTCGTATTCGGCCGTCCACAACCTGGCGTGAAACCCGCCGGCACCACCATGCAGCAGGTTCGGCCCTTCGTTTGGCGTGAGCCTGTAGTCGATATCGTCAAGTGCGAATCTGGCACCTGCGATCCTGTTAGCCCAACGGCCCACGAGCGCGCCCATATAAGCACCCGCGGCCAGGTACTCCGCCGGCGTATCGTGCCCGAGCAGGATCTCCGCGCATCGGCCGGTCCTGTCCGGCGTGAGCCACGATACGAGCGCCGCGCCAAGTTCGCTGATCCGTACACAACCTCCCTGCGAATTTGCAAGAAGATACGTTCGCACGTTTCGTCCATCGGGGAGTGTTCCCCAGAAGGCAGCCTTGTTCATGTTTTTCCCGCTTTTTTGCCCATTGATCTCACAACGACGCGTATGACGGGTGCGTGGTCCGGGTCAAGGACGCAAGACGTTCGACCGTGAAACTGACCCGGCGCGTCAGCGTCTTTCCCGCGCCGAGAACCGTCAGCCCGCACACGTTATCGCCGTCCTGAATGCAGTTGTGTTCCGACTGGTCATTGACCACCTGAAACGAAAACGAATCTTCCTGAGGATGCGCGCGAAGCCGATAACAGTCCGTATTGCCCACGATCGCGAGAGAAAACTGGCGCGCGGGCCATTCAACCAGCGCTCTCCCGCCCCAGCGAGTAAACGTGTGATCGATCTTTGTCGCCGGCAAATGGTGCGTCACTCCGAACTGCCAGGCCACCGGCGTCGGCACGAGCCTCGGCGCATGGCCGCTTTCTCCGGCCAGCCAGATTCCGCCTGCTGGTGCACTAATGCGCGTATCGAGATCCCGCGTCAGGACAGGCCTGATATCGATTCCGCACTGTAGCGGCGCACGGCCGCAATTCTCGAGTTCCACGGTGATGGCCAATGTCGGCCCATCAAGCTCGTAGGTCTGGATCGCCCGACAGGAACCGGCAACTTCAGTTTTGAGACGGGCGGTTCGCTCGTCGGCGGATTCGACGTTCCAGTCATCCGCGAGCACGACGTAGGCAAGCGGAAACGGTCGGCCGACACCGGTCAGCCGCACCCCCGACGACTTCCTCGCAGCCCCGAGTACCTTTCCCGGCTTCGTTATCCGAATCAACGGCTGACACGATAGCCCACGAGCAATCGGCATATGACCCGATCGTTCCGCCCGTCGAAAAACGGGTGTCCAGATGCCCCGGTCATGCCAGTCCAGTTGCGTGATGCCGCCGTGCATCCCTGCCTCGATGCCGAGCCGCAGATAAGCGTTCGAAAGCATCGTTTGCCGGTGCATCCTCTCCGCTGCGCCGCAATCGGGGCCACCGAGTCTCGCGGCCTTCACGAAGACAGGTTCTCGTAAATCCGCTTCCCATGTATCGAGCACGTTCCTCTCCCCGATCAGACAGACTGGATGGCAACCGGAAACGCTCAGACCATCGTGACAGGATCGCCGCCGCCATGCTGCTCCGGCCTGCGCTGCCCGCCGTTCGACGGCTCTTTCGAGCGGGGCCCCAGACCGGCGCCGCCCGTGCGGCGGCGTCCCGCCTGTCGCTCGATCATCCGTTGCAGAAGGCAGAACACGCAGAGCAGTGCGCCGATGACGATGCGCGTCCACCACGAACTCAGCGTTCCGTCGAAAGTAATCAGCGTCTGAATCGTGCCGAGAATGCCGACGCCGAAAAGCGAACCGATGACGTAGCCGACGCCCCCCGTCAATAGCGTTCCGCCGATCACCGTCGCGGCAATAGCGTCGAGTTCCATGCCCTGCGCCTGAAGCCCGTAGCCCGAGAGCACGTACAGCGTAAAGATCACGCCGCCGAGCGCCGCGCAGAAACCGCTCAACGCATAGACGGCGATCTTCGTTCGCGCGACCGGCAAGCCCATCAGCAACGCGGAACGCTCATTGCCGCCGATCGCATAGACGTTGCGCCCGAAGCGCGTAAAGTGCGCGATAAAAATCGCGACGACGAGCGCCGCGATGCCGATCAGCGCCCCCGCATTCAGGGAACCGCCGCCCAGCGGCAGGCTCAATGACGCAACCGCGTGGAAAGTCGGCTCGTTGATCGTGATGGACTGTGTCGTAATCAGAAAGCACGCGCCGCGCGCAAGAAACATCCCGGCCAGTGTGATGATGAACGGCTGCAGACGGAAGAAGTGAATCAGCACTCCCATCGCCGCGCCATACAGCGTGCCGAATACGAGCACGATCGGCACGACGATCCAGATGGGCCAATGCAGCCACTCCGCGCCCACCGCGCACAGTATCGTGGTCAACGCGACCACCGCCCCGACCGACAGGTCGATGCCCCCCGACAGGATCACGAACGTCATGCCGATAGCCACGACGAGCAGGAACGCGTTGTCGACGAGCAGGCCCGTGAGTACCTGCATCGAAAAGAATCCGGTGTACATGACGGAGCCAAAGCCGAACAGCGCGACGAACAGCACGATCGTGGCGACAATGGGCAAGGTTCTCGGATCGGCCAGCCGGCCAGTCAACTTTCTCATGATGTGCTCGTTCCGGTGGATGCGCGCTGGCGCGCCGGGGAAAAAAGATTCTTCATTGGTTTGAGCAGCATCGCCCGCGCGGCTTCCGACTGGATCACGCTGACCACGATCACCACGACCGCCTTGACGACGAGCGTGGCCTCGGGCGGCACGCCGATCGAATAGGTCGTATACGTCAGCGTCTGGATAATCAGGGCCCCGAGCACCGTGCCGCCCAGGCTGAAGCGCCCGCCCAGCAGCGACGTACCGCCGAGCGTCACGGCCAGGATCGCATCGAGTTCGAGCAGCAACCCGGCATTGTTTCCATCAGCACTCCGCACGTTCGAGCTGATGATGATCCCGGCCACCGCCGCCATCAACCCGCAGATCACATACACGCCGAACACGATCGCGCTGGAGCGCAGCCCGACCAGCCGCGTTGCAACGGGGTTGATGCCGATGGCGCGCACGAAAAGTCCGAGCGCCGTGCGGTTCACGAGCAGCGTGAGCACCACGCTGACGACGAGCGCGATCCAGACCGAGCACGGCACCATCGCCAGATAGCCATCGCCGAGCCTGAGGTAGCCTTCCGCGCCGATGGGAATGATCTGCCCGCCGGTCAGCAGTTGCGCCACGCCTCGCCCGGCCACCATCAGGATGAGCGTGGCGATGATCGGCTGCATGCCGACGAACGCGACTAGCAGGCCGTTCCACATCCCGGCCAGCAGCCCGACGGCGAGCGCCGCGCCAAGCGCCATGCCGACGCGCGACGGGTCCGCTTCGAGAATGACCGCGGCAGCCGCGCCGGCCATCGCCACCGTCGCCCCGACCGAGATGTCGATGCCGCGCGTCGCGATAACCAGCGTCATGCCGAGCGAGACGATCACGAGCGGGGCGGCACGATTGAGGATGTCGATCGGTGCGCCGAAAAGATGGCCGTCGAGAATCGTCAGGGAAAGGAAACTCGCGCGATGCGCAACGTCGAGAAGAATCAGCAGGATCAGCGTGAGGGCGGGCCAGAGCAACTGATGCCGTGCCAGCGCGTGGAGCCGTTTCATGACTGACCTCCTGCAATGAGTTGATACACCTGGTCCTCCGAAAGATGTTCGCCGGCAATTTCGGCGACCTTGCGCCGGTCGCGCAAAACGGCGATCTTGTGGCTGACGCGCACCACTTCGCTCATTTCGGAGGAGATGAACAGAATCGCGAGGCCTTTCGCGCACAGCGAGCGCACGCGGTCCATGATCTCGAACTTCGCGGCCACGTCGATGCCGCGTGTCGGCTCGTCCAGAATCAGGAGTTTGGGCTCCGTGGCAAGCCAGCGCGCCAGCAGTACTTTCTGCTGATTGCCGCCCGACAGCAGCCCGATCGGCTGCTCGGCGTCGTGTGCCTTGATGCCGAGTTGCGCGATGTACTGCTCGGCCATTTTCCGCTGGCGGGCGTAGCTCAGCAGACGCCACCAGCCGCGTCGCGCCTGCAATGCCAGGATGATGTTCTCCCGGATCGACAATGCGGCGACGATGCCTTCCTTCTTGCGGTCCTCGGGACAACAGGCGATGCCGTGGCGCACCGCGTCGCGCGGCGAAGCGAGCTTCACGCTGTGCCCGTCGATCCGCATCGTTCCGGTGTCCGCGCGTTCGGCGCCGAACACCAGCCGCGCGGTCTCGGTGCGGCCCGAGCCGAGCAGTCCCGCAAGGCCGACGATCTGGCCGGGGCATACGTCGAGATCGACGGGACTCATCAGCCCGCGCCGCCCTACTCCCTGCATGGAAAGGAAAGGCGCAGCCGCGCTCGCCGAACGTGCAGCGTCCGACGCATCGGCCTTGAGCGCCTCGTTCGCGCCTTCGCGGCCCGTCATCTTCGCCACCAGTACGTCGACGGGCAAGTCTTTGGCCAGATACTCGCCTTCGCGCGTGCCATTGCGCATCACGGTAATGCGGTCCGATACCGCATAGGTCTGTTCGAGAAAGTGCGTCACGAACAGAATCGCCATGCCCGCTTCCCTCAAGCGGCGCAGCACGGCGAAAAGCCGCGCGACTTCGCCGTCGTCGAGACTCGAAGTGGGTTCGTCGAGAATCAGCACGCTCGCGTCAACCGACACGGCGCGCGCAATCGCCACCATCTGCTGAACCGCAATCGGATAGGAGTCCAGCGAACGCGTAACGTCGACGAACAGATCCAGCGCGGCCAGGGCCTCGCGCGTTTTGGTATTGATCGCCTTCCAGTCGATCGTTCCGCGCTTCTTCGGATGCCGGCCGGCAAAGATGTTTTCGGCCACCGACAGGTTCGGACAAAGATTCACTTCCTGGTAGAGCGTCTGGATGCCGGCCGCTTCGGCTTCGAGCGGCGCGGCGAAGCTGACCGGCCGCCCGGCGAGGCGAATCTCGCCGAGATCATGCGGAAACACGCCGGTCAGCACATTGATGAGCGTGGATTTTCCCGCGCCGTTCTGGCCCATCAGCGTATGAATCTCACCGGGGAAAAGCCGGAAATCGACCTGCTGCAACGCCTTGACGCCCGGGAACGTCTTGTCGATGCCGGTCATTTCGAGAATGGGTAGGTCGCTCATGATCTTCTCGAATAATCTTCGCGAGACCCGCGCAAGGCCGCGCCGAAATGGTTAGGGAACCGTAGTGAATCACCCGGGCGCTTCATGCGCGCCGTCGCAGTTAACTCGGACCGCGCTTGCCGCACCGGAATCGGCCGCACCGCATGGTAGCGCACGGCAAGCGTTCAGTGACCGAAGGCCTCGACCTCGACGTGCCTGCCGAGCAGGAACGCGTCGGCGACGAGGCGCAACGGACGCACGTCCACGTCGTCGATGCCCTGCGCGATAAGCTCGTGAAAGCGCTCGTAGAGCGCCGCGTATTCGCGCTCGGCTTCGAGCTCGACCGGCTCGCCCGCAATGGCCAGGCGCTTGCCGCCCGCCGCGATCGAGAGCAGACCGTCGGTCGTTTCGACATCGATTTCCCATTGCTCGACAGGGCCGTGGCGCCAGTCGAATTCGGCGCGCACCGGCACGCCGTCGGTATCGATGCAATCGAGTTCGGCGGCGATCGGCGTCGAGCAGTCGCGCGGCACATGCAGCGCCGCACCGCGCAGCAGCACCTCGCGCGGCAAGATGCGCGTGACGATCGAGAGCGCGTTGATGCCCGGATCGAACACGCCGAGCCCGCCCGGCTCCCAGATCCATTGCTGGCCCGGATGCCAGCGGCGCACGTCTTCCTTCCAGCGCACGTGCACGGCGCGAAGCGTTCGCCCGGCGAGCCACGCGCGCGCCGGTTCGACGGCGCTCGCACAGCGCGAATGCCAGGTGGCGAACAGCGTGCGGCCGCGTTTTTGCGCCAGCTCGCGCAATGCCTCGACTTCGCTCACGCTCGCGCCCGGCGGCTTTTCGAGCATCACATGCTTGCCTGCTTCGAGCACGGCGCGCGCCTGCGCATAACGCACCTGGGGTGGCGCGCAGAGCGAGACGGCGTCGAGGTCGGGCTCGGCGGCCAGCAGCGCGCCGATATCGGTGTAGTTGCGCACGCGCTCCACCTGCGCATTGCGGCTCGCGCTGGCCACGAGCTCGAAGCCCGCATTGCCGGCGATGGCGGGCAGGTGCTGGTCGCGCGCGATCTTGCCGACGCCGACGATACCCAGCTTGTACGACGCATTCATGAGTGTCTCCGTCACCTTGTTATTCTGACTGGAACTGGATCGCTACCGGGCTATTTCGCCCAGCGCAGCACGAGCGGGTCGAGCCGGCGAGCGATATCGACCAGTTCCTTGCGCGTCTCGGGATGCATCGAGGGTAGCGGATGACGCGGCAGTTCGCAGTCGATCACGCCGCCTTCCTTCATCAGCGACTTGCAGGCGAGCAGACCCGCCTGGCGGTTTTCGTGATTGATCAGCGGAAGCCACTTCTGATAGAGCGCGAAGGCTTCGTCGGTGCGGCCCTGGCGATGCGCTTCGATAATCGGGCGAATGCCGTCCGGAAAGCCGCCGCCCGTCATCGAGCCGGTTGCGCCCGCGTTGAGGTCCGCGAGCAGCGTGATGCCTTCTTCGCCGTCCCATGGTCCTTCGGCCGCCTCGCCCGCGAGCCTGATGAGTTCGCGCAGTTTGTTCGCCGCGCCTGGCGTTTCGATCTTGAAGTACGAGACCTGCTCGATCTCGCGCGCCATGCGCGCGAGGAACGCGGCGCTCAGCACCGTGCCGCTCGCGGGCGCGTCCTGGATCATGATCGGAATGTCGATCGCGTCGGACACGCGCGCGTAGAAGTCGTAAATCTGCGGCTCGGGCACGCGAAAGGTCGCGCCGTGATACGGCGGCATCAGCATGACCATCGCCGCGCCCTGCTCCTGCGCGCGCCTGCTGCGCGCGGCGGCCACGTTCGTGCCATAGTGCGTGGTCGTGACGATCACGGGCACGCGGCCCGCCACGTGTTCGAGCACGCTGCGCGTGATGATCTCGCGCTCGTCGTCCGAGAGCGAGAACTGCTCCGAGAAATTCGCGAGAATGCACAACCCGTCCGAGCCCGCGTCGATCATGAAGTCGACGGCGCGCTTCTGGCTGCGCAAATCGAGTTCGCCGGTTTCGGTAAAGGTTGTCGGCACGACGGGGAAAATGCCCTGATAACGGGGCGTACGGCTCGTAGTCATATCGTCAGTCCTGCTTGAGAAAGAATCAGCGTCCACGCTTTCACGACCCGCTCGCGGCACGCGGCGGCGTGCGCAACGCCGCGCGCACGGCGAACGTCACGAGCACCGCGAACACGAGCGTGGCCGCGAGAAAGTATAGGCCGGCCGCGAGGCTGCCCGTTGCGTCCTTGATGAGCCCGATGCCATAGGGGCCGAAATAGCCGCCGAGATTGGCAAGCGAATTGATCGTCGCGATCCCGACGGCCGCGCTCGCGCCCGTCAGAAACTCGCCGGGCAGCGCCCAGACCACGGCCTGAATCGAATAGATCGAGAAAGCGGTCAGGCAGATAAACAGCAGTTGCAGCGCCGGCGCGCGGAACCATGCGCTCGCGGCCATCGTCAGCGCCGCGGCGGCAGAGACCACGACGATATGGCCGTAGCGTTCGCGATGCCTGTCCGAATGACGCGGCACGACGAGCAGCCCCACCACCGCGAACAGATACGGCACGGCGGAAAGCAGGCCCGCCGTCGAATCGCTCACGCCGAACGCCTTGATGATGGTCGGCAACCAGAGCGACAAACCATAGATGCACAGCGGAAACGGCAGGAACAGCAGCGCGAGCAGCAGCACGCGGTGATCCTTGAGCGCACTGAACGGATTGCGATGCGTGTCGAGCTGGTAGGCGCGCTGGTCGGCGGCAAGCTCGCGCTCGATCCAGCGGCGCTCGGTTTCGCCGAGCCAATGCGCGTGCGCGGGCGACTCCGGCAACAGACGCAGCGTGGGAATGCACAGCAGCACGGCCGGCAGGCCGCTCACGACGAACAGCGTCTGCCAGTTCGACATGCCGAGAAAGCCGTGCGTTTCGAGCAGCGCGCCGGCGATCGGGCCGGTAACGATGCCCGCGATGGGCTGAGCGAGTACCAGCAGACCGATCACGCGCGCGCGGTGGCGCATCGGAAACCAGTGCGTGAGGAAATACAGAATGCCGGGATAGAGCCCGGCCTCGGCCGCGCCCAACAGAAAGCGCAGCGCATAGAAACTGGTCGGGCCGCTCACGAGCGCCATCGCCATCGTGATCACGCCCCACGTGAAGAGAATTCGCGCGAACCATACGCGCGCGCCGAAGCGCGCGAGCGCGAGATTGCTCGGCACTTCGCAGAGGAAATAGCCGATAAAGAAGAGGCCCGCGCCGAGTCCATAGGCGGCATCGGACAGGCCCACGGCCGCGTTCATATGCAGCTTCGCGAAGCCGACCACCGTGCGATCGACATACGCGACCACGTAGATCAGCGCGAGAAACGGCACGAGCCGGCGCGCGATATGGCCGACGATCTGCTTTTCCTCTCCGCTTTCAGCGGCCGCCGGCGCGACCGCCTCACCGGATTGCAACGCGTTCGTCATACTGTCTCCTTGATTGCGCTCTCCAGCCGACGTCGTGCCGCGCCGCCGGCTGGCGCGTCGGGCACGCGGATGGCCGCGTCGCGCGCGGCCATCGAGCGGGCGTCAGCCGGCGAGCCGGATCGCCCTGATTAGTTTTTTAAATCCGTCAATGCGAGTGGCGCGGCACAGCCGACCCGCGCTTGCCGACGAGAAAGTCGAGATCGCAGCCCTCATCGGCTTGCAGCACGTGATCGACATAGAGGCGCGCGTAACCGCCCTTGCCCAGTTGCTCCGCCACGCCGGGCGCGGCGGCGGGATCGACATCGCTCAAGCGGCGCTTCAGTTCTTCGTCGCTGATATCGAGATGCAGGCGCCCCGCTTCGCAGTCCAGTTCGATCCAGTCGCCGTTGCGCACCGCCGCCAGCGGTCCACCGGCCGCCGCTTCGGGCGCGACGTGCAGCACCACCGTGCCGTAGGCCGTGCCGCTCATGCGTGCATCGGAAATCCGCACCATGTCCTTCACGCCCTGGCGCAGCAGCTTGGGCGGCAAGCCCATGTTGCCGACCTCGGCCATGCCGGGGTAGCCGCGCGGACCGCAGTTCTTCATCACGAGAATCGAGTCCTTGTCGACGTCGAGCGATTCGTCGCCGATCGTCGCCTTGTAGTGATCGAAGTTCTCGAACACGACGGCACGGCCGCGATGCTTCAAAAGCTCGGGCGTAGCCGCCGAAGGCTTCAACACCGCGCCGCGCGGCGCGAGATTGCCGCGCAGGATGCAGATGCCGCCGTCCGCGATAAGCGGATTGTCGATCTGGCGGATCACCTCGTCGTTGTAGTTGGGCGCTTCGCGCACGTTGTCCCAGAGGGATTTGCCGTTGACGGTCAATGCGTCGGGATGCGGCAGCAGCTTCGCTTCGCCGAGCCGGCGCAGCACCGCCGGCAGGCCGCCCGCGTAATAGAACTCTTCCATCAGGAAGCGGCCAGAAGGCTGAAGATCGACGATGGTCGGCGTATCGCGGCCGATGCGCACCCAGTCGTCGAGTTCGAGATCGATGCCGATGCGCCCCGCGATCGCCTTCAGATGAATCACTGCATTGGTCGAGCCGCCGATCGCCGCGTTGGTGCGGATCGCGTTCATGAACGCTTCGCGTGTGAGGATCTTCGAGAGCATCAGGTCTTCGAGCGCCATTTCGACGATACGGATTCCTGACATATGTGCGAGCACGTAGCGGCGCGAGTCGACGGCGGGAATCGCCGCGTTGTGCGGCAATGACACGCCGAGCGCTTCGGCCATGCAGGCCATCGTCGACGCGGTGCCCATCGTGTTGCAGGTGCCCGCCGAGCGCGACATGCCCGCCTCGGCCGAAAGGAATTGATGCAGGTCGATCTCGCCCGCCTTCAGCGATTCGTGCAACTGCCACACCGCGGTGCCCGAGCCGATGTTCTTGCCGTCGAGTTTACCGTTCAGCATCGGGCCGCCCGTCACGACGATGGCCGGCACATCGCAACTCGCCGCGCCCATCAGCAGCGCGGGCGTGGTCTTGTCGCAGCCGCATAGCAGCACGACCGCGTCGATCGGGTTGCCGCGAATCGCTTCTTCCACGTCCATCGCCGCGAGATTGCGCGTGAGCATTGCGGTCGGCCGCAGGTTCGATTCGCCATTCGAGAACACCGGGAATTCGACCGGAAAACCGCCCGCCTCGTACACGCCGCGCTTCACGTGTCCGGCAAGCTTGCGGAAATGCGCGTTGCACGGCGTCAGCTCCGACCATGTATTGCAGATGCCGATCACCGGACGGCCGTCGAATTCGTGCTCGGGAATGCCCTGGTTCTTCATCCAGCTTCGATACATGAAGCCGTTCTTGTCAGCTGTACCGAACCATTCGGCTGAGCGCAATTTCCGCTTTTTTTCCGACATGCTCTGTCCTTGATGCATGTGCCGGGACACCGCGCCGGCCGGTTTGACCGAACCGGCGCCACGCGACCGGCACGATGACGGAAGGCCTCTCTCAGGCTCTGGGGATGGTGAAGTGTACGGAGCGGGTTGATATCTTTCCAATTATATTTTTGGCGATATCGATATCAATTCCGGTATTCGATCGATGACGACACGGTAGTGCGCCGCCCGCCTTGCCCCGCCTCGTTTATCGCCCGAGGCCTGCTTAGCCGGCGCGTTCGGTCGGGCTATGCATCCTCGCCCTTCTTGCCCCGCGTATTCTTCTTCAGATGCGCCCGGTTGTACTCGATCGCCGCGCGCACCAGCGCCTTGAGCGCCCGTTCATCGACCTTGTCGCCTTCCAGAAAGTCGATCGCGCGCCGCGCATTGCCTTCGAGACCCGCGTTGAAGAGCCGGTCCGGATCGGCGAGTCCCGCTCCGTGCGCGAACGTCACCTTCACCTTGCCCTTGTGCGCATTGGCGACCGCGATCATGCCGTCGCGCGACCAGACCGGGCTGCCCATCCACTTCCATTCCTCGACGATGCCGCGATCCGCCGCGAGAATCGTCTTACGGATGCGTGCGAAGGTTTCACCGCGCCAGTCGGTGAGAGCCGCGATCATCTGGTCGATACGTTCGGACGGGTTCGATGGATTCATGGGATTCTCGTGCCTCATGAATAGTAGGATGCCGTATCAATCGGACGATTGTAATCCCGTGCCCCTCACAGCCAGCCTTCGCATCGAGCGGGTCGGCACTCACCCGGTGGCGTCGAAATGGGTCGCATCGCTACCGTCCTTTTGCGTGAAGAGAGGCGTCCCCCGTCAATGACTGATCGTACGGGTCTTCATGGATTAGGGTCTCGTGTGGTTCCGACTCGATAGAAACACTCAGCCCCACGCACGGCCTCGCATGACGCGCGAACAACTCGAGAAGCTCCGGGCGCAGTCCATCACCACGTTGCGCCGCGAGAGCATGAAGCGAGAGAAGCGGCATCGGCATTGTTCGACTCCTTGCTATCGATGAGCGACGCAGCGGAATGGCCGCGTCTGGAGTGAACGATATGAAGCGGAAAATGTACTCGCCATCCGCTTCTTGCGCTGACATTCGCGCGAGGTATTGCGTCGTCGCCCGGTATGCAAAACGAACTCGATTTCGCCGATAATCGTTCATCGGCAACCCCGGAGGTGACGATGAACACGATTCACGAGGTCTATCCGTATCTGCGCGTGCGCAGCGCCGCGCAGGCCATCGAGTTCTACGCGCAGGCGTTCGGCGGCGTCGAACAGTTTCGTCTGACCGAACCGGGCGGCCGGATCGGCCATGCGGAAGTGAAAATCGGCCCGGCGATCGTGATGCTGTCGGACGAATACCCCGAGCACGGCATGCTCGGACCGAGCGCCGAGAACAGAACGAGCGTGCTGCTGCACATCCATTGCGACGACGTCGACCCGCTTTTCGAGCAGGCGGTGAAAGCGGGCGCGACCGTGGTTCGCCCGCCGACCGATCAATTCTATGGCGAACGCTCGGCAACCGTACGCGATCCGTTCGGCCACGAATGGATGCTCGGCTCGCAGATCGAAGCGGTGGCGCCCGAAGAAATGCAGCGCCGGTATACGGCGCTGTTCGACAAGTAGCGGCGCGCAGCATCTACATCGCAGCGCGCCCTTCGCCGACCCCGAGCCCGAGAACGCTCTGCACCGCTTCGATGCGCGAACTCACGTTGAGCTTTTCGAAGATATTCCTCAAGTGCCACTTGACGGTCTCGGGCGCGAGCTTCAACGAGCGTCCGATTTCCTTATTCGACAACCCGAGCGCCACGCAATTGACGATCTCCAGTTCCCGCACGCTGAGGATCTCCGACGACGACGTCATCACTCTGAGCGGCCTCGCGGCACCTGATCGCGACGAGCTATCGAGTTCATCGAACGCGGCGAGCAATCGGTCGGCATAGGCCACCTCCGTGCTTGCAGCGTCGCCCGCGTTCTGGCGAAACTGCTGTAACAGCGCGCGAATCGGCGCTCCTTCGTCGACGAAACTGTTGACGAGCCCAATCTCGACGCCGATGCGCAGCGCGCGATTCAATGCGTCGAACGATTTTTCGGCGGCATCGCATTGCGCGCACGCTCGCGCCAGCAGCAGCGCGACGAGCGCTTCCAGAGCACGCCAGCCCATTTTGACGAGCGTGTCGAGCTGGCGTTCGAGAATGGCAGCGGCTTTATCGGCGAGATTCTCGGCAAGCAGAACCCGTGCCTGCAGAACGCAATAACTCGCCCACGTCTCCAGCACGGACCCGCCCCGCCCTTCGCATAGCGCCGGTACGCTAGTGCTCAGTTCGTCGGCGATCTGCCTCGCTTCCGCCAGCTTGCCGTCGTCGATAAGCAGTCGTACCGTTTCGGCGTCGCACGCGAGCTTCAGACGCAACCAGTGCCGGTTGATCGCCACCTGGCGGCCGTCTTCGAGCACGGCCAGCGCCGAACCCATCTCGCCGTCACGCCACAGCAGACGTGCCGCCGAAATCGTGTGCCGCACGAGCGAACCGAGCGGCGCGGTCTCCAATGCAATGTTCGTGCGGCCCGCAATCGCGCTGCGGGCCTTGTCCAGTTCGTTGCACTCGTAGTAGATGCTGGCAAGGCAACTCGCCACGCCGGTCACGCCCGCGGATAAAGGACTCAACGCGGGTTCGGCGAGTTGCAGCGTGGCTTCGAACGTGCGTTTCGCCTCGGGCAACTCGCCATGGATCAGCGCGGCGAGACCGTACATCGCGTCGCGCAGCAAGACCGAGTAATGCCGCGCGGGCCCCGTCGTTTCCACGCGGTTCTTCATGCGCTCCCGGATGAGAGCGATCTGATCGAATCTGCCGCGATACAGAAGCCCGAAGAATTGCGCCGACTGCGCATAACGCGAGATCCACGGCGCCACCTCTACGCCCGACGCCCCGACCGTGCTTCCGAGTTCCAGCGCGCGTTCGCTGTCGTCCGAAATACCGGCAGTCAGTGCGCCGACCGCGTTGATTTCTTCCAGCACGACTGCGTCGATCACGCGGCCTTCTTCGCGGCGCATGCGATCGAATTCGTCGATGACTGCGCCAATCTCCTTCGACGCCCGCGTCGTCTGCAGCGAAAACGCGAGCCCCCATACTTTGGCGAGACGCAAACTCAAGCGTCCCAGCACCACATCGGGCGGCAATCTGTTGATCCAGCCCAGCAACGTGTACGGATCACCGCGCTCGATCATATCGCTCGCACAGTTCTCGACCCATTGAGCCGCGAGATCGAGATCGCCGGCGGCAAGAGCATGCCGGACCGCTTCGGGCCACAAGCGCTCGCGTGCAAACCATTGGCATGCGCGAAGATGCAGCACGGGCACCTCCTGCGGCATCTGGCGCATGAGACGCTGCCGCAGCGCATCGGACAGCAGTGCGTGATAGCGATACCAGTCCCGCTTTTCGTCGAGTGGTCGAATGAATACGTTGTGCCGTTCGAGCCAGTCGAGCTTCTCTCCGCTTTCGCCAGCCTCGTCCATGATCGCATCGCACACGCCAGGCCCGAGCCGTTCGAGAATCGACGTGCAGAGCAGAAACTTCAGCATCGGCGGCGGCAAATGCGCGAGCACCGTATCGTTCAGATAGCGGTCGATTCCCGAACTCGGCCCCGCGAGATTGCGCGCAAGCTTGGTCGCATCGCCCACCTGACTCAAGGCGAGCGAAGCAAGCTGCAAACCCGCGACCCATCCTTCGGTCGCCTCGTTCAGCAGTTCTACGCTGTCCCGATCGAGCGGCACGGTACCCGCGCGATGGAAGAACGCTTGTGCATCGTCGATGGAAAAGCGCAGATCGTCGGCATTGACGCGCATCAGTTTGTCCGGCGAGCGAAGCTGTGCGAGCATCAACCCGGGTTCGCCCCGCGCGCCGAGCAGGACGTGCATGTTATCGGGCGCATAGCGCAGCAGGCGCGAGACCACGTCGAGAACCGGTTTTGCGGTGAGGCGATCGACGTCGTCGAGCACGAGAAAAACGTTCCGGCCGCACGCGGCGATTCCATTCAACAGCACGGAAAGAACGGTTCTGATAGGGGTCAGCGCGTCGTTGTTCAGGAGTTGCTGCGCTTGCGACGCGATGTCTTCCGATGCGCGCGAAAACGCCGCGACGAGATACGCGCCGAACTGCTGCGGGTCGTCGTCCTCTCCGTCGACGCTGAGCCACGCAACCGGATGCTTGCTGCCCGACAGCGCCTCGCTCCAGCCCGCCAGCAGCGTCGTCTTGCCGAAACCGGCGGGCGCGGTCACGACAACGATGCTGTTCGGCCGGCGCGTATCGATCCGGCCGAGCAAGGCGAGCCGTTGCACGCAGCCGGGCGGCAGGCGTGGCGCCATCATCTTGGTCTGGATCAGCGACACGCTCCACTCGCGACCGGTACTGCCCGAAGAAGCTTCCATGATCGTTCCTCTCCCTGAATTGCCGCTTGCAGGAGGTTGCCATTATCTCAACGAGATATTTTGATGTATATGTTGAACCTATCCGATGTTCAACGCGGATTGCCATGACTCTGTTCGCTACGAACAGGCACGTTTGCTCAGGTTCGCCAACTATTCGAATGGCCGCTGACATTGGTCGTGCGGTACTGCACGTGCAATATCCATGCACGGAATGACGACGCTTCCGCACACACGCCAATGACGTCGGAACCTGAACGAAACGGGGAAATTGGAGCAAGGGAATCACGTATGAGCAACCGATTTCTCGACAGCCCGGATCGCGACTAAAGACCTTCTGCTACTCGCCACTTTTCATCGAGCACCGGCATTCGTGGCTCATAGGTATTGCACCGGATTGAATTGCCTCTCATCGAGCGTATTTCGAATACAGCGGCGTATTGCTTTGGCATGCACATGAACTCAAAGTCTGGGATAAGAGCCGCGAATGCGGACGGTTGCCCTTGGGAAGCAACGTCCGCCTTCGCAAATACTGAAACAGGAGAAAGTCGGGAGTCCCGCAGAGAATCATCGGCCGGCAGCCGCGCGTCCAGAGTTCGCGCAAACGTCACCATCACGTTCGGCAAACATCGCGGATCGCGCGGCTACCTGTGCTTCGCTCATGCGTTCGCCGCACACGCCGTTGCTTCCGGTGCCGGGGCAGGCGCGTCGGCTGCCTCAACCGTGTCGGTCACTGCCACCTCGTCGAGCCGGTATCCGTGCGTATAGACGGTACTCAAACGCACACCGTTGCGGGGATGCAGGGCCAGCTTGCGGCGCAGCCGGTAGATATGGGTATCGACCGTTCGGGACGTGGCCTCCAGTTCACGTCCCCATGCGAGTTTCACCAGCAGGTCTCTCGATACCGCTCGTCCGGCATTGGCGAAGATAAATGACGCAACGTCGAATTCCTTCGCGGTCAGTTCTATCGCATTGCCATGCAGCGTGACGCTGCGGCGGGCCGGATCGAAAACATAGGGCCCGACCGAGATCACACTTTCAGTCTTTTCATTGGGGTACGTGCGGCGCAGCAATGCACCGACTCGTGCAACAAGTTCGATCGCGCGGAACGGCTTGACGATGTACTCGTCGGCTCCGGCATCGAGCGCACGCAAGATGTCGACTTCAAGAACCCTGCTTGTGAGGAACAGGACCGCCGGCTCCCGCCCCAGATTGTCGCGTATCCAGTGCAGTACCTCGAACCCGGCTACACCGGCCAATTGCCAGTCGAGCACCACGAGATCGACTTCATGGGTCATGAGATAACGTATGGCACTCTCGCCTGAGTTGGCTTTGCTTATTGTGTGCCTCGACTGCTGCATGGTCTTTTCGACAGCCACGGCTTGCGCAGGATCGTCTTCCACCAACAGGATATTCATATATCACCTCGCTCTTTCGGGCCAACCGGACAGCAAATCCGGCACCACGGAAAACGGAACGAATGGACGACACGAACCGGACCGCAATGCCGCGAATTGCGAGGTCAGACTGGCGCGAAACTCTCATCCTGAACGATTGTGTGGCGCATGGAAGGATTGATGCCCCCAACAGGCGCCGTCGTTCGCCTCGTTTTGTGAACTGCGGGAAATCAAGATAGACTGTGCCAGGCGGCAACATAGCCCCCCATTCGGGGGGGCGAGAGGTGTATTCGATGGGGTGGCTGCAATCATATGCAAACGGCATAGCGCGTGTGCACGATGATCGAGCCTGTCCCCATCGATTCATCCATGAATGATAGGGAGCGTCGCAACGCAATACGTCAACAAACGTGAACGGAAGGGATCGCGGTAAAGACGGTGAAGTATTCGCGACAGCCGAGTCAGCAATGACCGGCTACGGAAATACCAGGATGAGAATCAGATGAAGGAAGCCCCACACGAACAGCAATGACAGCGGAATCGCGCCGAGTGCCAGCAACATGAGCCAGCGCTTGCGATAAGGTGGTTGGTTGTCCACATCATCGGACCGGCGCGTAAGTGCCTTTGCATCGAGCAGCCCGCGCTGGATGGTCACTTCTCGTCGCATGGATGAACGTCCCCGTGAAAACATCTGGATTGATTGGCGCCTGGCACGCACTCCGTGCCAGGCGGCGAACGCAGGCACTCTATCCGCGAGATGCGAAATAGTCTGTCAAGCTTTGTCAATCCATGAAGCGGGGATCAGAAAACCACGATTCGCGACAGGCATCATTCGCTGCGTCTGCCTGGAGGCGCGAGGCGCGATAACACCGCAGAGTGCAAAGAAGCACGTTCGGCGAGAACGCCGATAAGTACCACCCCGGTTCAACAGAACATCACTGCCCGTTGGCGTGCGCCCTGAGAAACGCCACATAGCCGTTCTGGGTCTTCAGGATCTTATCGGCGCATTCGTCATAGTCAGAGCCTTTCTCGCTATCCTGACCATACATGTCCCGGCACTGAGCGAAGAGCGAGAGCGTCGCGCCGCCGCTGCTCTTTGCGGCGCGAGTCGCCGAGAAGGCGACCTTGCCCGAATCGTCCGGCACGTCGGTATCGATTGCGATTGCATCGGCACGCGTGATGTGGGTATCGGAATGCTGCTCGATATAGCGCTTCGTCAGCGCCCATGCAACATCGCAATTGTCCGGCGAGCAATCGACAACCGCGTTGCGTTGCGCCGCGGCGAGGTTCGGTTCGCTATGAAGGATGTCCTGCTGGGCGCGCTTGACCTGCTTTTCTTCCGACGAGCAGGCAGCGAGGGCAAACGCAACGAGTGCAAGGGCGGCGATCTTTTTCACGATTCAATTTCCTGGCCATATTCGTGCGCGATTATAGCCGTGCGGAGAAGAGGCTCGCAGATTCGGCGGCATACCGTCCCTTTAACGACGACTACGTACGCGCCACCAGCAACTCCTCCGCATTCTCGGGCGGCCGCAGCCCATCCGTCCTGCCCGCGAAATAACGCTGCGTCAGATCAACCGCCGACACATGCCGCGCCTCGCCAAATCCGGCTTCGAGCGCCATCGCCTGGATCTGTTGCGGTGTGAAGAAGCTGATGAAAGGCGTACCACTTGCGCGCGCCCCCTTCTCCGCCATGTCGAGTCCGGGGCGTACGTCGGGACTCGCCATCTCGAGCGGCAGCAGAAACGTCATCGCAAACGTCGACCCACGCGCGAGCGCCGCCACTTCGCGCAGCGTGGCCGCATTCGCCTCCTTCGTCAGATACATGCTGACGCCGGTCGAGACGACGACAGCCGGCTTGCTCTCGTCGAACCCCGCGGCAACGAGCCGTTGCCGCCAGCTCTCGCCCGCTTCGAAATCGACGGAAACGAAACGCAGCCAGTCGGGCACGCCGAAACCCAGTTCGATCAGACGCTGCCGCTTCCACGCTTGCGGTCCGGGCGGATCGACCTCGAACACCGTAAGCCGCGACGCCACCTCCGGCCTGCGCTGGGCAAAGCTATCGAGACCGGCACCGAGAATCACATACTGACCGACGCCGAGCCCTATCTGCTCGATGACCAGATCTTCGATAAAACGCGCGCGCGCGACGATCGACGCGCGAAACGGCCGCGTGAATTGCGGGTCTATGTCCCCGCGATTACGCCAGCTTGCATCCGGTGCCAGCAGTTGCAGGCCGACCTCGTCTTCGAGCACGTGCGGCACCGCGTCGGCATGCACATGCAATGCGCGCCACAGCGCGACACGCGCGGCCGTGCTATCGGGCGCGACTTCCTGTTGATCGTTCATGACTCTCCTGATCCTTGCTTGAGAAATCGGCAATCGCATCCCTCGCTTGCCGGTGAAGCCAATGGAATTGCTCTTTCGTGGAGCATCGCATAACCACGCTTCGCAAGCATTCCCTCACAAACTACCTCAAACTGCCTCAATGAAAGAACGGCAACGCGAGAAACAGCTTGATGACGATGGCATTGACGATGTCCATGAAAAACGCGCCCGTCATCGGGACGACGAGGAACGCGATATGAGAATGGCCGAACCGGTTCGTGATGGCCTGCATGTTCGCGATGGCGGTCGGCGTCGCGCCAAGCCCGAGTCCGCAATGCGCCGCGCTCAGCACGACCGCGTCATAGCTGCGGCCCATCAGCGGGAACGTCACGAATACCGCATAGAGAGCCATAAGCAGCGTCTGTGCCGCGAGAATCGTGATGACCGGCACCGCGAGCGCGGCCAGCTCCCACAGGTCGAGCCGCATCAGCGCCATCGCGAGAAAGAGCGCAAGGCTCACATTGCCGACGAGCGCGACCGCATGCTGGTCGAGCCGCACGCGCACGAGCGAAAGCACGTTGTTGAGGATCACGCCGACAAACAGCACGCACACAAAGGTCGGCAATTCGAATACGGTTCCCGCGAGCCAGTCGCCCAACGCTTCGCCGCCCGCGAGGCAGAGGGAAATCAGCGTGAGAGTCGTGATGAGCGCCGCGGGCGTGGTCGGCTGCTCGGCTTTCGGCGCTTCGAAAACCAGTGTGTCGTCATCGTGATTCTCGATGTGCCGCATATCGGCACCACCGATCTTGCGCATCA
>Ga0153951_1000205_pt1 | contig 21938 bp, 19 predicted proteins | sample TSNJ035MetaG_FD_102278 | JGI IMG/M metagenome (GOLD analysis project Ga0153951, IMG submission 102278) | Attine ant fungus gardens microbial communities from New Jersey, USA - TSNJ035 MetaG | ecosystem: Host-associated > Fungi > Mycelium > Unclassified | place: USA: New Jersey, Wharton State...
AACGGGCGATAAATAACTGTTTCAACTCGGTTTTGGCTGCCAGCCGTGACGTCGGAAACAGCTGGAATCTCCGCAGTATCGGCATAATACCCATAAAGGATTGGCGTTTTAACAACAGCAAAAGTCGACGCACCAGTCTTTGAAACCCAGTTAGAATACGAATGCGCCCCTGTGACTAAATTAAAGGTGCCAGAGCGCGTAAATGTGATGGTAGCAATATATGGATTACTGACTTCAGTACCATCGCCATATAGGTATTTCACCGTTTGAGTCACAGAATGATTTAAATCTGTCGCTCCGGACCCAACCGGCCATAGAGGGCCTTCAGGCTGATTCGGGTTGAACGGCTGGCCCGGTGTACCCGGTTTGTCAGGTGTGATGGTGACGACCTGTTGTGACAGGCGCACTTCAAAATTCTGAGGTTTACTATCGTCCACATCAAAAGTGGCTCCGGCTGGGAAATCATCTGATACCAGCTGATAGCCCTTCACTAGATAGGCGTGAATCTGCGCCGTTGTTTGATACTGAATTGGCTGGAGAGACTTCCCAAGCACGACATCCTGCCTTAATGTCTTTCCCGTCGTATCATCGATATATTCAATCACCGCGGTCTGGTCATTGGCCGTGTAGCTGACCTGGATGTCTTCCCCCGGCTTCGGCGGTGTGATTGTGCTTTTTGGCGAAATCGGCGTTGCTAAATCAGGAAAATGTGGGGTATAACCCGGGACATCCGGAACCACTACTGGGAGAACGGCCGTCGGATTCACGGGGTCATTGGAGAAACTCACTTTGATTGCACCAGGAAATTTATCGTCTTGAGAAGTCGTCACCAGCGCCCCGAGCGGCCGATAGGTCACAACGGTGTCAGCATTTTGGCTGTCAGCTGTCAGACCACCCACTGCTGGAATTTCAGCTTGATCCGCGTAATAGCCCGTAATAACAGGTGTTGGCACGGCTGCAAACGTTGGCTGGCCCTGTTCAATCGTCCAATCTTGATAGTCGATTTTCCCGGAAACCAAGTTCACTCTGCCCGTCCTCATGAATGTCACCTGGGATGTTCTGGTGTCAGCAGCTTTGGTCCCATCGGCAAATTGATACCGTACTGTCTCCGTCACAGTCCTTCTGAAGTCAGCTTGACTAGCGCCTGCTGGCCACTTCGGCCCGGCAGGCAACGTCGAATCAATTGGCTGTCCGGGTATAACCGGCGTACCGGGAAGAATTTTCACGGTGCGGCTTTTCAGGTGGACGACAAACCTCTGGTCAACTCCGGCGGCCGTATCAAATTTCGTACCCGACGCTAAGCCGTCACTGACCACCTCATACCCTTGATTCAAGTAGCCATTGATCCGCGTGGCCGTCTGATAATTAATCGGTGCACCGGATGTGCCAGTCACGTCATCGTGCGCCAATTCCGCCTGCGCAGTGTCATCGTAATAGCTAATCGTCGCCTTCTGCGGATTAGGAACGTAAAACAGGGTAATGTTAGCGCTAGGGGTCGCCGGTGTAATCACACTGCCCTGCGCAACTGGCCGTCCAAGTTGGCTTGGGTCAGTTAAGTTAGCAAAATACGTGCTATAACCGGCGACCACAGGCACTGTCACAGTCCCTGATTTCGTTGGATCGGTGGCATGATTAGCAAAACGGATTGGTGCGGTGGTTGGAAAATATGGATCGGTTGAGGTAGGCACCAGCTGGCCAAGTGGGTGATACGTGATCACAGTTCGACTATTGCTGCTAGCAGCCGTTACGCCGGGGACGGCAGGCGCAGTATTCTGGTCAGCGTAATATCCTGGCACCACCGGTACCGGCACAGCTGGAAAACTATTTTGTGCCGAGGCCCAATCTGAATAGGTTGTCTTGTTGCCGACTAAATCAACGGTCCCAGTCCGATTGAAAGTTATCTCTGCGCTCTGGGATGGCGCAACCGGCGTGCCGTCCTCCGTGACAAAATCAACTGTCCGGGTAACCGTTTTGGTCAGTGAGGCCGCGTCAGAACCGGTCGGCCACTTGAAGCCATCTGGTTTAGCCGGGTCAACGGGTGTCCCTGGTACTCCCGGATTCTCAGGCGTCACTGAGACTGTGGCATGGTCATAGTAAAAAATGACCATTGTCGCTTTTTTATTTTCAAGAAACAAATTTAAACTGCTAGGGTCTTTATAGGTACTAATCAGTTTACCGCCGGTGGTTTTAGTCTGCTGGGTCGTGCCATTCGAATAATCACCGACTAGTCCCAAATCATTTTGCCAAACCTCGGCGCGATTGAATTGGTAGCCTGGAATTACTTGATACGACTTACCGACCTGAACTTCCGTGTCAGTGTCTAATCCCTTGCCTAAAACAACTGTGCTCGTCCCAGGAATCGCGGCATTGGTTTGCGTATCAAAGTATTGGGCTTTGATCACTTGTGGGATGCTTTCACTCCGGATAATCCCACCATAGACAGCTAGATCTTTACCTGTGGCGACCTTGCCATCATCATTTGTCAGTGAAACAGGATTTCCAGCCGAATCGACTTTAAATCCAGGCCCAGGACCCAAAAATTTAAAGTTGTCTGTGATTGGGCTGCCAGGCTCTGTACCGGGTACGGCTTTCAAATCGAGTGTCACTGACACTCCCGATCCCGCCGAACCACCAGTCACATGAAGACTGGTGTACTGTGTATACACAGAGACAATTTGTCGGGACACTTCATAAATCTTGCCATCGCGAGAGTCTTGAAGATAGAGATAGCGGCCACTATCTTGATTCGTCCGCACCGTCTTGGTCAATGTATCATCGCCATAACTTGTGGACAGCCCTTGCAAAGTGTCGACCTTAAGGCTAGCACTCTTGATACTTAACGCCGGGGTCTTGTCGTCTGCCAAAGGTGTGGTCGTATTATTGTTGTAGTACACAGTGTAAGGCTTGCCATCAATTGTCAGCTGCTTGGTTTGCGTATACGTAGCGATGTCACCCAGCAGTGGCAACGCCATATCCACCCCTGGCATATCAAAGCTAACCTTCGTATCCCCATTTTGGACAACAGTTTCGCCACCGCCGCTGAAGATTGTGTATGTCCCATCAGCGTTTTTCGTATAGGCCTGACTGCTGCTCCAAACCGGATGGAGCTTGAATCCACCTTGCTTCTGCCAATTGGACCAGTCGATTTTTGGCGTTGTCGGAACTGGGGCCGGTGTCGAATCATTCAAAGCCTTCCCGGTACGCGCAGCATCCACTGGCGGCTGTGTTGCTGGTGCTGCCGCTGGTTTAACCTCAGCCTGTGTTGCCACGATATTTTCTGGAGCCGGTTGACTGATTGATGTCTGGTCGGTTGTTGGCGCAACGTCTGTTTTTGGATTGGCAGCAACTGCTTGATTTGGCAGAGTGGCCTTGTTAACTGCGTCAGGGACAACGGCTGCTGCCTGGTCTGCAGTCACAGCTGTTGTTACTGGCGGCTCATTAGTTGTTGCCGCGTTCGTGGCCTCGGCCGCGTGAGCGCTTGGTGACTGGACCAATTGGGTCGTCGCCAATCCAAATGCGGCCGCAAAGAGCCCCATGATGGCCCAGTGCTTCCCACGTTTATACATCTTATAATGAACGCGCTGTTCTATTGGTGCTTTTCCCATACTCATTCCTCCATCGGTAAAGGTGAACTTGCCATCTTTATTCCGCCGCAAGATAGCCATACCAGTTGCAGCATAGTGAAGATTGTGCCCGAAACCACTGGAAAAATGTAGTTTTAACCTGTTGTAGACCTTGGGAAAAACGCAAGAGCCTGGTGAATCAAGTCTCTGTTGTCATCACAATATTCTTAATATTAATAATTCTTGGGAAAATCTCGAAAGTGTCGTATATTGCACCGGACTTTGACTTCAAGGCTCAGAGTTGGCAGACAACCAAATAGAGCACCAATACCCAGTCGTGAGCGGGGATTGGTGCTCTTTGAGATAAAAGGTTCCATCATTTAGATCAACACTGAGTATTTGGTGAACGTTTGCCCGTCAGGCACCAAAAAACTGAATCTCGGCAGTAGATTTGCCGCTTTGACGTTCTTTGTGTCCGTCGAAAAATGTAACGTCAAGGCGAATGTCTTCTTTTGATTAAAAATGTCACTCGACCGTACTCGAGACCCATCAGCATTACTCATATAATCTAAGCTGCTGCGACTGACGTACGGAATATTCAGCCACATATTCTCGATGAAGCTGCGGTTGCCCTTAATCAATGAATAATTAGCTGGGCCGGTCTGTGTCAACGATAACGACACATCAACATTGGTCACTGATCCATGCGTGGCCTTTGCGATTTGCAAAACTGTAAACTGAACGTTATGCGCAGAAATCTGTTTTTGCTTTGGAACGATGACCTCGCGCACTGGGTCAACCTCGCCCTGATTGACTACCGTATATCGCCAAAAGAAAGCCACAAGAATCACGACAATTGCCCCTAGCCAGATACTATATCGCTTCACTGACCACACCCGCTTTCACATTGAAACGCCTATCGGCAATTTTCTTAACGAAATCTCGATCATGCGACGCAATCACGAAAGTGCTCCCACCATCTCGGACACGGCGAATTAGGCTCACTAGTCGTTCAATGCTCGCCTCATCCAACGCGTTTGTTGGTTCATCCAGCACAATTAATCGATTCGACCCCAATAGCGCTTGCGCGATTCCCAACTTTTGCTTCATCCCTAAGGAAAACTTCTTAACTTTCTGATTACCAACTTGTCCCAAGTCAAAAGAGACCAGTAAATCCGTAATCATCGTGGTGTCAATCCCAGATTGTAAGGCCGCGAGCAACTCCAAATTCTGTTGAGCAGTCAAATCATTGATCACACTAGGATTTTCGATGAGAATACCTGCCCGGATTGGGTATTTGAGTTTAGGCTGGACACTTTTCCCCGCAACAGTAATCTGCCCATCCGTCTTAATCAGACCGAGCAGTGCTTTGAGCATCAATGTCTTTCCGGAACCATTAATGCCCTCTAATGCGATAATCTCATGTTCCTCAATGGATAGTGAAACATCCTTAATCAGTTGGTGTCCTTTGATAACCTTTGACACATTATGCATCTCGATAAAGCTCATTTTTATCCCTCCTCAATCATTGACTAACGCTCGACGATCAAGATAATAGTGCAAAGAATCACATCCATGACCGTCACAAAAAGCAGATGTGAGTTATTTAGCGTGCCTTGTTGTCGCAACAGCATCGCCATGGCCAAAGGATTCCAATTCCAAGCACTGTATGCTGAAATAACTAACAGGCTGCTGATGATCACTAAATCCAACCTGGGATTCAAAAGACTAACCAGATACTGTATCACCAGCAAAAAAAACAGTACAGCAACGACTAGCCAATACCACCCCATGTAGCCATTTGGCGATAAGCCACTCGGCTTGTGACCGTGAAAGCCCCACTGAGAGAGAAATATCGCTGCCAATATTAGCCCAGAATACGCGACCGCCGCAGCCAGAATAAGGCCAAAATTCACTAACCCTATTTGTACCCTGGTGTACATCAAAGCCCGCAGCACTGGCCACCGATGTTGTAAAAGGGTGGACCATACTCCGACGAAAATCAGTGTCGGGGTCAAGAAAAACACGAACCACAGAATCGGCAATTGAACGTGTCCTTGCGTGATGTCAGTGAGGCTAGTGCCGGCAAAGAATAACGTGAAAATGCCACTGCGCGGGTTGGTGGCTACTTGTTGCCCCATAAAAACGGCCGTCAAAGCAACTAGACCCACACCGACAATAAATCGTCGGCGAATAAGCTGCCAAAGATACCACCATTGCGCGATAAATAAACTTCGCATTTAATATTCCTTTCGATTGTTGAAATAAATCACAGCAACCAGAACAGCCACCAAACCACTAGCAATCAGCATCCAGACTGACAATGTTGCCATAGGTGTCCTAATTTGGACGAAAGAAAAAATCAGTGACTTCCGAAAGCTGACATTGCAATAAAAATCAAAAAATTCAACCGTTAAGGCGACCCAAAACCCGAGGAATCGTCCAAAGACGATAGCGCCAAGAACAGCAATCAAACCCAATAAACATCCTGCCAATAAGATGGTCCCCATTCCCAGCAGTACCGCTGGCTGCCAAAGCAGGCTAAATCCTTCGCCTGCCAGCAAACACGCCGCAAAAATCCCAGAAAACCAGCCTCCGAATAGGACCACCTGACTCAAAAGCACAATCAAAGCACTCTGAACCGCCTGGCCATCACGCGTCCGTAAAAGCAAAATGTCGTTTAATCGAAATTTCAATAACGTTAGAACCGCCATTATGGTGGCCGGAAAATAAGCCAGACTCAGTGTGACGCGATTGAAAATACTGGCAAATTGCAATGCCAGACTTGCCGTATCGGATGTCATCATCACTACCGCTGACAAGCCAACCAGCCACACGCAGAGCAAAAAAGGCAATAACTGCAATAGCTGATGTTTCATCAACTGTCGTTCCTGTCGCCAAACTTTACCAACCAACTCGTTTTCCTCCCCAGTGGACCATGCTGACGATGATCAAGACCATCGCTAACGTCACACTCCCGGCGACCGGTAGACTGATGAAGCTATTCGCGGTCTCTTTCAAGAAATCCATCGGCACATATGAGACCTGACCAGGCAACCGAAGAATGGTATTAGCCACTAACAAGACAATCTGCAAAAAGAAGCCCATCGCTAAGACAAGAAATTGATTATTAATCCAAAAAGCCGTAATTGTTGCAAAAGCCGCAAACAAGCCGGCCCAAAAGCTCGCAAAAGTCAGCGATAGCAATGCATGCAATAAGGGATGCTGATAATATAACGTTACAAACAGCGTATTTTGACTCATCACTGCTACATTAGCGTTTAATAAATTATCGGGTCGAATATTTGGTAAGACCATAAAGTACACAGCTAGATTCACGCTCAGTGCGATCCCAACGACTAAGGCACCAGTGATGAAAGCCGCCCAAACATACCCCCAGAGCGTACTTTTAAGATTGCGGCGCATCTTGACTTGCCCAATCAACCCACTCGTTAAGTCCCGATGCAAGACGCTCCCTGCAGGCAGTGCAGCGATAAGGGGGAGCAGAATATAAAATAGTAACGCGCTAAAGTTGAACGGGTCCATGCCAAGCCATCTCGTATACGGTGACTCAAAGAAAAGATTACGACTCAGCAACTGTCCGTCTAACGATTGTGCGATTTGAATCACACTCAGACTAATGCCTACGACCAGTCCTAACCAAACTGATCGTTTCTGAATTCTGATGCCAAAATATGTCCACACATTGATACCCTCCTCTTGTACACAACAAACCCCGACCATGATGAGAAAACTGTTACAGCCTGCACCTCGACCTGCCAAATCCCAGTTACTACCGGGAGCGTATCATCCGAGGACGTTTATCGTCAATAAAATCTATTCGTTTAAATCAAAGTCGAGCGAATTGTTTAGATATTTACTACAAAAAGAGAATATTTATAATCGATATTAAATAATGTGATATTTAAGTATTCATAAATTCTCATCTTGAAAATGTTCCTGTTAGTCACTCTGCAATCCCCTTGCTGGTTAGTGGACAGCCTGCCACTCTGCAAGGCCTTTTCCTTGTCGAATCAAGCGTTTTCGCCTATTGTTTAGTTAAAATATTGATGGCGCTTGGAGGGATGAATTATGGAAAAGAAAACCTCGAGTTGGCAAATCATCGCCGTCCTGGGTCTCTTCTCATTATTGAGTGGGTTATCAGGATCCAGTACGAACCTCGCCTTACCGAAGATTTCATTAGATTTGGGGATTAGTAACAGTGCATCCACGTGGATTGTCCAAGTGGGACTCATCACGACCGCAATTTTCCTCGTGATGTTTGGACATATTGGGGATCTGGTTTCCAAAAACCTCGTCTTCCTCATGGGTGGCTTAGCTTTCATTGTCGGATCCGGGATTACCGGGATTGCCCCAACGTATCCGATTATTCTGTTTGGCCGGATTGTGCAAGCGATTGGGTCGGCCATGATTTTGGCTAATTCAATGGGGATTGTCAGTCAGTATGTGCCGAATACCTCGCGGGCTGAAGCCTTGTCGATTATCTCGATGTTCGTCTCCGTGGGGTCGATTTCAGGGCCTGCGGTCGGTGGGATTGTTATCACTGAAGTCTCTTGGCGGTGGATTTTCCTGTTCAACGTGCCTGTCGGCCTCTTGATTCTGCTCTTTGGCTGGCACACACTACCCCTGCCAAAACGGCAACCGGGCGAATTGAAACAAATTATGCAACAAGCTAATTGGACGGGCCAAAATCTCTTTACCATTGGGATTATTTTGTTCTTCCTCAGTGGTTACTTCATTCAACAAGGGACAAGTCAATTGCCTTTAGGCTTAGTGATCTTATTGGTCGGAACCGCAATTACCGTCTTCTCGTTCATTCAAGATGATCGGTCCAAGCAACCGTGGATTGACCGTTCCGTGCTGCGGAATCGGCGCTACATGATTTCAGTTGGCATCTTAATGTTAGCCATGTTGGTCAATTCCATTTCAAACATTCTGTTACCTTTCTATCTGCAAAGTTATGGCAAAATGTCGGCCTTTGACAGTGGGCTGTTAATGATGCTGCAATCCGTGACGATGCTGTTTGTTAGTCCAATTTCAGGTTATCTCGCTGACCACTGGAACCGCACCATTCTCACGATTGGCGGTCTGATTATTTTGGTTGTTTCGCAGGTGGGTTATGCCCTCTATCCACCAACCATGAACTTATTCCAAATCATTTGGCCGATTGTGCTCAACGGGATTGGGATTGGCTTCTTCCTGTCACCAAACAACGCAATCATCATGGATTCCGTACCCCAGAGTTTAGGCGGTGTCGCCGGGTCACTGAGTTCTTTTGCTCGGACACTGGGCTTAACGATTGGGATTAGTGTTGGGTCATCACTCCTGTTCTTGCAATTACCTGATGTGAAGCAGATTACCCCACAATTAGGCAGCCGGTTCATGAACGCCTTTAGTAACCTGTTCTGGGTTGCGACCGCGATTTCTGTCCTGTCACTGATCATTGTGGTTTGGCGCTACTACGACGGCAAAAAGCACCCGGCTCCAGCGGCTGCTGCCGCCCCTGTCTCAAAACCCGCTAACAAGTAATTCGTTTTTGAGACTGATGTGTGCTAAAGCGGGTTACACCACTTGTCGGCACGTCAAAAAGGCCGCTTACTGGCCTCTGCGTTGACCAATTTGGCCGCCGTCGCTATGCTTGAACTACTTTTGAGAAAGCGAGGGCAGGCCATGAAAAAGCATCCCCAAGTATTCTTTATTGCGAGTCTCTTCGCGCTCATCGTCGGGACCATTCTCGTCTTATTGGCGGTGTTTGGCCCGCTTGATTGGCCGCCGGTCCTGCGCAATAGTTTGTCCTCGGCTGGCCTCATCTTCGACTTGAGCGCGTTCTTCGTGATGTGGCGACTCGATGTGCTATAAACAAAAAAGAGATTGTGCCAAAACAATGTTTTGGCACAATCTCTTTTTCAATACTCGAACAATATGGATTAATCGCGTTCCAAAAGCCAGAGAATTCCGGTTAACAAGAAGTATGAAAACTCGCGCTCAGCAACCGAGCACCAACCCAGCTTTGCTGACTTGGCGTCCTCGCCAAGGGCAAAGCAAGTTGGGCACAGGTTGTTGCGAGTTTGAACACGTTATGGGATTGATTCAAAGCCTAAGTTCGGGCTTTATCATCAATTCCTGTTAATCCTCATTCTCTACCGTCTTTTGTCACAGCTTCTCTTTATACCAAGCGTTTACGGATGGCCCCGGAGACATAATCGACCAAGGTCACCATCAGGATAATCCCGAGCAGGATAATCCCGACCCGATTCCACGCCCGTGCTGAAATAGCAAAAATCAATGGTGTCCCAATCCCACCGGCACCAATGATCCCGAGAATCGATGCGGACCGAATCGCGAGTTCAAACCGATACAAGGTATTGGAAACAAATTCAGGGAGCAGTTGCGGGAAACTGGCCAACATCGTGACGTCCAAACGATTCCCACCAGCAGCGATCACCGACTCACCGGCCCCGCCATCCATGTTTTCAATGGCTTCGGAGAACAGCTTCGCCAGCATCCCCACCGAGTGCACCCCAACGGCCAAAACCCCAGCAAAGGCGCCCGGGCCGACCGCTTTAATAAACATCAGCGCCAGCACAATTTCAGGGAACGTCCGAATCGCCGTCAGAATAATCTTACCTGAGCGCGACACGAGCCAATTTTTGTGCTTGGTGTTCGCTGCCCAAAAGGCAAACGGCAAACTGATGATGGCCGAAATAAACGTCCCAATAAAGGCAATCGCAATCGTCTGCAGCAAGGTGCTGACCAAGTCTTCGCCATCGCCGGTCCACACATAACCCCAGTCCGGATGGATGAGCCCAGAAAACATCGCGCCTGCCACTTCAACCGCATTGTCTTTAATCTGCAACAGCGGCATGCCGGTGAAGGACCAAGCAATCACGAGAATCAGCACGATCCACAGGGCCCATTTTTTCAGGCGCCCCGCTCGTGGCGCGTCTGGTAAAGTAGAAGTTTTCATCAGATTAACGCCTCCCGTAGTTTGCCACTGACATAATCAATCACTAAGACCACCACAAAAATCACGAGCACCATTAAGCCGACCCGGTCATAGCGGAATTGGCTGAGGGCCCGCTGTAAGAAGACCCCAATCCCACCAGCGCCAAGGTACCCGAGGACGGTGGACGCCCGGACGTTAATTTCAAAGGCATACAGCACATAACTGACGAAGTAATTCGAGACTTGCGGAATCACGGCAAAGCGAATGATTTCCAGTTTCCCCGCCCCCGCCGCTTTAATCGCTTCGATGGGACCTTCATCAATGGTTTCCACGGCTTCATAGAACAACTTGCCGACCATCCCGAAAGTGAAAATGGCTAAAGTAATCACCCCAGCAACTGGGCCAATCCCGACGATGGCAACAAAAATTGCCGCTAACAACAGATCAGGAATGGTCCGAATGACATTGAGAATAAACCGGAAAATACCCACGACCCATTTGTTCGTGACAATGTTGCGGGCCACCAACAAGGCATAGGGAAAAGCAAGCACCGAACCAATTATGGTCCCCAGAATCGCCATTTTGATGGTTTCAATTAATGGATCAATCACATAGGCTGTATACGACCAATCAGGTGCCAGCATCTGCTGGAAAATGATGGTGAACTGGCCGAAGTTTTGGAAGAACATCGGCAGATTAGTCCCCGTCGCTTGGGCTGACACAATCAGACCAACCACCATCACGACGCCCAGCACCCATTTTTGCCATGCGAAAGGTTTCTTTGGTAGTTCAGCCATTGGTCTCCTCCCCACCGGAATAGATGGCGGCAATTGTCGCTTCATCAGCTGACACCACAGGACCGTCAAAGACCTTCTCGCCATCGCGAATGCCGATAATCCGGGTGCCATAGGTTTGCGCGAGTTCAACTGAGTGTAAATTAATTAGGACCGTGATGCCCAATTCCTGATTGATGCGCTTCAAGTCATCCATCACGTGTTTTGTCGTTTGCGGATCAAGGCTGGCTACGGGTTCATCAGCTAAAATAATCTTCGGCTCCTGGGTCAAGGCCCGAGCGATGGAAACCCGCTGCTGTTGACCGCCTGACAATTCATCGGCGCGCGCATAGACCTTATCCGCCAGTTCCACTTGCTGCAAGGCGTCATAGGCCCGTTGTTTATCTGCTTTTGAGAACAGGCCAAAGACCATCTTCCACGTCGGATAGTAGCCCACCCGCCCAGTGAGGACGTTTTTTAAAACCGTGGCCCGCTTCACGAGGTTGAAGTTTTGAAAAATCATGCCAATGTTTCGGCGAATTTCGAGCAGCTGCTTGCCCTTGGCTTGGGTAATCGACTGACCATCAATCTGGATATCTCCAGCCGTGATATCGTGGAGGCGGTTGACCGCCCGCATCAAGGTACTTTTGCCGGCGCCCGACAGCCCGACCACGACCACGAACTCACCGGGCATAATTTCCAGATCAATGTCTTTCAAGCCCTTGGCGCCATTGGGGTACGTCTTACTGACATGATCGAACTTAATCACTGGTTTTGCTTGCAAAGAGAAATCCTCCTGTTGTGTGTTTTCCAAATTTTACCCTGTGCATACGAAAAGGGCTAGGTAAATTGCCTAGCCCCAAAAGTTGCCTGATTTAATGGTGCTTAGTTACTGCCGACAATTTTTTGATACTTACGCACGATATCGAAGTTGCTGTCCTTAGATGGCTTGTAGCCTTCGTGGCTATAAACACTGGAGATGATGGCATGGCCTTCCTTGCTCTTAGCAACCTTGATGAAGGCTGCTGATAACTTCTTACGGAAGGCTTCTGACATATCGGAACGAACAGAGATGGTATCGTTTGGAATTGGCTGGGTGAAGTAAATTGGTTCAACCTTGCTCATGATGTCAGGAACATCCTTCTTCACAAGGTTCCGTGCATCTTCAAACACAAATGCGGCATCCGTATCACCGTTTAAGACAGACAAGACCCCTTGGTCGTGACCCTTCACTTCTGTTAGGGTCGCATCCTTTTCAAGGTCGATGCCTTTTTCTTTCAATTCAGCCATTGGCCAGATGTAACCAGCGGAACTGGTGACACCTTGAACAGCAATCTTCTTACCCTTTAAGTCTTTGTATGACTTAATCTTGCTGCCGGCTTTCACAATAATCATGGAGCGGTAGGTATCTGTCAGTTGATCGGAGCTCTTGCCACCCGGTTGCACGATTTTATACCGTTCAGCCTGGAGTAGCACGTCGGCCGCTTTTTGTTTGTGGGCCATGACGTAGCCATCAGGTGGCAAGAAACCAACGTCAACTTGCTTACTGGACATTGCTTCTACGATGGAGTTGTAATCAGTCGAAACCGTCACTTTAACGGGAATCTTAAGTTCTTTTTCCAACAGGGCAGCTAAAGGCTTGGCCTTGGCTTCAATCGTGTTGGCTTGTGATGATGGCACAAATTGGACATTCAGACTCTTAGGGGTGTAGTTATCACTGGCACTGCTACTACTACTTGCAGACTTGCTGGACCCACACGCAACCAAAGTGAGCGCAAGCGCGACCCCCACGGCTACGGCGCTAACCGACTTCCATAACTTCATGATGAAACCTCCAAAAAGTTTTTTACAACACACTTAGTGTACACAAAAGACGACAGATATACCACTTGTTTTTGTAAATGTTCGGTAAATAACGTAAAAACACGAATATTCGGTTTTACGCATAGATATTGGCCACAAAAATGGAACATTACCTGGCGGCAGCAAAAAGAGGCTGTGACAAAAGACGGGTTGAGAATGAGGATTAACAGGGATTGATGATAAAGCCCGAACTTAGGCTTTGAATCAATCCCAGTTAACCGGAATTCTCAGTCTTTTGGAACGTGATTGGTCTAGTTTACTCGGAAATTCAAAAAGGGGTTGCGACAAAACGTAGTTTTGTCACAACCCCCATCTTTTTAAATTTATTCTGCGTCATACGCTTTCTGGAACAATTCAACAATCTGCTCTTTGGTGGCTTTACGCGGATTTGAAAACGCATTGCCATCTTTTAAAGCATTCTCGGCCATGAGTTCAAAATCTTCTGGCTTAGCCCCAATGGCTTTGATGCTGCGAGGAATGCCAACGTCATCAGACATTTGGCGCATGGCTTTAATCGCCAATTCCGCGGCATCGCGGGTCGACAGCCCATCAACATTTTCACCCATGGCAATCGCCAAATCACGGAAGCGTTCTGGAGCGGCGATGATATTAAATTCTTCAACAATTGGCAGCAACAGTGCGCAGCAGACGCCATGGGGCGCATCGTACTGGCCACCTAATTGATGGGCCATGGCGTGGACATAACCCAGATCGGCATTGTTAAATGCCATCCCAGCCAACATCTCGGCTTCGACCATCGCCGTGCGTGCTTCCACATTATGACCGTTAGCGACGGCTTCGCGGAGACTTTCCTCAATCAACTTAATCGCCTGCAAACATTGACCATCCGTAATCGGATTGCGGTTTGTTGAGACATAGGGTTCAATCGCCTGAACAAACGCGTCCATCCCAGTCGCGGCCGTTAATTTGGCCGGCACATCAAGCATTAACAAGGAATCATTAAAGGAAACCAAAGGAATATTGCGCCATGAGACGACCACAAACTTCAGGTGAGTCGCCTCATTGGTAATGACACAGTGACGGGTCAATTCGGAGCCCGTCCCAGCGGTGGTATGCACAGCCATCAATGGTGGCAAAGGATTATCAAGGGTTTCGATACCCGCCAACTTGGTGATATCATCCCCATTGGTCAGAATAATCCCCGTCCCTTTACCAGTATCATGCGCTGACCCGCCGCCGACTGTAATGAGACTATCACAGTTTTCGGCCAAATACTGGGCCTTGGCCGCTTCAATATTGCGCACTTTAGGGTTGGGTTCGACCCCGTTGTAAATTGCGTAACTCACCCCAGCCGCATCCAGAGACGCTAAGGTCTGGGCGACGGGACCAGTCTCGACCCCCTGCAAAAATTTATCCGTAATCACGAGCGGATGGGTCATCCCCAGCATCTTGGCCCGATCCCCAATTTTTTCAATCACACCTGATCCAAAAAAGTTCACGCTTGGCATTAAGAAATCAAAGTTTGTCTTCATGACTATTTCTCCTACTTTGATCGTGACTACACAATAGTAGAAAGCGGTCTCACTGATAACGGACAAATTGTGCTTTTTGTCCGGGGACAGTCCGTTCGAATTGTCCTTCGACAAAATGTAAGCGGTGTTATACACTTGATTTATCAAATAAAGTGAGGTGCTTCAATTGAAAAAGATTATTAACGATCCTGGTCAAGTTGTCCCAGAGATGGTTGCTGGTTTAGTCGAAAGCTTTCCTCAATACGTCAAACAAATCCCTGACACACAGGCAGTTGTCCGCAACGATGCCGCCTTTGGTCAAGACACTCATGTTGCCGTTGTCTCCGGCGGTGGGAGTGGGCATGAACCCCTGCATGCTGGCTTTGTTGGCCAAGGAATGTTAACTGCCGCCGTCGCCGGGCAAATCTTTACATCACCGACGCCTGATCAGATTTATGCTGCCATTAAGGCCGCCGATCAAGGCAAAGGTGTCCTACTGATTGTGAAAAATTATTCAGGCGATGTGATGAACTTTGACATGGCCAAAGACCTCGCCACCATGGATGATATCCGCGTTGAAAGCATCGTGGTTGATGACGATGTGGCCGTGGAGAACTCGCTGTATACCCAAGGCCGCCGCGGTGTGGCTGGGACAATTTTTGTTGAAAAGATTGTCGGCGCTGCTGCTGAACGTGGCTTAGATCTCGATGCCTTGGTGACATTGGGCAAGGCAGTGATTGAACAAACTAAGACCATCGGTGTGGCCTTACATGCCGCGACCGTTCCTGAAGTCGGGCATCCCGGCTTTGACTTAGGCGACGACGAAATGGAATATGGTGTCGGGATTCATAACGAACCCGGCTACAAGCGTGAAAAAATGGTGCCCGCGGCCCAATTAGCCGACGAATTACTGGGTAAAATCGCGACAGAATTCGATGGCCTCGCCAATAAACATTTCGCCGTCTTAATCAATGGCTTTGGGGCGACACCACTCAGTGAGCAATTGATTTTTGCCCACAACGTCCACACCGCTCTGTTGAATCAAGGCGCCACCATCGACTTCACAAAGGTCGGTAACTTTGTCACATCGTTGGATATGGCTGGGGTGTCCTTGACCTTATTGCAACTGACAGACGCTGACTGGTTGAACGACTTAAACGCACCAGCACATACCATTGGATGGGGGGATTCAGATGTTAACCGTTGAAACATTACTCAAATGGATGCAAGCTTACACACAAACTATTGATGAGAATAAAGAAATGCTCAGTCAACTCGATACCGAAATTGGTGATGGCGACCACGGCAACAACATGGCTCGTGGGATGGCTGCAGTCAGTGAAGGCTTGGCCACACCGCCAGCCGACTTAACCGCTGGCCTCAAGTCGATTGCGATGAGTCTGATTAGCAAGGTTGGGGGCGCCTCTGGTCCCTTGTATGGCACGGCTTTTCTCGAAATGGCCAAAGCCTCAGCCAATACCACAGATCTGGCAACCTTAATTCAAGCCGCCAGTGATGGTATTGCTAAGCGTGGGGGTGCCGCAGTTGGCGACAAGACCATGCTTGATGTCTGGGTACCAGTTGCTGCCGCGCTCAAGCAAGGCCAACTGACCCAACAAGTGATTGATGACGCTGTCGAGGCAACCAAACCGATGCAAGCCACTAAAGGCCGGGCGTCATATTTAGGCGACCGTTCGATTGGCCACCTGGATCCTGGGGCAGTCTCTTCTGGTGAACTCTTTACAACATTATTGGCGGTGACAAAATGACAACAGGAATGCTATTAATCTCACATGTCCCAGCAATCGCGGAAGGCTTGGAAACGTTAATTCGCCAAGTCGCCCCTGATATTGCCCTGACCACAGCCGGCGGCACGAGTGACGGCGACATTGGGACAGATGTGAATCATATTCTCGACGCGATTGGCAAAAACTCGGCCGACGAGTTGATGGTCTTTTACGATCTCGGCAGTGCCAAAATGAACCTCGACTTAGCCACAGACATGACGGATAAGCCGTTGATTCGCTACGATACCGCTTTTATTGAAGGCGCGTATTCCGCAGCCGCGCTGCTACAAGCCGGCGTACCACGAGCTGAAATTGAACCCCAGCTCAAACCACTCGTGATCAAATAAAAAACCGCCCGCGGGCGGTTTTTTCAGTGAGGCCTTATTATGAAAAAGATTATTAATGATCCGGCTGATGTCGTTCCGCAAATGTTGGCTGGGCTACTGCTGGCCCATCCTGAACTGACAGCCATCACCAAAAATGCTGTCGCGGCGGTCAATTCCGCGCGCAAAGTCAACTTAATCAGTGGCGGTGGCAGTGGCCATGAGCCCCTCGATATTGGCTTTGTGGGCGCAGGGTTACTTGATGTTGCCATCTTAGGCGACGTCTTCACGCCCCCGACGACGGCCGCCATTGTTGAGGCCGTCCAGCAACTGGACCCCAATACACCCGTGCTCATGATCGTCAAAAATTTTGTCCGCGATACCACCAATTTCAGCCGCGCACAGAGTCAACTGATTGCTGCCGGTTACACGGTGCAAACGCTCGTCGTGGCCGATGACCAATCCGTCAACCCCACCACGCATAAGCGTCGCGAACGGGGTGTCGCCGGAACCGTTTTATTGTTCAAATTATTGGGTGCGGCCGCCGATCAAGGCGCTGATTTGGCCACGCTGGTCACGCTAGGCAACCAGGCGCTCCACCAGCTCTACACGCTTGGGGTTGCCTTAGCTGGCACCGAAGCACCTGGGCAAAGCGAGCCAGCCTTTGCCTTGCCTGACGACAAAATCGCCTATGGCATCGGAATTCATGGCGAGCCTGGCTACCGCAGCGAACCGCTCGTGTCATCAGAACTATTAGCCCGCGAGCTCGTCAATAAGCTCCTTCAAGCCGCGAATTTGCCGCCGCATCAAGCGGTAGCACTGATGGTGAACGGTCTTGGTGGCTTACCCTTGATGGACCAAGCGATTTTCACCAATGACGCGGTGCAATTATTGCGGCTGGCAAAGGTGGATCCCCAATTCGTCAAAACCGGCACGTTCTTGACCAGTTATGGCATGCGGGGCCTCTCATTGACCTTGCTGCGCCTGGAACCCAACTGGCTGCCTTACCTGACTGCTTCAGTCGGTGGTTTTGGGTGGTAAGGCAAAAAATCCCTGCGCATTGGCTTCCAGAAAGCGGGCCAGCTGTTGTTGTTCGTGTGCGACTGATTGTGGTTGAGGCTCTAACAACCAGCGTTTGAGTTCAGCCACCAGTGCCAGCGATAACATCCGCTGCAAAAAGACTTCATAGTCATCTGTCGGCCCGTTTGCATTACCTACGTCGTCAAAAATACGACCAATTAAGGTTTGCACATGTTTGACGATGACCGCTTCCGGCGCATTTTGGTCGTGAATGGCAAAGACTTGCCGGTAGAAATGGCGATTCTGCTCAAAATAACCCAGCATGTGCGCCAACACCTGATGCCAGTGTTCATAATCCAAGTTGTCCTGGACGATGGCTTGAATCTCGTCATTATAAATCCAGGCCAACACATCATATTTATCTTCGAAATAATCATAAAAAGATTGCCGCCGCAAATGAGCTTCAGCCATAATGTGCGTGACTGAAAGCTGCGCGAATGCTTGTTTTTGCATAAGCGCCTTCGTTGCGGTCGCAATCTTTTTTTGTGTAATATAGCCCATCATTGCCCTCCCAGTGGTCGTGCAATCAACTAACCTAGCACCATGATACCGTGGCTAAGCGGGTGATTCAACGAAACTGGGCCACTTTATTGATTGGGTAAGTGCACGGTGAAGGTGCTGCCTGCACCCAGCGTGCTTTGAACGTTGATTTGGCCATGGAGCTGGTTGACGAGCGCGGCGGTAATATACAACCCTAAGCCCAAGCCCCCAGTGGTCAAATTGCGTGACTGGTCAACCCGATAGAGCCGATTGAAAATCAGTGCTTGCTGATCAGGCGCAATCCCAATCCCGTGATCGGTCACACTAATCGTCGTTGTTGTCGCGTCTTGGCTCACTTGCAATTCAATCGGTGAGCCAGCAGGCGAATATTTCAAGGCATTACTGATTAAATTTTGGCAGATGCGCGCCAGTGCCGCTCCATTACTGCTAATCGGCTGCAGGTCATCAGGAATCTCTGCCTGTAAATCACGGTGCTCCATTTGGAGGCGTACGGCGAAACTCTGGACCGTGGTCAACAGAATTCGATCTAAATAAACAGGGCCCATTTCAACGGCCCGTGTGGTCGTGAGGCTGACTTGTTGCAGTTGCTCAACAAAATCATTCAAAACCACACTTTGTTGCTGCAGGTTTGTCAGCGATTGTTTTAATTCAGCCGCAGGAATCAAATCATCCTTGAGCGCTTCACTTTGCGCCATAATCGCTGTGATTGGCGTCTTAATATCGTGCGCCAGTTGGGCAATCATGTCATTTTTATCTTTTTCCGCGGTCTGCAATTGTTCAAACGCAGCCTCGAGTTTGTCGTTCATCTGATTAAAGTCGTTGGCCAGCGCGCCAATTTCCGTTTTGGAATGAATGTTTTCAATCCGTCGAAATTCTCCGTTGGCTAAGGCGTGACTCTGCTGACTCAGCGCGGACAAATCTTTAAACGTCGGCCGTAACAGGATGGATGCCAAGCCAAACCCTAGCAGCACCGATACAATCAACATGGCCGCCAGTAAATAGGCAGTCGTGGTGACGATGACCATTTTCTGGAGACTGAACCAGATAATCAACAAGGCCACCGTCACCGCGCCAAAATAGGCAGTCGCAATTAACCATTTAAGCTTCATCGTGGTCTCCTTCAAAAGTGAGTTTATACCCTAGTCCCCACACGGTTTGAATCTGGGGGCTGACGCGATCGTGCGCAAGTGCGGCGAGCTTCTCCCGTAAATGATGGACGTGCACGTTGATCGTATTGGCATCAGTGAGATAATCACTGCCCCAGACCTCTTCAAACAGTTCTGATTTTGAAAAGACGTGGTTGGGGCTGTTCGCCAGAAAATAAAACAAATCAAATTCCTTGAGCGTCAACGTTAATGGCGCTTCGTACAGGGTGGCTTGGCGGGTTTCTTCATCAATGACCAACGGCCCAACCGCTAATTGGCGCGGGACTGATTTTTGTTGGCGGCGTAAAATGTTTTTCACCCGCAACACCAGCTCCCGCGGCGAAAAAGGCTTCACAATATAGTCATCAGCGCCTAGCGTCAGGCCATATAAGCGATCTTGTTCCCGAGTTTTGGCGGTCACAAACAGAAATGGAATATCTGCCTGCTCATCTAAAATAGCCAACATGAGCTCATAGCCGTCCATTTTCGGTAGCATGATGTCAGTGACGACCATGGTCACCGCATTGGTTCTGAACTTCGCCAAGGCCGCCTCACCATCGGTAGCGGTGACGACCTGATAGTCGGCCTGCCGCAAGTAGCGGGCGATCGTATCCAAGATAATTGGTTCATCGTCGACAACTAAAATTGTTTGACTCACAATATAAACTCCCTTGTGACAATAGATTAAAAGCTAACAACCCCATGGGCTGTTAGCTCTATTTTACCTGTTGCGTCAACTGACGCGCAGATCACTTGCAATTATTTTGCATAGCGTGCATCAATCCACTGGTTGGTGCCGACTTGGTAGAATGTGCGGCCATTGGCCCAACGTGTCACCCGACTGACCCGCCATTTGCTACCAGTCGCCAGATAGCGGTGAGCAAAATGCTGACCCGCATCATCTTGCCACAGTGCGATGCCATAGCCTGGTGTGTAATTGATGGTCACCACGCGATTGACGGCCGTGGATGTCTTCGCGTCGCCTTGGGTAAAGGTGACATCCTTAGCGGACACATATTGCTGACCCCCTAGGTTGTACCAAATGCTGCCATCAGCGGCAACCGTGGTGGTAAAGGCACGCCAGCTTGTGCCAGGCGCCAGTTGCCGCCCTGTGGCCGCGCCATTGGCGTCACGATAGACCGGCGTGTTCTGATTGGTAATCACGATCCCTTGGCTTGGGAAACTTTCAGCGGCCTTGCCAATTGAAACCGTTGTTGTCTTTGTGGCCACAACTTTGCTGGTATCAGCTTTGCCATCAGCTCCGGCCGCGTAGACCTTGACTGTTACTTGATAGGACTGGGCGCCATTTTGCCGAAGTTGGTCAATCAATGCCTGACCAGTCTTGCCGGCTAAATTCCCACCGAAGTCCACTTCGTAGAAATATTGCCCCGCAGTCAGACCAGCCACTGGTGCTAGCGCAGGATTCTTCGCAGTCCCATTGTCAGACCATGGCGCCTTGGCGGCGCTATTAAGTAACAATCGGGTCAGCATGCCGTCGCCACCAAACGCTTCAAACGGAATCACTTGATTGACGCCAGCCGTGAACGGACCATCGCCCTTGGCATTCGCTAACTGGCTAGCCGATACGGTCGTGGATGCGTTAATGTTTGATACCAAGTTGGCGAGCACTTGCACCGTCACCGTCTTCGTGGCAACGGTCTTGCTGGTATCTGCTTTACCATCGCTGCCAGCCGCATACACTTTTACGTCAGCCTGATAACTCTGGTTACCATTTTGGTGCAGTTGGTCAATCAAGGCTTGACCTGTTTTCCCTGCCAAATTACCCCCAAAATCCACCTCGTAAAAATATTGTCCGGCACTCAGACTAGCAACAGGCGGTAACGCAGGATTCTTCGCAGTCCCATTATCAGACCAGGGGGCTTTTGCTGCACTGTTGAGCAACAATCGGGTCAACATGCCATCGCCGCCAAAGGCTTCAAATGGAATCACTTGGTTAACCCCAGCTGTGAATGGCCCGTCACCCTTGGCATTCGCCAATTGACTTGGCGATACCGTGGTTGTCTGATCGATGTTGCTAGTCAGATTCGTGGTCGCGCTGGCAGCTGTGACTTGGGCGGTGAAACTTGTCGGCGTCACACGACTGCCGACCCCTAGGAGCAAGGCACTTGCCGTCGCCCCTGCCAGCACAATTTTACCGGCAACATTTTTACTTGAACGTATTACTTTTGACCGCATAATGAACACCTCCATGATGTTTAACCCATAATTGATAAAAGGTGGTCGCCCTTCTATGTCAAACACTATAACGCGGAGATATTAGCCAATTCGTATTCAATTCTTAACAAGGTCTTAAGTGACACTTAAACTGACTTCAGAACATAAAAAAACCAGCTAGGTCAAAGACCTAACTGGTAAGTTTGCGTGGCAGCTTCCTATCCTCGCAGGCAGTTTCCCACCAACTACTATCGGCGTTAAGAAGCTTAACTTCTGTGTTCGGCATGGG
>Ga0153951_1000206_pt1 | contig 21888 bp, 17 predicted proteins | sample TSNJ035MetaG_FD_102278 | JGI IMG/M metagenome (GOLD analysis project Ga0153951, IMG submission 102278) | Attine ant fungus gardens microbial communities from New Jersey, USA - TSNJ035 MetaG | ecosystem: Host-associated > Fungi > Mycelium > Unclassified | place: USA: New Jersey, Wharton State...
ATGTGCCGCGCCGACGCAACGACACCGTTGGCCGCCGGCTGCGTGACTTCGGTATCGACACGCTTGCGGATGCCGTTCGGCGCGAGCCTGTCGACGCCGATCAGCACTGCCTTCTTGTAGGCGATCGTCACGATATCGCCGATATGCAGCTTGCTGACGTCGGCTGCCTGCGGGTTCACCTCGAACGTGTCTTCGCCGCCTCGCGGACCGCGCAGCGTTACGCTATTCGTCGCCGGATCGATCGCGACGACGCGCGCCTCGACATGCAGCAGCGCGGCCGCGCCGACCGCCTGCGGCGCGGCCGCCGGCGCGTTTTGCTGCGCGAGCGCGGGCCCCGCCGTCGCGGCCAGCACCGCCAGTGCGATCGTCAGCGCTGTCACGCGCCCCCATCCCGAACCCGGTGTATTGCAAGCCATGCAACTCTCCTTTTGATTGCGTCGTTGGTATAGGAAAAACTCGTTATTGCCGATGACGTGCTACGCACCCGCACTCGAAAAAACGGGCGGACAAAAACAACGATGTGGAAAATAAACCGTGAATCGGGACGCGCGAAACACAATGCAATAAAGTGAACAACGCGTTGCCTTTATTCGCGAGACGAAAAAATCGCGCAACGCCGCCGCGCTTTTGCCCATGCAGCGAATAAGCGGACTTCTTCCGGATCACGGCGCGCGACGAGCCGTGCGGCTTCAGGCACGCGCTCGTGTGGGCGTCAGCGGCTGGGTCGGCGACGAGCCATAACATCTTCCTCGCGAGGATATCGATGACTGCACGATCACAGCACGGCCCGATTGATCCGGGCCAGGAAGTTGCCAATAAAAATTGGCAATGAATCGACAACGTTATGACTATTTCAAACTGTCAGGGGATGCTAACAAACGCGTAAAAGAATGGCAAGGCGAGTCACGCAACATCGTCATACACGCATTATCGAATGCATCATCTCTGCAAATTTTCGTGAAGATTTTCGTCAATCCGGATGCTGCCTCGATATCGATCGACCGATTGTTCGCATGACGATGCGAAACGAGTCATTCGTTGAGCTTCGATGCGCGGCGGCACGGCTCCTGCTCCGTGTTGCCGGGATACGTGAAAACCCTTAATGATAGGCATCGTAAGGGAATCATCGATTGCGCATCGCCAGATACAAAAAATTGTCGTCAATCATTGGAATACTGCGAGTATCGCTTTATCGGTCCGACGGAATTGCCGTCAAGCATCGCGCATGGAACTGCGAACCCGGGCATCGCGCTTGCTGCCCGCGTCGGCATCCGGCACAACACTTATTCAAAGGACATTGCACATGATTACCGCCCGCCCCTGCACCGCCGCCTGCGTGATCGACGGCCGGCTCGTCACGCTGACTTTCTACCCGGACAACGGCGTGCTGCGCATTGCCGATCCATCCGGCGCGTGTCTGCGGGAAACGCGCTGGCACGGCTCGTGGCGCGCGTTGCTCGACGAATTCCGCGGCTATAACGACATCCCGGAAACGAATGAAACGGCGCGCGGTTACGACGATATCGTCGCGCGCCTCGGCGACCCCGCCTACCCGACGCGCGACATGGCCCTCGCGTGAAAGACCGCGTGCAAGATGAGCGAAGCGGTGCCGCTCCGCACTCGTCGCTGAAGATGCATTTAAAAACCGCTGCATTAAAAACGCATCGTTTCGCGGCACCGCGTTTCCGCACCGCTCGTCGTCAATGATTCGCCAACCGCACGCCGAGCCGCTCGCCGACCTTCACTGCCCGACATAGACCTTGCAGGGCGCCCCGGAAGCACATGAGCGGCCGCCGCCCGCTTCCGATTGCCCCTCCGACGCGCCGCCATAAGACACATTGCGCACCGTCTGCGCTTCCTGCCTCGGCTGCCAGCCACGGCCGAACGACATGTCGGTGGTGGCCTGCGCCGATTCGTTCGCGTTCTTCTGCATCAGTTCGTGGCCCGACATGCCGGACCCCGGCTGCTCACCCGGTTGCGCCGCATGGGCCGTTCTCGGTGCGAGAAACAGCACGGTGCAGGCGGCAACCATCAATACGCGTACTTTCATTTCCGGACTCCTTGCATCCGGCGCAGCAGCTTTCGTCCTCCACAAGAATTGATCCGCAAAAAGCCGGCCGCCCAAGCGGGCCGAGGAACGGGTCGATGCCAATGCGCCACTGCTGCGACGGGTCATCGAACTAAACGGGTGAAGAATTGCCACACTTGCAACCGACGTCGGACACGCATTCGCGCGTCGCCGGAATCGGCCGCCGCAAGAGCGGCAGCAAGTCTGCGTTCCGCAGTTTCTGTAGTTCTTTTATAGTTCGAACGAGAGGGAATTCAATCGAGGCGGTTCCGTCGATGTGGTCAAATGTCCACACCGTTCGATAAACCGCATTTGCCGATAAAATCCGTGCAGACAAAACGTGCCTTGCGCGCGCATTGCGTTATGATGTCGTCATAACGCACAAAAAGCGGCGGCCGTGCATCGGCGAAAGTCCGGTGAAAGACGGAAAGCGTGGAATTGATCCCAGCCATTCGCACTCAATGCGTCGAGACAAGGTTTTTTCATCGCGGACACCGGGCCTACCGGCCCCGTTTGCCGCGCTGCGACATGCTGAAATATTTTCTGATCGAAACACCGGGTTTGACGGTCGATTTTTCACGCGACCGTCTTCGGCATAGGCCGTCGTATTGCAATTCAGGGAGCAACGTTTTTTAACGCGGCTCGTGGCATTCCCTTCAATCAACAACCCCACCGCGGGCCGGCCCTCTTCATTGGGCTCGATGCTTCGCAGCTATTGCCTGCTATCTGTACCGACAGAACGCCGGACGTTTTAGAAGGACGAATATCTTATGGACGAAAGGAAGCGAGATAGCATGATTGCGTATCTCCGCCATCGTATGGACGAGTTTGGCATCAAACCGGAAGACCTCGCCGCCGCACTCGCCTCCGAGTCGATGGCGAAACAGGCCGAGCGCTATCGCAATGCGACCGGAGACAGTTGGGACGGCAACGGCGAAATGCCGCAATGGCTCAAGCAGGCCATTAGTGCCGGGCAAAGTATCGAACACTTCGAATTGTCGCCAAAGCCGGTGCCCACGCCCCAGCCGAAAAAACAGGTGGACTGGTCGAAAGATCCGTTTGCCGGAACGCCGCTCGCGCGCCAGCAAGGCCGTTGAAGCCTGGCCGCCCTGCTTGCCTCAGGGCACGATTGAAATTGCGCCGGCTTCGAAATGCGCCGCCGCGCCGCGCACCGTTTTTGTGCCGCCACTCGTTCCATTTGCATCGTGCGCAACATTCGCGGCATGCTGCGCATATTGCGGCAATTCGATAAAAGCGCTCACCTGCCGCACGATTTGCCAGAACGTCTTGTCGAAAAGACGCGCCTGCTCGTCATCGGATACGTTGCCGCCCGCGAGCGGATCGGCGATCGCCCAGTCGAGAAATAACGGCTCGCCGGGAAATACCGGCGCATGAAGTCCGCTGACCGAAGCGTCGAGCGCGATCACGACATCCATGCGCGGCGCCCATTCTCCAGTGAATTCGAGCCAGCTTTTCGGACTCAGCATCGCGCGCCCGGAAATGCCGGGCCGCAATTGCGCCAGCGCCAGCGGATGAATTCGCGCAGCCGGCTCGGGGCCCGCGCTGAATGCTTCGAACCGGTGTCCCGCCAGTTCTCGCAGTAAAGCTTCGGCAATGATGCCGCGAATCGAATTGTCCCGACAAAGAAACAGCACCTTATATTTTCTGGTCACGCCGATCCCGTACCCATGTTTTCTATTGGCCCCTGAGCGGCATTTTGCCGCCCCTGTCTTGCGCCCCCGTGACACGATGGCGTCTCCACTTTTTGCGCCACGGGAATTCGTACTGGCATCGATTCACGGGCACTGAGCACAACGCACTGCCAAACATTGCGCAGTGTACCAGTGAGCGATACGTCTTACATTATCCTGTCAATATTCGATGAATCACGCGGCACTCGCGCCATCGTACCGCACCGGCGCGATGCGTCGTTCAGAAGCGCAGGCCGTGCAGAAACTGCAACCAGAGATTGCTGAGCGTGCTGGCTGGGTGTATCCCGCTCGCGGGTTCGTCGTGCTTCACATCCTGTCTCGCATCGTGCTGCGCGTCGCCTGAGTGATCTGCGCCGCCGGATCGATGCGCGTCGTGATCGGTGGCCTGATTCGTCTGCGCTGTGCCGGTCTCCGCCGTGGCTTCAGGTGAATCGTCTGCGCCAGCTTCGGCCTTCGTGCGCGCGCTCTGCGCGGCCGCTTTCGCCTGCTTCTTCGCGTCTTTCGTTTTTTGCGCGGCTTGCGCTTCCTCTCTGCGCGCCGTCTGCAACGCAGCCACGCTGTCCGCAATCTGCGCGGCACGCTGCGGCTCGCATTGACGGCCGAGCAACACGCCGAACAGCACGTCGCGATTGTGCCCTTCGTCGGCGAAGCGCATCGCGAGCGACACCATCTCCGCATACGCCGCTTCGTCGGCCGCGCGCGCCACCGCTTCGCGTTTCGCCTGGGCGCGTTGACGGCGCGCGAGCTGCGCTTCGAACGCGCGCATCTGCTCGGCGTAAACGGCGTCGTAGACCTTGCGCTGTTCGGCGTCGGAAAGAATCGCGTACGCGTCCTTGATCTCCTGGAACGCGGCGCGCGCCGTGTCTTCGGCGCCATGATTGCGGTCGGGATGCCACTTCATCGCGGCTTTCCGGTAGGCCCGCTTGATTTCTTCGTCGCTGGCGTGCGCATGCACGCCGAGCGTGTCGTACAGGGTTGCCATGCTTTGCTCGATCTCGCCGGTCATTGACCAGGCCATCGTAGCATGCGAAAAACGGCGTCACCGTGAAGCGGCCGCGCCCCGCGACCGGGCGCGCGGGAACAGCGGCAAAAATCGCGAAAAACCCGCAAAAAAAGGCCTCGCCACCGATGTAGCGAGGCCGAGTCCCATGTCAAAGGAGATGCCATGGAGGAGACGAATCCATCATAAGCGCCATGCGGTGCGGGCCCAACCAATGGTTCGCCATATGCTTATCGGCCGCGCCTTCACGTGCATTGCAGCGCGCCGGCCATCGCGCGGTTATATCGTTAGAACAAAAAGTCGCTTAGCGGCGCGGCTCGGCGTCATTAAGATGACACTTCAAAGTCCGGTTCGCCGGCCGGCTCTCGCGCAGTCCGCCTGAACCGCATCATGAACCGCGCCATCCGCCGCTACCGAAGGAGCATTTCGTTGAGCAGATTCGATCATTCCCGCCGGCCGCTTATCGTCGGCATTGGCGGCACGACACGCGCGGCCTCGTCGACCGAGCGCGCGCTCGCCTTTGCGCTGCGCGGCGCCGAAGCCGCCGGCGCCGACACCCGGCTGTTCGGCGGCGCCTTCCTGCATAGCCTGCCGCATTACGCGCCGGAACAGCCCGAACGCACCGCGGAACAGCTCGAACTGATCGAGGCCGTGCGCCGCGCGGACGCGCTGATCGTCGCGACGCCCGGCTATCACGGCGGCGTGTCGGGCCTCGTCAAGAACGCGCTCGACACGCTCGAGGAACTGCGCGCCGACGCGCGTCCCTATCTCGACGGCCGCGCGGTCGGCTGCATCGTCACGGCCTATGGCTGGCAGGCGGCGGGCTCCGTGCTGAGTTCGCTGCGCTCGATCGTGCATGCGCTACGCGGCTGGCCGACGCCGTTCGGCGCCGGCATCAATACGCTCGAAACGCGCTTCGATACCGCCGATAGCTGTTCCGACCCGAAGGTCGTCGAACAACTCGCGACAGTCGGCCAGCAGGCCGCGCAATTCGCGCTCGCGTTCAATGCACACCGTACTTCGGGCGCCTCGGGTGCCGTGGGCGCATCATCGGGCGCTCCATCCAGCCAGACAGCCGGCAAGCCCCTTGCCGCCGCGGCCGACACCCGCTCCGCGCGTATCCTGCAAGCAGTCTGATCCGCCTGCTTTCGCGCTCCGTGGCGCCGCCTCGGCGACGCGCCGCGCGCAAACCGTGCGCCACATAACAGACACCTCGGGCGTGCTGCCGATAGTGTTACCGGACACAGCGCCTTTGATCCGATCCGGGCTCCTGACTATCGCTCCGGCGCCTCGCTGATTTGCTTACGACGAAAGATTGGTTCACCCGCTGCACAGTGCGGCCCTATCTTAGGGTCTGTGCGCCGCTTCGCGAGCTTCTCGCACGATGGAGCGGCGTCGCACGCACTGGTTTCGATACAACGCACGGGGCAATACCGACAAGATCATGAACTCACACATCCGCTATAAGGGCTACGAAGTCGAAGCGGCTACGCAACTGCTACCGAATGGATTATTCGCCGCCAATCTGACCATAGAGGAATCCAGCGCGACGCGTCGCAAAGCGTATTCGTTCGATGCGCTCGATTACTTCTTCGACGAAGAGCATGCGCTCGCCTATGCGTCCGACTGGGGGCGCATGTGGATCGACAATCGTCAGTAACGTCGGCAAGCCACTGGAGTTGACCCGGTCATTCCGGACACAGCTTCGCACCACGGTTGCCGAATCCATCGAGCGCCGGAACTCGCAAGGCGAGCGGTATTTCCGCGCGCTATGGCGATGCTTCCCATTGCAATGCTCGAATGCGATAGCACAGATTATGCGAGCCATCTTGTCGGCCTGCGCCACAATCACCACGTTCGGTGTCCGTTCGCTACTAAAACGACAAGCTGCGTGATCGCGCGGGTTGATTGGTTTGCACCCCATCCCCATTCGAAGCCAGTGCGTCCAACACCTCGTATGCGCCACTACCCAGGTTGGACCTAAATACGCTCAGGATAGCGGTACGGGCCCGTTTGTCTGTGACCGTACCTCCACCCTCCCGATCTCTGACGGAGTTTCTGACACTGGTCCTGACAACCGTGCCCGTAATGGCAATGCCGCACTCCGTAGCGTTGCCGACCTCGCGAATGAAATCCATATTGCGACGCACTTGCGCCTCCACAGCGTGGACGAATCTCTCTGAATGGTTGTTCCTCAGATCCGTCAACTCCTGAGTCAATACCTTTTCAGCCCAGTTCAAACGCTGCCGCTCTCCAGATTTCATCGTGACTTCGGGGATGCGCCGGCACAACGCTTCGATCGAATTGTTGCGTACGTTGCTTGTGAAAATGAAGATCGCGTCAATATCGTGCCGGGCACCGCCGTTCGTGTATTGCTTGAAGTTGTCGGAATCCATAATTCGTTTGATATCCGCCACTTTGGCCGAGTGCTCGTCGTCGCCGAAATCTGCTTCATTGACGAGGACGATAACGTCGTTGCGGCCAAACTCCATCTTCTTCGCGTGCAGTATGCCGGCGACTTCGGGCAGTGGCGCATTCAGGGCGCCTAAGGACCAATCGCCAGGTGGCCCCCAGAATTTCGGGCTCAGCAGTTCTTCTAGCGTGGTCTCCACAATAGGACGCTTCACCACGGCGGCAAAATTTTTGACGAACTGCGTTTTTCCAACCCCGCCTCTCCCGGTCAAAAAAACGGCGGGCCGGCTTTCGATGCCCAACTTGTCGAAGAAAACGGTTTTCAGTTCGTCGGCCGTGGAGTCCGGGAAAAAGTCGGCCAGCTCATCCAGCTCTTTGCGCACCCTGGAACTCTTGAGCCACTCATTCCCGTGCCTTGTCACCATCCGCGAGCCCACCAGCACTTCTCGCCTTGCCATCAACAGCTCGGCTTGCGCCAGTCCTTTCATACCATTGGCTGGATTTTGCAGGCATTGGACAATTTGGCTATCGATATCGTTGATTTTCCCCTGGGTCAGGGGATCAAGCGCTTGAGCCATGTAATCTCGGGACTCATCCATCAATTTAGTGTGCACCCGGATTTTCGATTGGTAGGGATCGAGTTCCGTGCGGGGACGCTGCGATGCACGCAACTGTTCGATCCCGTTGTGCACTGCAGCCCAGGTTCCTTCATAGGCGAAATTGCTCAACGTGTTCCTGGCGAGCGAAACCACGATGTTGCGGGCGCTCAGCCCGTCAGGCACTTTTTCAACCGAATCTCCAGCCGCCTGCGGCTTTGCGCCGGCAATCATGCCCGTCGTCTTGCTAGTGACATACCAGGCAAGCGCGGTGGTGACATCGCTGACGGTCTGAGCCACGGCGGGAGCAGTCGTTTTCATTACGCTCTCGCTCGAACCCAGCCAGAATGCCTCCCGCATCTTGCTGAAATCGAAAGATAGCGGCTCGTCATAGTGCCTGGCGGCAAGCAAGGTCTTGAGATTGCGGCTCCGGGCCGCAAGCGAAAACGGGCTTTCGGCAGGAGCTGGTTCGCTCGATGCACGCTCCTTCTCAAGCACTTGCTCGCGGGCGGTTTCGCCTGTTTCCGATGTCGGCCTGATCGACGGCGGCTGGTCCTTGACACGCACTACAGCCTGCTGTGCCTTGATCGCGGGGATCAGCCTGGTGCATACCTGCTCCGCGGGCACGATCCCCGACGATAGAAGGTACCGTGCGACCTTGAGACGGTTATCCAGTTCGGGGAGTCCTCCCAGCGCACCGGAGATAGGCTGGCGGGTCGGCGGAGATGATCCTGACGGTGCGGTGAGAACGTCTGCGGACGGGGTTTCAGGAGAAAAAACGGTCGTCAATAAAGACGACACCTTGTCGATGCCTAGCATGTTGTCCCCTGCGATCTTGACAGAAATTCGCTTGCTATCAATTCATCGCAGATTGCCAGCGAACACATTTTCTAACCTGAACGCCACCGTGTGTACGGTCATGCAGGAGCGAGTCCAAATAGTTGACTCGCATGCATCTCGCACCGGCTTCCAAAGTAGTTACCCACCCCACTTTGACGCCCGGGCATGGCACATTCAGCAGGCCTTATGCCGGACGGAGTATCACCGGAAATGATCGGTCGAACTTCGTTTGGGAAATTCTTTTGATGCGAAGCATGTTTCAGAAAAACGAACGGGCTGTTGCCAAGGCAGGCAATTCGGCGACAAATCGCATGCCGCTCGCCTTAACCCGCTGCGCGGGTGGACGCGATTCCTGGCCGGCACGGCAAGCACAGACACCCCTTACGCAAGCCCCAAATCGGGCAAGGCGGCCGTGGATAGAGTTCTGGCGCGCAGGCGTTGATGCCCGTTACCTCTGCGCCGCCGTTGCATTGCCCGGCATCCTCTTTCAGGCGGTTGTGCCAGAATAGCTCAACCCCTGCGTTCGCTTTCCGCACGCGTAACCTGTCCGCTACTTCGACGGATGCCGCAGAAACTCCCGCCCCCTCTCTCCGGATTTCGTGTTTGCCGGACAGCACGCCCATCCCGGAGCAGGTTGCGAGCATCGATACGGAGCCGCCGCTCATGACATGGACCGTCGACGCACAACTCGCGCTGACCGCGACACAGGCGGTCGAGGCGCTGCAGTCGGGCCGCCTCAAAGCCGCCGACTACGTCGCCACGCTGCTCGCGCGCGCCGCCGCGCTCGCGCATCTGAACGCGCTCACCACGCTCGATCTCGACGGTGCGCTCGCGGCCGCGCGGCATATCGACGCCTTGTCCGCGCAAGCGCGTGCACGTCTGCCGCTGGCCGGCCTGCCGATCGTCGTCAAGGACAATATCAACACGGCGGGCTTGCAGACCTCGGCGGGCACACCCGCGCTCGCGGGCTTCGTGCCGGCGACGAACGCGCCTTCGCTGCAACGCCTTCTCGATGCGGGCGCGATCGTGCTCGGCAAGGCCAATATGCACGAACTCGCATTCGGCATTACGAGCACGAACCTCGCCGCGCATGCGGGGCCGGTACGCAATCCCTATGATCCCTCGCTGATGCCGGGCGGTTCGTCGGGCGGCACGGCCGTCGCCATTGCGGCGCGCATCGTGCCTGCCGGACTCGGCACCGACACCGGCGGCTCGACGCGCATTCCCGCCGCGCTGACGGGCACTGCGGGATTGCGTCCATCGGTCGGCAATGGCGGCGCCGAGCGGCGCTATCACGATCCCGACGCGGTCGTGCCGATCAGCCATACGCGCGACACGGTCGGACCGATGGCACGCAGCGTGGCCGATCTCGCGCTGCTCGACGGCGTAATCAGCGGCGACGGCACGCTGCCCACGCTCGCGCCCGACCAGCTTCGCATCGGCCTGCCCGAACCGTTGTGGGACGGACTCGAAGCGCAGGTCGAGGGCGTCGCGCGGGCCGCGTTGCGCAAGCTCGAAGCGGCCAGCGTGACGTTCGTGCCGCTCGCGCTGAGCGAACTCGAACATCTGAACGGCATGGTCGGCGGACCGATCGCGATTCACGAAGCGCGCGACGACGTGCTCGCGTGGCTCGTCGCAAACCATGCGCCAGTGCAAACGGTTGCCGGAATAGCCGCGCGCATCGCGAGCCCCGACGTGCGCGCAATCTACGACGAAGTACTCGCCGACGCACTCGGCTCGCACTATCCGGCGGCGCTCAATTATTGGCGTCCGCGTTTGCAACGCTATATGGCCGCCGCTTTCGCGCACGCGCAACTCGACGCGCTGCTGTTTCCCACCACGCGGTTGACCGCAGTGCCGATCGACGATCTGCAAGGCTCGTCGACGGTATCGATCGACGGCGGCCCGCCGATCGATACGATGGAAGCCTTCCTGCGCAATACCGATCCGGCCAGCACGTCAGGCATTCCCGGGCTCTCGCTGCCGGCCGGCATCAGCGCGAACGGCTTGCCGGTCGGTCTCGAACTCGACGGCCCGCTCGGCAGCGATAGACGCTTGCTCGCAATCGGCATCGCGTTCGAACACATTCTCGGCGCGTTGCCCGCGCCCGTGCTTTGACGACCACGCGGCCGACCGCGGCGATGTCATCCGCCGCTGTTATCCCTTGATATTATCCCTTGAAGTTATCCCTCTATATCATCCTTGATACCCGCGCCTTTGACAGGCTTTTGAAAACACTCCGTTAAACAACAATGACGACACCCGCCACCGCTCATCCGCAACGCGGCCTTTTGCATCGCCTCTCGCTCCTGACCGCGGCACTGGCAGCCGCCCTCGCCACGACTTCATGCGCACGCCTCGCAACGGTCGATTCCAACGCGCTATGGAAAATCGTCGACATACGCTGCGTGCCGTCGCAGCAGGCAACCGGCACGCCGGGCCAATGCACGCTCGTCGATCTCGACAAGCGCTATGTCGTCCTGAAGGATATTCTCGGACGCTCGCAGTACCTGCTGATGCCGACGGACCGCATTACGGGAATCGAAAGTCCGCTCGTGCTCGCGCCCGATGCGAAGGACTATTGGAGCGACGCGTGGGACTCGCGCCACTACGTGCAGGAAGCGGTCAAGCGCACACTACCGGACGATCGGCTGGGCCTCGAAATCAACTCCGAATATCGCCGCTCGCAAAACCAGTTGCATATCCATATCGACTGCATGCAGCGGGAAGCCGGCGTCGCACTCGCGAACCACGCACACGATACGCCCGGCCAATGGCAATGGGACACGCTCGACGGCAAACGCTACCGGATCATGCGCGTCATGTCGCTGACGGGCGCCGACAACCCGTTCCGGATCGTCGCGCGCGACAACCCCGAGCCCGCGACCATGGCGAGGCAAACCATTCTCGTGACGGGCGCGGGAGCCTCCGCCGCGACCGATGGCTGGCTGATCGTCAATAGCGGCATCGACGTCGACAATGGCAGCGGCACGGCCGAAGGGCTGCTCGACCATGCGTGCCGCGTCGCCCAGGATCATTGAGCGTTGGCCGCACACGCGCTATTCACGATTGCGTGGATGCATGGCTCGATAAACTAGTTCGGGGCGCGCCGCGTTGGCTCGTACGATCGGCCACGATCGATGACGCGGCGGCGTTCCGCTTCCCTATTCACGGCTGCGGTATCAAGGTACGTCACCCGTCCATCCGGGATTCAATTTCCTCCGCAAGTGCTCACCGTACGATTTCGTTTGTCACGTTGCAACCTGTAGACCTCATTTGTGACACCGTCTTGTCCGAGCGATCACGCAGCTGCATTGCCTGAGTGCTGCCCGTAGCAGGCCCTGGTTTGTAACGTAACCCTACGTGAAGTTTGTTACGATTGCGCCAACAGATCCTCAGTCCATAAGGGCTTTGTGAAACGTACGCCGTCACGGCTTACCATGGCTCGAACATTGCTCCGACCGGCTCCCCCGCATCGACCGCGTCGACGAAGGCTCGCCCGGATAAGGATGACGCCGATGCCCGTGTGTCCGGTATGCGAACTCGCGGTGAGCGCCCGGGTCACACACCCGTTTTAGTGCAGTCAAGAGTTTGAATATGAAGTCCGCACAGCGTGCTTCCTGAATTCACGTAAATTATTGTAAGGAATTCGAATCAAATGAGCATACCAATCGATCTGGGCGAACTTCAGGCTGCAAAAGAGGCGGCGAAGGAATTGCGTGACATGTTCAAGACGCTCTCAGAAGCGGAAAAACTTCTCGCGGCCAAGGAGATCAGGATAATCAGTCGGCTAGTTGAAGCGGTCGAGGCGCTGTAACAGGTCAGTGGGCCGTTCTGCCCCGTCCGTACATTAGAACGAAGTGGCCATGAGAAAGGTACTACGAACCTCGATATCTGCATACAAATTCAATGTCGCGTTATAAAAAACTTCTAAACACACGTTGGGCAAGACTGCGTTCGGAAAGATGATTGACACGTTCCGATCAGGGACAATATATGCGTCACGCCGCGCAAAAAAAGAATGGCGCCGGCCTCACATCCTCCCAAATTCCGACAATTCCTGACGTGCCGATCATCCGGCGCATCGCCGCCCCTATACTGGTCGCGTCGGCAGCCCACACATGAGCGCGCCCGCATGCGACGCATTTCCGCCGGCTTGCATATCGATTGCGCGAGGCGAGTGCTATTTCAATCCCCGACTGACTTCACGATGGACCTCTCACTGAGTGACGCCAGCGTCGTCGACTTCATCAGCGTAGCCGTGTCCCTCGTGTGGTCGGGCTGGCTGGTTCGCCGCGATCGTTTCTGCGGCTTCTTTGCGCTGATCGCCACGTACTACACGTTTCTGATCCTCGTGTTTCACCTGGGTGGCGTCTTCATGCACCAGGAGGGCTTTACCGGCAAGATCTACGAGATCGACGAAACGACTTTCCTTCAGGTCAGTCTGTACGCGGCGACGTTCAATCTGATTTTCTTCTCGGTGTTATCGATCGGCAGCACGCCGTTCGAGCTCAGACGGGGCTATATCGGCATCGATGCGGGGCTGATCCGCAATATCTACTTCGGCGTGTTCGTGCTAGGCGCGGTCGTCTATTTCTTCGAATCGGGATCGATCGACTATGCGGGCTATGTGTCATATCGCGGCGTTGCATATGGCTGGGTGCTGATGATCGTCGGCACGTCGACTCTCGTGATGGCATATCTGATGCGCAGTTATGCCGTGATGGCCGTCGTCATGCTTATCTACGCCTACTTCTGCCTGAAAACCGGCGTGCGCTCGTTCCTGCTGATGCCGCTGATGCCGCTCGTGCTGCTACTGCTCGCGAATTCCGATCGCAACCTCGGCAAGAAACTCGCAGTCTATGGTAGCGCCATGCTTGCGGCAGCCCTTGCGCTGCTGCTGCTTCGTCCCGCCAGTGAGATCGCGTTGCCCGAAATGTTCCTGACACATGGGCTGCATGTCGTGTTCTACAAATACACGGGCACAACGGACCTGTCGACCGCGACCCCGCTTGCGGGCTTCCTGACTGGCGCGTTCAACTACTTCCTGAAGATCGATCCGGACTCGTTCGATCCGGCGATCCAGTTCGCGCAAGATTTTTACGGATTCGTCACGCCGGACGGGTTCTATCACATGCCGTTTACCTGGTATGCGGACTCGTTCGCGGCTCACGGTTATGCGGGTGTCGTCTATGGCGCGATCTGGGCCGTGCTGATCCGCGGTTTGAAGTGGCTCACGTCACGCGACCCGCTCACGCTTTGCGCGTTCCTGCCGCAAGCGTGCTGGATCGCCTTCTTTGTGATTCGCGGCGCCGCCGCCAACGCGACCAACTCTGTCACGACGCCGATGTGGCTATCCGCAGCCGTGTTCGTATTCCTGAAGGTCGCATCCCTCACGCCGGTCCGCGGAACCCGCTAATCAGCCCACCCATGCCCGATGACTCTCGCTCCATCCATAAGCTGAAGTCGATTCAGGTACTACGAGCGCTCGCCGCGTTGCTCGTCGTCACGTTTCACGCAAGCGCAAATATCGTCAGGCACGGATGGACGATCGCTGCGGCGCAGGTCATCGGCGGCTATGGCGAGATCGGCGTCGACATCTTTTTCGTCGTCTCCGGCTTCGTCATGGCGGCCACGACCCAGCATACCGTGCAGTCAGCGCAGGCGGCGCGCGGTTTCATCGTTTCTCGCCTCACGCGTATCGTTCCGCTCTACTGGATTACGACCAGTTGCTTCGTTATGCTTCTGATCGTTGCGCCACGCGTTTTCGGCGCCGCCACGTTCAGCCTGCCGCACGTCATCGCGTCTTACGCGTTCATTCCGTGGCGCAATCCGCTGGGCGAACCTGCACCGGTACTCAACGTCGGCTGGACGCTCAACTACGAGATGTGGTTCTACCTCGTCTACGCAGTGGCGATCCTGGTCGCGCAGCGACGTGTGGCGCTCATCAGCGCGTTCTTCTGCGCGGCTTCGCTGCTCGGACTCGTCGGTTTCACGAACATCGCGCTGCGAACCTACACGAGCCCGATTACGCTCGAATTCGTGTTCGGCGTGATTGTCGGCACACTGTACACGCGAGGCATGCGCCTTTCAGCGCTCCACGCAGCCATCATGCTTGCTGTGGCACTAGCGGCACTGTGGCTGCCCGGCCCTCATGTGGAAGACGCGATCCGGTTCCTGTCGTTCGGGATGCCGGCGGCGCTGCTGGTCGCCGCCGCCGTCGCGGTGGAGACACGTATCCGCTGGCCGGCGTCGCTGTACAAGGTCGGCGACGCGTCCTACTCGCTCTATCTGATGCACGTCTTCACAGTACCCGTGGCGGTGAAGGTGCTCAGCATGCTCGACACACATCATCGGCTACCGGGCAGCGTCATATGTGCGGCGAGCGTGTTGCTGTCGGTAGGCATCGCGCTGCTCGGCTACCGCACAATCGAAAAGCCGCTCGGCCGCGCGCTCAGGACGATCTCGTTGCCGCGCGGTCCACGGACCGCCTCGCCGGGTTAAACGAGCCAGTTATCTTCTGCGAGGCGATACCGCACGCCGTTCTTTCCTCACCCGCGATTTTCCGATCGAGCCGACACCTGAAGCGCCACGACACACATTTGCATATACGTTCAACATATCAATTTCACGTTATCCGATACGCGAATCAGATCATACAATCGGCTTGCGACCGCCCCGGACAAAAAAAAGCCGGCTGAATCAAGCCGGCAAAAAGCGTTCTGGCAACTCCGAGGACAGCGCCAGAACTGGCCATCAGTATTCCATTCTCCTGAATATCTCGCTGTGATGCGCATCACAGGTATGTCTCGATCTATGCGTGCAGACAAGAACCTCTCTGATTTTCTACGAGAACGCACATACTCGCTTCTGTTCGTCTGCACCTCGTTCAATACCAGGGCCACCGTTACTACGCGACTATTCCACCGTGACCGATTTAGCCAGATTGCGCGGCTTGTCCACATCGGTGCCGCGCGCACAGGCCGTGTGATACGCGAGCAGCTGCAGCGGCACCACATGCAGGATCGGCGACAACAGCCCATAATGCTCCGGCATCCGGATCACATGCAGCCCTTCGTCGTTGACGATCTTGGTATCCGCATCCGCGAACACGTAAAGCTCGCCGCCACGCGCGTGCACCTCATGAAGGTTTGACTTCAGTTTTTCCAGTTGTGCGTCGTTCGGCGCAACCGTCACCACCGGCATTGCCTTCGTGACCAGCGCGAGCGGCCCGTGCTTCAGCTCACCCGCCGGATACGCCTCGGCGTGGATGTATGAGATCTCCTTCAGCTTCAGTGCTCCTTCCAGCGCGATCGGATAATGCAGCCCACGCCCGAGGAACAATGCATGTTCCTTCCGCGAAAGCTCCTCAGCCCAAGCGATGATCTGCGGCTCCAGTGCCAGCACGCTATTGAGCGCTGCCGGCAGATGCCGCAATTGAGAAATATAATTAGCCTCCTGCGTCGCGCTCACATGGCCGCGCAGCCGGCCAAGCGTCACCGTCAGCGTAAACAGCGCCACCAGCTGCGTCGTGAACGCCTTGGTCGACGCCACCCCGATCTCTGTGCCCGCGTGCGTGAGGAACGACAGCGACGTCTGCCGCACGATCGCGCTCGTTGCGACATTGCACACCGCCAGCGTATGCGCATGACCCAGCGACTGCGCATGCCTGAGCGCTGCCAGCGTATCGGCCGTCTCGCCCGACTGCGAGATCACGACGACCAGCGCCTTGCGATCCGGCACCGACTCGCGATAACGATACTCGCTGGCAATCTCCACCTGCGTCGCAATCTTCGCCACCGATTCGAGCCAGTACTTCGCCGTCAACGCCGAGTAGTAGCTCGTGCCGCACGCGAGAATCAGCAGGCTGTCGATGCCTGCGAACACCCTGCCTGCCTCCGCGCCGAACAGCGACGCCTCGAAGTGATCGACCTGCGCAATCGTGTCGCCGATCGCGCGCGGTTGCTCGAAAATCTCCTTCTGCATGAAATGGCGATACGGCCCGAGTTCGACTGCGCCGCCGTACGCCGAGACATGACGGACCTGGCGCCTCACGGACGCGCCGGAACGGTCCGCCATCCGCACGCCACCGAGCGTCAACTCGCACACGTCGCCGTCCTCCAGGAAAACGAAGTCTCCCGTACTGCCCGCAAGCGCCAGTGCATCCGACGCCAGGAAGCACTCGCCGTCGCCCATCCCCACGACCAGCGGCGAGCCCTGCCGCGCACCCACCACCGTATCCGGCTGGTCCTTGTGCAGCACCGCAATCGCATACGCACCGTGCAGTTGCCCCACCGCCTCGCGCACCGCCGCGAACAGATCGCCACGATAGACGCGATGGATCAGATGCGCGATCACTTCGGTGTCGGTCTGCGACACGAACGTATAGCCTTTATCGCGCAACATTTCGCGCAACGACTCATAGTTCTCGATGATGCCGTTGTGCACGATCGCCAGCGCATCGCGGGAAAAGATCGGGTGCGCGTTGTCGGTGACAGGTGCGCCATGCGTCGCCCAGCGCGTATGCGCGATGCCGCTCATGCCCGCGAGGCGGCAGTCGCGCACCTGCGCGTCGAGATCCGCCACGCGCGCGACGCTCCGCGCGCGTGTCGGCTCGCCTCCCGCCAGTACCGCCACACCGCACGAGTCGTAGCCGCGATACTCCAGCCGCCGCAGTCCTTCTATCAGAACAGGGACGATGTTACGTTGCGCTACCGCGCCGACAATACCGCACATGACTTGCCAGACCTCCAGTATCTGATCCGATCAGACGGGGCGACTGATCGCCGGCCTCAGGTGCCGCCCGTACCGCCTGTTCCGCCAGTGCCTCCGGTCGCGCCACCGCCGCCGCTCCTGATCGGATTCGCCGCGCCCGCGGTGATCGTTTGCTGCAGCAGCGCCGCGGCAGGCGCGCCCGACGCGCTGAGCGCACCGGCGCTTTGCAGCTTGTCGAGATCCGCGTCGGGTCCCGGCTGGCCGGTCACGAATGCGGTGGTCAGGAATGCCGACGACGACAACGTGATCCCGTAGGTGTTCTTGATGATTTGCGCGACTGCGGCTTCGGCATTCAGGATCACCGTGCTGTTCGCGAGCGCGCTCTGGAACGTCGTGTTGCTGCTAATGCCAGTCAGCAAACCGTTAGCCGTCGTGCCGAGCTGCGCGGCGAGATAGTTGAAGAGCAGCTCGGTCAGCGACGTCAGGTTGTAGGTGCCCGACCCCGCTGCAAACGAATGCAGCACGGTGCTGCCGCCAGTCCCGGTCAGGACGCACGGCGCATCGAATGCGAACGTCGCGCTATAGGCGCCGGCCGCGTTGGTCGTCGTCGTCGTCGCACCGTTCTTGCAGGTGAGCTGGATCGTGGCCCCCGCTAGCGGTGCGCCGATCGCCGCGGTGCCATTGATGTTCGCGCTGGGCGATGTACCGCTGCCGCCGCCGCACGCAGTCAGCGCATTGATGACGATGGCCGCCGACCCCAGCCGTAACATCCAGCTGACGGAATGCCGAGCAAGCTTCATAGGTTTCTCCGGGAAGGAAATCATTGACAGGAATCAGACGGTTGGGAGTCGGTGCCGACTGCCCGATAGAAATTCGCGCACACGGTGCGCCGATGCCTTGCGCCGAACGCGGCAGCGTGTTTTTCGGGTTGCGCATCCTTCGGCGTTCCGGATGACGGCACAGCGTAGCGCTGGTACGCGTCACGCATCCGGTACAGTTGCGTCGCGAAATATTCCGCACTGAAGCGGCCCTGGTTCAGCAGCACGGACTGCGGGTTGTAGGCGAAGTCGATACTCTTGTCGGCCGTCGAATTGACGTAGTTCGTTCCGCCGACGCGCGTCGCGAAATCGAGGCTGAACTGATCCGCGCCGCCTATCTGCGTCATGCCCGGCTTCATGCCCTGACGTGGCGTCAACGGGAAGCTGATCGCCGCACCGACATAACTGCCCTGTCCGCTGTGCTCCGCATACACGCTGAACGACACGTCGTCGAACCAGCGCGTCACCGTGATCAGCGGCCCTTTGTCGCCGCCGACGAAGCGCGCGGCGCCGGCTTCGACCCACAGCTTCCACGCGGGCTGAACCCATCGGTAAGTGAGCGCGGCGTTGACCTCGCGAGGCAGACTCTCATTGCCCGGCTCCTGACGGAGATACGCGAGCCGCAACCTCACGAGATCCGGCCGCCCCGGCACGAACACGGTGGTTTCGTTTTCCGCCCCCACGTTATGAAAGTCGAACCGTCCGACAGCGAGCACGTTGAGGACACCCGGCGCGATCCAGAAACTCTGCGCGAGTGCCGCATCGGCCAGGCCGGCGTGCAGACGGTATTGGCTGAACACGCGTCCGGCATCCATATTGGCCGTGTGATAGAACGGCGCCACGTAGCTCGCGACCAACTCCGCACCCTGCCACAGCGGCACGTAACCGACGACATTGGCGCCGATCGACGCATCGAGCTTGCCGTATTCGGTTCCGTACAGATAGTTCATGATCGGCTTGATCTCGATGCGCGTCAGACCATGCCGGTGCTCGTCGCCATGCCAGGCGACCGAGTTCGCGTCGTAGTCGGGTCGCGTGCGCATCGTCATCGTCGACGCCAGCGTGCCGGGTGTTCCATCGGCAAGAAAGCGCGCATAAGCGGCGCGATCAATCGTGAGTTCACCGATCACCAGACCGTCTTTTCTTATCACTGCGCGGATTCTCTCGATACCAGCCGGCGCGTTGACGCTCGCCACGCCAAGTACGATGCCGAGCGCGTCGGCCTCGTTCTGGTTATAGCGATGGTTTTCATATTCGACGATCAGATCGCGGCCATCGACGCCGGCGCGTACCCGTTCCAGTCCGTTTGCAAACAATCGCGAGACGATGCTGTCGAGCGCCGCCGGTTCGTCCGACGGTTCGCCGAGCGCGTCGTCAACCTGCACCGGCACCACCTTCTGCATACCGAACGATTGAGTGGCAAGGCTATCGGACACCGGTGCCGAATGGATGTCCGCCGCGGGCGCGAGCACCGCATTGACCGGTATGGGACGAGGCGCCGCCTGCACGTCGTGATCCGCGACGATACTCGCCGATGCCCGCCCGGCCGCATCGTCTGAGGTCTGCAACTCGCCTGACGGCGGATCGAACCGGTGACCCAACGGAATCTGCACCGCAACGGAAAACGATGTGCGCGGCGCCACGCCGCCGGTCGAGCGCAGAGAGCGCATCGCCGTGCCGATGACGCTCGCGTCGGCCAGCCAGCGGAGCGGCGGCGACTGATAGCGCACCCCCGCATACGGCGTCTTCGCGTCATCTTCGGCGAGCAACGACAGGCCGGTCGACCACAGCGCCAGTTGCATGCCGCCGAACAGCCCATTCAGACGATCGCCCTGCCCGTAGCCGAGCGTCAATGTCGCCGGGCCGACGTTCTGCGACACCACCGCGTACTTCGAGCGGAAATAGTGCGTCTGCCCGCCGACGTCGGTCATGCCGAACGCGATCGCCGGCTGATAACGAAAGAATTGCGGCACCTGCACCTTGATGTCGGCCATCAGATGCCGGAACACGAAATGATCGGCGCCCGAATACGCGGCAGGTACGTCTCCCGGATAGTTCGCGAGACCGCCGGACACTTCGACGTAGGGCAACAGGCCCACGGCGCCCCAGTAGAACTGGGCACCGGTCGCGCGCTGCCCGTACCGAGGGTCCAGATAGTTGTCGTACTGGGCCTGCGCCGTGCCTTCCGGCAGCGCAAACGCATAAGGAATCACGAGGCCGCCGGCCTGCCCGAGCGCATTCAGCGCGGGCGGCGCGGAGGCATGCGCGTACGCGGCGAACAGCGAAGCCATGGCGGCTGCGAGCGCATTCGCTCGAAATGGTTGGTATCGTGCATGCACGCTTGAGTGCTCTCCTAGCTGAGGCGTCGCCAGTGTAGGGGGTCTTTCCGGCTGGCGATGCGACGTGTCAGAAACCGTCGGTAAACGTCAGAACAGTCTGCTTTCGCCGTGCATGCGATAGCAAAAAAGCACCGCTTCCTCCGGCGCCATCTTCATTCGATAGCATGACTGAATATTGGCAACCATCGCGCTGTCTATCACATAGGGCCATCTGACGAACCCCAGTTCCATCGCGACTTCCAGCCATACATCTGTCCACTGCTCGATTCGCCGTATCTCTTCGTCGGACAGCACATCGTGCAGCGAGAAGGTCGGCAACGGCAGGCGGATCAGTTCGTCCCGGTCCCGGTGAATACTTGCAGCATGCGTTATTTTCATTTTTAGGCCTTCGCTGACATCATGGAAAAAATCCCCGTATGCGCGAAAATCCTACGGCACCGTTTTGCCCGCTGCAGTGACGCCGGTCACAAATCCAGGCGTGTCGGCCATCGTCTGGTCAGGCCGAGACCGTGCCCCAGTCGGCGAAGCGCGGCGGCTGCAGACGCACCTGTCCGCTCGCCGCGCAGGAAAGCGCCGTATCGAGCGTGCAGATGTCGCCATCGACCGCGACGATCTGCACGGTGTCGGGGCACCCATCGATACGTACGTAGCAGCCGACGCCGGGCGCGGCGCCGCACTGGATGCGTAGCGACTGCGAGCCTGCCTCCGCCCGACCGGTTACAAAACCGGTCTCGCCCAGCGAGCCGCTTTCGATACAGACCCAGCCGATGCCCGTTCCTGGTGCAGGACGAGCACGCCAGATCAACTGCCCCGCAGCAAAATTGCCGCTTTGCGGCAGCGCGTCCGCCACCCTCCGCTCGCCCGCTTCGCGCCACGCCCCCGCCGCCGCTGGACCCGCCGTTGCAGCAGCAACTGCGATAAAAAAACGTTGGTGGGCGTTGTCGAACAGAATCTGGCCGCTACGCCGCGGCTCCAGTCGCCCCTGCGGCGGCAGCGGCGAAATCAGCGCCGCGTCATGGCCCTGCGCAGTGCCCGCCATCCGCACGTGAGTCGTCGCGGTGTCGTCATCGACCGCGCGCACGTCGACGCGCTCCGCGTGCCCGGTGACGATGAAAAACTCGTTATGAAACAGCGTCGCGTGCACCGCGTTCGAAAGGTGTGCGAAGCGCCAGGTGCGTGGCGTATTCCACACGTAATTCTGCGACGCGCGATAGTCCTGCACCGGCGCGCGCGCATCGATGACGGCGGTGCGCGGAAAAAACACGTTGTCCTCCAGCGCCATGCCGCGCAGCGTGCGCGTGCCGTCGACCACGATGCAGGCGGCTGCCGCATCCGCGTCGCCGCGCGCGAGCGGCTCGCCGACGCGGTGGTGGCCTGCGGCCTGCCGC
>Ga0153951_1000210_pt1 | contig 21530 bp, 22 predicted proteins | sample TSNJ035MetaG_FD_102278 | JGI IMG/M metagenome (GOLD analysis project Ga0153951, IMG submission 102278) | Attine ant fungus gardens microbial communities from New Jersey, USA - TSNJ035 MetaG | ecosystem: Host-associated > Fungi > Mycelium > Unclassified | place: USA: New Jersey, Wharton State...
GAATCAGCCTTTGCTGACACCCCGGTCCTTAGATTTCGAACCGGCAAACCTCCAGGATCTCGTGGATGACTTGTTCCGCGAGAAGTTCGAACCTTACATCACGTCCGTGGGAGGTAGTGGATTGGGTATTCTGTCACCATATCCCGAGCAACGCAATCGAGATGTCGTCCCATCCAGCTCAAGGACGTACGAGGACGTTCCAACATTTGAGCAAGTCACACCACCTGAAACACCTGTGCCCGAAAGTCAAGAACATCTGAGTATCAGTTTCTCAGGAGGGGAAAACACACTTCGGGTACCCTTCGAGGCCATACCGATTGATGGGCTAGCAGAATGGGCTAATGGTCAAGGGCAGTGGTTGTATGTGTAAAAACTCTCAGTCAAAGCTATTTCTCCCCTCATGTATCAAATGTTGACTCGCGTTTTCTCCGATATCTCACCGCTTGTTTACCGTCCTGTCTGCTTGTATGTGCATCTTGTATGTATTTATTTTCCTGCAATGACAAAAGTACTCGATATTTCCGTATTCCAATGCTATATTCATAGTATTGAAATGATAGCCTTGAGTGTATAAATTTGGAAATAAACCTGGTGCTTTGCAGCTGTATTTGAACTTGGCTTGTATCATTGATGATGGCTCTGAAACCAAGAGGGAGAGGCGGATAACATTCCTGGACCTTCTGAACGCAGACCAATGCAACGATCTCCATCATGAGTCGAATCGCTTATACTCTTGGGGCTCTTCACCTGCCTTTCTTCCCCCTAAAAGTAACCTGGGTCATTTTAATGAGGCTCCTAGTGCCACCCACTTGTGCTTGTCAATCATAGAACTATTCATCTATTGAGGCATGACCAGGAGAAAATCAGGACTAAAATTCTCTCGTCCCATACTTTTGACTAAGATAACTGATCTTCGATCCTTTTTTTTTCGAAAAGGGCATGGGCCGTCCTAATTCTATCCTCGAGCCTCCTTATGAACCTTTGGCACTAAGTCCTCTAACCTAATCGAGTATCCCAGATATGCGACTATACACGCTGGCCGCGATGGCCGACTTGGTGTCTCAATGAGTTCTGATCCGTGACCCGATGGAAGCTTCTACGCATCTCTCTTTCACACACACAACATCTGCAGGTGGCAAGTTTTGCTACACGTACATACACACATACAGACACAGTTGGAAATTGAGATTCTCAACTAGAGAAAGGGATCGAAACTCGAGCCCATGATCTCAAAGCTCTCTTCGTGTGTATGAGTGTATGGGTGCTTTTGGATCGCCCACCCCATCGCGGATCTCTCTCTCTAGCTGTCAATGACCGATGACAAGGAGATCCTGTCATCTAAATAGCTGAATTCCTCTCCTTCCCCATCTCTCGGGTAGAATTCTCAGGCACACAATGCTGAGAGGGAGGGAGGGGGACTTGAAAAGGTTGTTGATGACGGCTGGATTGCAAGGTTATTTCTTGATAATGACCCACTTGAGCGGACGTCTGGTGGAAATCTGTGTACGAACCCTTGGCGTAATTGGCCAGAAAAAAGCTATATGGAGTGTATGACACACTCTCTTGGTTGATAATGTATAATGTGTATTCAGTGGTCTATATCTAACTGCTTTCCTTTACCGATCTAAGGATCTTATAAACTCATATTGAGGAGCCTTCGTGATCCCCTTACCTTCTCGTGTTCCAAGCAGAAAAATGGGAAACGGCACTAATGCTTATTCCTACTAGTCAGCCTGTCAGCATCTGAGCCTCCGCGGGCAGAATTGACCTACACGATCCATATGTGTCAGAATATGCCCTTGGTACTTTCACAATTCATGTCAGGACCACACACACATAATTTCATATCTCAAGACTTTTTAGTTCGTAATTAAAAAAAAGCCTCACACACCCCACCCTAACGAGGTAATAAAACCAAATCAGAATGTCATATTTTTGTACAATGGGAGATAATTGTCTTTCAATAGAAATAACGAACAGTAACACGTGTTCCCAAACATAATTATGTATGTAAAAAAAACGTAGTTTAAATAGTATCACTACATAATCTCAACGAGAGATGGTAAAGCTGGGTAGACCATGGATAAACTAAAACTGGGAATGGTGAGGTGGGAGGGAGGGAGGGAGAGGGAGAAGGAGAAGGAGAAGGAGAGAAAGAGAAAGAAACCATTCACTATGCTACATCATAACTAATACTCGACCTCGAAGACCCGGCTGAAAACACACACAAAGTAAACTCCATCAACTCATTCATAATCCGAGTCTGATTCCACTTCCTCGGGCACCTCGCTGGGTCTTAGGGTCAGCGTCAAAGTTCGCTTGACGTCGTCGTGTTCATGGCCAAAGTAGCGAGGAGACTCAAAGCTCCACCTAAAAGAGAGAAAAGGAAGAAGGGAAGAAATAAGTATTAAGTCCACACTCCCTCTAAGCTTGGTGTTTTAAAAACGTACTCTAGATTGCCAATGATCCAACTGCCTGCCGCTTCAATGAACAGTGAAGCATCACCACCCACAGTCGCACGCAGTTCATCTCGTGCAGATAAATAACAATTTATAAGTTCCCGGCAGTGGACACCGATGTAATCGCAAGCCTCCTGAAGACCGATTTGACGGTCGTTCATCAAGACGGTGACGACGTTATTCCCAGTATGGCCTTTCGACTGTTCCATGTTGTAGGAATAGACATCCTGAGGGAGGGGGGTATACGTTAACATCATGGTTGGTTTTTTGAGTATAAAAGCTCACGTTAGCCCAGCAGACATGGTCGCATGCTGCCCAATACGCCTTCATAAAGACGGGGTTCTCATAAACATCCTGAGGAAGATCTATTCCGAGGATGTATTCATTGAGAGCAAGGCACAACAGAACGGCACTGTTGTTCCGGCGAAGTGGGATATACTCTTGCATCGAGAGGACCTCTCCTGCCTCTCTCAGCTCCGCTTCCCTGGTCACACAACGCGTATATTCACCACAGAGCTTTATGAAGCGGTGGAGATTATTAGGCCCTGCCAATTGAACGAAACGTGCGCGAAAGCTATACATTTCGTTAGTGCCATTCAAACTATAGCGCGAAACTATCAAAAATGAACTCACTCTCTTGTAATCTTGGCAACGACGGAATCGTCATCAGACTCAGGGTTCCTCATGGCTTCAACGAAACTGAGGCAAGTATGGCTGGCATCCTTGCCATTCTGGTCGTCGCTGATCTCGTCCACAACAAACAACACATTGACCTAAAGTTGGGTGACCAAAAAAATAATGAGAACACCATCGTACAATCCAACAGTCAGCTTGCGCCAAGACTCACAAAGTCGCATGTTGTTCTGAACTGCTCATATCCAGCAAAGCAGTATACATGAGAGCACAAAAGCTCATTGAGACCCTGTATAAAATCCACACGTTTTCGGTTCTTGAAAATATGGAAGGAATTAATCCAAGCGCGAGACTCTGCTGCTGCTGCTCTGTAGTGAGGGTTGGTGGAGTCTTTGAGAGGAACATCGGCATGAAGATCAGGAATACGAAATTGTTGGAGGTGAGACATGTTGTCAAGAAAAGGTAGAGAGACAAGCACAGAGAGGGAGGGAGAGATATATCGAAAAAAGCAAAAAGCTGCGGATGGATTGCTGAGATAGCAAAGCGAACGATCCGAGTTTTTATATCTTGACCCCAGACCGCTCGAATAAGTCACTCCAACAGCCATGCCGATATGATTGGAAGCGGACCTGGCACTCAGATTCGATGCGCAAAAGAGAATGAGTTGTAGCGTGATGATAACAAAGTGGCAGATCTAGAGATGTGTATGCTGTTCGAAATGAACGGATTACCCAAACCATACATTTCCAAGGTCTTGAAAATGGTAGTCTCGTGTCAATACTCAGGGAAAATCTGAGATGGATCTCAAATCGCGAGTCGCACCGGCAGTTGAAGGGAATGCGTGAAAGAGAGGGGGAACGCCCGTTGGTGGGTTGGTTGGTTAGTTGGGGAACCACACAGCGGGTTCACGGTGGGAATCAAGAAAACACTTGGTAGAAACGCGTCTAAAAGCGGCACTCATCAGCAATGACGCAGAACTGCAATTGTCCGGATAAATTCCAAGGCATTTGATTTTCCGTTCATTGTGTCCGGTGTACTTGTGAAACCCCCGAGCTTTCGGGACGCTGGGGGGTTTTAATTTTGTTCGGAGAGTCCACTATAAGGGAACAAGGCTGCTACAAAAAAAAAGAAAAGGTGTATGTGTGTGTTGGCGCTTCACAAAAAAAAGTGGATCTCGATCTTTCCTTTAGAGCTTGGCTCCACTTGTTCCAAGTCGGTCGAGATTGGGAAGGTCGATCGAAATCTAATCATCCTATACTGTAAACAATTGAACACGCGCCCCCCTTCCTTCCCCCCTTCCCTTCCCTATTGGGTGGGGAGGTTCAAAGAACTAAACTTACTGATTTTGAACGTGATTCGTGCAAGCAGCAGAAGCAAATTAAAAAAATCGACGTTGGCGGTGATAATGCAGTCCAATCCGTCCCGGGGTAGTCGGCGGTACCAATCATTATGTTCCGTTGAAGACCTATATCGAACAGATCTTCTTATTCTTCTCATCACTGACATGAACACATATGGGGAAGGTGACATTTTTCTTTTTTTATCTTGATCTTCGTTTGAAAAAAAGAGAGCCTCGAGGGCCTCATATACATTGTCAAATCCTGTGTTAGGGGGAGTTATCGGAATTAACCACAATCAAGCAATTACATACTTAGCTTCTTGCTGGTGAAATAATATGCGCAGTCAATACGGTGCGATAGTTTATTCGATATAGACGACTGAATCTGGCAGAACTTTCTTGTAAACGACTCCGCGGTCATGCTAAGGGGAATGTGTTACTTTTTTTTGTGTGTGTGGAAACCCACATACACTCGCCCGCAAAGGACCATCTGCATCTGTCAAAAAACGCTTAAGTCAGAGGCTACAACCAAAGATCCTTTCCTTAAAAACTCCCACACTGCCTTGATGAGTTCCATTCTCGTTTGCACACGAGAACCCGTAGCGAGAAATTCGGTGACGTTCATCCATTTTAAAGAGAAGAAGAAATTACAAAAACAAATTAGGGAGGGGAGGGAGAAACGTACTCATTCAATTCAAAAGCAGTTTTGGGGGAGTCATATTTTCTTTCTCTACTTCTTTCATTGGTTATACTCGGTACCTTGTTTGAAAACTCATCTCCACATTTCCAAGACGTTAAGTTTGAAAGTATTTCCGGACTGAACCATGATCTATGTAATCAATACGCAGTCATTCACTAGCCGACGTTGTTTGTTTGTTTTTCAAGAGTCGGTCTTTGTGTGTCCGTGATCAACAATTTAATGATCGTTTCAACGTCATCTCAAAATTTCAAAACTCCGGTGTTCAACATAGCTTCTTGTGATATCTCCTCTTTAAACAAAGGAGCAGTGCTGTAATTGTCCGAGGTGCTACAAGCGCCACCCTCTAATGGGGCTCATGTTCAGGAGATCCGGTGTACAAGGACTACTACGACGATGATGAAACAGATCCTTAATCATGAAATGAAAAACTTAAGTTTGATAGCCAGACAAGAACACAGTCGCAGGCCAATGTGGAGGCAAGCCAGCGCTGATTTGACAGCACCGGGGAAGGGAGGCGATGAGAATGTAAGCTGCAATCGCAAATGCCGCGGACACACACACAGCTTAACGTCAAATAATCCAGTCAGCAGTGTGAAGATTCTTACGTTGTTACATACACATACACATATACATACACGCGAGTCCTTTGAGAGCTGGACGCTGAGAGACTTTTTTTGTCGTACCTGACTTGCGAATAACAAATGTATCATTTAACATCTCTCGAGGAACCCGGTCCGGTTTTGCGTGGTTCAAAAAGATCATAACACAAAAAGGTCTTTCTTTCTTTCCCACTCTATCTATAAACCGGCGGCGTTATCTACACCCTAAGTGAGGTCTGACTGGCGTTCCACTGGCAGGTGATACACACAAAAGACACAGTGGATAAACTTTCGGGGATAAGAGAGAACGAGAGACTTGCCGGTGATCGAAGAACAAAATTGTTTACGAGGTCATTCTTTGATAGACTTTATGTTGCCGTCATCGAGTCCTGAATTCTAAATAGTCATTGCCCCTCGCAGTCCTGATGGGGACAATTAGATGAACCGGAAGTGAATCAAACGGTGCTTGCACAAGGCGTATGTGTCAACTGGGAGAAGCTATCGACCCTATCACCATCATGTATATACCTCAAGAGGGGCAAAGTAGATCATATTGAGTAAGGGTCATTCACACCCCTTTCGAGATATAATAGTCAAGGCAGGAGACCATGATCGCGAGGTTTGATGAAATGGTGTAGATTCTTCCGGTTCTCATGAGGTGCAATGAACCCAGGGGCTGGGTGATCCCGGCCCTGACTCGAGAGGACAGTTCTGATAAATGTGACCTTGCAAGGACTGACCAAGCATGAGAATTGTTGGGAAGATCCATGTTTGGAGATAATGAGACGAAGGACGTTTAGCCATGGATGCCTCGGCCAATCTTGAACATTGGAGAGAGAGAAAAGTTTGAAGCTTGGGAATTTGAGTCTAAATGCAAAGTGGTATCCGAGGAACGGCAGTGGGTCTAATCATGTTTAATTACACAAGCAATTTGGTTGAAGGCTAGGAATGACAGAGGAAGGAAAAAAAAAGTTTACGGTAGTGGAGACAATGAGATGATCAGAAGCATATGCGATAGCTGGCGTATCGACCACTCGTTTCGCTTGGCCTTGTAATTTTGACGACCTGGCCTCGTCGTAAACCGTAGTAGCGCGCCACTGGATCCGCTAATTGGATGCGCGGTAGTTGAGTCTCTTTTAGGCGGCTGAAGGGGGGCAGCTATGTAAGGAAGGGGTGAGGGTGATGATAGGGAAAGGCTGACTATTTTTCAAGAAGAGCCTTCTTTTCGTCTGGTGTTAGGACCTCATGCCGAGGTACAAGAGTATGATGAACGATGTTGACGAGAAGATCGGCTTCGGAGAACTCTTCTAGTCGATACTGAGCAGACATGGCAACTATAACCTGTGGAGAGAATCATGATTCGCGTTTTTTGAGGTGGATCAGGAAGGTCGGTTATCTCACTTTGCGGGCTGAAGGGGTCATATTTCCCGGAAAGACTATGATGGCTCGTTGGATGGACTTGTCTTCGAGAATGACGAGAAGCCTGGGATGGATGAGCATGGAGATTGAGGGCCGCAGAGAAAAAGAGCTGACTTGCGCATTGTTTTTACACCTACGCTTTTTTCGTCTGTGAAGTAGACAAAGATCTGATCTGCTGAATTGGTTCGTGAAGTGGAGTAGAAACTGAGCTGGTTGCGACTAGTGGAATAAGAAAGGGGTGAAGCCTAAGGACAAAGACGTACTCGAGAGTTCCAGTGTTGTTGGCGTAGAGATCGCGAAAGCGTTGGAGATCCATATGGATTTCCTCGTCTGAGACTGAGAAGCCCTGGAAGAGAGTAGGTTGAGGGTAGAAATTAGCGAGAGAGAAGGACGGACTCTATCTCGGACGAGCTCGTGGATTGTTCTGTTAACCTTCCACAGCTTTGCAGTCTCGTCGACGTCTCCCATCGTCGTTGCAACTTGCTCTCTTATTTGTTCACAATTATCCTTGCAAATTCCTTGCCATTCAGACTCCGATTCTCCATGCACACCTCCGTCGCCCTCAACAACCACCTCATGGTGCGCTCTCATCCACACAACCACTTCAGTAAACTTGACTCTTGTCCTAGTCCAGGTACAAACCTGCAAAAATCTTCAAGAATGCCATAGACAATCCCACCCCTTCCACCCCCCCTCTCCCGCAGCGCTCAACCAATCTCCCAAGGCACATCACAGGCATTACTTTCGACGATAGAGGCGATACAGTCGTAACAGCTGCAGAGGACGAGACCTTCCGTGTCTGGAACTGCAAAACCGGCAAGCAAGTTCAAATGTGCCTGACCCACCCCCTCTCCTTACTCATTTCCTTAGACCCATAAAAACACTCTACTCTAGAAAATATGGCGTAGACCTCCCCCGGTTCACCCACAAGAACACCACCATCATCCACACTTCAACAAAAGAGGACGACTCCATTCGCTATCACTCCCTACACGACAACAAATACATATGTTACTTTAGAGGCCACAAGGGCCGAGTCATCTCACTCGACATCTCACCCATTGACGATGGCTTCATGTCTGCATCCATGGACAAGACCGTCAGGTTGTGGGACCTGCGTTCTCAGCTATGCCGCGGTCTCCTGACCCTCCCCGCTCCTCCCATTGTCGCGTACGACGCCTCCGGTCTCGTCTTTGCAGTTGCCGTTAACTATTACTCTCGCATTCTTCTCTATGATCAGGCCAATTTCGACAAAGCGCCCTTCCTTACCATCACACTTCAAGACCCCACCCTTGCACTCATCAGTTACCCTCCGCGCCCCATCTTCATCACCTCACTTTCTTTTTCCTCAGACGGCAAGTATCTCCTCGTCGGCTGCTCAGGAGATGCACACTACATCGTGGATGCGTTTGAGGGTCATCTACTGGTCAAATTGGAGGGGCATGTTGGTCTCGAACGCAGAAGCATGACGTCGCCGCCCAGTATCGAGCCGTCCAAGGGAAGCAGTGGCGAGGAGGTTGGGTGGACACCTGACAGTAAATACGTGATTGGCGGCAGCTTGGACGGGAGAATCCTGATCTGGGACGTCCAGAAACTGCCCCAGCGAACAGGATCTGTGGATCTCAACGCACATCCCCTCAAATTACAGCCCATGGTCGCATTGGACGGGCACCCAGGCCCTTCAAGATGTGTTAGGTTCAATCCAAGGTTCAATATGATGGTCACTGCCGGTGCTGAGTTGGTGCGTCGCCTATCTACCGTTGCAGTTGCAGAAAATTCACCTGTCGTCACTGCTACAGGCATTCTGGCTACCAGATACCAGCCAGGATCCAGAGGATATCGCCCGAGATTTTTTGCGCAAGAAAGGAGGATAGTACTGTAATATAAATATAATCATGTGAGCTAGGTCATGTGCGTGGAAATGTGGACGTGGCAACGACTTGCTTTTTACTTCCATGCGTCTAAGCCATATTCTACCTGCAGTCTTTTCGGTCGTGGCTGTTACGGGTATGAGTAACTTCATCGCTCTACTCTTCAAACTAACATCTTTGTTCAGCCCAGCTGGTGTCTGAGCCTGAGATAGTAGCAATCGCTTCCTTTCCGGAGACAAATCCCTTCAATTGTGCGTATTTACGAATCCTCCGACACTTCACGTCCTGACTTCCCGGCTACCCATGACGCAGATATTGTGAATGGAGAAAAGAACTCTCTGACAATTACCGTGGAGAACAAATCCGACAAGAACGTGACACTACGCAGCCTCGGCGGCTCTCTTTATAACCCGGAAACTGATGCCTTGATCAAGAATGTACGTCGAGTTCAATATAAGACCTGATCGGAATGTATAATTCACCGTCTCGGCGTTCCAACTTGATAGCTTACGACATTGGACTATGGTCTCTCTCTTCTTGAGGGTGTGAAGCTCAATCTTCCATATGTATTTTACAGCGAGTACGTCGACTCTGAAATATCTATACTTGTCCATCATTGGTCATTGACCCCTGTATCAGGTTCAAGGTACTACCTATTCCTCCGACTAGTTGATCATTCGTTGAGCATATCCGATCAGGCTGGCGATGCTCGTATGGAGTTATGGCTAGAGCATTCGCTCGAGGTTCGTATGTGGGTGTCGAATACAAGTACTCTTACTGATCAATCACCTCGACATCAGGATCAAACGTATCGTGTCACTGCATTTGATTCAATCGTTGTTATCGTAGAGCCTGAGATATCTTGGTTAGACTGGAAAATGTCAGTGGTTTTGTTTTCCAGCAGTCCTGATCGCAGGAATGTTGACTATTGGTCAAGGTGGTCGACTTATTTGGTTATTGCCGGTCTCTTGGGCGGTCTCTCTTACTTTGCCTTCATCACTTTTTCTCCTCAGCCAAAAAAGCGTTCCAAGAAATTCACTCCTGCGGTCAGTGCTCCCGTCGGTACTGTCACCGCTACTGGTGCTGGTGGATATCAGGAGGAGTGGATCCCCGAGCATCATCTCCGCAAAGGCAAAAAGACCAAACAGGCCAATGCTGCTTCTGGAACCAGCGCTGATGAACTCAACGATGGTCAAGCTAGCACCACCGAGGGCAAGAAGAGGAAAGGGCGCAAGTAATCGTAATGTTATGTCAAAAAAATATCATGTCTAGTTAGCTGTACTTAATCACACTGTGGACGTAATGATTATATTGGGATTTATTGAACATGTCACATGTGTTTATACTGAGTAGGTGATGCTGGACTTTGTCTTGTCTTAGCAAAATTGACTCCTTGTCTGCAATGATGGCATCAAATTTGGGAGTATTTGGCCTTGTTCGCTTGATCTGATATTTCTTCTTGTCCTCCGCCCCTTCCCTTACGTCTCTTTCCTTCGCATTATACATTATCCTCACATGACCACAAATGCTGCTTCCAGAGTAAGTCTCGCGCTTGTCCATACCTGCAGAGACCTACTCCCCTTTCATCCCTCGTGTTTACTGCTCCCATCCATTTTCTGCTGCTTTGCATATTCGAAAAAATCTAATGCCCTTACAGGCTGCACAGGCTGCATTCCTACGAGAATACAAACTTGTTGTCGTTGGTGGTGGCGGTGAGCTCGTAAACGCTTATAACGGACTATAATTTTGTGGCTCTGACCATCTATATACACTCATACCAGGCGTTGGAAAGTCTGCATTGACCATCCAGTTCATCCAAAGTCATTTTGTCGACGAATACGACCCGACGATTGAAGGTGAATCGAAAAAAACGAACTTGCGTCTCCACGTCTCGCAGAACTGACGTTCTTCTTTCCAAAAAAGACTCGTATCGAAAGCAATGCGTTATTGATGATGAAGTTGCTCTTCTCGACGTCCTCGATACTGCTGGTCAGGAAGAGTATGGGTATGTCATGTTCTCTCTCCCTGCCTCACCCGTGGTCCATCTTGTTTGATCCCCCTTCGGCCTCGTGTATCACTGAATTGTTGTCGTTGTCGTTGCTGTGGTGTCTCACGGGGCTAGGTTGCCAACCTATGCTCCTTTCACTTTCCCCCATCATGATTGATTTAGGGGCTTATGATTGACAGGGCTCATCATGATTGACCTTGTGTTTATTTCTTTTTTTTTTATAGCGCCATGCGGGAACAATATATGCGCACAGGAGAAGGCTTCCTCCTTGTCTACAGCATCACCTCACGTAACTCGTTTGAAGAAATCAGCTTGTTCCATCAACAGATCCTTCGTGTCAAGGACCAAGACACGTTCCCTGTCATTGTCGTCGCGAACAAATGTGATTTGGAATACGAACGTCAAGTGGGCATGAATGGTACGTGCAGAGCAAATTGATTAGTGTTAGATTTGAGAGGGTTATTTTTTGTAGAGGGTCGCGATCTCGCCAGACACTTTGGCTGCAAATTTATTGAAACTTCAGCTAAACAACGGATCAATGTCGATGAAGCTTTCACCAACCTCGTCCGTGAAATCCGAAAATACAACAAGGTTTGCAAAGAAGTTCTTCTTTGTCACAAGAATCGATTTAAAACTGATGGTTTCGACTTTTTTTCATTAGGATCAACAAACAGGACGACCTCTTGGGGGTGGAGGTGTCTCCGGGGGCTTCGGAGGAAAGGATCATGATGATGATGGAAGTGCAGGATGCTGCAGTGGTTGTGTAACCACCTAGGCTGTTCGTTGCTGCGTCGCTCTCACCTAAATCCTATGCAGTTTTTTATATCTATTGTGAACCTCCCCCTTTTCTCTCTCATCTTCCATGAACCTTTGCTTTATTTGGATTATGATCCATTTCTTTTCCTTAAAGCCCGTTGAGGAAAGTTAACCAGTTAACTTTTCAGAGACTTTAGACGGTATATTAGTGCTATTACCATTTTTTTTCACACTGCAGTTCCACGTCGCTTTGTCCTCCACAGTCTTGAAGGTACCTTACATTTCAACTCCCGAATTCTCTTGGAAAGATGACAATCGATAGGCTATAGATCAAATTTGAGTCGACTCCCTACCACGTGCGATGGGTTTGATATGCTCTTCGTTGGTGATACCAATGGAGTCTATCCCAAGTTCGTACCTCCCAGCTACGCCACTCATACCACCCAACAATGAGATCCCCACACTACGGACTCTTTCTTTGTTTATCTCTATCTGGTCTTCGTACAGCTCCCCCGAATTTGTGCGCACAAAACTCGTGAAGGGAATCTGATAAGAGGGGAAGGGGATGAAAAACAGAGCACAGGTAGAAAAAGCATTTTAAACCCACGTAAATATCCTCCCATCCACCGTCACGTCGCTTAAAGAACAATCGATGTTGCCAAAGGTCCGTTTCAAAAGGTCCATCCGTCTGTATATTGCAAAAGTAGGTATTGTGCGTGGCTGGATCGCCTCCGAGTCGAAGTCGAAGGGTGAGGAACTCGTGTTGGGAAACGTCTTCTGTCATTTCTCCAAAGAGCGTGGGTCGCTTCTAGAGACCCTCCGTGTAAATTTAAGGAAAAGAGAGAGATGAATCAATAAACGGTCAGCAAGTGGTTTTTCGTTTCGTGTTTGGTATGTGTGCGTGTGTAAGAGAGAGGGGGTAAAAACAACGTACCTTGTTTCGAAAACCGGCATAACCACCTCTGATTTTTCCTTCCAATCCTGCTTTGACACCTAACCGCATGTCACCCCAGAATACCCCTGTACCCCCTCGTGCTCCTCCTCCCCCTCCTATCACGGACGTATCCTCCTTTTCGTTTTGGTATCGTTCTAGGTGGACTGTTGACGTTCCACCGACATCAGCATCACAGCCAGTAGCAAATTGGTCAATGTCGTCTTGCGAGTTGAATTTGAACAACGTTCGTGGTGCGCGACAAGGTAGATCGGCGCCTTTCATGAGGACCACTGATGAGGAACGCAAGAAGTGTCTATGATTATTATTTTGTGCCATGGAATAGCCGATAGCACGGATGAGGTTGCTTACTACGTTTGGTGCTCTCTTTAAACACTTGGGCAGATCTGCTCAGGTATTGAGATAAGAGAGACATCTCTTCAGGTTGTTTTTTTATTCCGTTAATTTGTGGTTTGGGAAGAAGCAAGTTGGGCACCTGACGTCATGATATGTAATGACAGAAATGACACGCACATATATACACACACATACGCATATACCATTATTAGTACTGACGATTGGCGCTCAGAAACAGCCAGCGTCAAGCGCAAGCATTCCCTCTTTTCGCATTGGATCAATTTTCTGGTTTAAAAAAGGGCATAGGTGGCGGGTAGCAAAAATCGGTACTCAAAGAATATGCTCATAGCAGAAATTTGAAAAAAGAAATTCCTCCGGTCCAGATGTTTTTGGGGTTGAAGATCGCTTCTTGTCAAATTGGCTAGAGGACCTGGAGTATATAAACATGCCACCTTGAGAGAATTCTCGTTGCTGGAGTTTGTATTTCAACTTGTCAATAGGACCTAAGTTGTAGAACAACATCCAAAGAACGTGCGTTGACGAAATGTTGTAAAACAGATCTATATAAAAGTCTGAGTATCCAGCACTCATATTAGGATGTCTGACCATAATTTACCAAAGAAAGGAACCCACAGACAAAGATAGAGTCAAGGACATTCCCTACAGTCACATCACTGAATGGGGAATGATGTAGGCTCAAGCTGGACAATCAGCAACCTACCCTAGCGATTAACAGAGACAGCCCAGTAAGATATCTAACTACAAGTATGTCAAGATGGAGTTGATTGTTGGATCCGGCCCCATCACGGCAGTGAAGAGGTGATAATTCGATATCTCTCCATCCCAGTAACCGTCGAGGTCCAATTTTCACTTGATAAAGGGCTCTAGATAAAGAAGAAAGAAATGAAGCAACGAATATCTTGTAAAGGGTTGGGGACCGTGGTTCGTTGATTTTTACTTCGTGGAAGATAATGATGGCTGTCTAGAATTATAATCCTTCATCAAGATCATTCATCTTGTGATTGACACCTAAGATACCCGCTGTGTAAAGTCGCACTGTCCGTGAAATATCCTTTCGTGTAACCCCAAGCAGCACTGATCACCATAGCATCGAGGGTCATTATCCCCGAAAGTTTCCGGTAGCTAGCTCTTTGCATCTGGACGAGCATAGCGCTGTTGACCTTCTGAAAGCTCAATTCGCATATGCTGAGACCCTACAGAATAAGAGTGAATTCCTGTCCGTCATTGTCAAGTTCGATCAAATATACCAAGCTCTGCACTCAAGGAAAGCGTGACAAGCAATCAAGATCACCCAGCGCCGATGTCATCAACTATTGGTAAGAAAAACGACCCTCAAAAGAAGAGACGACAGGATCTGCAATAAAGATTAAGCCAAAGAAGCGAATGCTAAATCTGAAAACCAAATCTCTCAAGTACATATCACCTATCAAGCAACAATTGTATGTAAAGATATTTGACCCAGTATGACAAATTGGACTTTGTTGTTTACCGACCATGGCACCCAGCATTCCGATCTACATGACGATATGCTGATATAGGTTGCGCATCGTAATCATGCTAAGATTGTCATATATGCCAACAATTCGACATCAGATGGAAGCAAGGGGAACAGAAGGGGTCTCCTGTGGAACTGTCAAAAGCGACAATCACTTCTTTGCAAAATATTTATCAAGCCCTTGAGACACCTTCTGACGCTTCTTCGATGGACCAGGCTTGAATCCGGTTTCCTTCAATGTCACTTTGACCGGTGGACTGAGTCCTTCAGACTCTTTCATGAGATCCTCCGCGAAGTGAAAATCCTGGTGTTCGAGTCGAATGTTTGTTAAAGCCTGTTGTTGGACATCATAACCAGCATTGTCCAAGTTTGCCGGAAGGTTCAGAATCTTTTTACAGTGAGGACATGAGTAGGATAAATCATAATCACTTGAATGATGTTCATCTTGGTCATTGCCTATAATCGTTTTGGAGCATGAATCAACCGTCAGATCTGTCATGGTCTCATCTCGAGGTCGCTTCTTGGGAGAATTCGCTGATGTTTGTTTGAGGAAACTTTCAATGCTCTTCTGTCCTTGTTCTGCCACATCGATTCCAGTGAAAGACAAGGATATATGTCCGATGTGCACTGTCGCGTTTGTCCCGACAAGTTCTTTCCACAACTTGTCACCCGCATTGGCAATTATGTCGACTGTGGCCTTGCGGACAAATGGAAAAGGAGCCTGTTTTGAGCGCCCGTTTTCGTATCCTGTCCCACTCTCATATCCTGCCACGACTGTTAGCGCCTCTTTCCACTAAGAGAATTGAATACTATACCCTTCCTTGCGTGAAGAACAATTGTCTTCGGCCATAAATTGGGATTTGCTTGGCGGGCATCACTCAGGCGAAGAGCCAATTCTGCGGCAAGAACACGAATCCAATGATGACCTTCGGCTGAACTCTTGATAGGTTTGGGTAAGTTTTTTGCTGCTGACATACTTTTGTTGACTGCCGACTTCTCTTTCACTATGCCAGATGATCAATGCATCGGCGGACAAGGGAAAGACTAGATGAATTTACCTTCACTTCTATCGATACCCCTAACCAGGAGTGAGTAAAAAGTAAATCGAACGTGTAGAAAACACGATATACCGAAGAACTTCATAGATCCAAATGGCACCCTCTCCGAATTTGTGTTGCATCTCCTCTATGTCGATCAATCACTCGCTACCGATCTAATATTTTGACAGCTCACCAAGCGAGATCGTTCTTGATCAAAAGCGGATTTTAGTAAGCATGGCTAATGCGAAGAGTGGGAGCTTACAAAAGATCCCCAACAATTGAAACTTCATACTCCTTCGCAAGCGCAGAGCCGAGCTTTCCACCGAGGAAGCGAATCTGACTAAGATGAGGCGACATGATATGAACGCTGTGTTCGGGCAGAATCACCCACTTTCTGAAATGGTAAGGGCCGCATATAAGAGGGTATGGCTTTGTTTCTCAATATACTCTTTAGTTCAACCAAGAATTCAGCTCCCATTCCTGGAAAAGTGACATGTGCTCACCTGACTGTTAGGTTTTTTGTATGACGCTGCTAGCTGCGAGACTAACATTTAGTTCATGAACTTTGTGGTTACGAGATGAAAAGCCCACCTTTGCTAGGAATTTATTTCTTGCAATGCCCTATAATATACATGAATTTTGGATAGAAATTGCAAGGTATATGAAAACTCACAGCCGAGGTCGTATATCCCATCTCTCTCACTTTCCCTCTCGCTCGGTCCATCAGCTCAGCGGCAATCGATAGCGCCACGTCATGCCAAGTAGTCGTATATTGCTCATCCTCGCCTGAGTGTCCCCTCAGATCACCTGTTAGGTCCTTTGGCTGCGTAATTGTGGCGTCTAGATTTTCTGTTGTACCTATCGCTTCATTATTCCCTACTTCTTCAACCGGCGTTTCACCGTCATGCCCCTCTCTTTTCTCGGTCTCCTCACCATTCCTCCTCTTCTGACCTGCCTCTATATCTACTACTTCGGATGGAGCTGCAGTTGATGGTATGAGATGAGCCACGGCAAGGTTGGACCACTTTATTTGGGGAGGAGTGGGTAAGGGAGTGTCTATACCATCTTGAGCATTTTGTGGGACTTTGGCAAGGTAGGGAAACCTCTGGAGTAAAATTTTCTTAACTGCCTTTGTGTAATCAAAGAACGCTTCGTCAATGGATGCCTTTTCTAGCCAAGATAGTCAGTGAGCAGTATGCCGCCAGAGACCAATTCTTACCAATTTCGACCGAAGAAGGTAAGCTTTCCCTGAATTTTGTCGCAATCTTGATGCTCTCCCTCCTATAATAATCTAACGAAACCTTGTGTGTCTTCATATCCACGTTCTCCCAGTACCCTGGATGACTATCTCCCTCTTTGTACGTCGCAACATGCACAATCTTGAGATGCGGGCATTTATTCAGTGCGTCCTTCACCTTGATCATCCGCGTGATGCCATACTGCCTCGCAGGATAATTAACAGCAATTAACGAATCCCATTGTAAGACCACCAATGGAACATCCTTATCAACGTTCAAGCGAACCATTTCACAAGCAGCATAGAATGCATCGCTATCGCAAAGTGCAATGACTCGCAGCGGGTCCTTTACACCCAAGTTGTTGGAGAGAACATGTCGATAAGTGATTGTAGGTTCGAGGTCAGTGAATTCTGAGTCGATGAGAGAAGCGGGTGTTTCTCTAATTTTTCCGTTCCACGGGTTGGATTTTGTAGAAGTTTTGATCATTTTTCTGAACCGAGCGAATGATATAGAGAATATTAATAAATCATGGTGAACAAATGAAAGCCATGTAATCGAATTCGGGAACAAACAAGTCAAGTATGAGGTTCCGTGTGAAATTTGAGATTTGAAGCATGGGGACAACTCAAAGCACTCGCATAACAAGGACATAAAAAGTGAACGCTCTTCATGCTTTACGCTAAGACACAATGTTAACTATCATAGGAGGTCATCTTCCAAATTGCCTCACATATCTAAGATCTTTGCGCCATTCTGTATGTTCCCTCGGCTAGTAACTCGGTGATTTCCAGGTGGAATTATTTACAACCAAAGAGAACGTCACGTATCTTAAGTTAGGAGCTATCTTCTTTTAAGGGTTTGACATACCACCGGGATATGATGCAGAATAGCCGACATTAACGAAAACGAGTAGGACAAAACTTTTAGCGATAGATGAGAAAGGAGGATGCTTTTATGGGAAGAAGGAACATATGGGCTTTCAAACGCCCAGGAACATTCTTGATATCTTTGAGAGAATGTCTTCCCATCAGTTGCTGATTATGGGGTTACTCCTGACCTTTCCAACCGAGCTAACTCGTTATTGGAAGACTTGCCATGCTTCATTGGTGGTACGAGTTAATTAGACCACCAAACCGGCATTGGCCTAGATAATCTACACATCTTGTACTAAGGTTGCTGACTATTATGAACATATTTCTAGAATTGAACCGACCAGTACTGTCTTCTGATCATTTTGAAGTTCGTGCTGCGCGAAGACTACAAAGAGCTCAGATTAGGTTTTGGGTGAGACGCAGGACTTTGAATGACTATTTGACGAGGCTACTAATGATACATCTTGATTCATAATACTTAAGACGAAGCTTTGCGGGCTCGAGAGGCTATCTTCTGCGAAGCACTGGCCGTGCTGATATCAATCCTCAAGAGACCCTGCCCAAAGCAGATCAGCTCAGATGTCTTGAGCCAGAAACAATATCCCTTACCGCATCTTCTGTAATATCGCTGGGCGAAGGCATGAGGTCGAGTCTGAGGAGTTCAGCAGCCTTCGAAACAATAGGATCATTCTGCATCGAAGAGACGCCAACGATACGACCGTCTTGGACATAGTATGCAATAAACTAAGATCATAGATTAACACTATCACGTATAAAAAGAGTTTCGTACCTTCAGCTGGCTAGGATCACCCTTTATAATGACCTCGTCGTACTTGTGACTGATACCACAGTAACGAAGCTGTGCGCCCACTACAGACCACATGAGTTTCTAATTGTTAAATCAAATTATCAGCATACGGGCACTCCAGAAGATAGGGATCTTGTTAAAGGGTTGCGAAATTCCGGCAATATTTTTTCCGGCAACACGCCCCTGATTTCCGGCGACCTACAAGGTACAAATTGTGAAATTGGAATCACACGAGCATCGATAGATCGATAGAAAGCAGAAAATTACTTACATTCCAATGTTCAATCCTGACCTCAGATCCGTCAGGCTGAGGGTAAATGGCAATGTCACCTGGACAAAGTTAAGCCTGTGAGTAGGATAACTGTTCAACCGCCCCACCAATAGCGTAGACGTCCTCTGTATCAGGTCCTGTCCTCACACGGAGGTACTCATCAACTCTCACCCCACCATCCTTTTCGAGTTCGATACCACTTCCTTCGAGGAAGTCAGTCGCCGGGTTAACGCCCATCCCCATGATCACCAAGTCAGCCGGTAATGTTTCTTCATTGACAATGACGCCGGAAGCGAGTTCGGGGTCATCTTCGCTGATGACAATCTTCTCTACCTTGGTCTTCATGTGGAACTTGACGCCTTGATTTTCGAACCACTGTATGATAGAACGATCGGCCTCAGGAAGACGGCGAATCAAATGCATATACCCACTTTCTTTAAGCCCGCACCAATCTCCTTACCAAGAACAACCTCGAATGGGACCTCTTCCATACCAATGACATCAATGGATGCAAGCTTCCTCTTGAGAAATGCTACAACCAGCTCCATGCTTATGAAAGAGCTGCCAATGAATACAGCCCGCTTGCCTTCTGTGGCAGCTGAATGAAACCACTGTCAGGTTCAGGCAGCAAAAGAGATGAACACAGCCAGATGTCACCAACCTGCAACAACATCCGTTGCATCTGTAATATCGCGGAATGTAAAGACATTTTCAATACCGGCACATTCAAATGGTAATCTGCGAGGTGTCCCGCCAGGTGCGAGAATGAGTTTCTCATAAGGAAGCGTTTCATCGTCCTCGATAGTAACCGTCTTATTCTTCAAATCCACAGATGTAACTTCCTATGAAAACGTTCTAGAAAACTGGAACATAAGGGCGACGGCTGAAGACATACGACTCCGAGACGAAGAGTGGTTCCATGCTTGATTTTGAGATCAGCCGGTGACCTCAACATGATTTCAGTAGGATCGACGATGAGGGCTTTGCTTAACTTTGTTCTATTTGAAATTAAATGTAATAGTATTAGCAGCCAGATATGCACCGCACCTATCAATTGGAGCATATGGCTCATTAGATATGATAGTAATGGGCCCCTTATAATCATGCTTAAGAGATCAAACAACATTGAGTCCTAGAATTACTACTCCAAAGATTCTGGTTAGACATACCTCTCGTAAACTCATAACTGCATGAAATGCACCACAGCCCCCGCCAACAATGATCACGCCTTTTTGGAAGGAAGTATCTTCGGTCAAGATCCGAGGATACCTCTTCATGTTCTGTTTGAGAGTATATCGCTGGTCAGCCGTAACATAAATCTGACCGTCGACAACAGTGGTTTTGAATGAATGTATTGCTGCCGGTGCTGGTGCATCCTCTGTCCTTGGTGTAAGAAGCGAAAGCATGTCAATTTCAGTTGTGGGATACATACCAATATCTCCAGTACAGACATTGAAACAAGCTGAGGAATCAAATGAAGACCTAGGAAATTGGGACTGTCGACGTACCTCCGTGCCAAGGGCTGCATCGACATGTTCAAAAATGCACACATCCCTAGTGAAACCTGTACCTACCAAACAACACGACCGTCGGCAGCGAGGATGCCTTGAGACAACGAGGCACCAGCATGGGTGCACCAAGCGCTTGTTGCATGAATTTTATTTCCAAGGCGAGACAAGAGGACTTTTCCAGATTCAAACTCGACCTCTTTTCTAAACCGTGAAAAAGCGGCTTTAGAGAATCGTAGGTGCCTCATGGTCAAATTTAAACGCACAATTGTCCATCCCACAGTTCGGGCTCATCAAGGACGGCGATCGTCTTGACCGTTGTACTGAAAGATTGCATTGAGGTGAGAGAGGGAGAAACACGAGTTGGAACAAAGATCGAAGAACGTAGTAATGTTCTTGTTATCATGCACCTCGAAAGGCTCAGGTGACGTCTAATTAGTGTAGGGACTTGATGAACGCAACCAATCATATCTTTGTTACTTGTCATACCAGTTGAGTATTAGTCTACCATTGCAGCCACAATTCTGATCCTTCTCCTTATTTATTAATCACCTTGTACCTTGTAGTGGGATACCCTTGAACCTCTGGAACTTAGTCTCCTTACCCTATTCAATGTTTAGTTCCTGGAATATTACTGATGAAAATAAGCTCCAAAATGATCCACAGCTTAGCTCTGTAAACCATCCTGAAATAGCCAGGAAAATCAAGACGAAAAGTGTAACCTTCTGTTTTTTTTAGGCTGATCAAATTCCTTTTCATAAGGTCAATACATTGACACTACATGTCATGAAGTATTGACTTCAAAGATAGGCTGGGCTGTTTTGAAGCAACACTACTGTCAACCGGGTTGGACAAATAGGTAGACTGTTCGTATCTCAAAAATAGATTTACACCCGAATATCTAATTATCCGAACAGACTTGTCAACGGAAAATTCGGTCATTACAGGACTTTCACACGCTCTCTAAAAAAGTTGTTCGGCCGAAACAAGTAGTAAACACGTAGTAGTTGAAAAAACTTTCATTTCGGCTTTTCCTCTCTGACTACATGGCTTCCTTCGCTGCCCGCTCTACCTCTCAAGTCATCCGTGCATCGCGCCGTTCCTCTGGTCTTGTTGCAAAGGCCGCTCTCAGACCTGCACAGACTGCCTCTTATTCCCTACTTGCAAGGGCTGCCGCCGCGAAGGTTGCACAGGCTCCTGTTGTC
>Ga0153951_1000216_pt1 | contig 21398 bp, 26 predicted proteins | sample TSNJ035MetaG_FD_102278 | JGI IMG/M metagenome (GOLD analysis project Ga0153951, IMG submission 102278) | Attine ant fungus gardens microbial communities from New Jersey, USA - TSNJ035 MetaG | ecosystem: Host-associated > Fungi > Mycelium > Unclassified | place: USA: New Jersey, Wharton State...
AAGGGCTCACTTTTCTTTGAGCATATTGCTCAGGAGGTTGTTATATTGTTGTTGAGATATAGTATTAATGCCTCAAGGTCAAAGCGAAAGGTTTTTGATCTTACTCAAGTTATGTCTGCTAGGGCACAAGATCTTCACTATCATGAGTTGCCTTGACTATAATCAAAGATATGTATTTATAGAATGATGGACAAGGGAATTGAACCAGCAGCCTCTTGACTGGTTGTAGAATACTATCAATGTAAATGAGGGTAAATAGTATACTTGTATAAGTAGCTGGCATAATTGAGCAAGAACTCCATTGAGTTCTCTTTATAACCCTCAAAGACTTAGCTGCTAAGTCAACTTGACTTAAGTCATACAACAAGAGTACACCTCTAGGAGCCTTATCCTAAACTCTAAGAATTCTCCTAGAGGTAAGTTGTAACATAACTTAGGAGTACAATATAACTAAGAATTCTCCTAGAGTTTACTCTGCTCCAGTTGCCCTTACATTGCCCTTATATCCTCCCAAGAGCCATCATGGTCTCAAGAAGGGAGATGGTGGTGGTTAAAGAAAAGAAGCAATGAACAAATTAGGAGTTTAGAAGCAAAATTGATAAATAAAATAAAAATAAATATTAAATAATACTGAATTTTTGGTATATGACAACTCTTGCTCTTCAGCCAAGGGTAAAGTCAAGAGTAGACTTTTACTACCCTTACTCCTACCCTTACCTCTATCCTAAGGGTATACCCCACCTCTGGTGGACCCTAATCTCTTATCACACAAGCCTTGTACAAACAAACTATCTTAATTCTTGATTATGGATTACTTTGAATACATAGCTAAAAATTCATGGTTCATTGTGTACTAGCTACTTTTTTTTGGTAAGTTTTTTTCTTCTTTTCAAGTGGCTCAAGTTCTTGGCTGTGTGAAAAACTATTTCATTTTATGGTTTTTTCTGCCATAAGGGATAATTCCTACCCAACCTGTATAGGGAATTGCCAAATAGAGGCATGGAATGTACTTAACGGTTTGCAAATACCCATATCAGGAAGTAGCCGTGACACAAGAGATATGGAGGTCAAGAATGTATGCCGAAACAAAGAATAACAGAGAGAGGTCACAAGATACACGAAGAAAGTCAATCTTTTGGATCGTTAATAACCCCATAAGTCGAACTTGGCCGATCCGTTAGTTCTGTCATTAAGGAGAAAGTCATAAGCAGATGGGGCGAGCTGGGAAGCTCAGAGTGGAGGTCAGGGTGAATACAATGAATAATCTTGTTCTGACAATTCACATGAGAATCTGTACGTCCATCTGGAAGGAGATAGAGCACATTTCACGTGGACAACATTATTAGCGCCCTAGCGATGCACTAGTTGCCGTCTTCTTTTGATGGCGGGAATTGGATCACAACTTGGCCAGAGGCGGGTTGGAAAAGGAGGGGTGGGGATTGATAAATAAATTGAAAAGATCCGCTGACATGATTCAGTTGCCCAGTTCAAAAAAGAAGACTGCCGTATCTAGTCAGTATAGCCTTAGCCCGAGACAAAATCACAGTTGCCCCTCGATCCAACGTGCAGATGGCATCCACGGAACAAATACCAAGTCTGGCTCAAAGATTCACAGTAATATTTGGGGATGGGCGGAATAACTGACAACATGGAAACGACCCTGGTAGTAAACAAGGATAGACACCAAACAAAGGTCCAAACATGACGACCCAAATAAATAGAGAGCACACCCGGAATTCTCATCCCTTCTTCCCTATTTTCTCTCACCTCCCAAGTGGGTCCACAGGCTGCGTAGCACGCATTTCTTTCTCTATATTTGATACCCTATTCGTGTATGTCTGCTTGCTTGCCTGCGACTCTGCATCTAATGCATACCGTTTCAGCTCACGAACCACATTTTCATAATGTCTGCTCCTGAAGCCGCCGCTACCACTACGCCTGTCGTTGAGGCTAACCCTGTTGAAGCTACCCCAGCTCCCACTGCTGAGATATCCAAGGTTGAAGAGCCCACCGCTGCCGCCACAGTAAGTCACTTGCTCTGCTCCGGAGCATTGATTTGACACGTTTCGCAGGAGGCTCAGCAGGAGGAGGTTGAGGAGACCCCGGCTTCGGCTGAGGCTACTCCTGCTCCAATTGAGGGCGAAGTTGCTCCTGTGGCCCCGGAGGCTCCTTCAAAGGAAGAGGCCAAGCCTGTATGTGTTTCTGTCTAATCACCCGGTGTATTGATGTCTTATGTATCAGCAGGTCAAGACCGAGACCCCAAAGGAAGAGAGGCCTAAAAGCCCCAACCCGTTCATCAAGTTCTTCGCTACCATCAAGGACAAGGCGAAAGGTGGCCCCAAGTCTCCCAAAAAGGAGAAGAAAGAAGAAGCCGACGCGCCTGTTGTTGAGGACACCCCCAAGGAGGAGACAGTCATCGCGGAACCTGCTGTTGAGACCCCCAGAGCAGAGGAGGCTCTTGCTGCTGACCCTGCGAAAGAGACGTAAGTTGAACATCAGCCAATTCTCACACTAAGATTCTGACGTTATAACAGTGAAGCTACCATAGCTGCCCCTTCTACTGCTGATGCCAAGGTTCGTATGTCTCGAGTCCCTTCTGCACAATTCTATTGACATGATCGTTAGAAGGCAGAAAAGAGAGAGGAAAAGAAGGAGGACGGGGTCTCAAAGCCGAAAAAACGTTTGTCGAGTTTCATTCCCAACTTCAGGTCCAAGTCTAAGTCCGAGGCTCCTACATCCGCCAAAGTTGATGAGAACCCTCCCAAAATTGAGGAACCAACTCCTGTAGCTCCCCTTACTCATCCTGCCTCTGATTCTACTCCTGCTACCGAGTCAAAGCCTCAGGAGGCCACCACTGAAACTACCCCTACTGCTAATGTGAATCCCGTCGTCGCCGCGGCAGCGTAAGGATAGAGTCTTATATCAGGTTTCTTGGGTGTCCTCGAATGACTATGACGAGTTTTTTAATTACGATTGTTCTTGCTCTTCCCTTCTCCATCCCTTCTCTGTGGATCAATTATGTTATGTTTGGATTTGTTGCTTATGATTTTCATGACTAGTCTCACCTTCAATGCTTAATACTCGATTCATTCGCTTACTCTCGACCTCCTGATTCTACTGGATTGTGCTCCAATGTAATTTGTTTCCTGAACTGAGTTGTTTCCCTGATTTCCTGATCTGGCATGGTATGAGTCATGAACTTGAGCAGGGTGTCATTCTTGCCTTTCTTTCATGCCTCCACAGACCAATATTCCCAAGGAGATTGTTGATGATGAGGAATTATTGCAGGCTGTTGTCCTTGCGGATAGTTTTAACAAGCGGTTTAGACCGCTTACTTCTCGCAAGCCTCGCGTAAGATTCTCCAAGCAATTTGTTTGATTATGTTCTGATCATCATTAGAACAGTGTCTGCTACCTATATGCAATGCACCTCTTCTTGACTGGACTTTTGAGTCGCTCGCTTTAGCGGGCGTTCAAGAAGTGTTTGTGATATGTCGGTCTCACGCCGATCAAGTCAAAGAAGCAATCAAGTAATTTCTCCAGTACTGAGGATGACCCGTGATGTTGATTCTGTGGACAGAGAATCGAAATGGTCGAAACCGGGCTCGGGAATGATAATTGTTCCTATTATGACTTCGAAAGAAACTTACTCCCCGGGGGATGCTATGCGCGACATCTATACTAGAGGACTGGTATCAAGTGACTTTGTCCTAGTTATGGGGGATCTAGTCAGTAATATCAGGATCGATGAGGTTGTACGGGTCCATAAAGAACGTCGAAAAGTCAACAAGGATGCTATCATGACAATCGTTGTCAAAGAAAGTGGTGCTCAGCATAGGACAAGGTAAGATATCACTCTAGCTGAACACTTTGTTCTTCTCTCACACTTCATAGGACTCGAGGTGATTCCTCAATCTTCGTCGTTGATTCTGTTACTTCGGAATGCCTTCACTATCAATCTGTAACTGGATTTCCATCAGCGAAATTGGCAAAGATACCTCGCGAAATATTGGCTGAACATTCCGAAATCGAAATACGAAATGATCTCATTGATTGTTCGATTGACATATGCTCTGTAGAAGTGTGTATGCCCGGTTATCTCTCTGGATTTTCTCTGGAATTTGGCATGATCCCAGGTGCCATCCCTTTTTCAAGACAACTTTGATTATGGTGACATTCGCCGCGACTTCGTCCATGGAGTCCTAACGTCAGATTTGTTGATGAAAAGCATCCACCTGTATGTTGCACAGGAAGGATATGCTGCCCGAGTTTCAGACACGCGAAGCTATGAATCTATCAGGCTGGTGCCTTTTGCTTCAAAGCTGTCTCCAATCGTCTTAACAACATCTCCAGTAAGGATATCCTGTCAAGGTGGGCCTTTCCGCTCGTTCCGGATGACAATCATCCGAGTGGCCACAACTACGAGCACCGCAGAGGAAATCGCTACTTTGCCAAAGACGGTTCTGTTGTCCTGGCCCGGTATGTGGGCGTCACATAACACAAATAAGAGTGATTTTCATATTTTATCTGTCAGAACCTGCAAAATTGGCACCAGTACTCTGATTGGATCCTCAACCATGATTGCCGAACAAGTTCAAGTCATATCGTCTGTGATTGGCCGGAATTGCGTTATTGGTACAGGTACTGTCATTGATAATTCGTATATCTTTGACGACACCATTGTTGGACCCAACTGTAAAATCCAAAGATCGATCATCGGATATGGTTGTTCCATCAAGGAGAACACCCGAGTTTCAAATGGTTCCCTCATTGGTGATGGTGTTGTCATTGGACCAAACGTCATGCTGTCACCTTTTGAACGCTTATCTGCCCAAAGAGACCCAGCAAACGACGATTCTGATGAAATAGATTCGGATCTCGAGGATGTAGAACGAGGTTAGGTCTTTATCATATTTCCGGGTGATATTAACCATATTACATAGACCATAATTTGCTTAAAGGAAGCATAGACTTGGGAGTAAAGTCCAACGCACTTTTGTGGCCGAGAGGACCACCTGACGACGACGAAGACTTAAGTGATGTTGAAAATTTTAGGAACCGACGGTTCATGAGACTTGGTCTGTATATTCTCATGTATTGTTGGCTTATTATTTCTGAGGTGGATTGATATGATAGGGGATGATATGTCTAGCATCATATCCTCGGACGCAGGTTCAGAGACATCTGAGGATGGACCAAATTCGTCAGACGAAGAGACTGATTCTCAGTATGATGATCAATCACTCTCGGCACTGCCAATTATTTCGGCTCCCTCTGGTATCCATACTCTCTCTGACGACGCTGAAAAAGAATTCCGAGCTGAAGTCAAGCAGTCCCTTGATCGTGCCTTCTACGAAGATCATTCAGTTGACAATGCAGCTGTAGAACTTAAAACCTTACGTATGGCGAGCAACGTATCCTTGACGCGTGTCAGGGAAGCTGTCATCGCAGCAATTGTTGAAAGAATACCGCTCGTGGATTCAGGTGTTATTCAGCAGAGGAAGGAGATTATCTCCGTGATTAGCAGATGGGGTGCCTTGATTGACAGGATTGGAGGTGTTGATGCTGTGGAAACTGTGTGTCTCTTGCAGGTGAGACAAATCCAAACCTGAATCGTGTCATATGAAGTATACTCATCCTCATCTTCCCAGACACACTGCGCAAATTCCTCACGAATGCCACTTTTTGGTCAAATATTAGCCGCGCTTTATCAAGATGACATTGTAGACGAAGATGACATCCGAAGATGGCATGATCGCCCGGCCTCGAAAGGCGAAGGCCAGAAACCAAGTCCGGAAACGGAGGGCATCGTAAAGTGCTGGTTGATTGGCTCCCACATGATCAAACAGTTCAATGAGCAGGAGAGTGACGAAGACGTTGACACAGAAAGCGAATAAATCCTTGAACTAGCGGTGACAGCGAAAAACCCATGATTTCCAACAGACGCCTCAATCTGTAGTTGAAGTCGAGTGAAGGAGAGGACAGCGTCCCTCGAAGTTGATTGTTCACATGCATGTATAATGCCTTTGAACTATTAGATAATTGATAGATGAAAAGAAAGTGCTCGCAAAATTTTTATGAGACACACGAAAATGTGCACAGTTGCAGCCGTTTGATATTATGATCATGAGGACACGCAGTATGGATAGCAATTAATACAGAAAAAAATGTAAATTACGGCATGCAAGGAAGGAGAAGTGGGTATCAACATCAATACTTCAAAATGATGTAGAGTGCTATGGAAAAGCAATAAACCTGGAGTTGAGATACACCAACAATGCCCAACTCACCATGGATGATTCCTGGACTGCAGTGAAAAACCAATAAGGGCCTCGGGTTCCAATCTTTAGCTACTTACATATAACCCAGGATTGTCAGGAGGAGGTTAATCAACTGGAATTTGCGTGAAAAGGACGTTCCATATGTTTAGCTTTCCCGACCTACAAGATCTGCACAGCAACCACGTTCCAGAAAGACGCCTAAAGGCGGGAAGATAATAGCGAAGATGATCTGGAATTGTAAGTTTTCAATATTCTCATAATTCAGCTTGTGTGTACCTTGCAAATATCTGATCCGGTCAAAGCCATATTTCCTGGGAAGAGAACAGGTGCGAGAGGAGGTTCGGGGTGAGCGGGATTTATGTGTGGATTAGTGTAATGACGTCACGTCTGGCAACTGCGGTGTGACGGACACAAATTCTAAAACACCGGGAGCCTCGCTCACTGACTACAAATTCAGTTTTGCCTTACTAATGGACATCTATCGGAATATACCCTATATCCAAGAGCCTTCTCGCAATACCTTCCATGAATTTGATCTATACATGCCGCAGAGTCCATCTCAGAATCCGAGGCCGCTGATCTGTTTCGTTCATGGCGGTGCATGGCGGTCGTAAGCAAACTCCAAATTTATGACTCGTTCCGATGATTCCATTAATCATAGCGAGGACAAGGCAGACCATATCGTTCTGGCAGAGCGACTCGCTTGTCAGACCGGGTTTCCTGTCGCTGTGCCGAACTACCGGCTTACCCCTAAAGACGAGACAAACGGCAATATCCTTCAGCATCCTTCCCATACAGAAGACATTCTGCACTTCTTAGAATTTCTCATAACTTGGGATGGACCGCTAAACTGTGGTCATGCAATCGACGTAAAGCGATTATTTCTAATGGGGCATAGCTGCGGTGCCCACATGCTGTCGTGTATCTTGCTGGACTCCTCAGCAACGACTCCGTCCCTCGCTCCGTCCAGAATGTTACTTAATGCTGTCAAGAGTGTCGTGCTGTCGGAGGGCATCTTCGACCTTGATTTATTGAGTGCCCGCTTTCCGGATTATCTTCGCTGGTTTATCGCCCCTACATTCGGAAAGCTGGATTCATACGCCGCCTTTGCGACAACAAGCTACCCGATGAGATCAAGGCGGCATAAATACAGTTGGCTGTTGATTCATTCCAGTGGGGATACTCTTGTCGATCTAGCCCAGAGCGAGCAGATGCTGCGATACCTCACAGCCTCAAATGAACAAGTAATTCTGAATACGTTTCTCACTCAGGGTCATGACGACATCCTGTCCTCCGATGGCTTTGTCGATGCTATCAAGAAATTCATTCAAATGGAACTACAGAAGGAGTGAGACCAAGTCGAACTTTGCTTCATGTATAATAAATAGAATCGCTATGTATGTAATACTCATAGCAAACTGATAGCTTTTTCAAGAAACTTCGCTGCATTCTCGCAGTCAGCGAGGGTATTGTATAGAGGTACTGGTGCAAGGCGAATCACATCAGGTATCCTCTCATCTCCAATGACACCATACGAGACGAGGGTATCAAAAACCTTCTGCATTGCACCCGAACCTGGAGGCAAAATCACAAGAGAAAGCTGGGCTCCCCGAGAAGATGGCTCGGTTGGCGTGATTATGGTGAATCCAGGGTCATTACAGCCTAGTTTTCCGTACCTTTGCAATACTTCGAAGGTTGGAACAAAATACTTAGACCTAATGAGCAAATTTTCCAAAGCTCTTGTAAGTTGCAAAGAACGTTCTCGAATTACTTCCATCATCCCAGCTTCCTTGAGGACCTCTAGAGACCCCAAAAGAGATGCCAAGGCAAGGACGCTGGGATTTGACTGTTGAAATCCTTGCGCACCAGGTATGGGTGAGAATGTGGATAGCATGTCGAAGCGTGTCGCGAGCTCGTGTCCCCACCACCCTGCAAACCTAGTAGGAGAGAAAGTTAAATTTGAAGGTAAAACTGTCGAGGGATCGTTTGAGGTGAGGGACAGTCATACAACGTACTTAGGCAGCCTGATGGAATCCCATTTTTCGTGCAAAAATATTCCTGCTATCCCGCCAGGCCCAGAGTTCAGATATTTGTAAGTGCACCACACAGCAAAATCAACGTTCCAGTCGTGCAAGTGAAGAGGTACGTTTCCAACTGCATGCGCAAGATCCCAGCCGCAGATGCAGCCCTGAAAGCTCAAAAGATAAATACACGTGTTGGTCATGTGAAAGAAGCAAGCTTGAGAACTCGCATTTCGGGGACAAAATATGAGAAAATCATAGCTGGAACCCACCTGTTCCTTGGCTTTTCTGGTGATCGATTCCATAGGAAACCACTGGCCCGTATAATACTGAACACCACTGAATAGAACAAGGGCGATTGATGACCCCTGTTCGTCTAGGGTTTTGAGGAGATCTTCTTCCCTGAGGGTGTATTCGCCTTCCCTTGGACTCAATTGCAAAATCGCCCGGTCCGGATCGAGGCCATGGGATAGAACCTGTGACGCGAAAGCATACTGGTCAAGTCAATGCACAGAACTTGATCAATATTTATTTACGTTGCTGACCTGATCCGAGGGAAAGGCTTTGGCCTCGCAAAGGATTTTGAAGCGCTCAGGAGTAGGTTTGTAAAAGGAATCCATCATCAAATGAAGATTGTTGGTCAGTGTGGCCATGACAGCCACTTCCCTCTCATTTGCCCCTAAAGAGATAATAGCATATCAATTGGTGTCAGAGATTTTGTGAGATTTTGGTGAAGAACCAAACTTACCCACGACTTCCGCCACGAGGGGAGTCAATTTATTTGTATATTCTACCCACGGGCGATTAAGGGGGTGGTTAAAATGACCTATGACACCACTGTGCCATGTGCCACAAGTTGGGCTTAGATCAGTTCCTGAAAACGCTAACGGAGACTTACCGAGTGCCCCAAACCTCGAGTTCTTGTTGAACGAGAGTCTGAGAGCGCTTGGACATGAGTCCGAGCGAGTTACCGCAGAGATATGTGCATTCAGCGCCTACACCAGAAACATTGAATAAGATGAACGACCTGACGACCGGGATCGACTACCTTGATCTGGCTGCAAGATCCCACCAACTTGTCCGTTAGTCGGACGGATAAATTGGCTGCTCAGGCAGGTATCGAGGGGGGACATGCTGGGAGGCTGATGTAAGGTTGGTTCCTTCGTTACCCAGCCTTGCGGGTTCGAAGTCGTCACAAGATTTAATCAACCGGCCATGGATCAGTCTTCTTTCGGATCGATCGGCGGGGTGGATGACGAAAATAGCCGAATCATACAAATCATACAAATCATAAACCGATGTTCCATCTCTCTGCAGCATGTCGTCTCGTTTGGAGCGCAAACGAAAGGCTGTGATTATTGGGGCTGGGCCTGTAGGATGCTTGGCTGCCTCTGCGCTATTCAGGCATGGCTGGAATGTGGCAGTCTACGAAAGCCGTCCAGGTCTGGTTGACGCTCAGATCCAAACTTTTGTCACTCAATCGAATCTCCCAGACTTACGCCTTCCCTCTTCTAAGGTTGCTTCCCAGAAGCGTTCCATCAATCTAGCTATCTCACACAGGGGAATTGCTGCATTGGAAGTAGTCAGCCCAGCGGCGGCACAACGTTTTCTTAAAGATGCCATACCCATGTCCGGGCGCATGATTCACACCCCTTCAGGAGAATTAGATAGTCAGAAATATGACAGAGATGGACAGGTCGGCATCGCAGTGTTCGCTTTCGTCCGCATCACTGATAATATCCACGTCCAGTGCATCAATTCTATCAACCGGGCCCTTCTCAACGAAGGCTTGTTGGATGAAGCTTCTGCTTCCGATCATGTCCAGATATCGTTTAATCACAGAGTTATTGCGATTGATTTTGATCATAAGATGATGACTGTCCAAGACATTGCGTCCAATCTCAATTTTAATGTCAATTTTGATTTTTTGATTGGGGCTGACGGAAGCTACTCAATCACTCGGCAACAAATGATGCGAGTGGCGAGGCAAGTAGATCCTTCTCTGACTGGGTTCATGAAACATAAATCATCCTTCTAGAATGGATTACAGTCAAGAATACATTAAAGATGAATACATCGAATTAAAAATGCCCGCTGGCCGTGATGCTGATGGCCGGCCTGTCTTCGCCCTGGATCCTAATCACTTACACATTTGGCCCCGTCACTCCTTCATGTTGATCGCTCTTCCGAACAAAGTAAGTAGTCAGCTGTACAGTCCGCAGAGCTAGTCACCGGATCTGATTGTTCATCACAGGACAAGACATTCACTTGTACTCTATTTGCGCCAATTACCGTATTGGATGGGCTGCGCACTCCAGAGGATATTTCATCTTGGTTTCATAAATACTTTCCAGATGCTCTTCATGCTATTGGAGAAAACAATTTAGTGAACGATTTTTTGCAGAATCCAAGGTCCCCTCTCATTTGTACAAAGGTATGGGCAGTAAATTCAATCAAACTTTGTGGGTCAATCAAGGTCTATCCTAGTCGAAGCCATACCACTACAAGGATTGTGCCATTCTACTGGGTGATGCAGCGCATTCGATGGTTCCATTTTATGGCCAAGGGTTGAATTGTGGCTTGGAGGATGTAAGGGTGCTGTCAGTGCTTCTGGAGCAAAAAGGAGTAACTGCAACTACTATCCTCACCGACGACATCGATGAACGGCTGGCGTCAGCTCTTAGTCACTATTCGGAGAATCGCCATCAAGATTTAGTTGCCATCTGTGACCTTGCCATGGATAATTAGTAAGTTCATCATACGTCTCACTTTGGTTGATATTATGTTGACTCCCTGCCCCAGCATCGAGATGAGACACTCGGTTACCACCTTGATCTACCTTATTCGAAAGGTTCTAGATAATGTTCTGTATAGCATCAGCTCACCAAGGCCAGTTCCGTTGTCTTCGCTTGTACCACTCCTCTCTCGCATGCCCTTCAGGACGATGGATCCCGGAGGATGGCTACCATTATATACCATGGTGACTTTTAGGCCCGATGTCAGTTACGCCACTGCTAGACACAAAGCAACGCATCAAGCATCTATTTTGACAAGGTTGCGATACGCCGGACTGGTGTTGCTTGGTGCCGCGGGAACATCATCTATATTCTCCTTCCTGCTGCGACGCATTGAGTTGAATAGACAAGTAATGGAACGCTGTGCTTAATATAATATAGTAGATGGTCTCAAGGGTCATTGTTGACTGGTTGTGTTCTTTAAACGAACAGAAAGCTAAATGAGGCATGGTCCAACCAGGGTTATGGGCCAATTTCAGCATTGTATCTTCGGAGATTACCTCCCGGGGGTTCGCAGACATGTGCGAGAGCGAAGTTACCCATATTACGTTGCCATCCATTACACGAGGCTCATGCGACTAGCATGCAAGAACGAACAATCAGCGATTGTACATCAAATATACATCGCTGATTATATACTAAGTCAACAGACAGAAAGCAATAGCGAAGAGCGATTGTCCATACTGTGGATACCAGCACCGAACCGAAGAGGAAGACAAGCCTAGGATATTGTGAAGTTGTGTATAGCCTAAAACAAACAACAAAAGGATGTAATAACAACATGCTAGCCATCAGCAAGCTGGGAAAGATATTTGATAGAGGACGGAGGCCAGATGAATTACGAGGCCGTCTTTTTCGGTCGGCCAGGTTTTCTCTTTGTGGTCTCATCAACAGTCTCACTAGTGGCAGTAGTTCCCTCGCCGCCCTCAGGAGCAGGGGGCTTGGGATTCTTAGGCGGACGACCACGGGGTCTCTTTGGCGTTGGTTCGCCCTCCTGGTCAGTTTTAGGCTGTTAAACGAGATGGGTCATTAGTAAGGGTTCCGAGCGTGAGCAAGGATAATCACCTTGGGAGGACGACCGCGCTTCCGCGGGACAGAAGACGTGGCCGAGGTCGCGTCAGTGGTACTGCTGGCTGTCTTTTTGTTTTTGCTACCCTTGGGCCTTCCCCGACCGCGTTTTGCTGGGAGATTGTCGGTAGTCTCGGTAGTGCCTAGTGGAACCAAGGAATGTAGGGGTCAGAGTGACATGAACAGAGAGGGGGCATCACACAGGATCGATATGAGGGACGTTCTTGCAAGAGGGAAAAAACGCTTACCGCCTTCATTCTCGGCTTCTGGCTGAGGCTCCGGCTCGTCCAATTCATCAATGGACTGCTGTCTCTCGCCTGCCTCTTCTTGTTGGTCCTTAGGCGATGCAGACATCATGAGAGATTGGGGAGGAGGGAAATACGCGTTGGATGCAATTGGATTGAGGAAGAGAGAAAGATTGAGGTGGGGAAAAAGGTGGATCGGCTTTAATGAACAATTTCACTGCCGAATTTGGGAGAAGAATGTATTATTCTTTCGCATGCATTTGCACCAAACCAAGCCTTTTTATAATTATCGGTGTGCACCTGCGTACACTTTTACCCCTGATTTTGGGGGGTTCTACTCACGTAATGCAAAATATTTGTTGGCTGCTTGAAAACTGTAGATCAACAGTTGAAAAAACCACATGGAACTTGGCCTGGAATCTAGACAAGAGCATCCTAGTATGGCAATCTACCGTTTGTCTTGAATTCCCCCTTATTTTCCATTCGGGTAAATATACGAAATTAATCTACTCGAGGCAGATCTGGCTTAGCACGCCGCAAAAAATAAATATGCGCTAGCAGAAGTAAGGAACTCTTGTAAGGAAACACTTGCACATTTCTATTCATTTTCCTACCCGTGAATGTCACCCAGGTCACGTCAAGTCTCGGCACGCGGCAAGACCCTCAGCAAGCTTTAATATAGTCATTGGCTCCTTAGGATTTTCAAGTAGCTCGTTTTCAATGGGGTATCGTAAGCAGGGGCTCAGTGAGCAGGGCTTGGGGGAAGGTGTTCTGTCCGACCGGCAAGGAAAATAACAAATGCCGCGATGCATTTCAGTACCATACTCTGTTACACATCTTGTCACGCACGTCAATACCACGCAATAGTGACACGACGTCAAGAGACCAGAGAAATTACTGGCTTCTCGTCAGAGAACTCTGAGCTGCAATGCATACTTTGGCTTCCTACCTGTCTCTGATACCCTTATTTCATGCTGCCGTTGCTCGGCTTCTTCATTCCCTCCCAGAGGACACCCATGCCTTCCCCAAGTTTCGTGTCGAGTTCCTGAATTCTCTCCCAGTCCTTAATGAGACAGCAGAACGGTGGCTCAAGGACGGTATATTGGGTGGGGAGCTTGAATTTCTTGATCAATCTAGAAAGTTCTTTTCCTATCCTATGTCTCCCGATCCAAAGGCGATAGAAAGTGGTCCTTCAGACTCGCAAAGTGAAGCGGAAACCATAGATGTAGGTGTCCTCAGGGCCAAGAGCCAACTCTATTCACCAACCCTCTTCTAGGCTTCATCAACTTCAGGCGATTTTACTCTCGAGCTTATGAAACTTGGCACCAGAGATTCATATGTTTGCCTGATACCTAAGCCCCTGGATAACACATCCTCTCCTCCAATGGAGGAGCAATCGGATACCGGTCTGACGCCAGCAAGAGGATGGGCTTTGCTCAAATCTCTCACTGGGACATGTCTATATGTATGTAATCTTGGGACATTGTGATTTCATTCTCTGAACCCTTCCTTAGCACCGGCATTCGTGGTTTACCTACTCTTACTGTCATAATCATGAGATTCGTCAATTCAAAGAATTGGTGCCACAAAGCCCACAGTTGCCAGGTTAGTAACATTTTGCCGCAATATATCATCAAAACAGCCTATTTTCCCTTCAGCATCTAGGCTGTCTTTGAATTTTTTTAAAAGTCGCCACTAGCTTTTTGCCACGTCTCCCTTCGTATCATTTCTTTCGCTCCAATAATTTATTTGATTCTAAATTGACCCTTTTGTCTCGTCTCCTGATGCTGATAGAGGGCTGATCCTAGATTTTTCCATATCATAGGTTCATATGTACCCGAAGAAGACCCTGAGGTAATTCCAAAATTATCATCTTGTGGTGTTTTGATATGCCACTCACCTTGGATGTTAGTGGGAATCTTACACGTTAGGACGTGCACCAACGCAGCCAGCACCTGGCGCTGAATTAACCGTCGCCGAGCAAAACGCTCATGCCACCAACCTGGAACTCGCCAAGAATGCTGGTTCCCGGTACCTTGTGCAACGGTGGGGTGATGGTACTCTTTGCGACAAAACTGGAAAAAATCGCGAAGTAGAAGTACAGGTGAGATATTTTCGTCCTTTCTTCTACTGCGGCCTTTCTCGGTTCATGAGAGACCGCCGTTGAACCGAAGTGACCGAAACCCTAAATTTTGTACTCATCTGTTTCTTTCTGCAGTTCCATTGTTCTATGACTATGACAGATCAGATCTCGTTTGTCAAAGAAACGAAGACGTGTTCATATGTTCTGGTCATCAACACACCACGCCTCTGTGGGGAGCCGAGCTTCAGATCGCGACGAGACGCGACGGATGAAACTAAAATTCGCTGCCGCGAAGTCGTAGAAACGCTCCCTGAGAACCCCTTCAACTATCCTGTTGCTGATTACCCGATCAAAAGCAGCCCACCGCCGCCGCCACCACTACAACAACAACACATTCTGCCTGGGCCTGCTGCTGCCAAATTTGAAAATGACCGGTCGTCAGATACAGAGTCTGAGACGGACGAAAAACAGGATCGAATCGTCGATGATCTCGTCGCACAGACTATTCAAGCTCTGATGCGTAAGACCCGCGGTAGGAAGATTGACAAGGCTGGAGAGCCTACTGAAGTCATTATCGAGTTTGGAGACGATACAGAAGATGATGTAGAGGTAAGCAATAAACTTACAGAGGCGCTTCGGGCTGCGGGTTTCGATGTCCTCAACGCCGAGTTCTTGGGATTTCATGCCTCTTCGAAGGAAGGAGATAAAGATAAAGAAGAAGGGAGCGGAAGAAATGGCAATGATAAGAAGAAGAGATTTAAGAGGTCAATGGACAATGTTGACGAGTATGCTCGAGATGAACTATAATCAGTCAGAGTAATCTGTGCTGTGTTTACCTCCCTAGTGCAAACGCGCCAAGTCATGATTGGGTGGGGAGAGGGGGGAGGTTTCTATGTAGTGAATATTATGTAGCATATCAGACTTCTTTGACGACTAATAGAGCAGGAGTTGTCCTATTCTACCACCGAACTCAAACTTCTAGAGCACCGAGAAAATTTGACGATGATCCTCGCTACAATCAAAGGTTGATCTATTTACGATAGCGCAACAGAGCAAGCGCTCCTGTTCGACAAGGTGTCAAGAATGGATGCTTCTGGATGTGAGTGACAAGTCCTCTTTGACAGCAGCAGACTCATTGATTAGACATCTCGTCTAGGCAGAGAACCTATTTTCCTGGGTGATGAAAACGTGTTCAGTGCATTTTGAAGCACATTTAGGGAAAAACGGATATGATAGTGATCATTTCTCTATTTATTTCTTTATTAGGTACATCAGGGTAGAACTGCATCTAAAGTAGACGTAGCCAAGGCATAGAAAACTATACAGGTAACTTCCAATAATGGGCATGTAGTTGTCCAACTGTTGACCATTCGTCCGAAAGAAAAGAAAAGACGATAGGAAAGGGCCGAAAGGAAATCCACTGAATGAAACAAAAGATAGAAGAAAATTGTATGATGTATAGATATGTAATGTAAGCGAGAGAGCACGCTTTTGAAGAAAAAAAGAGAAGTGTGCACGAAACGTAATTGGATGAGATAAGACACTGGTTGATGCAAATGGCGCAGAACATAAACAAAACAGCAGGAAGAAAGTTGTATCATAAACCGCGAACAGTAGATGTACATTTGTTTGAATATTGATGATAATGAATGATGTAGGTTGGGTAAATGTGCGTATGCATGTTTGTGAAATTTGTCTTGCATATAATGTCATCAAACCGAGCAAGGCAAGGCATTGGCGAGCACGAAAGAATGCAGATGTCGGGAAATGAGGGCAAGCAATAGAAAAAATGGAACATCATGTCAGAACAAAATAAGACAATAGCATCCACATAACGATTGAATGATTGTGGATACCGATACTCTTCGTTACTTGAAGAGTTTAATGAAAGAACTTTTTCCTCCCTTGCTTCTCATCAACGGAAACCTTAATATGTGCATGGCAAGGCTTGGCACCCGATTGTGAACATGACTTGATATTCTTCAACCACTCATCACCATCATCCTCATCCTCAGGATCACAATCATCATGGTCAACACAATGACCACCTGGGGGAGTTTCAAGACATGAAGATGATGACGCAGGCGTCCGACGTCCACTGTGAGGATCCACCTTGCATCCGCAGAGCAATCCACTTGCTTTCCCCCTTCCCTTGAGCAAATCTGTAAAGGTACACCGCGATGAAGGCTCAACGAACAACATTCGTCGCAATGCCGGGCGCGTTTCACGCGGCAGGAGACGAAAGATAGATTCTGCGCCGCCAGCATGGAAAGTCATCATACTATCCGTTCGTTGACGAGGTCTGTGCAATTGAGGGGAAGGAACGGTCGATCCCTGTCCCAAGGAAGAATCTGAGGCACTGATATCAAGGGAAGTGACTGCCTGACTGGTGAGGACCTCGTCACCTATCGAAGCCGGAGCAGCACTGACACCGGGAGTGGGGAGATTATCTAGTAGGGTGGCTTCGAGTGGACTAGGAAGGGATTCGGTTGATGTACCAGGACGTGCAAAAGACAAAACAGAAGGATCCATATCCCGTAGATTTTCCGATATATGAGAGTCTGAGCTAGAGCAGGATGACCCAGCGATTTGAGGCAGAATTTGCTTAGCACGAGCTTCTGCACAGCTCAAATCCTTGCCACCAGTCATAAGTCGTGAAGGGGGATCTGACATGGCTGACGATCTGGAAGTCGACCGAGAGAGTGTGGACGTTGTTTCTGACCAAGGGCCATTACTGGAAATATCGGTGTCCGGGACGAGAGTGCTATCGGTACTCTTTGCACATGCTGAAGGAACTGATTTGACGAAGTGGCTAGTCTGTCTTTCAACAGATAATGTAGCAGCACTCTGGTTGATTGACGACCGGTCTTTCCTAGGAGGTGGTTTGAGCGAAAGGTCAGGATGAGCATTGACAAAAGCTTTGAAGCTGGGATCATTCTTGGGGTCGGGGATCTTCCAGGGGAACCTCCTAAGGACCATGCACAAGAAGATGATGGCGACACTCCAGACATCCGTCTTCCGAGGATCATAAGGGTCCTGGGTGAGAACCTCCGGGGCGAGGTAGGGATCACTGCCGACAATGCCCGTGGCTGGTGTGAACGACTTGCCAGGATAATGGAAGACAGTGGCAGTACCAAAATCGATAAGCTTAACAATGTTATTGGACGTCATGACGCAGTTATCGAGCTTGAGATCACGGTGAGCGAGACCCATCTCATGGAGATACTCAACGCCATCGCAGATCTGACGGAAGATACAGTAGATTTCAGGCCGGCACATTTTACCCGACATAACAACGCTGAACAGATCAAAGGGTGCATACTCCATAACCTGAGCATGATTAGGCGGGTTCCTGATGGAACGAACAGATGGTAGAGCATACCTCATAATAGTGGCCATGGTCTGAAACGATGTCGACAGTCTCAATGATGTTGGGATGCTTGAGAGTAGAACCAACGCAAAACTCTGCAGTGACCTTTTTCTGATATTCACGCTCAGATTCTCCGGAACGTTTTGGGCGAAATTCTTTGACAGCATAGATACCGCCACCATTTTTACTGCTAGCTTTGATGAGGCGGACTGTCCCGCCAGCACCACATCCAAGAACAGGACCCCACTTTCCGTACTTTTTGGATAGATGGGCATGGGTAGCATCCTGGAGAGAGGTAATGGAAGCGCCATGACTAAGGTTGCCAGAACGAGGCACGGCCTTATGGTGGTGGGGTGAGCCATGGCCAGATGAAGAGCACTGAGGGTGAGAACTATCATTCGAAGTGCTGGGAGAGGCTTGGGAGCTACTCTTAGAACTTCCAGGAGAAGGAGTTCGGTCTTTGCTCTGTTTGATGGTATCCTTTTGGTGGTCCCTACGGATAAGGGATGAAAGTTTAAAGTCTTGGGCAGAGCGACGGGGAGGGACAGTCTTTCCATGGGGTGGACCATGGTCTGAAGTAACAGGAGAAGAGACACGACGATCCGATGGAGTAGGAGAGGCTGGATGGTGATGGAAGAGCCGTTTAAGGTCTGACAGAGGGCCGTGCTTGCGGTGGGGCTCTGGAGAGGACATGAGAGCAGGAGAAGATGGGGGAGCAGGAACAACGAGAACGGGCATTCCAGAAGTAGTAATGCTGTTTTTGCGAGTGCCAAAGCGGAAGCGGGGAGTAGGCTGGGACTGGGCTTGAACCTGTGTTTGACATGATGAGAGAAGAAATGGTAGTCATTAAGATAGAAAGCATACCCGGTCTTGATGAGAGGGGGAGGAAGGATGGGGAGAAGAGTCTGTTGCGGTGGATGAGGATTTTATAGTTGCGAGCGACATGACGGGTGAGGAAAAGCAACGATTGATCTGCCGTTGCACAAACCATGTGACGACAATCAGTCCGAACTGGCTCGCCTCGGCCTCTCGGCATCGTTGCATGCGCCCCACCCGATCTCATCTACCCGGTCCGACCTGTCCATCGTAGCCGCCGTCCTGCTGTCTCCAAAAACTGTCAACTCTGACCCGACTCCTCTCGTCATTCGACCCCCAGAAAAGATAACTGCCCCACCGCATTCTCAGCAACCATAGCTATATCCCCACCTCATTCCGCGCTTTATGTCTGTCAGAACCCGACCGTACTCTACGGATAACTCGACACAGGTAAAAGGAGTCTATCTCCTTTTCATTTGTGGGCGGTCCGATGTCACTCACCATCGTTGAACATCAACATCTAGTCATAGCCTGTGGACTACTTGCAGTACTTTGACCTTTCGGACTTGAGTAATGGGTACATAATCCTAGGTACATTATCTTTTAGTCTACCGTGAGCTAATGCACAGTAATCCTTTTCATTCCTGCACAGATGGTTGCGTTCGTGTACCTTTATGACTCCAATTCAGTACCAGCTGCCTCATCAGAGCTCTCCAGACACTACCGGTCTATAATCTTGGCCCCGACTGATTCCCCTCTTAACACACTTGTCAACACGTCTGTTTTAATAACATGGAGGTAGAACTCAAAATAGAATGTGATACATAGAAAGCTATTTATAAGTCTCATCGTCCAATTATCATTCAGCGGCTCCGCTGCCATACCTCTCTGTCCCCTTGAAGAAATCTCTCGTCATCAACTATGACACGAAAGAATACTTGAAATGATATACGTATGCTGCTCGTTCCCAAAAAGTACAGCATTAACCGCATCAGGAATACAGACCGGTATGTCTTACCACTGGCGTTGGTGTGAAAAATGATTGGGATACGCCATCGGGGTTTCTAGCTCCGTGCGGTTGAGAATTAGAATGTATTTCACAACAGTTAATGGGCAGCTCATTGATCGAAGAACAAGGGGAGAATGAAGCGACATCCAACACGATATGTCAGGTGGTTTACGTCCAAGAAATCGACTGGATACATTGATAGAAGGGGAAGCTGATAATCAGCGCCTAGTTTCGCTTCGGTTCACACGGGTCAAACGTCACCAACTCCAATGGCATAAACATCCTACAAGCGCGCAGACGTAGGAAAAAAAAGTTTCCTTCGAGAATGTATCGTGTATGCAAGCACCCCTGTTCGCTTCTTGTGGAATATTCAAAACGAAATCAATCATCTGATGTGATTACATACGTGACATGTCCGCTGTTTCCGAGGTCACTTACTTCGATACAATCCACCAGCAGAAAAGTGATCGCCTCGCTCAATTTTCATTCATGAGTCTATTAACCGAGAAATTTTGGAAATAAATAATACATCTCATAGTCTCACCTTGACACACACAAAGCAGTAGTTTCTCTGACACTACATGGGCCACAATCGCAAATCCGGATAAAAAATCACCTTCCCAAAAAAGAGAGGTACAACAAAGTCAAGGCCCCTTCATGAATTTTACATCTCTCCTTGCAAAAATTTTGCTCATGCAAGCTGAGCATTAGTCGTTCGAATGAGAGCGCTTGGTTTCATATGACTTATGATTCTTGCTCATCACTCAGCCACTAAGCAGTTCTTTGAGCTTCGTTCTTGAAATGTGCTACTTCCTTCCCTCTCAGCTAAGTTTCAACACCGACTCGCCTGGCTGCTTAGACTGGCTGTAAAGCTGCTGCTGTTACTAATATACACCAACCACTGCTTTCTTAGTACTACATCATGTTGTAATTTTATAGTTTTTTCTCATGCTGATACTGCTTTTTACTTAATCTGCTTGTAGATGCTCATGAAGCAATCCGCCGCTTTTAGAACAGAGATTCAATACCTGTAAGAAATCTAGGACAGTGCAATCTAAGCTCGGACACGATCTGGGTAATCTGGCTAGAATTTTGGTATAGTACATCTATCGCCCCTTGCCCGTTTGTCAATAAGTATAGACACCACCACCTTACCTCACTCAGAGCGCGTCCGCAGTCATCTATAGTATATTCCCTCATGCAATTCCCTCATGCAATATCAGACTATGATTGGGCCTTGGACTTCAATAAGTGGCGTTCCTTTCTGGCTGACGGTAGTATGTACATTTTATCTATCTCTCTATAGTTGAATGAGATGGTTTGTCAAGTTCATTTGTCCATTTAAACGTGTGTCAAGTACCCGACCATCGGTAGCTATAAGCACCCTTTTCCCATTGTAGATGTCGGGTGTTTCGAGTCTACTACAATCATCACTGGACTTAGATTTAGATGACTTCCCCCAGGCAATCTGGGGAAAATCTGAGGAAAAAAACCCCAAATGGGTTCCAGAAATCTGTGCCGAGATGCCGAACATGAATGTTTCCCAGATGCCGTGATCTAGAAAGACCTTTTTTCTTCAGAGTTTCCGGTTCCCCACCTGATGAATTTACCTTTTTTGGATTTTGATCTTGATGGTACCCAATAAATGTAATGGAGACGAACATAGGCTCATTTTTGCCGTCTTCGCAAAAGATCTATGAGCTCTCCATAC
>Ga0153951_1000220_pt1 | contig 21301 bp, 20 predicted proteins | sample TSNJ035MetaG_FD_102278 | JGI IMG/M metagenome (GOLD analysis project Ga0153951, IMG submission 102278) | Attine ant fungus gardens microbial communities from New Jersey, USA - TSNJ035 MetaG | ecosystem: Host-associated > Fungi > Mycelium > Unclassified | place: USA: New Jersey, Wharton State...
GCCAGCTCCGGGGGTTTCGCGCAGATCAACGGCATGAACAGTGCGGATGGCGCGTCGAGCGGGCAAACTCAGGCTGTCGCGCGAGTAGGCTTGCATACGCGGTTCTAAAGCCGCGTAAAACCGCGCTTAGGCTGGGCGTGTTCGTTTGTGGAGCATCTAGTCGGTATGCGGACGGTGAACGGGAACGGCGAATGGAGATGTATCGCCGTCTTCCTTGGCTGCGAACTTGAATCGACTAATTGGATGCCAGGATTTTTTTAATCCAATTCCCGACATTCCCATCAATTCGCTCGTATATTCCGCCGTAGCCGCATTGCAAATTCGAATCGGTATCTGGTCGATCTGCGATGCCGGCCAAAAAGATGCCATTGCCACTCATGATGTAGAGCGGACCACCACTGTCCCCTGGACACTGATCTCCCGGAAGAGCGGCCGAAACTGGGCCCGCGACAAATTCAAAGCCACTGTTGCATCCATACTTCCTGGAATCCTGCGCGGAACAACTCGTACTTATGATGGCGACACTTGCGTAACCGCGTTGACCGTCCATTGCTGCACCGCCGTTGCCAAGATCGCGATTTCCGTATCCAACTGCGATGCCAGCCTTTGCCTTGTCGAGTTCGGCGGTTGTTGAAAATATGGTTGGCGAATTCGAATCGTAGATGTCCTGTGCCGTTTCCACCACGGCAATATCCGGCCCATTGCTATCACCGCATTCTGACATTTTGTTGACGCTCACTATGTTGGTAAAACTCATGTCCCTCCCCAACGCAACGCCAACACCGACCTTTTTCATATTGTGCAGACATACGCAGTGGCGTGCAGTCAGTATCTTTTTCTTTCCGATTGCCACGCCAGAACAAAATCCGTTCTGAGCATCCTGGATAAAAACGACGTTGGGATAATGAGTTGTGGCATTGTAGGACCGGCCTGGTGTGTTTGATGCGGGTGGTCCACCTGGTATGCGTGGCGGCAAACCCGATCCCGCTGTTCCACGAGGCGTATCCGGGCCGTCCGATGTGCCGGAAAGGATTTTTTCGGGATCGCCTAGTGCGGCCTGGTGGACGATCAATGACAAAGCATTGCGGTATCGTGAGTCAGTGTCGAGATTTGTCACCGTCAGTGTTTTTATTTTGTTCAGTATATTTTGAGGCTTGGCGTCGCTCTTTTGCTTTGCATTTAGCGCCCCAATGCTGGCACGAAGCATCGCGCTATATTCCGGCGTATTTTCGTCGAATAAATTCCCGGATATTGCGAGGGCATGCGTGGCAATAGCGCTGTTGGACCCGGTGTTGCCTGTTTCGCCGGGCGCTTGTGCTGAGGCGGTGAAAGACAGGAGTGAAAACAATAGCAATCCAGGATATATTATTCGACATGAAACTTTATCCATTTCAATATACCCCTGAATCATTATATTCAATCGATTCAAATGATGCCTGGCGATGCCTCTGATGTCTGCACTAATATTGCGTCAAGGGCATGTGAGGGTTTGCTGAGCCGGCAATGTCTCTACGGTACTCTGCAGAGCGGAAGCCGAAGCTGCTGTATAGGCACTTTGTACATTATATTGTGCCGATTCGAGACTGGATTTGTCTGCAGGAATTTTGCTCGCGTTTGTAGGGTTGTTTTTGTCGGACTGAAGGGTGGCACAGGCAGTCTGGTAAGAGCTGACTGCCGCATAATATTTGCCGATGTTGCTTTGAAGGGTTGAATCGTTTTGCTTTTGAGCCAGCTGGCCCTGCGGAAGAACCGCGTTGCCTAGCGCCGTAGTAATGCCGCTAGTCGATGACGTCGACGCAAAAGAGAGTGCAAGCGCTTGCAGGAAAACATTGGGATCACCTAATTCGTGAACCGTTGCGGTTATATTGATCGGCCTGAATGGTCCGCCTATTGAAACGCCGTCATTATTCTTATATTGGACTCCCGCCGGCACTTTCTCGATCGGGACCAGAGTCCAGGCCGTTTGCGTATTATTGGATACATCGGAAATGGAAATTGTTTTTCCTGGCTTTATATTATAAATCAGCATCCCCACGGTCGATGCTTTATAGTAATCCGTTGCCGTCAATGGCGTCGGGTTGATAAAATTTATCGTTATACTGATCTGTTTACTCCTCCCCTCTTCGAAAACTCCCCCTAGCAAAGAGTGAGGGTAGTAAATTGCCGCAATCTGCGGTTTCACCACAAAATAATTTGCCGTTGCGTCTGCTGCGCTGCTTTGCAATTCTATTTCGGCGTAAAACGACGGCACGGTGAGAGGCAGCGTGCCATCCGGCGGATTAAATAATCCCTGGTTCTTCGACAGCGAAGTGATTAGACCAGGGCTATTGGTACAGGAGGCGCCGAGAGAGCTTTTGAAATCCGGGTCCGTGCACCAGTCTGTTCCTTGAGTAGCACTCGGCTTCGCCAGTGCGATTACGTAACAAAATGGCGCTTGGGGCTGATAGGTTTTTTTGGCCGGATCCCAAAGCGCACTTTGATAGAAGGTCGCGCTATTCGAACTCACCTGATACCCCGCCTTATCTGCAGCGGCTGCGGCAGTTAGCGAGGAAGCAATGGCGCCGACCGCCGCGCCGATCAAGTCGCCCCCCAGCAGATTTTCTCCCGCTACGGCGAGCGCACCTGCGTTCACATTGAGAGACGGGCAGCGCGATTCCGGCCAAACGTAAAGCGTCGGCGGGTCAGAGACTGATGCGGCATGAGGCAGTAACGAGCATCCCATTGTGGGCAGGCAGATGACGACCGCGAGCCTCGCCCCCATACGGCGCCATAGATTGACTCTATCCGCAGTCGCGTTATCCATGATTTACCTTTTTCTGTTTGGAGCATGAACTTACAACTGCGGCGAATGCCGTCGACCAGCCAGGTGCTTTCTAGAAAATAGGAAGTGTGTCCTGGTTGGTCAAGCTGTTTGATGCCGCTGCCTGTAGCCTCTGCCAATCGCCAATGGGTTGGCCGCTTGTTGGGCAAATGTCTCTTCGTGGCCGGTAGTATGCGTTTACGCAGATTGTCCGAAAGCTGCTGGAGGTATTCCAACGTCCACTCCGGGGAATGCTCTACGGTCTGGTGCTGTCGGCCACAACCGACCGTATACAGCAGACGTGTCGCGGCCATTCGAGTGGCGCCTTCCTCGTTTACATCGTTCGATCGGGAGCTCAGTTGTTCAACAATTTCTAAAGCCGCGGCTGGCGATCCACGCTTACTAGCGCCGATACGCCAGTTCGAGCGTCGCCTTTCGGCCAGCGCGGACACTCTGCCGGAGGCTAAAGACTTTTTGAGCAATACGTTGGGCGATCATTTCCCGATGCTGTTGGCAATCGCACGAAATGCTTGCATGTCCTGCTCGGACAAGCTTTGCTTTAAGGGGGCTACTCTCTTTACCTCTGGGACGTGCTCATAAATGTAATGATAGACAACCCCGCCATTGCCGTGAGGGTCTTGCCAAATTTCGAATGAGCCTTCCCGGCCGCCCGCATATTTCACGTCGAGAGAGATCGACGGTGGAGGCGGCGTTTCCATTAGCCCCTTCCAACCAGTACGGTGCGCGTCTATCCAGTGTGACAAAGCGAGAATTTGCTCTCGCTCCAGGGATACAGACTGCCCGTGGAGATAGCCGGTTGCCGACACGATCGGCGGCGTATCGATATTCTCCGTGCAGCTCGCGCTGGCCAGAATCAATGGCGCGGCAATCAAAAGGTGAAGACAAAAGAGCAAAGGACCTTTTGTTTTTTTGCCTCGCGCATACTCGGTATCAGAGAGCCCTTGGTGCTTGATGAAAGTGATCAAAGCAAACTCCTCAAATATGTCGAAGCAAAAGCAGCCACACTGCGGAATTTGTCCGAAGCCGACCACCTGGAGCGTGCGGGTCCGTCAAACGTCCACGCCGTTGCAGTTGCGCATGGTCCCCGCCCCAAGTTGCCGCTGAGGTTTAAATAGATCATACAATCGAATGGTCGCTGCACCTCAGAAGCAGATATGGCGACTCGATGGGACTGAACGGCGGCAACGGGTCGGAAAACCCATTCATCCACGACATAGCCGACACTCATCGGCACCGGGTTACAAAACTCAGCAAAACAACCTGCTGCAGCCGCAGGCAACCAGAACAGCGAACGTCCGCTCAGGCCGAATCCCGCCCACCACCGAGCCTCCCGAACCCACCTTTGCCATGAACGGCAAATGGCCGCACATGTCACGTTTCCATCGCGCAGACTGTCTATCCTCCACTCAAGCTACCGCCGGATTACCTGCAATAGCCCGACTCCACCAGCGTGGATGCTGCTTATCTAACTTTGAGGAGATTGTCATGATGCAAATGCTCATAGTCAGAGATGTGCGGTTAGAGGGCTCGAAGCCCAAGGGTAATGAGGTTCTCGAGGTCGACGCTAGCACGCCTATCAGCTGGCCAATCGCCTGGATACTCAGCAGGGCAAAATTTTATAACTCGCAGTATGTATGGTTGAAGATCCTGGCTCATGGCTATGAGACGCCCGGGCTGCCTCTGGCGACAGGATTCTCTACGCGAACGGAATCAATGCAAGGCAACAGTCAGGGAGGCTATGGTATCCAGTTCTGCAATGAGGGATTGAATCTGCATACCATCCACAAGTTCAGAGTGCTTTTTGAATGGCTCGACTGGACTGATCTTTACTCCTGCGGGACGGCCTTCATCACGCCTGGCCACGAAGGCCGCTACGGCGACGGCAATACATTTTGCTCGAGGCTAGCCCAGACACTCGGCTCACCTGTTCGAGCATCAACTGCGGCTCAGCATTACGACCCCAAAGGAATGGACTTCGGCGCCTGGGAAGGAACCGTTCTGACATATGGGCCCAAAGGTAATGTTATAAATCTTGAGTACAATCCGAAGACTTGAATAAGGGGTGCAGGATCTACTCGGCCATGGAAGTCACCCGCTCTGAAGCCGCGCATGAATACGCCAGCTTCGAGTGTCATGGCCTTGTAGCGCATGCGCCCTTTGGCACTGTCGTCGCGCCAGCAAAGCCTCACGTCGTGCTCATCGAACACGATAAGACACTGGCTGGAGATAGCGACACGGTGCTGTAGCGCGAGAGGTATACGAGCGCAGCCTCAGGTCCGGCAAAGCAGCGCTTGGCATGGACGCCCCGCCCCACTCGCCGGCTCGCAGCACTGAATAGATGCCTTTACAGACGACGGCAAGCGAGTTGCCATCTATACTTCATGGCACGAGCGGAGCATGACAGATAGACCGATCAATCGACGCGCTTCTCATAGATCTCATACTCGACGCCATTCGTTACCTCCGTACCGGGCTCCGCCGGATACACCGTGCCAAACAGGTAGTCCAGCGCCGAGCTGACCGACTTATTGCCAGCGAGCCGCTCGTAGACAAACATGCCATAGTTCGGCTCCAGCACGACGAACACGTCTCTCGGGTGCCAATGGATAGCGGCGGCGTGCCCGGAGTTGTCTCCGGCTTTCCGCATGCCGAACCCGACTATCATCGCACGGCCGCTCGAGAAGTCCGTCGGTGCCGGGGCCGTCACCGCGTCGATCGCCGCTGACAGCGAAGCGTACTGCGTTTTCGGGCTCGACTGCAGCAGCGCGATGCCGCCGAACGTCCTCTTCTTCGGGAATTTCGCGTCCATGTGTGCCGTGAAGAGTGCGAAGCTGTTCTGGTCGATGTCCTGGCGACGCGGCGCAGTTGCTCTTACCGGCGCCTGCAGTGACCTGTATTTATCCTCGACCTTCGGATAAAGTCCGCCGATCTGACGCACGGAGAGCTCCGTGGGCGTGTTTTGCAGTTGCGGAAAGATCCGCTTCAGCTTGTCGCCGTAGTCGATCCCCACGACATGCGCCTCACCGAGCTGCAGGTTGCGGTTGTAGTCGTCAACCAGTTGCGAGTTCACTTCCTGCAGGAACCTCTTCGCTCTGAGGTACTTGTCGTAAGCCTGATCGTAGTCGGCCTGGTTGCGATCAATCAGCGCATTGTTGGCTTCAAGATTGCGGTCGCTGATCGCGTTGAAGCTGGCCCAGGCATACCCCTGCCGCTTGGCCTGCTCCTGCATCCGCGTGTAGTAGTCGTAGCCTTCCTCGGCATTACGCTGCGGGTTGGCGCCGAAGCACGGCCGCCCGTTCTGCAGCACACGCCGGATCCAGTCCAGGCAGACGCCGTGGCAGTAGCCGGTGTCGGGCGAGTAGCCTTCGACCGGCAATGCACTGGCGTGCGCGAGCCGTTCCGGATCGGCCATATTGAAGTTCTCGAGCTTGCCACGGCCGAGGGTCGTGAGCTCCGAGATGATTGTTTCACGGTCGGGCATGGTCGGAGTTCCTGAGGAGAGGGCCTTTCACGAAAGTCAGTGGGATCTGCAGGTACATGAAATTCGATTTCATGCGGTTTCTTCCACAACGGCTCAACAAGGAGACTGACCTGCTTTACGTAACGAGATGCGGCTCTTCGGTGATGCCCGGAACGCACTCCTGATAAGTTCATTCAATCCCGAACGGCCAGCCTTCCGAAGGTTAATTTGCAAAGACGAAAAAGCAAGGTCGACGGCGGTGGGGTTTTCAGTGAGCTAAATGACGTGCGTTGTGTGGGATATCGCGCAGACAAATACATCCTCAGCAGCAGGGCCCAACATGGTCCGTGCATGAGGAGCATGCATGTTTGATGCGGAGCAGTCGCGCGAATGAACGTGTGACAGCGAGGGCGAACGACTGCAACCGGCTTTTCGGAAGTATCAGCGTGGCTGCCGCGAACCCCGCCGACACGCCACACCACGCGCCCAGGGAAACCACCAAGCGCCCACCACTCAACTTTGCATACAATGTATCCGCCTGATTCGTGAATTCCCTCACTATGGTCATGAAAGACGGTGTTTTGCATACAACGTACGCCGCACCGGCCCGCTCACCGGACGACGTCTACCTCACGATCAAACAGTCTCTCGCCGAAAACCGCTACGGCGCGGGTCAATACCTGCGCGAAGAACAACTGGCAAAAAGCCTCGGCGTGAGCCGCACGCCGGTGCGCGAAGCACTGCGCCGCCTCGGCGCCGAAGGTTGGGTCGAGATTCGCCCGAACTATGGCGTGCGGGTCAAAGCGTGGTCCTTGCAGGACGCGCGCGAAATATTCGAAGCGCGTATTCTGATCGAACCGTTCCTCGCCGGGCGTGCCGCATTGAAAATCGGCACCGCCGAAATCGAGCGGCTCGGCACGCTCGCCGAACAGATGTCCGCCATCACGCGGCGCACGTCTACACCCGAAACGACCGATGCATGGTTCGCCGCCAACGGCGAATTCCATTCGATCATCACCTCGGCCGCCGGCAACTCGCGGCTCGACCGCTCGTTGACGTCGATGAAGGAAACGCCGCTCATCAAGTGGACGTTCGACTCTTACGACGACGAACACCGAGCGAATAGCGCACGCCAGCATGTCGAAATCGTTCAGGCACTCGAGAACCGCCATGCCGCCTGGGCCGAAGCGATCACCCGCTGTCATATTCTGGCCGCCGAAAAAGCGGTGCTCGACCGTTATCAACGGGAACACCCTTTGCCGTAGTCCGTTGCCGCAACACGAATAGCCGTCGAATAACGACGCAGGAGACGTGAAATGCCGAGCACAGTGAATGCGGGTCCGAGACTGGACCGATTGCCCATCTCCGGTTTTCATCGGCGCATTCTCTGGCTGATCGGCGGCGGCATGTTTCTCGATTCGTTCGATATCTACCTGGCCGGCGGCGTGCTCGGTGCGCTAGCAAAAAGCGGCTGGTCGACGATGCAACTGAATGCGGCATTTCTCTCGTCGACCTTCGTCGGCATGCTATTGGGTGCGTTCACCGCCGGTTTGCTCGGCGACGCAAAAGGCCGCAAGTTCACCTATCAATTCAATCTCGCGATCTTCGGTCTTGCCTCGATCGCCGGCGCGCTCGCACCGAACATGATGTGGCTGATCGTCTGCCGCTTTTTCATGGGCCTCGGGCTCGGTGCGGAGATCGTCGTCGGTTATGGTTCGGTCGGCGAGTTCATTCCCCCCGCCGTGCGCGGCAAGTGGTCCGCGTATCTCTCGCTGATTACGAACTCGGCGCTGTTCTTCTCGACGTTCATCGGCTATCTGATCATTCCGACGATCGGCTGGCGCGCGATGTTTGCTCTCGTCGGCGCGGGCGCGCTCGTTGTGTGGGTGATCCGCAAGAAGATGCCCGAGTCGCCGCGCTGGCTCGAATCCCAAGGCCGCGACGCGGAAGCCGAGGCGATTCTTCGCGCGGCGGAGGCGGAATCGTCGCGAGGCGAGGCACTGCCTCCCATCGCGCCATCGCTCGAAGCGCTCGGCGCGCCGCCACGTTCCACAACACTTTTCGACCTGTTCAAAGCCGCGCAGATTCGCCGCACGCTACTCGCGATCTGCGTGCAGATCGGCGTGAATGTGGTGATCTACGGCTTTATCGTCTGGGTGCCGACATTCCTGATCAAACAGGGGCTCGGCATGGCTTCGTCGCTCGGCTATACCACGCTGATGTCGCTCGGCGGTCCCACCGGCGCCTTCCTCGGCGTGCTGGTTGCCGACAGAATCGGCCGTAAAAACGGGCTCATTGCCGTGGCGCTGATCGCCGCGCTGGTGGGCTGGCTCTATGGACATTCGACGAGCGTCGCGACGGCCACCGTGCTCGGCTTTCTGCTTTTCACGCTCACGTATCTGCTGGTCGCGCTCGGTATTGCCACGTATATTCCCGAGCTTTTCGCCACGGAGAACCGCATGCGCGCGAACGGTATCGCCGGTTGCGCGGGGCGCATCGCCGGTATTCTCGCGCCGCAGCTCGTGGTCGTCCTGTATGCGACGGGCGGCGTCAAGGACGTGCTCTCGGTCATCGTCGGCGTGCTCGTCGTCATGGCTGCGGTGCTCGCGCTCTTCGGTATCGAAACGAACCGGCGCTCGCTCGAAGACATCGCGCCACCGCCCACCCTCGATACCGATGCCGAGCTCGCCGGCGCAGCGGTCGCCCCCGAGTCACGTCATTGACTCGGATCATTGAATCGACACATCACGGACACTCATCGTCATCAACGGAACCAGCATGAACGCACAGAGCAAACGTCAACAACTGAAGAGCCGTCTTGCACAACCGGAAATCGTCACCGCGCCCGGCATCTTCGATCTGATCTCCGCGAAGATGGCGGACTCGATGGACTTCGACTGCCTGTACATGACGGGCTTCGGCACCGTCGCGTCCTATCTCGGCGTGCCCGACGCGGGTCTCGCCACTTACACGGACATGGTCGATCGCGTCACCGCGTTTTGCGGCGCAACCGGCACGCCGCTGATCTGCGACGGCGACACCGGTTACGGCGGTCTACTCAACGTCGCACACACGGTACGCGGCTACGAACGCGCCGGCGCCGCAGGCATTCAACTCGAAGACCAGGAGTTTCCGAAGAAATGCGGACACACGCCGGGCCGCAAGGTGATTGCGCTCGACGACATGGTGAAGAAGATCAAGGTTGCAGCCGAAACACGCGAGGACGCGAACTTCCAGATCGTCGCGCGCACCGACGCACGCACCTCGCTCGGACTCGACGAAGCATTGAGGCGCGGCGAAGCGTTCGCGAAAGCCGGCGCCGACGTGCTGTTCATCGAATCGCCGGAAACCGTCGAGGAACTGGAGACGATCGCGCGCACGTTCGATACGCCGCTGCTCGTCAATATCGTCGAAGGCGGACGCACGCCGCAACTGACACCCGCCGAATTGCAGAAGCTCGGCTTTTCGATTGCGATCTATCCGGCATCGGGATTTCTTGCTGCCGCGCAGGCACTGCGGGACGTCTACGGCCAGATCAAGGCACTCAAGGGCACCGTGCAGGCACAGAACAGCATGTATCCGTTCTCGCAGATGTGCGAGCTGATGGGCTTTCCCGCGATCTGGCAATTCGATCGTGAGCATGCCGAATAAATATACACAGAGATGTGCTAGCAACCACGGCTCATTGCCGTTGCCGATAGCCGGCACTAACAATCGCTGACAAAAATTCACGCTCCTCATTTCCGCGGATCGCGTAGCATAGCGAAGGCATGTCCTGCGAGCGCCACGCGCTCGCATTTGTCATTCAACTGTGGAGATTCTGGAAATGAGTATTTTTGGCGACATCGTGCATAAGCTGTTCGGCAAGGCCAAGCCGGACCAACCTGCCCCCGCCGCGGAACCGACACCGGACCCGGCTGCCGCGCAAGCCGCCGCGCCTGACACCCCCGCACCGCTCGCCGACGTCGACGTGGCCGCCGTGATGGATCAGCTCGTCAGCGAAAGCGGACAGACGCTGAACTGGCGCACCTCGATTGTCGACACGATGAAAGCGCTCGGCATCGACAGCAGCCTCGACCACCGCAAGCAGCTGGCTCAGGAACTGAAGTACAGCGGTGATATGAACGACTCGGCCCGCATGAACATCTGGCTGCACAAGCAGGTCATGCAGGCGCTCGCGGCCAACGGCGGCAAGCTGCCGGCCGATCTGGCAAGTTAAACGTCCGTCATTCGGGCGCGATTGCCCGGCGCACACGATGGCTCGGGCAAGATGAAACGCGGCCGCTCATGAAGCCTGCACGAAGCCATGCATCAAGCCTCGCGCAAGAACCTCTGAGCGGTCGCGCCACTCCCCTACCCTGCGTACTGAACGAGGGTATCCCAACCTGCCGCGACTGAGAACGGCCCGATATCTCACCCGGCTATTGCGCCGCGGTAAGCTTGAGCCCGGGCTTCAGTGGCTGGGTCGTTTCCTGCGGACCTTTGCGTTCGTCCGACACCTGTTCAATGCCTTTTCTCGTCACTTCTTCGAGAAAGGTCAGGCGAGCCCGGTAATAATCGGCGCGCAATTGTGCATCGAGCACGAGCTGCTCGGCCTGAAACAGCTCCATACGCAAGTTGTTCAACGCACGCTCGGCCTGTTTCTCGGGAGTAGGAGCATGTTGTGAAGCCCAGTTAGCAAGCCACCGCATCATGGTGAAGCCCTCCTTGAGTTCAAGGCTCTGCTACAACACAGGCTATCAAATTCCGGGCACAACGTGTGTTAAATCCTATCAAGCGTTGCGTATTGTGCAAGCCACGGCGCGTGGGCGCACCATGAACGCCCGTTCATTTCATGCCCGCTATGCGCCATGAGCGGCTATCGAACCCGATGCGCCGCGCTTTGCATGCCGCAATAGCGATGAAAAGAAAAAAGCCCGCACAGGGGAGGCGGGCGAAAACAACGCTCCATTAAAGCGTGTCATGACGATGACACGCAGGCAGTCTACTGCTGCTGCGGTGCGAATCTCTGTGGGGTTACCGGCAATTCATCGCACATCGGACAATCGCTAACGGTAACTGCGGACCCTGACTGTTATTCCAAGCGCAAACGTCAACGCCAACCTCAACGAAGCATTTCCACGTTCTTCACGATGGCACGCGCAAACTGTGCGACCTGCCGGCCCTGTTCGATCAGGTCCATCGCGAGCCGGAATGTCACCACGTCGGCCTTATCCGCGAGTTGAAGCCTGGCGAGCACGACCTGGCGCGCGGTCGTGGCCAATTGTTCGATTTCGCTTTTCGCGCCGATCACCTTCGCGCCTTCTTCGGCATCGGGTTCCTCGATCGTGCGAATCGCCTGTTCGAGATTGCGGATCACGGCATCGCTAAAGCGCGCGGTCGCCTCGTCGCGCAGGCGCACGAGATCGATCTGCTGCGTGAGTCTTTGCTGGCCGATCGTGATGAGTGTCGTGCTGACCACGCCGCTAATGCTCTCGAGATTGCTCGCCACCTGCGTGAAGCCGACCATCTGCTGACCTTCGTCTTCCGAATGCTGAACCTGCGAGAGCTGGCCGATATAGTGAAGAATCTCCGCGGCAAGCCGGTCGGCTTCCTTGTCCTGATCCAGCAGCAGATTGATCTCCTCGATCGTTCCGGTTGAAATCGTCTGCGAGCCTCGTCGCACGATATCGAGCACCTGTCCGCCGAGCCGCGTCAGTTCGATGCGCACGCGCTGCAATCCGAGCGAAGGCACCGTCAGCGAAGACGCGTCGAGATAGAGCGGGTCACCGGCCGGCTTGGCCGCCTGCGCGCGTGTCGGCACGATCAGTTGCGCAAGCCGCGCGATCGGTCCGGTAAACCAGATCAGCACCAGCGTGCTCGCCACGCTGAAGATCGTATGAGCGTTCGCGACCTGACGCGGCGCTTCGGCCGCGAGCCGGGCGACGCCCTGCAACTCCGGATGCGACGGCGAAACGTAGCGCACCAGCTCCGCCATCTGTGGAATCACGAAAATCCCCACCGCCACGCCGAGCAGATTGAACACCAGATGCACGACGCCTACCTGCACCGCTTCGGGCGTTTTGCCGATCGACGCGAGCAGCGCGGTGCCGCAAGTACCGACCTTCGCGCCGAGAATCAGCGTGATCGCGGCCTCGAGCGGCATCAGCCCTTGCCCGCTCAGCGCGATGACGATCGCGAGCGTCGCCGCCGAGCTTTGCACGATCGCCGTGAAGACCGCGCCGACCACGATGCCGACGATCGGGTTGCGCATATCCTGCATCGCGTCGATAAACGGCTGAAACGTGCGCAGCGGATGCGTCGCCTCGCCCATCAACTGGATGCCCATGAAGAGCAGGCCGAGCCCGAGCACCACGCGGCCGATCTCGCGCAGCAGTTCGCGCTTGCCGAACGCATGCAGCACGAAGCCGGCCGCGAGCATGAACGGCGTGAGCCGCGATACGTCGAATGCGATGATCTGCGCGGTGATGGTCGAGCCGATGTTCGCGCCCATGATCATCGGCACAGACTGCGTCAGGGTCATCAATCCGGCGGAAACGAAGCCGACCATCAGCACGGTCGTGATCGTCGACGAATTGAGCAAGGCGGTCACGACCGCACCGGCCACGACACCGCGAAAGCGGCTCGCGGTCAGCACGCCGAGCAACGCCTGCAATCTCGATCCCGCGATCGCCTTCAGGCCGCCGGTCATGAACTCGAGACCGAGAAGAAAAAGAGCGAGGCCACCGATCAACAGCCCGAATATCCCGACCCAGTTCAGCCCGACCGGGTTGATGTCCGTCAGGTAGTCAGTCATCCTGCGAGGCCCTTGTGAGGAAGCAGATGCACGAAATTACAGCGCGCGCGCTGGCATGTAAAGCGAGTTAAGCAACGCCTGATTTCCCTGTGCCGCGATGCGCATCCCCCTGCGCCCGGTCCGGACACCGTTTCATTACAGTTGAAAGCCATGCCGATGAGGCTGCTGAGGGCACCGCCGGTGTCACCGCCAATGTCACATTAATGACAGGATCGAGCCGCGCTCCGGCCGTGCGATTGGCAGTTAACCCGTAGGTAAAAATGCCCGTCGTCCGGCCTGCGGGCGGCTGCCAATAATATCCCCATCCTCCGAATCGACTCGCTGCACACCACCCCAGAAAGAAGGAGGACTTATGGCAAATCGTATTGCCTACGTAACCGGCGGCATGGGCGGTATCGGTACCGCAATCTGCCAGCGCCTGCACAAGGAAAATTACACGGTCATCGCGGGCTGCGGCCCGAATTCGGCACGCAAGACCCGATGGCTCGAAGAACAGAAAGCGCTAGGTTATAACTTCGTCGCATCGGAAGGTAACGTCGCCGATTGGGAATCCACCGCGAAAGCGTTCGAAAAGGTCAAGAAGGAAGTCGGCGAAGTCGACGTGCTCGTCAATAACGCGGGTATTACGCGCGACGGCGTATTCCGCAAGATGACGCATGAAGACTGGAACACGGTGATCGACACCAATCTCACGAGCCTGTTCAACGTGACCAAGCAGGTCATCGACAGCATGGTCGAGCGAGGCTGGGGCCGCATCATCAACATCTCGTCGGTCAACGGCCAGAAAGGCCAGTTCGGGCAAACCAACTATTCCACCGCGAAAGCCGGCATTCACGGCTTCTCGATGGCATTGGCGCAGGAAGTCGCAACCAAGGGCGTGACGGTCAACACCGTATCGCCCGGCTATATCGGCACGGACATGGTGCGCGCGGTCAAGCCCGAAGTACTCGCAAAGATCGTCGAGAGCATTCCGGTCAAGCGCCTCGGCGAACCGGAAGAAATCGCCTCGATCGTCGCGTGGATCGCCTCGGAAAGCGCGGGCTTCGCGACGGGTGCCGACTTCTCGCTGAACGGCGGTCTGCATATGAGCTAACGGAAACGGCAGCGCATTTCACGCGGCGTGAGCGTGTCCCGCTTCAATGGACACTTCATCAGGTTCCAGATGATGTCGCGGCCCGGCGCGAGCCGGCCGCGTCAGTGAGCTTATGGCCAGAAAAGCGAGCCCTCCTCACGAAGCACACGCGAAATCGGCCCCGTCGCGCTCTAAGGCGATGCTGCAGCCGATCGTGCCGGCCAAAGCGGGCGAAATCTCGCTCGACTATCACATGACGCTCGAAGCATTGCGCAGCGGCGTCGGCAATCAGTATCACGTCGGCAGCATGGCGCAAGCCATCTATATGACGATGCTGCTCAATCAACGCGGCTATGGCGCCGCGATGCCCGATCTGTTTCGCGACGCCGAAAGCGTCATTTTGCGTTGCCGTCAGGCGGGACTCGAAACAGGCGTCTGTGCCGTCGATAGCGATGCCTATGCCCTGCTCGGCCAGGTGCTCACGCTCTTCGATCAGCAACTCGCGGCCGCGCCCGTGCAGGAACTGATTGCCGTCAACGCGAGGCTGAAGCAGTTGTTCAGCACGGCCAATGCACAGCGCGACGGTAAAGAGCTGGCGCCGTAACGCGCGAGTGTGCTGTTGCTATTCATGCAATGCGCGTCGCGCTTACCCCGAGTACTCACACAGAGCGTTCACCCGGAACGTACAGCGGCATCGCGCGACCATGCGATACAGCCGCAATAACCTGGCGACACGGCAAGCCAAACCGCATCGAGCCCGGTAATCAGGCTTGCACTACGCGCGCTCGCATCGCTGACCTCGACACGCGGCTCATGCCGTGCGTCGCCGAGCACCGAAAACCACGTCATGCCATCGCCGATGCCGACGCCAAGCGCTTTCAACAACGCTTCCTTCGCGGTCCAGACGCTGAAGAACGCATCGCCCCGCTGCTCCACCGGCAACGCCGCCACGCACGCCTCGTCGCCGGGCGCGAATACCGCGGGCACCAGCGCCTGCCAGTTCATGTCCGTGCGCGCGACCTCGATATCGACACCAACCCTGCCCCGCGCGGCAATCGCGATCAAGGCATGCCGGCCTGAATGCGATACGTTGAAGTCGGGCTGCGGCTCCTGAGCCGGCACGAGTCGCGGCCGGCCCGCGGCATCCCGCTCGAAACGCAATTCAGCAGCCGCCACGCCGGTTCTTTCGGCGAGCAGGCGGCGCAATACGACGCGTGTCGCCGCATGGCGCAGCGTATCTTCGTGGCGCTGGAAACGCGCGGCTTTCGCGCGCTCGTCGGCGGAAAGCACGGCGAAACAGGGGTGGTCGAGCGTCACGCTAAAGTCGAACGTGAGGCAGAAGACTTCGATACAGGCCACGCGCACGCGTGGTACGTCGAGCAAGCGAACGTCGAAATCCGGTACAGCGGTGGCGATCATCGAATCCATTCGAACGGGATGGTGAGGCATGCCAGTAGTGGCCAATGCGGGTTTGCATCATTTACCTGAAACGAACGCGGGCGGCAAGCTCGCGGCATGAGGCAAGGCAGGTACTCGCCCATTCATGGCGCCGGCTATCGGCCACGCCTTGCCGCCCGTCGCCCTGTACTCAACGACGGCGAACGCTCCGTCAGCGGCGGCACGGTTTCGTCTTCCGCCTGCCGTGTTCCCGTGAATTGCTGCCGGTATGCGGCCGGTGTCAGTGCCTTCGCTGTCTTGAACTGTCGGTTGAAATTGGCGACGTTCGCAAACCCCGAGCGTGTCGCGATCACCGAGACCGGCAAGCCCGTGCCGGTCAGCAGCCGACATGCATGACCGATTCGCACGCGCGTGATATAGCGCCCCACGCTCTCGCCGAGATGCTGTGTGAAGTGGCGCGTCAGCGAACGCTCCGAGAGACCCGATGCTTTTGCCAGCGTCGCCAGCCGCAACGGATGCGCGAACTGCGTGTCGATCAGCGCCAGCACGCGATTGAGCTGATCGGGCTGATAACCGGACGGCGCCCCCGTATGCGCATCGAATGCACCCGGCGACGCGAGCGGCGCCCCCGGCGTTTGCGCGAGCCAGTCCAGCACGTCGAGCACGGCCTTCAGACGTTCGCGCGGATCGGCCGACAGCAGCCGCTCGAGTTCGCCGCGCAAACGCGTTCCCGCGCCGTTTTCAAAAGCGAGCCCGCAGGCCGCGCGCCGCAGCAGATTGCATAAACCGTTGTACTCGGGACAGACGTCGGCGAGACGGCGTACCCAGGCGCCGTCGAACCAGATCACGATTGCGACCTGCGGCGCCGCTGCATCGATCGAACGATTCGACGCCCACGTATGCGGCAGATTCGGCGGCACGAGCACGAGATCGTCGTCGCCATACACGGCCACCGAATCGCCGATGAACCGTTTGCCGCGACTGTTCATCGTCAGCGTCAATTCGTATTCCGGGTGATGGTGCCATTCGAACGGGATGCGCGGCAGACGCCGGTGGTACACCCGCACCGAACAGCTCGCACCGAAATCGACGCGCTCGTAGGCTGCCTTCATGACCGGATTCGCAAAAAGATTGGCCCGATCATATCACTGGCATGAGCGGCGCCGCAGTACGCTTTCGACATCGCCATCACCATCGATAACGGAGACGACGCCATGGCATTACAGATTGACGACCTGCCGGCAGCCATCGGAAAAGCCAAACGGGAACTGCGCGACAGGCTGCCCAATTACCGCGAGGTATTCGCCGAAGTCGAAGCGGCGATGACCCGCGAAGCGCAACAGATCGCGGCGCTGCGCGAACGCGGCGAAGCCGTGATTCCCGAGATCCGCTTCGCGGACATCGCGGCGAATCGCGTGAGCGCCGACCAGATATCACTCGTCAAAGCGCGCGGCGCATGCGTGATTCGCCAGGTGTTCAAGCGCGAACTCGTCGAGCAATGGGATCGAGATATCGCTCACTACGTCGAGAGCAACAACCTCGATGCGAAGCTGCTCAACCGCGCGGAAGACAAGTACTTCGGCCAACTCGCTTCGAGCAAGCCGCAGATTTACGGCGTGTACTGGTCGAAGCCGCAGGTACTCGCGCGGCAGTCTCCCGCGCTCACGCAGGCGCGCGTGTTTCTGAACCGCCTATGGCGCAGCGAAAGCGAAGGCCGCGTGCATTTCGACCCTGAGCGCGTGCCCGTTTACGCGGACCGTCTGCGCCGCCGGCCGCCCGGCTCGGCATCGCTGGGACTGTCCGCGCATTGCGACGGCGGTTCGGTCGAGCGCTGGATCGAGGCGAATTTCCGCAAGGTGTACCGGCATGTGTTCTCCGGCAACTGGCGCGCCTACGATCCGTTCGATGCCGCCTGGCGAACCGAGGTCGAGGAAATTCCGTCGCCCGCGGTGTGCTCGATGTTCCGTACCTTCCAGGGTTGGACCGCGCTCACGCCGCAAGGTCCCGGCGACGGCACGCTTCAGCTCGTACCGATCGCGAACGCGATGGCTTATATCCTGCTGCGCGCGTTGCAGGACGACGTCGCCGACGACGACCTCTGCGGCGCGATGCCGGGCCGCGCGCTGTCGATCAAACCTGAGTACCACGCGCCGCTATTTCAGGCCCTTTCGTCGATTCCGCTGATGCAGGCCGGCGACACGGTCTTCTGGCACAGCGACGTGATTCACGCGGTCGAGGACGCGCATCGCGGCAAGGGCTATAGCAACGTGATGTACATCGCGTCGGCGCCGTCGTGCGCGAAGAACGATGCCTATCTGAAGCGGCAACTGGCGAGCTTTTGTGACGGCACGAGTCCGCCCGACTTTCCGGCAGACCATTTCGAAGCCGATTTCGTCGGACGTGCAACGGCTGCGGACCTGACGTTGCTGGGCCGCGAACAGATGGGCTTCGATCTGTAGCCCGAATCGATTCAGCCGCCGATGCCCGACACACCGGACACGCCGGGCATGCCGTCCATGCCCATATTCAGGAGCAGCGACAACGCGCCAACCAGAATCAGGCTCGACGCCCACAGCGCATCGAGATTGAACCAGCTGCGCGAAACGAATCTGAGCCCGAGGTAACGATAGACGAGCCATGCGAGCGATCCGCCGGCCATCATCATCGCGGCCGCGTGAATGACGGAGACCGATACCGCCATGCGTAGACTCGTTGCAATCAGCGTTCGCGCGGCCCGATGCGCAGCGTCGGGATCGTCGGCACGGCACAGACCGAGGTAGATCGGCACGAGCATGAGCCCGGCGCCATGCGCGAGCGCCACCGCGAACGACCAGAGCGCAAGACGCGACGGCGGAATTCTCGCGAGCACGCGCGGATGACGGCGCCGAATCAGCAAAACGATGCCGAAGCCGATCACGAGCACACTCGCGCCAACCTGTATTTCATGCTGCCACGCGAGCACGCCGAGCAGCATCGCGAATGGCAGCATCATCAGCAGAATCGCGAGGACGTGCCCCACGGCGAGATAGGCAAGCGCGCTCCACAGTGCCTGGATGCGCCGCTCCATTAACGCATTCGACACGGCGAGCGGCCACCCCATCGCGGGATTGAGCCCGTGATACACACCACTCGCGAGGACGGCCAGCCACAGGCCGGTTTGCGGCGAGACTAAGCCGCTCAAACGCCCACCGACGGGTAGCAGAACGAATCGGTCGAACAGTCGCCGCCTTCGAGCCGGATCTGATGCGCGCGGTAGCCGTCGGGAAACGTGACCCAGTAGTCGTCGGACAGCGTGAGGCCGCCGTTCGGCGCCGCGTGCGCCATCACCTGCACGCCGGGCACGCCGTCGGGATAGAACTGGTCGTCCCACGTCGAATAGAGCGAATTGGTCCAATAGACGCGTTGGCCGTCGCGACTGATCTCGACCATTTGCGGTCCGCCCGCGAACGTCCTGCCGTTCGGATGCGGTGTGCGCCGCTCGATTCCGCCGATACGCACCGAGCCCGTCAGCTTCGGCTTGCGCGGTTCGCTCACGTCGTATTGGCGCATCTCGCCGGTTCCCCAGCAGGCAACGTAGAGGAATTTGTCGTCGATGGACAGATCGATGTCGGTGACGAGCGGCGGCACCGCGCCGAAGCCTCGCAGCAGCGGCGGCAATTCGTCGGCGGGCGCGGGTTCGGGCGGAATCGTCGCGGTCTTCTCGATGTGGAATGTCCCGCCTTCGCGCCACCACGTCCAGATCGAACCTTCGAGATTGGTCGTATCGACCACGACGCCGACAAAGCCGTACTCGCGGCTCGGATCGTGCGCGGGCCGCACTTCGAGCGCCATCTGATGATGCGCGCCGAGATCGAGCGTCTGCACGTTGCGCCGCGCGCGCAGATCCCAGAAGTGCACGCGGTGTCCGTACTTATTCGCGAGCAGATCTTCCGGCACGATGCCGTTTTCGAATTGCGGCGGCAGTGCCCATTCGCTCGACACCATATAGTCGCGCGGCAGATTCCACCAGAAATCGTAGTGCTTTTCCTGCGCGCCGCGTTCGATCTCCCAGCGGCCGAGCACCTCGAACGTCTGACAGTCGATGATAAAAATCCCCGGCGGCCCTTCGGTGCCGTCCTTGCCCGCGCCGCCGAGCGTGCTGACGTAAATGCCTTCCGGTCCGCAATGCACGGTGTGCGGACGCGAATAGCCGGTCTTGCGGAAGATTTCCTCGGGCTCGATGATCTTGTGAATCTTCGCCTGGGTCGGATGCGGTTTCGTATCGACGATATAGATGCGCGAAGAACGCATGCCCGGCACGATCAGATAGCGCCGTTCGAGAAACGCATGGCCGGTCAACGGCGAAAGCGCGGACGAACACGCGTTCCAGCCGAAATGATGAAACTCGTCGCCCTTGTACGGCACCTGCACCGTATGAACGACCTGGCTATACGTCGGCGAACCGGGCTTCACGTCGATCACGGCAAGCGCATCGGGCTGCGAAAAATCGGGGCTCAGCAACGCCGTGTAGGCGTATTCCTCCGCTGGCGCGTCCATCGCGAGTTTCGGCGAGGCATGAAAAGTGGGATCGGGGCGCATTCCCATGGCGGCACTCTCCTTCTCCGTTAAGCGGGGGCATAACCTTAAATTTGTAGTCCAAGGCGCAGCCGGGGGCAACCGGAAATTTGCCCGTGCCGCCTTGTGCGCGGCGAACGGCGCAATGGTATGCCGCTTGCTCGCAGCAGATACATACAACGGCACGCGCAGCCGCTCAGAACGGTCACGCCCGCGTCAGGTTCTCGCCATCTGTCGTGCGTATGCTGTGAACGATGAATGCTCAGGAGGACATATGGACTCTGCCCCGCTTTTCATCGTCGGTTCGCCGCGATCCGGCACGACCTTTCTCTGCTCCGTCCTCAACGTTCATCCGCTCATTCAATTGACCAACGAATGCCGGATTTTCGCGTTGCTCAAGAACACGCTCGAAGCAGTCGGCACTCGGCCCGATCTGCTCGGCGTGGCCCAGCGCGAGCACTTTCGCCATTTCTGCCGTCGCACGCTGGGGCCGTGGGTCGAGCGTTTCTATCGCGAAGAACTCGGCATGACTGCACCGATCTGGGGCGACAAGCATCCGTCCTATGCCGATCCGACCGTGCTGTCGGGACGCGCCGGTTCGATCGAACGTCTGCCGCGTTCGGGGTCGTGTCTGCGCTTGATACGCGAATTGCTGCCGCAGGCGCGCTTCATTCATATTCACCGCGATCCGCGCCACGTCGCCAATTCGCTGCTGCGCAAGCACTGGATCGGCTCGATCGAAGACGGCATCCGCGTCTGGGAGCAATACGTGAACGAGATCATCGGCTTCTTCGCCGAGATTCCCGCGGACCGCGCGCTCAACGTGTCGTATCGCCGGGTGATCGAAGACCCGCGCACGACGGCGGCAAGCATCGGCACGTTTCTCGACGTGGCCGATGCGTCGCCGATCAGCGACTTTCTCGTCTCGCAGCACCGTTGTCCGACGCCATTCAGCGATCCGGTGACCGATATCGCCGATCTGTACGTGGTCCCCGACGAACCCGCCGACGACGACAAACTGCTCGCACTGGCGGGCACGGCGGCGACGCATCTGGGCTATGCGGCGGCGTGAGATAGCGGCGTGAGGCAGTAGGCAGTGGCCTAAGACAGCGACATAAGACGGCAGAATAAGCCGCCGACGCGCGGCCCACTCACGACACACCGCCCCCCTGCGCGCCCCTTACTGCTGCACACCCCAGC
>Ga0153951_1000222_pt1 | contig 21131 bp, 22 predicted proteins | sample TSNJ035MetaG_FD_102278 | JGI IMG/M metagenome (GOLD analysis project Ga0153951, IMG submission 102278) | Attine ant fungus gardens microbial communities from New Jersey, USA - TSNJ035 MetaG | ecosystem: Host-associated > Fungi > Mycelium > Unclassified | place: USA: New Jersey, Wharton State...
GCTTCTGACACAACAATTATACCCAACTCGTCGTTCGATAGCACATGCAATTATCTCATCGGTTCTCAAGAACGAGACAATAATTGAGACACCCGAAGATGCAGACGGTACATTGGAACTGCTACATGTCCTCATCAAAGATCAGTCCGATTCTTCCGCCCATCAAACTACACTCAATGGACAACAACCTCATCTTCGAGAGATACGAAGGCAAGGGCCTTATTTTGTTGAACGCGAAGAGATAGCAGAGGAACAAGGTTGGATAGCACGGATGGTCCACCTTACCTCCATCCAAGGAGTGCGAGGAGGATGCCAAATCCGTCGGTATCTTCATCCTTTGGTCATCCTACTCTGATCAATACCCACATTAAGACAGTAAGCGCGTCCTGGAATGTCTCTAGAAATCCATTCGGATAGCGAATTCGGCCATCGAAGTTGTTATCGTTCAATTGTATTGCAATACCCTTGATCAATATCTTTACTACCCTGATCATGGTGCCTCCACTGTTAGTCCTCAGACAATAGACGCAAAGTAACGCTAGTCAATGCTTGATGTAATGAGCTCCACCAGGCTGTTGATGAATTTTGGCGCGACATGACGGACAAGTTTTCTCTTCTGACGTCCATCCATCCATCTCAGCGTGTTCCTCCCCGTCTCATAGAAGGTGTACAGACACCTGAAATGATTCGAAGGCATTTAGAGGCTCACTCGTTCATATCTTTATATAGCTTATCAACATGGAAAATGATCAATAGTTTTTAAGTTATCCGCTTGTCCTGAATCCAGAGATTGCCGTCGCCAGTGCTTGCTTAAAGATGATTGGACGATAGGATGCCTACCATTCCTCCTATACCACCATCATTGTGTTGCAGATATTCAAAATTGTTGCTATTTGATCGCTTATCTGTATCACGATCAAAAATCTTGTCAATGTTAGTTTTTTCAATACTGCTACTTTAGGACATATATAATAACGGAGCTTATTTACGTTTTCATTGTCCGAGTCCATGTATACAGTAACGGATCTCAGTCTTATGAAAATGAGATTTGGCTGGTTAGGCTAGATCAACCAATCAAGAGCAGGACATACTGAGTAGGACGATAACATCCTCAGATTTTCCTCTGTAGTGAAGGAACGAACATGTGCTGATAACATGTTAAACAGATGTTTGAAGGTGAGATATTTTGGAATGGAGATGGGATCAGAAGTCAGTAAATAGCACGACAGAAGCGACCAGTGGCAGAATGACAGAGTCTTCACATTTTCGTAATTGGCCGGCAACAATGACTGACCCAGCGGACCTTGAGACCATACGCATTTAATAAATAAAAAATCAGTATTGAACGGGTAAATCGCTCATGTTCACTGTCCCTCCTTTATGATTGATAGGTAATAGTTTCTCAAATTCCTGTGCCTTTCCATGAGTCCTTCTAAGAGTAGAAAGAAGTCAGTGCGATTGCTGTAGTGTTTTCTGCACAAGGATGAGTTCAACACACGAGATAATCGCCGAGACGTGTACCTGTGTCTTGCATAGTCATGATAGCGCAGGCCATACGCCTTCCGCTGCCGTTCACGATCTGCAGGGCTTACGAGAGTGAGAGCGAGAAAACAAAATCACCAAAGAACTATTATAATGAGAAGAAGGCCAGATTTGATTTCTTTCCACAACTCCAATCATGTCAGAAGGCCTTCTGCCCTCCACTCTCCAAAATATCCTCGACCAGTCCACTCTCAGGTGGATTTTTTGTGGTATGTCATTCGCTTCTTGGTCTTTATAGTGCCTTATTTTGCTCCAGGCGGCAAGGGCGGTGTAGGTCAGACATGGTCAACACTTGGGTGCCCCGTTAGCTGCTCACAAGCTCGTCAGGGAAAACAACTACATCCTGCTCTCTAGCCATCCAACTGGCCAAAGTTCGAAAATCAGTGCTGCTTATTGTGCGCTCCTTTATCACTGTTTACGAACGCGTGAAACTGACAGCTATCTTACTCAGTCTACCGATCCCGCACACAACTTGTCTGACGCCTTCGGTCAGAAATTTGGCAAAGATGCAACAAAAGTCAATGGATTCGACAACCTGTACGCTATGGAAATCGACCCAACTAGTGCAATTCAAGAGATGGTTGAAACTTGTGAGTCTCTGCTCCCCTATCACACTGACGTACTTCATTCTTGCTCCTCGTCAACAGCGGACCAAAATGGTATGATGGGCTCTATGATGCAGGATCTTGCATTCGCTATTCCAGGTGTCGATGAAGCTATGGGTTTCGCTGAGATCATGAAGTAAGCGCTTTCTCCATCTTTTGCGCCAATGCTAAATTTTGTCTCATTTATCGAGACACGTCAAGTCGATGGAATACGAAGTCATCGTATTTGATACTGCACCCACTGGTCATACTCTCCGTTTCCTGTCGTTTCCTGCTGTCTTGGAAAAAGCTTTGGGCAAATTGAGCACCCTGGGCTCGCGCTTTGGGCCTATGATCAATCAAGTTTGCCCCTCCTATTCGTAATACACGTCAGGATTACCTATTATATTTTTCCAGATGTCATCTATGATGGGCGGTGACAGTGGTACCCAGGAAGATATGTTTGCGAAATTGGAGTCTATGAGAGCTATCATCACAGAAGTCAACTCACAATTCAAAGATCCCGTACGTACGTCTGATGAATGTTGGTTTCTTACTCTGACCTCATGACAGGAGAAAACAACATTCGTTTGTGTTTGCATATCAGAATTTTTGTCTCTCTACGAAACAGAACGTCTTGTACAAGAACTCACATCATACGAAATCGACACACATAATATCGTCGTGAATCAGCTCTTGTTTCCGAAAAAGAGTAAGCCATGTTTCCATGTCATCGCACTTATCCTTGATCCCTATCCAAAAGAAAAATCAGATTCAAATTGCGAAAACTGTAGCGTTCGTCACAAAATGCAACAGAAATACCTCAATGAGGCACATGAGCTCTACGACGAGTTTTTCCATATCATCTTGCTTCCCCTCCTGACAGAAGAAGTACGAGGCCCTGAAAAGTTGAAGGAGTTTAGCAAGATGCTTGTTGAGCCTTATGTTCCACCTCAAGATTAGTAGATAGTAGCAATAACGACGCTTCTCAATGTGATGCTTTTTCTTGTAACTGTAATCAGATAGATATGTAACAATATGAGATTGCAGTGATAATTTCATTGTGAGCTAAGATTACACTCATTATTGTAAGGTAGGCTAGATACACGAACACATAAGTTATAATCAATGTCAGAAGAATGGGAACGAGAAGGCCCAATAGAATGGAAGAACTACTGTGTGCATGCAGGACCACCCCTTAACAGCTCTTCGACCCATGCATTGTAGTCAACACCACCCCTCCCTAGGACTTTGCTCTTGAGTTTCTTCATATTTAAAGTCGTACTCGCACGCGTACTCCGAGTACCATCCTGCTGTCTCATCTCAAGCTGAGCCAGCCCCTTGAGCTCGCCAAAATCAGTTGTGGCTTGTGCTTTCAAAAAAGCAGCGCTAGTCGATCTATGAGAAAGCCCCTCCACCTTCACAAATCCTTCCAGATGTCCTTCATATTCCTGCACTTCAAGTGCCTTGGCCGACATCGGAGACCCGTCCCGCATCAACGATCCACCTCTTGTCCTTTCGAGCACTTGGGTAATATCTAAGCTCTCTCCAGGAGGTATAGGATCCGGCTGTGAGGGTGTCACGCAGGGTATGTCCACTTCTTTTCTCAAGACGTGATCGATATCAACCGCAGAAAAAAATGCAACACCCTGTGGTAGGTCATCCATGCCAAGTTTATACGCGAAGAGCGATCGTGTCCAGAGATTAGCTATCTGAAGAGCAAGCGCTGCCCTGTATCTGTCTTCCTCTTTGACCAAATATCGTAATTCATCATGCACGGAAATCAGGTACCGTGCTTGAATGTCATAGTTTCTGATGAGGTGGTGCATGGAGACGATGAGGAGGTGGAGATAATCAACACCAGACGATTGGACGACCCAGTTAATTCGTGATGTCATATAATCCGACCCAAATGTATCAGGGAGGTGTTTCTTCGAAAGAGCATGCGTGATTCCGCATCCAAGAGCGGGGGTTTGGGGACAATCTGAAAGAGCGATTTGTTCCAGCTTGTTGAACACATAGCTTTCCGATCCACCATACCAGAATTTGCGGTTGAAAAGATCAGTCCGATGAGTGTTCTTGCCCTTTGTCGATGCATATAGATTTTGCGCCAACTTTTGAGCCTGCTGAGGCTCCATGGAAGGATTAGATTGGAGAAGGAGCAATTGTGCATGTTTTTGCCCGGCACCATAAATTCGTGAGTAATTGAAGACCTTGGCAGCGTTACGGGAAATCCCAAGGATACTAGCTGTCTTAGAGTGTAAATCTGTGCCGGCAGCCTTGGTCCCTTCCAGCGTCATCCATCCGAGCGCTGTAGCACCATGCAATCCGAACTGTGCATCGCCCATACAGCTCGATATCCACAATTCCTCTGAATCTACGTCCGCACCAACAATGGCATACCCCTTAGGTGCCCGGACCATGGTCTTAAGTTCTGACCCAACACGATCTTTTTTTGCATTACTAGCAGTAAGCCAGGTCTTCTCGATAGCTCGCCTAGTCACAGCACCCATGGTAATGACCTGAGGAAGGATAATCCCCCACTTATTGTTATTGTTTGGACCGTCTAGTTGAGGTGGTGAAAAACCAAGGTTTCTGATGCCGTTTTGCCAAACAACCATCTGGTTCATGATACGATCCCTAGCACTTATCCAATAACTGCATTGTGCGTTCATATCGAGGGCTTGTCGGGCTTCCTCACCAGGACTCTTTAGCGTTCCGTCTTGTGCGTGTTGCATGAAAGTTTTCGAGAGTGGACTCCCTACGTTCTTCGCTTCACCACCTTTGTGGGGTAGCTTGTAGAACTGATAATTGCCCCCTTCAGTCATGTCAGCTAATGTTTTGTCATTGTCATCATAGAATGCCAGGGGCTGCGACCGAGTGGCGAATTGGCCATTGGAAGGAACACGGAAGGTCCAACCATGTTCACGTGAATGGAATAACGGGAAACCCAACCAGGACAAACGCAAGAGCAACGGCGCAATACGATTACGAACAGTTATGTCAAGTGTACCAGGCGGCTTGTCTTTCTTCGGTTTGGCAGCTTCCCAATACCAGTGTGGCCAATATACAGATGGTGGTTTGACAGGTTTGGATTTGGTGGCTCGCCTGCACTTTCCATTTTCATCTTCCAAAACCAAATTCCAATCTAATTGTGACAACCAAGGATCTCCTCGTCCGTTGTTTGCCTTCTGCAACACATCTTCGGTAAGCTTCATCACTTTGGCTTCTACCTCTGCACCGGTGTTACGTCGTGAGATTTGCTCGACAAGTTCCGGGTCAATTGAGGATAAATGGTCATTCTGAATCCACCTGAGAGCATGGCGGGGCGAGAGGACTTGTCCCACCTTCATACTGGTGACAGTTTCGAATCGGGCAACCTCCCCTTTGTCGTCAAGATAATGCCACTTCTCCTTTGGGCTATAACAAACAGGATGACCCTTGTATGATAGTTTGAGAAGAAGAGGAAGAATCCTCTCCATAGCTTTCGTACTCAGAGGTCCAGACCGGACTTGAGAGTACCAGGCAGGCAGGCCGCCAACTGGCTGCTCATCTAAAACTTGTTCCGATACCTGTTTCGGTACTTAGCCAATCTTTCGAGGACTCAGAGAAACACACCAATCTGCCTACCTGTGGTACGATACCTCGAGACTTTCCAACCGCTTTCGGTGTCCAATCCAATTGATTGAGCCACGGATCCTCTTTCCACTTTTCCGGTGCATCTACAAGACACCGAGCACCTTCAGCTATCTCCTTCAATTTTTTTTTGACTCCTTCTTCCATCTGCCTATAAGTACCTTCAGCTCGTTCTAAGTAACGTTCCCACTCCTGATTTACGGTCAGAAAGCTAGAGCCCATTTCCAAAACACCTGCAAAAGAAACAGGGTGGGGACAGGCCTGCAAGAAAGCAGGAAGGGTGACGGCGTAAACACGATGAGTGGTATTAACATCTGAACAGCAGTAATCCAGGTAATCGTGAATGTTATCCCGGATTTCCTGGGGTGTGCTTATCATAAAATCGCTTCGAATCTCCTTATCTAGTTCAACCCCGCAGTGTAACTTTGCAACGTCTCTGAGAGAATTGGCCGACGTCAACTCTTCCCAACGCTTCTCCTGGGCGATCTCGGTATCCTCCTCGATCAATGTATCATTGCTTTCTAAAAGTCCAGTCATGCTCTGCGACAGCTCCTCCCGAATTCGCTGCAGTTCCTCTCTTTTGGATGGAGTTCCCTCTTTGTTCTCCCGCTCTTGGGCCTGATGGATGAGGTTATGAATAACCTCTATAGCCTCTTCTTGTTGCTCCAGTTGACTCTCCTTCGATTTTCGATACTTCATCCATTCTGAGCGCTGATGTGAAGATATTCCCGTTACGGCCACATGCAATGCCATCGTATCAAGAAATCGAGTTGCAGTCCCTGCGACGTTATACTCCTCCAAAATGCGTGCCCTGTCATACGACACATTATGACCAACAACGACTCGAGGTATCGTTGCATCACCGAGTGGGATCAATTGATTGGGATCCTCCGTTTCTTCGAGCAGCCAAGGTGATATCCAGCTATACCACGCATTTGAAGTCGCCGCACATGCCATAATAGCATACGGATGATACTTTGGCAGAGTTTCTACGTCGAATACGAGCATTTCCTCAGGTTTCCCATCGTGCATTGGAAAGTCCACGGGTTCACTGTAACTAGCCCCATCAGGCATATAAGTGTATTGTGTCCAACCGCTGCGTATATCCCAGTGCTCTGGTTTAGGCGGAAGTTGGATAGAAGCAAAAGATTTGGCTTGTTGGAGCCATGGCTCGGCGGCATGTGAACCCAAGCGGTAGAAGTGTTCATCAAGGTTGGCACCTTGAAGAGGAGGAAGGCAGAAGCCTGTATCTGGGAGCTGAGAGCCTTGTGCGGGATCAAGGCTATGCTTTTCCAAGTGTTCTTTTGCAATCTGAACAAAGGCGTCCGGCGGACGGTCAAAAATTGTGTTGTGAAAGAGCTGAGAGTGTAATTGACGCGAGAGGAGCTGTACACCGACTTCATTTCGTACAGCTATGAGGAGGTAACGACATGAACAAAGTAATTCATTCTACCATATTGACTGCACTTACGCGCCTGTTGCGAAATCGGTGTTACTTCCTGGTCTCTCGGGACATTATCCCTATCAAACTTTTGTCGTGATAGGCAAGGCCTCTGCGGCGAGGGAAAAGCTGGCACTACAGGTTTCTGCTTGAGAGTCTGTGTATCAATTGAGGAATTGCTTATGTGTCTGAAGATATGTCTCGAAGGTCTGGGGGCAGAAGAAAGACTAGAGATAGGACGAAGCATCTGCTAGTATGTCTCGGATATTCCTCCGAGGAAATGGATAAAATTTAGATGAGAGAGCAGACAAGTTTGCTCGAAAACGAAAAGGATCACACAAGATTGAATACAAGGATGCTCTTCTCCAGGGCCTACTGAGGTCACGACGATAAAGGGGTAAAAACTGTTCTAAAAAGGTGTTGGCGGAGTATTCTCAGGGTCGCGTTTGATGACATATCAGAACAGAGATCAATCCAAACCAAAAGTAACATCCAATCGTATTTACTTTGACCTTGGTGACTCTCCCCTTCCACCTCTGTCCATCCACGTATAGCAGATCATGACGAACATCTTAGCAAAATCTTCCTAAAAAGCAAGGCACGAGAGGGTCCTCGTGAACAGTCATAGGCAACATTTGCTTCAATAGGGCATCAGTCATGGTCATGAGTAGTAGGTTTGGCGTGCAGCAAGTCAATGAAACTGTCAATGAAACCATCTGGTTCGAGTGTACGATGTCAACACAAAGAACGAGAGACAAGGCGAATGAGGCACTCGAGAATCCATATGCTGTCTGGGTAAACATGAAGAACAAGGGTTAGAATGACAGGTAAGAAAGATGTACCAAGGGACTTGGCAAAATTGTCGGCCTCTGATTGTAAGGAAAAGACGGCATGGTGATTTCAGTTCCATAGGATAGAAACCGTGATAAAGATTGGAAAATCACCTATTCTAGAGACAATGCCCTATCTGCTCCAAAATATCAACAGAGGTACTGCGGACTCGTAGCATCCATAGCTGAGGAAACACTCGTGGTGAGGGGGGATAATCCAGGAATATATTGAATAGACCAGTTGGAAGGTGAAATCCGAGGGCAAGAGTGTCAATCTAGAATTCCGAGCGATGACACTTTGTGTTGCAACTGGTCGCAAACGCCAATGGAGGAGGTTGGAAACAACACAAAGCAGCAACTCAACCACAAGCCCATTTATTTATTTCTTTAAACTTCCTCACCCCTATCACGAAATCCGCCCAGAAACCGATACTGCTCTACAAAGCTCTGAAGAAGTCATCGAACACAACCTGCCTTAACCCAGAGAGCCAAGTTACTGCAAGGTGCTCGACGCGGTGAATGAGTATCCTCGAAAGACCCTAGCCGAAAAAAAGGCTCGATGTTTTAGATACCAATTTTACTTCTTAATCAATGACCTCTTCACAAGTTCGACGACTAGATCCGGTCATAAGCAAAGGCGTTCTGTGAGCGGACGACCCCTGACCATGAGTCAACTCACCATTCATGGCTGGTAGATTCCGTTCCCACAAGTGAGTAGGAATCTTCTATCCGGACATATCATCTCTTAACTCGACTGAACGGCAAAAACTAGTCAAAAAGGATATATGGGGTCATCATTCACCCCGGAGATAGTGGGTGGAATGATATTGAGCTAATTGGCATAACAACTGGCGACGTTATGTAGGCAAAATATAAGAACAAATCTTTCCTTATCCAATTGAGATATGTAAGTCTGACGTCCCTGAAAGTAAAAACGTCCGTCAAGATTCAAGCTTGGTTGGCCCACAAAAAGAGGTTCTCATCATCACAGCCCCACCAACACCTGAGCTACTGGCTTCACGATTCCATAAAAACGGGTCAAATGACAACTAGGTAATACAGCAAATTGAACAAAACAGGTAGTCGGCAGGTCTACACAAACCTCAAAAGCTCGTTAGGTTTACGTTACACTCAAAGAAAAATCTAGAAAAAAAATCTAAAAACAAGTGCGAGTGTATGCTTCGTCATAAAAGTCGTGAGGGAATAAATAATTAAGAGTGAGCATCAGTATCGTGGACACCGTAGTGCCGTAGTGCCGTTAATAACCATAAGGAGATGGTCCATCCGGAAATAGTGCAAATCGACTCTCAGACTCAGAGGAAAGCCTTGGCCTGCATCATCCAAAGTTTCGCATACTCTCCATCCTTTTCAATTAATGCCTGATGTGTACCTTCTTCAACGACGACAGAATTTTTCATAAAACTAAAAAAAAAAGTTATCAAACGTTTTCATATACAATAGGAAGCTGCACACAAACCACTCACAGAATGATATCAGCGTGACGAGTCAGATTCCCAAAACGGTGAGACGAAAACACCATGGTCTTATTTCCTCTCAATGTCCGCAAACGCTCAAATAAATCTATCCGTTGATCAATCAATCATCAAGTCACCGAGTCACACTATCTTACCGTGCTCAGCAGTGGGGTCGAGACTTGCAGAAGGCTCATCGAAAAGAAGTAGACCGATACCAGAGTCACCATTTTCATGATCACCTACTACTGACTTCATGAATGTCCTCGACCTGTGCAAAGTAAGACTAAATTCCATCAGCTTCAGAAGAAAAATCCTACAGTGCCACCCGCTGTGCTTGCCCGCCCGATATGCCTCTACTTGGACTCCCTGATCTACTTTCCATCGCACACTTGACAGCGCCATAGTCCACGACTCGACCAAACATACTAAGATCGCATGATTGATACGACAAAAAGAGCAATGATCGCACCACGTACCTGGTCGTGCCTTCCGGTAACCCAGAATAGTAATCCTTGACAGGTCTTTCCAAGTATGTTCCATATTGGTCAGGAAAATTCTCAACGAAGGTGCTGGCACCTCCGAGTTGGGCTGCCTCTCGGATATATTCCATATTAGTTGCATGTGGCGCAACAGGAGCCCCCAGGCCTATGTTGTCAGCAATCTGTGACCTGGTCAACGACTTGGAAATGGGGATCCTTGCGTGAGACTTACTGAAAGTGGAAAGTGGGTATAATCCTGGAAGAGTACAGACGTCACTCGCCTGAGGTCTGCTAGTCTGAGCTGGCAAACCTCACGACCATCGACCAATATTTCTCCTTCCGTGGGGTCATAGAGACGTGCAATTAATTTGAGGATTGTGCTTTTACCGCTGCCATTAGCCCCGACCATAACCTAGAAACAAGATATTAGAAAACGGCGATGCGAAGGGCACTTGCATTTACACAGAGTTGTCCTTTATCTATCTTGAAAGAGACATTCCTGAGAGCCCAGTCTTTACAATCTGGATACCTAAAACTAACATTTCTGGTGTAGAGGTCAACAAACTCATATCGGTAAGTGGACAACCAGCGACACCATACCTAAATTCGATGCTGATGCCTGATCTAAGGCTTGCAGTATCCTCAGGGAAATGTTGAGTCCCGTCGGAAACTCGATTGTGAATCTCGGTAACCTCGTATAAACGCCGAACACTCAACAGTTTATCGGCAAAGGAGTCGGTCTCCGAGAAGAGGCTCCACAATGTGAAGGTAAATGACTGGGTAGTCTGAGTAATCAAATTCAAGGAGGCCAAAGAAATTGGGATAGATGCGGGATACTGGATTGCCCGAAGCGTAAAGACAATCTACCAGAAAATTGAGTATGACGATGGAATGCAGCTTCCAGTCACACACCTGTGGGAGCTCCTTGAAGGGGTCTTGCAGAAGACTCAGTATACCTAGCCTATCATTGATCCTTGTTGTAGCAGCCGCTACCCAAAAGTCGCCTGCTCTATCTTTGAGGCGCTCCACACCAAGCTTGTATTCTGAAATTGACACTAAGCACCGAATGCAATGCTCCACATCATTACGCACGTTGTAGTAGGTAAGGCCACATTCCGCCAGCGGTGATCTCTTTGCGATGTTCAGGATCATGGACGACTCTTTTCAATCCTTCATTGCGGATGTAATCCACATCTCGGGTGGTTGCGGCCCAGACTATGTGAGTGAATGAACCGTACATGAGAGTTGAAGGACAAGTGCACACCTCCTCTATGAAAGAAAGGCTCGCGAATTGCGCTTCTTTGAAACAATGCTTCAGCAAAGCTGAGCAGGGCTAGCAAAGGGCCGTCCTGTTGATCATTGAGGACACGAATGAGGACAGACAGCTGAGAAACGAGCTGCACGACTGTTGTCATGATATGGGAGATCATTGTGACTGTGTCCCAGGCAATGCTTGATCTAGAACTCTGTGGGAAGGATGATTCTAGTTGCCGCTGGACCTTGGGGTCATCGAAGGTTGGGAGGTCCAGACGAGCCATGGCATGAAACATATGAACGGAGTAGTATTGTTTGATGCGGGCATTGAGGGGCACTGCGAGACGCTGTTTGGTATAGCGCAGTATGCGAGCTGCGAGAGAGCAAAGAAATCGGCCTGAAGCGACTTGGAAGAGGAGTGATTTATCAACGGTTCGATGCTCCACGGCAGTTTGAACCTGCCACCGAGTCAATAACTGGCCGAGAGTCTAAATTAAAACACACAATATGCAGCAGCTGTCCCGAATACCTGTATGAGGCATGAGCGATGGAAATTGAAGAATAATTTGAATAGGACAGACCAGAGAGAGAGAGCGGGAATGAGAGAAACGACGAGTTCTATGACAAGGTAAGCGAGGAGCAAGACATTGCACTCGCGGATAGAAGTAACATCGAGGATCATGTGCCAGACATACGGGATATTTTCAATGACATCGAAAAGCGGGTGGAGGGTTGGCCAGCCGATAAGACGGGGAGCAATTTCTTGGTAGAGATCCCAGACGCCGATGCGAGAGTGCTTGACACGTGAGCTGTCTTCAGTGTCAAAAGTGCCCTTTCTGGAGGAAATCATGGGCCGTTTTCTGCTGTGAGGTCGGGCCATCCTCTCCTCAAATACCTGCCACTTGTTCAAATCAGCACGTTCTGTCGTTCATTTCGCTAGTCACGTGCCTTGACGTCATTCAGCTCATATGGTCATGTGACCTTGGCTCATGCTGCTTCACCGCCCACCCTCTTTTGACTGCCCTGCTTTTTTACCTATGAGTCTGCCACAGAAACTTCTCTCCGCTTTTTACACCCTTTTTCTAGCAATCTCATTTCTATACCCGCGGGCTCCAACTTTCTCGACACACGGAGCTCAACCCTGCACAGTCATGACATCAGCCCTGCCTAATCTGCATTTCCCACCAACTTCGGACGCGGGGAATCAAGCCTGCTTCTTGTGGGGAAATTTGACTTTGCATCCGACTTTTGTTGATTTCCTCCTCCTTGGACTGCACCGAGTCTGCAGAACTCTGATCTCGTTTTCTCATCCCGGTACTCTGTGCCTTTGACCCCTGTACGTTATTTTTGGTTTCCCGCGTAACCTATCCAATCATTTTCCGAGATTCAAATAGCCGCTTCAGGACTGATGCCTTCGTACAATCACCGTGATCAGTTGACGGCGAATAGACTTTAGATTGCATCATTGAGGCGACATCCACCGTTCACTTGACCTCCCTGTGGCTCATTACACTACACTGGACCCACCGCGCGGTCCGCTCAATATCAGGCTATGGTCGGTGATATAAGCGGATCTTATCACATATCGCAAGTTCAAACTCGTCCTCGCAGCAGCAGCTTCCTTGTCTCTCAGGTACCCTTCACGGCTATGTCCAAGAATTGCAATACTTGGTCTGTCGGTTGTGCTCATTATGTCAGACCGGCTCCAGCGTTAATCTATGGGATCGTGGCTTCAGGCGTACAGGTCGAACTGAATTGGGCATATCCCTGGCCCAAAAGCCTCAAGAGCCCGTTTTAATCTGCATGGTTCACATACCCTTTGACATTACCATGTGGGATCATAGTAAGGAATAGTCATCTCATTTACGATAGACTTCGATATTTGAAGTAACGTTGTTTGGTTCAAGGTCGCCGAGGCTGGCACAGATTCATTGGAAAAATTGGCCTGACATTTTCAGCGCCAACAACGGCATCTATGTGCATTCATAACGCCGAATCTGAAGGTTATACAATACATCCCCGTCACGAAATGTGGACAGGTAGTCCTGGATCGAAAGGTTGTGTCCAAGCTGAGGTCATTGGGTCTGGCTCTGCTTTTCTATCTCGTTCATTTTCCCAGTGCATACAGTTTATCTATTCAACTTTTTTATTTTCAGCTTCCAAGTGGTTCACTCTTTCCCAACACTAGCATGAGCTTTCTCCTCGAAGCGTTGCCAAGTTCGCATTGCTGAAACCCCCAACCAGAATAGTAGGTTTATCCCATCCCAGGACCCGTAGTGTACGTCAGTCTTATCAAATGACATAGATGTGGCACGGCTCATGGCCTTTTCTCCTTCGAGTTGGACTGACGGAAATTAAAACAGCGTCCTTCTCGACTAGCATGTACTAAGTAGAAGAATCACACGATGTAATCAAAGAAGAGAAGAACTCACACAATCATAATAAAGTAATTGAAATATCTGCTTCTACTGGAGCCTCATGATAAAGGTTCAAGCGAGGTTTATATTCAGCATGCTATTACGAAATCAAGAAAAATCACAGAGATGGAAGGGCAGGCTACCGCCTGAACAACCTATTCAATAACTAATCAAGAGAACACATAAATCAACCAATACTATCCGGTTTACCAAGCCCGATAAATTCGCATCCGACTCGTAGAAAGCCTTCACAATTTAGCATGTTGTAAAATGTATTGAGAAGCCTTCTCCGATTTGACCTTGCCCACATCGGCCATAGTCACCGATTTGCACTCGCATGCATGATTATAACCCAACCTGAAAAACGGAGTGCCGCAATTGAATTGGGAAGGGAATCATTAATCAGTATATTTGGAGAAACATCACACGGGAATGAAGCAAACAACCAAGTGACAGATGAACACAAGCAGTTTCATCAAAGTCAGGGATGAATGAATGTTACATACCGCGTTCGTCCATCAGGTCCACCAGGCGCATAGAACTCGGGTCGACGGAGTAAAGAAACAACAACGGCACCACCCAAACCTATATTATGGACAAGACCATATTTCCCACGTGGATCGGAGATGTCGAATAAACCTGGAGCCTGCATTGGTCCAGCCCAATTACGGAGTTGCATCACAATGTAAAAGTGCATGCCAAGACCTGTTGCACCTAAAGGGTGGCCTTTGGCTTCAAGTCCACCGCTCGGGTTGACTACATATTTGCCACCGTACTAAATTAGAGGAAGCAAGGTGCACGATGAGATTTGCACGATGAGATTTGGAATCAGTAGGAGGGAGCGTACGGTGTTATCTCCGCGTTCGACAAATTTACAAGCTTCGTCTTCTTTGCAAAGGCCAAGAGCAGGATACGTGATCAACTAGAGTTGAAAGATATTTTTGTTAATGTGGGTCCCGGAATGAGTTCTGGAGTATGAATATACTTCGTTTGCGGCAAAGCAATCGTGCAGTTCAACGACACCAACTTGATCTCTACCTTCACCTGGAGCAAACCCAGCATCCTCAAAAACCCTGTCGGCACATGTTTTGGACATCTCGTAACCAACCACGGCCATGGAGCTACGGCCTTCAAAAGTGGCAGGACCGTCAGTCGTCAAGTGCATAGCGACAACCTCAATTGCTTGATTCTCAAGTCCATGTTTGTGGACAAAATCCTCAGAAGCGACTATGCATGAAGCAGCACCATCCTTCAAGAAACGATAAGACTTGATTTTGTAGTAAGGAAAAGAGAAAGACAAACGGATGTGGGGCTGCACATGAACTTGGTGAGCTGGTCAGTAATTTTAGGAGCTGCTTTGACCTGCTCTACACTCCAGCCATCGCGGAATTGAGAATACGGGTTATTCATAGAATGTTTATGATTCTTTGAAGCTGAGACCATAGTATATTCATGTCAACCAGACGAGAATAGAATCACTCACCAATCATCGCTAGATGATCGACACCACCACCGTACTTGGTGAAATACTCCTTCGCTCCATTATCGAACATTCGCGGTGCACCAGGACCATGATTTTCACCGTATTCCTCTTCCAGTTCAAATGAACGAGCTCCGATGAGAGCCGTGGGAGAGGGACGATCGGGGAAGTTGGTGCCGAGACTGCCAGGCTTCATTCGTTCGAATCCGAGTGCAAGAGCACACTCGGCTTGACCATATTTGATTGTACAATTGGCTTGGAACAGAGCAGCAGAGCCGGTGGAACAGTTGTTGTTCACATTGACGATCGGGATATGTGTGAGCCCGAGGTTGTATAATGAACGCTTGGATCATGTATCAGACACATCGCGCTGAAGGAGAGAGGGATGGCATACCTGACCAGCCGTGGAGTCACCATAGCAATAACCAACAAACGCAGCTTCAATGGAATCGTATGTAATACCTTCATCAGGGTGAGTATCGGCGGATTAGGTTCAAACAAGTTTATTTGAACATACCGGCATCGAGCAGCGCCTTTGTGGCTGCCTCTAAACCCATCTATACGTATATATCCTGTCAAACAAGTTCATTCATTACGACGCTCAGGTAACGTACGTCTTCTGGAGTCCTCTTTCCTCGGGGCTATAGGACACGCGAGGACATACAAGTAAGTTCAGCATCCTTGTTATCCTTGATTATTCAATTGACCTTGATGAATTGCGTACATCCAGTACCAATCAAGAATGTTCGTCGTGGACCGGCCATGTCCAAGTCGATTCGTGCCTGGAATGTGAATCCAAGATGAAGGTATCGGCTGATAATTTACTCGGTTAGATCACTTCCCGGAATCATCTGACGACTTGATCATGTTCACACCCAAACTCTCAAGGTTTATACATAGAACTATTCACGGAATAAATACTCTATCAGTGCTTGTACGACTGTGACATTGATGCTATTTCCAATCAACCTGTACTGCGATCTAACTGTAACGGCCTTGGTGTCCGGCCATTCAAACAACCGACCATTCAAATCCACACGAGAATTAAATCCGAAAATTCTGAGGAGCTCGTTCGGAGTAAAATAGCGTAATTTCAAAGGATCTAAAGTCCTGACAGCCTCTAGTCCATCGGGACGCGCATCAATAAACTTTTGAAATACAGTAGTAGTCTGTGTAGCCGGCGGAGTTTATCAGCCAAAGCATCGTGAGGAGAGAAGCAGGCACAGCGGTCAAATGCCAGAACGTACATCGAAGTCTTCGTTCATCTGTATAACTGAACCCGCACCTTGCACAAGTTGTGTGTAACCTAGAAACAAGGATTATTGTTGCTTTTATTTCGGAAATAAGATAGCTATTTCACCTCGGGTGAAACAGCATGAACGGCGGGACGATGGATATATTACATCAAAGCGACAACCCCACTTGTACAGAACCTTGTCGGGTATTAAGTAATTCGATGTCTCGTCGGGACTGTCAAGGTAAGAGCTGAGACTGGGAATGGATGGCGCATGTTGTTTCGAATCTACGGTCGTTTCAGAGTCTGACTTGCGGTCGTCGACCCATTCTCCGCCTTGACCTGGTATATGTCTCCAAACACGGTCAACATCTTCTGCAGCAACATGTGCGAACCGTAAAGGTCTTCTTTTGGCCAAGAAATAATACCGCAACCTCGAGTTCGGAACGCCGAACTGGAGTGGAGTCAACAGTAATTCGAGAATGTTGTATCCAAGCGACCGCATGACGGATACAAGCGTCTGTCGTGTGATCGAAGTCTTGCCAAAGGGAACAGCAAGTAGGCTTCAGATAAGCGTCTTACACAAACCAAGGAGGGAGCGGGGCACCTCAAAGCCGGCGACATTCTCGACAAGGAGTCTGGAAGGCAGAGCATTGATTTCTTTCAGTTTGGGTAGCACCTGCTGCACAATGTAGAGAAAAGATTGAGCACGAGAATCGGCAGCGCCCTTTGCATTCGGGTTGAGAACCGTATAAGGCTGACATGCAGGAGAAAGAAGCCAGAGATCCGCGTTGTAGGCAGCGAGTTGCTCTGCTGAGAGCCTAGAGATGTCGACCTGAAAGAAAATCAACAGGCGGGTATCAGAGTCAGTCAACCGAGTAATAGCAAAGAGACCTTTTGTATGATTTTAGGCGGGTGATTGATGCGATAGACTTGACAGGCTAAAGGATCCCAGTCGAACGCTCCGACAACGACACCACTAACGGAGCTGCGCTGCAATGCCACATGCAGACCGCCTATGCAGAAAAATTAAAATCAGTGGCACTTATTTTTCTTAATTACCAACGGGCACACCTATACCGGCGTAAAACTCGAGTGCACGGACAGTCATTAGGTGCTTACGTAAACACTCAAATGCGAACAGGCTCTCTTTGCCACACTTTCTTGCCACACAACAGTGTTCATATTCTCCTGCGATACCAAACTACTTTTTTTTTCTCACATCACCCCTTCTGTTTGAACAAAAACATTTGTTGACATGTCGGCACCAAATCCCCAGTATCATCATGGACATGAGGGTGTGGTAAATTTGCAGGCTCCCAATCTGCCGGCTTCGCCCTCATATCCTCCTATCTCTTTCTCTTCTTGTTACCAACCGGCGCTTTCTGATATGATCTCATTGTCCTCCGTCCCACGGTACGCACGGTCTCCCTTTGCTGGTTCCCCATATCTGAACTGGTGCCCAGGACGGATGCCCAGCCCCAAGGCCCTTTGTCTACTTCCCCTGTGTGGCCTTATTCTCATCTCCCGACTCCTCAGAGGTCAGTTCCAATCTACATCTTTTGTACCCGAGAATACCAAGCCATTCCAGTCCTAACAATCTTGCTCGCTATGTTGGAGACCAAGCTCAGACCCCGCAATCTCCGCTCCACGATATGTATGAGACCCCGAACATCCTTCCTGAATACATTTTAAATCCCCTTCTTTTAGCCAGCACCCATCTGGGGCAGCCACTACGTCTTCTTATCAAAGACTAACCAGGTTTGACGCTCAGACCCTTTGTCAGGGTTTATTAATAAACTCCTCTAGGTCTGCTGAGGAAACTCCCACGAAGAGTAACAACAGCTTGAGACAGTGCATGACTCCCGAATTAAGGTCGGTTCCCCGTTCAGTATATGATCTACATTCTAACCTCAAACACTAGTCCACCCTATGTTTCGTCTTCCCCACTGCGCATGGGTTTTGCTGCCACGCCCTCTGTTACTCGGTACGATTTTTATCATCGGATCACCAGGTCTCATCTGAACCCTACCTCTTTCCTAATATAGAAACAGCTCTGTCGACACACTTGACGCACTGACTCCCAAAAATTTTCACAACCCGTACGCCTCTCCCCCTGTATTCCTGCAACTAATATGAACTCTTTCGCTCCCCAGGTCCATTGCCCTCGGCCTCACTGCACTGGCACCCTCCCCTCATATCTCCTCACCAGTCTCTGCTGCGTCCGAAAACTCTCCTCACCTCTCTTCCCCTTTCATTGCCAAGCTCTCCATGGCTGAAAGAGTTGAAAGAGGTACCAAAAGGAAGCGAACGTTCTCGGTGTCCGCGACTTCTATCCCTACGAATGTTGACGATGTTTTCTCCAGCCCCTTGACTAATGCAGCTGTCCGTTCTCGGCTCATTGACGGCGATTTCATAAACAACTCCACGTTTCCTGCTTCCCCATCGCCCCCAACCTCCACTTCGTCTACCGCTGGAGAGTTAGACCGGATCCGACAAGCTCTCATCCAAGACCATCTCACTCAAATCGAGAACCGAAGTCCTGAACATTCAAAGGGAACCAAAAGGCAATTTTCAGATCTCAACTCAACCGATGAAGGAGAGCGGGAACGAGGCTCTACCGCCGGGACCACCGAGAATGCGAATAATGGCAGGAGGCTCAAGTTGTTTCGGGAGACCTCAGAAGAGAGCTTTGAGGAGAGTTTAATGGCGGGTGGCTATGGCTGCTATGTGAGGACTTCACTATCTTATAATTACTTAGTCTCAACTCTATCTCACTGTAGAGGACCCATGACTCGGTTCATCAACCTCAGCCTGTGCCATTGATTGACTCGAACACTGCTAGAATATCGAACGCTGCGGAAGCATTCGTCCACCACGTAGAGGAGGCCGCGCCAACGGAAAAGGAGTGGAAGAAACGTAGACGGCTCGAGGCATTCCACTCAAATTATAGACCCAGGACGAAGCTTACTCCTATCGACATTCAGGGTAGGGGTCGGATGGTGCTAGAATTGCCAGAGGAAGGCAAGACAGCGATTACTGAAGTCCGAAGTTCCAAGTCCTCGAGGAAGCGTAGTGCCAGAAATAAAAGAAAAAAAAGGAGCATTGACGCAGCACCTAGGAGAGACAAAGCATTTGATCAAGGAGAAGCACTTGATGTGCCCAACTGGCCAGATGATGAGTTCCCTTGGAAAGTTCGTAAGGAAGAGCTCGGCGAAGCGGACAAGGCCCTCGAGGAAGAACGGTTGCAGTGGATCGAGAAATTTTTGGATCGAGATACCGATGATGAGGAGAGATCCAATTGTTTTGGCGCGAGCGATGACGAAGTTCTTCCTCTGGCGAAATGGGGTCATGTCTACGAACATGATGCTGATAAACCGATACCGGTGAGGATGGGACGCGGCAAGATAGTTCCACTGCTCGCTCATCCAGAGGATCTACGCAGAGCGTATGCCAAGAAGAAGTATGTCTTTCCCAGTGATCCCTCTGATGCTCGTGCAGCTCTGTTGGCCAAGAGGAACGTTCGTGCGCTTGCGTACCGTAATCAGCGGAGACAGCAGGAGATGGCTATGGAGGATGAAGATGAAGATGTCGTTTGTGTTTGTAATGGGAAAAACGATGGAAGAGAATCTGTTCAATGTGATGGTTGCCAGATATGGTATCACTTGCAGTGTATTGGTATCAGTAGCATCGCCGAGTTGGGGCGTGAAGAAGACGCTTGGTTCTGCAAAAGCTGCATGACGAGGTCTCCATCTCCAGAACGAGACGTTTTTCCTGTGGTCCACCAGGAGCCAACATTCGTACCCACTGATGACGCACCTCGAGTTTGGCGGACTCAAGACCCGACGCTCTACCAGCCTCTTCATAATTCACCCTTATGGAACCCTCCACGTATACCCAAAACTCCAACACGAGGAGGACGATACTCGGATTTTGACATGTCGTCTTCATCTGATTCCACAAGGCTTCCATCAACTCCGCAGAATTCGACTCATGACATCAGGTTATACAATTCGCCTGGTTTATTTGACTACCATCCTTCAACGTCTAATGATGATCCGCCGTTTGATCCCACTTCGACGCCATCGCGGGGGATCAAGTTTGGGGCGTTTGCCACGCCGAAATCGAATCCATGGTCGATCCGCGCTGGTGGATTGTTTCATACACCGTCGAGGCACCATAGCCGTGGGTCATTTAACCGAAGCTTCGGGAGTTTAGAAGATGTGGGGGGATCTTTTGGTGCTTTTGATGGCCTGACTCGGTATCCTAATGTGGAGGATTCGCCTGTACGCCGCAGTGCTGGGAGAGAGGGGCTTAAAGCGAAGAAGGTCACTGAGTCGCCATTGTTGACCAGGCCGTTGAGGATTTGGGAGACTTGATGATTGTGTTGTGTATATGCCTGGTAGTGCGTGAATACTGACCCTTTATCTTTTCGTTCGGCGTATGTTTGAATAGGTTTACTAGTAGTAGTAGTAGACTGACTCTGCTATTGAATGGATGAAGAGCTCGTTCATGGTCAAGAAGGCCATGTGACGTTCTGCTCTTTTTACTTCTACTATGTACTGCCCTCGACTATCAGACGCTGATCGCCTGCGGTTCATAGTCGTATGACTTTGTCTTTTTCTCTCGTTCTCTGTGTGTGTGTGCTCGTACTTATGTATCGCTTTGGTATTAGGCCATATTCATTCTCAGGTCGAAACCAAAGAACGCTTCAGTCTCATGTGCGCGAACTATATCGATTTTGTTGTTGTACCGATCC
>Ga0153951_1000226_pt1 | contig 20892 bp, 28 predicted proteins | sample TSNJ035MetaG_FD_102278 | JGI IMG/M metagenome (GOLD analysis project Ga0153951, IMG submission 102278) | Attine ant fungus gardens microbial communities from New Jersey, USA - TSNJ035 MetaG | ecosystem: Host-associated > Fungi > Mycelium > Unclassified | place: USA: New Jersey, Wharton State...
ACTAGGTACTTTACCGCGGACTGCGATCGAGCACCGCGTTCTAAATTTATAAATTTATGATTTTAAAAAAAAACTCAAGTGTGACATGTGACAGACTTGACAAATAGATGACATTATAGTTGTAAGTCACTTGACAGCATATTTACCGGGCCGACTTAAATGTCCGCCGTGTGAGCCCTAACTATATTGATGAATGATGCCGTTAACATGTCTATAGAAATAATACAACAATTAACTTCTCGATATCCTCCTAGTTAAAATCTATTGACTATCCGCCGCCGTAAGACTACTCAAACGAATTCTGAAATTTCCCAAATGGCATAGCTAAAATCATTTCCTGTAGACTTTTTGTTATAGACTGTCGTGGACGCTTGTCGTGAATGTCATGGGCATTTGTCATGGGCATTTGTTGGGCATTTGTTGCGTGTCGTATAGATGAAACACACGGCGAGGACTAGATATATGCAGAATGACTATGCCGGCTCCTTTTCATTTGTAGATTGCGGAATGACTTTAGGCTTCTTCACAGAAGCCGATGTAAGCGCGTTCCTTGCACGCATTTGCTCACCCCTGTAGTATAACCAGACCGGGAATGGGCAACCAATCACAATCGCAAATCCAGCCAACAACTATGAGGAGACAATAAAAATCTCCAACACTGCCCCAATGAATGAGAGAGACGTACAGAGTTTCCGCCACCTTGGCCCAGTGCCTGATACATCTGAGCACCGAATAACGGAAAGGCAAATCTGAGTAAGGATCTGAACAACTGATCACGAATTCAGAGTTGTCAGCCAACAGGTGTCTCAATCCCGAAAATGAAGACATACAGCGGCAGCTGCAAGGGCACTCGCGGCATATGAAAATGTGTCAACCAAGTAAAGTTGGATGGGCAAGCTACAACATTGAAAAGAAGGATCGTGTTCGTAAGTATATTGACCATGCAGCCATCGACAAATTTGCTTACAAAGTCGCCATCATCCCTGAAATAATAAATCGTATTTTCATCCAGGATAAAGCGGAAATGGAACTTACCGAAACCAAAGATACCTGTTCCGATAATCGGCATGATCCAGTGGAGTTTTGCTTGTGCAGACCAACCATACCAACTGGGTATAAGCATGAGTCTCTCGCATCCCGAGTCACAGAGGACAGCTTACAACAAACCAATGGGTATAAAGAGTGAGCCAAGGAAGAGTGCAGGTACTCGCATTTCTGGCTTGCCAACTCCGTCGTTCTTTTCCGCGAGCTATTCAGAGGTATTGATAAGATGTCAATATCAGACGGCGAGAGATCTACGCACATAATTGTAATTTTGATCCGCAAATCTAGCGCAACAAGCTGTGGAAATGAAGAAACCAACCCCAAGGCCAATGTAGGACAATCCTACAGTTCCGGTATTGAATCCGTAAGTTTCGGAGAAAAGGTCGGTGAAGGTTGTGAACATAAGATAGTAGATACCATACTGGCTTCGAAATTGTCAGGCACATTCTTGATGTTTAAGTTGAACGCTTACAGAGCCATGTACAAGCTGAGCATGAAACAGATCGCGCTCCTGAAAAGGAGAATAGTTGGTCTCTTGATATTGATCCAGAGATAACCTAGAAGGCCCCCATGAGATTGTTGAGGCCGCGACACAGCCCTCTCTGGATCTGCTGAACGAGCGGCTAATCGCATACGAAGAACGGGTGCATATGTTTCTTTTAACAATGGAACACCGATCAATGAAGCAAAACCGCAAATACCTGGATGTTCGAACATTAATACAATGAATCACAGTATAAGGAATAACATACATGAAAAGATGATAAAAACCCATTTAATTCCTAATTTTTGTGCAATAAAGCCTCCGGCGATTGGTCCGACGACAGGACCTTTATATCTGGGTCAACAAACCAAAACGTTCAAAGATATCATCCGAGGTACCTACCAACCAAAGGTCCTAGAGAAAACATCGCCATTGCGGAGGCACGATCACGCTCAGAGAATAAATCACTGACTGAACCACCTCCAATAGCAATTGGCGCACTTCCAGATAACCCAGCTATAAAAGAGTGTAAGGTATCTCGGTCACAATGTTTTAAATTAGGTTGCATACCAAGGAAACGCAAGGCAATAAGCGACCCGGCGTTGGGAGCAAAAGCACACCCCAGACTGAATGCCACAGTAAATATGTTCGCAATGTTAAATACCTTTCTCGATTACAGTAAGTAAAGACACACTGGTAATAAATAATCACCTACCCAAGTCCGTCCATACATCTCGGACAGAGGAGCAAATAGGAGAGGCTAGACCAGATGTATCATAATAAATCTTGACATTTCCAGTTGAAATTTATGATTTACCCCAAAAGCAAAAGTAATCAAGTATATCGAAAGGGTCAATGCGATCACTGTCGGATTGGTGATGTTGTATTTGGCGGCAACCTCCGGCAGACCAGGGGCCATCATGGAACTCGCCAACGGGGGACAAAAACTATACAGAGAAACCTGTCAAGATCCAGAGTCAGACATACAACCATCTCTGAGGTATAACCCAACTTACTACTCCTACCGCTGTCCATTTCGCGGAAAAAGACCAGTTCCTGGCATTGGCTGGATCGACTTCCCATGCTTCCTCCGGATCGTCGGCCATCTTTCTTGTTTTCTCTTCTAAGAGGCTGGGTTCAATTTGGCTAGGCGGTGACCGTACAGGCTCATGTCGATGAACAGTAGTATTACATTCGGTATAGTGTACATGAGTGTCTGAGGATGCGGAGGCAGTGGTATCTGGCCGAGAATAATTCATGACCCTAGTGAAATCCAAGGTAAGCGGGAGGGAGGGCAAGGCAGCGTGAAAGCAACGATGATATTTCTTTCTTTTATACCCTCACGTCACCAGAAATTACAAGGTTCCGCTCGGGCCGACAATAATAGTTTGTGTACCTGGTACACGTTTCTAACTCCATCGAGTTCCGTATTGATGACTGAGTCAGTACAACTCTCGTCAAGCGTACATTCCGTCCGATGTCGCTCGGCCTCCTTTTCGGGAGTGTATCAGACGACGGCAACTCAACTACATTTACATCTTCTTGACGTCTTTGCATTGTATCCCTTGACCCTCTGAAATTTGGTCTTTGAATCGCCACATCGTTTATTCTTGCAGAATGACAACTATGGACACGCGGCTCATCGAAGTGATCAATAATTAGGAGAATTCTACGCTGTGACTTCACTAGTCCGGCCGATCGTGGTCTACCAGGCTTTTGATCACCAAGACTTCATTTTGTATACTTTTACCGACCACTATCGATTTACATCTCACTTGGATATCGCAGGTCAAATAGCGGGCGGCATTTACTTCGTCCTCTCAATTACTGATCTGCTCCTTAGATGTCATTTTAAAGGTCCACAGGACGTTATTAATCCAAACTCTTTACCTTCGCAATTGGATTCTTATCGGGCATAATCAAGTGGGATATGTGGCAAACTGAAATTAATGAAGTGCTGCCTTCTTGCCGGTGTTTCTGCGAAATTTCCTCGGACTCCGATTTTATCAAAAGCAACTGGTTTATTAAGGTCCATAATCAAAATCCAGGATTGATTACTGTTAGAGGGTCTGATTGGGCCACCCAAGGTCCTTCTCGTGTGATGTGATAGTAATTCTGTGACCCATGATAGGAAAAAAAACACACCGACACACTATGTCTTATTATTATTGCACCCCTTTTTCTCCAGAGAACTTATTCTTATTGACAGTACCTTGACTTCCTCACTAAGAGGCCTATCACTCTCATGGCATTCATCTCCAAGTCATTCTCTGAGTCACAATGTCCATTCAGCGACGATATAAATAATCCGATGATCGATAATCTTCCCCCCCAAAGATTTGGCTGGGGGATGTAAGACATGTGACTCCACCCTACAGTTTTTTTGGTCGTTGATTCGTAAGACTCCATGGGAATGAATCCAAAAATGGAAACAGATCAAGACAAGTTACTTCCCCCATTCATGCCAGCAAAAAAATGACGACATCGGGTTACTCGGTACTCTTGAGTCGGGCTTAACTCAAGGTAGTTTAGTTGTGTAAAATCTTTCTTCCCTATACATAACGTCTTGTTAGCTTGGCCGATGACACCCCCAATTCCTCATGGAGAACAAGCTATACATACACACGCATGCACGCACGCACGTTGAAAGGTGTCAAAGGGTTAATGAGTCTATCATCAATAAGCACACGAGACCAACCGGCGTCGTCAATGACGTACAAGAACTTGCAGAACCTCTATCTTGAAACGGCAACAAAAGATACCGAAAGAGAGGGGCCGGCATAGCACTTGTGAAAAAAAGACCGGTCGTGCTTTCAAAAAAAGAATCAAGTTGTTGCCTCTCTCTTTTATCAGTAGTGTCCCAGCCCGGCAATCGCCACATCAAAAAATAGATTCAAAAATAGATACGCGCGTGTGCCTAGTGTACACGAAATCGAACCAGCGAGCACGCAGAATCAAGCTCTTCTTTGAGTTTATACAAAAAAAGGAGAAACGAACGCGCAAAGTCCATCGAGGAGAGAGAGAGGAGCAAAAACCCACGGGGATAACTGCATTCGTCAACCTCATTGCGTTCTCTCTCACACATTGGGTTGCCGCTATTCGCTGAGAGCCTTAATTTCCATTCTTCCCAACCCTCAATGATCGAGTTGGTAAATCATAGGAGGAGGGGGGAGATTGTACTGCTGCGGTTGCAAATCGGCATCGTTCATAACGGTCATAAGAATCATTCATGGTCAAGTGTACAATAGCAGGGATGATTTTTCGACCCAGGGACTCCGTTAGTTTTCAGATCGAACCGAGTAGAAAAGAAAAAAAATAAGAAGTAAACATGCATGTTTATCACCATGTAAAAACACCACTCCAGAGTCCCTAAACGCGAGGACAGGGGGATATAACATTGTTAATCGAGATCAAGTGCGTTGGCTAGGACAGGTTCTCTAAACCCCAGGGATCGACATAAATCCATTAAAGAAGATGACTTGAAGCCTCCCATCCCCCCTTCCCCTTCCCCTCCCCAAGAGATTATCTAAATAATAAGTACTTCACCCTGTCCTGGATATAAAGAAAAGAAGAAAAGAATCCATCATCATCATCATTACCTCCACTAAAACACAATCATTTTTTTGCACTATCTCCACCACCACCACCATCACCACCACCAAAAGCAAAAAAAAATAATCTATGTCGCATTAACCTTTTCCTTCAACGACGAAACAAACTGCTGATAACTCGGCAACACATCCATCCGATCCTGAATAAGCGCACTAAGCACCCAAAGCCTCAACGGCGGCTCCCCATCCTCTTTCACAACATACAAATGAGGATAATACACCCCACGTCGCATCTCACGTATCTTTTGAACAACCGCATTGACACGTCGTGAAAAATCGTTCTCAAGTATCGGCAAAGTTGCCTAAAAATCAGTGAATTAGTGAGGCGTTCACCCAAAAAAATCAAAAATCCAACCTTGCCACCAGATAAACTCTCATAGCTCGCAAGTCCAAAAACATCCATGATAAGCTGAGGCACAGCATCACGTCCAACCCAAAGAAAGACAGTCTGTCCATCCTCAATCAAAAAAAGACCATGGCGCTCAAATCGCTCCGAAGTCGAGGGAAGTGCAGGGGGAAGTATAATTCCATATTCACCAATCGTACCAGCCTAACACAAAAAAAAACACGTCCGCGCGTCAGTTTCAACAAGACAACCTAAATCGGGAGAACCCCCACCTCAGCAGGCATATTATGCAAAGAATAAAACGTCGGGTAAATATACGGAATCAGCGATTGCGAAGGTAACGTCGTCAACAACGCCTGTGCATACGCACGAATATCCGGCGGAATCTGGGCACTCTGGCGAATACCAACCTACACAGAGAAGAAAAAACACACAATCAGCAACTACAGTCACTAAATGACTCGCGATAACAGAAACCCACATTCTTCAGCAGCGCAAGCACCAGAACCGGCAACATCTTCATATTCTCAGAGATCGCCAACTGCGCACTTGCTCCCGCACCCCCCGCCGTCATACTCGTCCTATATGCAATAAGTATATCTACAAGCCTCTGATACACAAAATCTCTCGCATCCTCCAACTTGTGAGTCAAACTCCTCTCAACAGCCTTGTTCGCCAACAGCGTCGTAATCGCAATCTGATCAGCAGACGCAAACACTTCAGACAGGTTGGTAGTCGTAGGCAAAGCGAGGGTAACAACACGTATACGTCGTTCACCGTAGCATGTGGTGTGTAGAACGGCGGTTTGGAACACAACAAAGGGTGTAGTAATGGCTTCTTCGATTTGGATCTCAATGGCGTAAGACTGGTCTTGGGGAACGGCTGGCATGGCAAGAAGATCGGTAGAACGAACGAAAAAGTTGCCATGGAAGGACGACATGCGTAGACCTTTTTCGGTTCCAAGTCAGTCAAGGTGTTTATGATGTGTATAAAACTGATTCTCACCGCGTGATGCACGAACACGCATGACCGCTTCGAGCATAATAGGCATAGCCAGAACATCACCAAATTCACGAGCAAACTTGAGTGCGTCCTCCGGCCTAGCAGCATTGAATGCAGGGTAGTAGTATGTCTGACCAGAGGTATAGTGTGGTAGGCAAGCTACACAACATTGTATCAATACGTTTCATAGATCGGAGAAAATATGATATACCAAGGCTGGCGACATCTTGGTAGCTCTGGCTGAATAGGAACATATCAACAGAGACTTGAGATCTTGAACAGTCAATGGCAAAAGTCTTGTAGAACGGCGATGCGGCCTGAAGGAGACTCGACTCCTAATAAACCAGGCAATGAGAACCTCTTACACATCCTATCATGTTTGTAGCTGACCTTGGCAGTACCGAGTAGTTTTGGGTCCTCCCTGTTCTTCAAAGCACCTGCACCAATACTGGGAAGAGAAGCGGAAAGGACGATAATTTTTCCACCAATTGGGGACTATATGAATGGCCTAGTCAATACCCACCATTCTTTCAGGACTTGAACTCACCATCAGCTTGAAACCAACCTGAAGAGCAGGTCCCATCGCGCTCCCTATGATGTTGTTCTCCTGGAACATATCATTGATCCTCCCTAACAAAGTTTCCAATGACGAACGTGACTCTGCGAGGTTCACAAGCAAATCGGTAGGTTTGGGCAAAAAGATATCATCAATATCTGAGACAACAAGCATAGAGGATTCTGAGCCAGGCTGATGGCATAAAAATGTGTCAAAATCGTCGATTTTTACGGTTAGGTACTGAGAATGACTCACGGGGATAGAGAAGAAATAAAGCGATGTGTCGTAGCAGATGATAGCGATTTTGGTACGTTGGTCTTCATCAGGGAGACGATCCAAGTTCTCGAGGATGGTGCGAGTGGCTGTGGCGACCATACCTGCGCACAAGGTCAACACTGATTCTGATCTTTTGACAAGGTACTAACCAGACTGTACGGCAGCATGACTCACGTCTATTAAAAACACATAGACAGCGGGTTGAGGCGGGCGAACCATGTACTCGGTAGGAGCAACAAACTCGACAACAGAATGATTGAGCTCAGCACGAGCCCACCTATCACCAGGCTGGTTCTTCGCTTGATCCCAATCAAACAATTGAGGAACCTCATTCGACATATTACACATGCAACACCGCCATCTGACAGCCCAACGTCAACAATGCATCTTGGCAAAATGCTGACTCTCGATAAAGGATTCTCACCGATTCCCTCCATCAATGAACTGCACATATGGATTGATATAGGTCCTACACCTCCTACACCTTGCAATAACCGTATCCGTAACAACGGGCACCAGTTCATCACCATCCTTCAATGACCTGTATGGTGTCAAAACCAACGCCAAAGGAATTTTTGCCTTATTCAACAACGAAGATGTAGTCGGGATTGCATTCAGAGTACATCGTTGGTAGGAAGGGTCGGCATTCGCAAAAGGAGATGGTGAGATCGACGAATTGGGTGGTAGCCTAATCTCAGGCGGAGGTCGGTGCAACTCTCTTGGCTCAGGAGGGGATGTCAACAAATTCGTAGTATATAGTTGGAACTGTTTTTGTCCTCCTGCAGCTAGACCCATTTGCCCGAATTGAGCGGCGAGAGCATCAACACCTGGTTGGGTATATTGCGGTTGTTGCGTAGGAACGTGGGCACCGTATCCAGCAGCAGCAGGGTCAGCTCCATAAGCGACGCCAGGTTGGTCAGGCTGTTGACCGTAGTAGGAAGGCTGAGTTTGGAGGCCCTGGAACTGATTCTCGGCTACAAGGCCTGGAGTGAAGAGCTGGGCGCCTGCAGGTTGAGGTTGAGCTCCAGGTGCGCCATAGCCAGGATCGGGTGCTGCTTCTGCGACGCCGTAGTAGGCCTGAGTCTGGCCAGCAGCATACTGGCGTTTTTTTGGATTGTGGTGGGTAGACTGCGTGGGGGGAGCTTGCAAGTCCTGATGTTGGGCAGGGGGTTCCCATTGAGTATGGCCAGACGCGGTCTCTGAGTGATTCTGGCGCCTTAGAAGTTAAAACCGGCCACGAGACGAGAACTGACCAATAAAGAGGTATCGCTGGTGCTCTTGATTCCTGTGATAGTGTTAGAAAGAATTTGAAGCCGATTTTGGAGATGACATGCCACTCTGCAGCCCAACCTGGGGGCAGTTGCTGCGCTGGAGGCGAGGACATGATTGGCAGAGAAAAGATTATAGATGATATTAAGTCCCTATCGCCACGTCCCCTGACAACACTCGCAAATACATTGTATCACGTGCTCAATTTATCTACATTTAATCAGCCTGTGTAGTTACTTTAGCTAACGGTGGCGAGGACGTTGACGGGTGTCCGCCTTTGAGTTTGTCGCGCTCAAGCCGTTTGAGCAGTACCCCAGTGCAGCTCTCGAGCGACCGTACTTCTTCGTCGGTAGCATCCGCACATCCACCCCACCTGATCTTAAGATTCTCGTCGACCAAGAAGACATAACCGACTCGTGAGTTGGTCATCCCAAGAGCGTCGCGGACATACTCCATGTTTTGTGTCGACACCAGATATGTCGATTGTAGGTTGCGTGGTATCACCTTGCGGAGTGAGGTAAGGAACAGATTGACCAGGAAGGACTTGAGGATATTCTCCTGGAGGTTGACTTGAATATATTGGTAGAGTGGGTGTGATGCGTACCGCACATGTGCGGGGTCGACAAAGCCTTTGGCATTGATCTGGTCTTTGGGTGAGCGCTGTAATCAAGCCAGGACAGGCTTTGGATCTTGCCTCAGATACTCTTGTGCTAAGCATGGCGAGTATGGTGATCTTTCCAAAACACATTTCTGTTGAATTCTTGGTGGCACGGGTGTCAAGGCTCTTGCCTGAGATATTGGGCAGGTACAGGGCTTTCTGCATCCAACATCACTTTAAGTGGTCAGTTGTGGGCTGAAGCAACTCACATCCTCACGGATGAGCACTTTGGGTGCTAGCCAGGTCTTGCCGCCGTGTTTGCGAGTCATGTTCAGATCATGAAAGTAGCCGACGCTGGCCTCTTTGATTCTAGCAATTGTGTCAGATATACATTCTAGTAGCAGAACTATTGCAACAGACAAGTGTCTCCGCTGAGACATGCGAGTGTCGGGATCCATGAGACTCTTCAAATTGGTGATAGTGTCCCTGACGAGTGTTGTCGGCCGCTCTCTGACCCCGAGGGGCCGGCTAAGGGGTGGGAGGGCATCCTTTTGGGGTGGATGAGGAGCACTGACGGTGTCTGGGAGCGAGTTGGAGAGATGGGGGGAAGAGACGAAGGAGCGTCTGGAGAGAGAACGCACGGGCCGGGCAAACAAGGACATCTTTTTGTTGTTTAATGCAAGTCGCGAAAATGCGCATCACTCCGCGCCTGTCACGTGATGGAATTTGACAAACCCTTAAATGGACGCGCTTACTCCTTTACGCCTCTCTTCTCAACTATCACCTCTCTCTATATTATATCAGCATGGTACGCATTTTCTCGTATCTATCTTGCATCTGTTTTGATCTGTCTTTTTCCTAGTCCGGCAAAGGTTAGCACTCCCGATTTCTCGGCTGTCCAAGATTCTGAACAGGCCCACAGGAAAGTCTGGAAAAGCATCATCTGGCGGCAAGGCTGGCGGCGACGGCAAGACTCAGTCTCGCTCTGCAAAGGCCGGTCTTCAGTTCCCTGTTGGTCGTGTCCACCGTCTCCTCAAAAGAGGAAATTATGCCCAGCGTGTCGGAGCTGGCGCACCAGGTGCGGATGAGGATATGTTGTCTCCTGGACCGTGTCTGATGGCAATTTTCTAGTTTATCTGGCCGCTGTGCTCGAATACCTAGCCGCCGAGATTCTTGAGCTTGCAGGTAATGCAGCGCGTGATAACAAGAAGCAGCGTATTGTGCCCCGTCATCTCCAACTTGCGATCCGAAATGATGAGGAGTCTGTGCTGTCTCGTTGACATTCGGATCTGTTGCTGACGTTGTGATCAGGTTGAACAAACTGCTGGGCGATGTGGTCATTTCACAGGGTGGTGTTGTGCCGTATATCTCGCCGGAATTGCTACCGGGCAAGTCGGGTAAGGGTAAGAAGGAAGGGGAAGCATAGAGCTGTGTTGTGGTTTCGACTGTTTATTCTCTGCTCTTCGCTTTGTGGTTGTACTCGATGTATTTCTACCTGTACCCAATTCTATATCCTTTAATCTCGGGTGTCAGATTGATTCTCTCACGCGTGCCACGTTGGACAATCTTGTTCTTGGTTTGAGCCTCAGCATGGGTTGGTTCAGTCCACCCGACCGTCGCGAAATTACTCTGCTTCTGTTCTGTCTCGTCGTATATCTGCTTGCCTATAATATAGAAATCTCCTTGCACCTTCTCGGTGTTGACTCCGTCGCCACCAGTGGCGCCCTCTTCAGTCGCATAGGCCTTGGAAAAACTAGAGCCCTTGCCCGCGACGGCCGTAAACCCAACGGCTGGCGAGATGCCCTCGAGCTCCAGATCTTTGGAGACTGGATCTGGGACCAAGGCCATATAGCAGGAGACAGTGACCAACAAGCTCAAAAGATCGGCACAGATCATCAGTACGGTGCGGCGTGGGCTTCCAAAGCCCAAGTCCGTCAAATGGCAGACGACGTCTTGGGCGACCTGTCCGTCAATCAAGCTCTGCAACAGTGGCGCGACAGTCCTCCACAAACCAAGGTCTTGAAGCATGTTCCTGGTACGTGTATACTTGCTGCTGCACTGCTAAAGTAACGGGCGGCTCAACACCTCGGTGCGTTAGGATATACTGTACTGGATAACGTGTTCATCTATGGTACTGGCATCTACATCGTCAGAGATGACGTGAAGGACTTTCCTCCCATATCGGATATCGTGTCCTCCTCGGGCCCTGGATTCGCCCAGTGGACTCTACTTACCAGGACGCAGGCTAAGAATTTGTTTGGAGACTTTGGTGGTGTGTATGTAGACTGTTCACTGTAAATTGTCTTTGTACTGACTGACCATGATCCAATAGAATCCGGGGCATCTCCTGGTTCGCGTGTGATACAACTCCTCGTAAGTTCCATATTTTTCTGTTGTATATCAACTCTCATATATCGTTTTTACAGACAACTCAACCCTCATCGCACTCTGGCGTACACATACCTCTCTCTCCTCCTCGGCTAGCTCCCCTCTCCACCCACCACGCCGCCTCATCCTCCCACACACTCCTCTCTTCATCGATTCTGATCCCGACTTTGAACAAGACACGCTCCGGCGTCGACGCGCCGACACGGGTTTTCATCCATATCTTCTCAAAGCTGCGTTTCCTCAACTCAGTGTGATGTACTTTCAAGATCTCGAAGATTATGAAAAGATGGAGGTGCCGTATGTTTTTGAGAGGGTCGTGGTGGCAGACAGGAAGGCTGCTGTGATGTCACTTGAGAGGAATGATGATGGTGGTACTCGTAAGGTCGAGCCAGAATTTTTGACAGCTTTCGAAACGCGAGGAGAAGAGGGAATGGGCGATTATCGAAAAAGGGGAGAGTGGTGGGAACCTATACGCCGGAACATGCTGGAATTCTTGGATTTGGATCAGCAGGAGGAGGAGGAGGAGAGTTGGGAGAAGAAGAAGAAACCGGTCGTGACCTATATCGTGAGCCAGGACATGGAACGAGGGCCGAAATTGAAAGCGGAGGATCACGCGAGGCTGGTGAGTTTGTTGCAGAAGATGGAGAGGAATTTGGGTTGTCAAGTGAATATTGTCAATGAAGATACGAGGAGGACGAGTTGGATTGAGAGGATGGAAGCGATTGTGAGATCGAGTGTGAGTGCTTTTTGTTCTTGATATCTCCAGCTCTTGTCTTTAACTTCAGGGGGCGCTCGTGGCGCTTATACAGGTGATTATTGGTGTTCATGGAGATCATCTTTTGGATTTCGTGTTTATGAAGCGTGGACCGCGTTCGACGCTGATTGAGATGTATCCTGAGAACAGGTTTGTGCGTGATCGTGCTGTTGTGGTTGAGTCTCTTGGGCAACACTATGTTGCTTGGTCTGGTTCACAGTGAGTTTTTTTTTCATTCGGCCCACCTTTTTTTCAATTTTTGCCCTCCCATTTGTAGACATCATGCGACGGGACATTTGCCAAAGGCATCAAGGCCTCGAGAGAATGAAGAAGCGACAATTGATCCGGATGCGGTGGTCAATAATGTACAACAGATCATCTCGAAAATGACGTGAAGACACAAGATGCGATAGATTGTTTTCTCTCTCCATCTATCAAAGGACGTCCGTTATTGTAGGACTTTTTCTCCCTGGACTTTTTCTTTTTCTTTTGAATACTATGATTTGTAGAGTGAGCAGACCGTCTCGTCCTTTGTTTTGATATCTTCAGGTCAGGTGGGAGAATCTGACTTTGTGGTAGTCTACGTTGATATCCATATAATAATACATTAATGAGCAACATTATTACATAGTATGTGTCCTAACGTTTCATATTAGCCAAAATCATTATGATGTATGGTTGCCCCATGGGTGGCCAATAACCAGTACGGACAAGGTAAAGATTTTCGTTGTGACAAGGGTTTGAGATCAGAATTATACCTACACACGGTCTTTCCCATGACATTCAGGATAGGGTGACCAACTCATCTGTAAGAGACTAACTATAGGCTCTCACTACGCCTCCACCGTTGATTGAGAGTTGAAATGTGATGAGGATGATGTGTGGGTTCAGGCATAGAGGGCAGCCCTATTCTTGGAGCGCTCCATCGCTGATGTAGTTCCAATGGTCAACCAAGCGGTTCAGTAATGTGAAACAGGAGGGAGACGCACGATTATAATGAAGGAGTTTCTCGATGAGGTCGACATGAGTCAGTACCATGCGGCGACAGCAGTATCGTTTGAGCTGGAGGCTATCAAGCGCATCACTGAAAGCAAAAGGTCAATGAGTTTTCCCTCTGAGGCTTGACGTTATGAAGAAAACGGACCCCTCGTTCATATCTTGCGACAACAAATCGAGGTAGTCATTCCATTTATCTCCAATGACCTTGCCACATGTGAAACATCGCACTGGGATTATCTATGTGGGTGTAATCAAATGTCTTCCGCCTTGGAAGGATGATATTGTCATACCATTTTTTGTGTCGAGTGATGGTTTGTGTATGAGAGAGGGAGGACAGGTACAAACACGCCCACAATGTCGGGTCGACCGGGAACCGACAGTACCCTCTCCCCTCGCAACAGACGCAGACCACCGACTCGTCTAGTGTCCCTTGGTAAAAGTGGCCAGCGGCTGCCAGGCCCCTCGTCTGGCGTGAGCAACCGTCGAGCTTCCGTCTCGGGACTGACGGCTGCTCCAAAAACCCAGCGCACGTCCAAGACAACGCAAAAGCTCGTTGTCTTACCTTCTGCTCCCCAAACGCGACCTCTTGCTCCCACTGATGAGGAAGACTTGATGCTGGGCGTCGAGGCAGATGGAGGGGTGCGAGAATACAAAAGCGAGGCTGAGAGGATGACGAAAGAGCAGAGAAAAGAGGCTGGGTTCAAAAGGCTAACGGCGTATTGTGTTGCGGAGTCTTTTCAGATGAAATTGCTGACTCCGTTTCTGAAGAGGGAACATAATGTGGCTCCCAGGATTTTTGATGAAGCATTGTATGCTGTATGTTTCTCAACCTCTTTCTCTCCGTTGCGGCTATATCTCTGTCATGTAGATGTATCATCTGCCTCTTCTTCCAGGCTACGGTCCAAATGCAAACATCCGTTCCTCAGTGCCTGCTCCTGTCGCTTCGTACCTGACAGAAGCAGAAGAAGATGGCTACCAAGGAACTTATTTCACTCAACCAATACCCAGATCGTCTGTCGATACGAGGGATGGCTACATCTCTATGTCTCCTTTTCTTACGCGCAACAGTCCGGCTGTTGCTGTCTCCCCTCCCTCAGAGAGTGGTTCATCTAGTTTTGCGTCTGATGCCAAAAGACCGAATCCCCTCCATCTTTCCGATTCAGAGCCTTGGACTGACACTGAGCTCCAACCAAAATCTGCTAATCGGTGGCGTACACAACAGCAGGATAACCTACCTCCGCCGCCATTACCAGACCCACCAACGTCCACGAAACCGGCCGAAGATGACATCGTCGAGGCAGTGTTTTTTGAATATGGCGTCGTGGTTTTCTTTGGTTTGACCGAGGGTCAAGAAAGGGATATCCTTGAAGATGTAGAGAACGCTGGGATCATGAAGCGAAAGATCCATGAAGACGATTGGGAAGTTGAAGAATGCCATTTCACGGTACGAGTGTTTCTTTCTGCTTCAAGATTCTTCTTCCTCTTTTTTTGTATTCTTATGCCTGGCTCCCAGCATGACCCGCACATTTCATATCCACGGATCTATAATGATTTTTTCAGTACGTTCTTACACCCACCCCTCCCCTTTGCCCTCTTTGTATTATCTCCCTTTCTGACCAATTTTTTAAATTCTGAAATAGCTCTGAAATCCCGCTCACATCTTCTCAAACTCTCTATCGCCCATGCGCTCGCCCAGTCAACTCTCCTCGCACATTACGAAACTCTCGCCCAACGAGTTCTCTCTTCTCCTCAAACGCTATCTATCCCTCGTCAATTAGCATCTTCTGGGTCACTTCAACTGCGTCGACATGAGGCTCTAAAATTGACAGGAAAACTCTTCAAATTGAGGAGAGATGTCAATTTGGTGTCGAATGTGCTGGATGTTCCAGAGTTGTTTTGGACGGAGGTGAGTTTGGGAGATTTGTATCATGCTGTTAGGGAGTATATGGAGATTGGTGGGAGGGTGCAGAGTTTGAATGAGAAGTTGGGTGTGGCCAGTGATTTTGTGAGTCTTGGGATGTTTCTTTCCCCTCTCCCCTTGTCGCTGATTTCAGTTTTAGTTGGATGCGATACACGATCACTTGAATAATTCAGCTATGGAACGGATAACTTGGATTGTCATTTGGTGCGGTTTTTTTGGCCTATCCTTTTTTTGCATATTTATCCTTACACATGCTCGTTTGTTCCTGTAGGCTGATCGTAGTAGCTATTCTAGTTGAACTGGTATGTATTCCCATCTTTCTCTTTCTCTTTCGTTTAGGCGTTTTAACTTGTCCCCGTTGGATGTTAGGGCGAGGTGATAGCACGCCTCATAGTTCATGCTACACTTGAAAGCGGCGGTAGTTCAAAGAAGGGCTTCGTGAACTTTTTGCAATTGTGGCGACTCAGTCGAATGTGAAGACAGGGTGAGGGGGATCCATATCAGGACTAGAGCAGTCGAAAGAGAAAACATGTAAATTCTAGAGAAGCTGGTGGCCGGATAAGTGAGTTTTCATTTGAAATCGTGTTTGTGGGAGGGTTATGAACGGATTACTTTTCGACTTGTCGTTTTTCTTGGGGGGCTACAGTTGAGAGATAGACTTATTATGGTTATGAAAGTATAGAGTGTAAATCAGTTGATCCAGATGCTGGAGTGAATGTATTTGGAGACATTGTGTTTTTTTACCTGGTGGTGAATCTTGGGGCCTAGCAACTCGTTTTAGATGATTGTTGACGGGGTTTTTTTTTAATTATTCAATGTTTGTTCTCAAGTCACTCGAATGTGAGATGCAATTCTCTTAAAGTAAAATCGAGTCCATGATAGGGTGTCTCATGCTAATCATAGTGACGTGGATCAGCGATTGTAGACGCGTCCACTCTACTTCTAGAGTCAAGATAACGCGCTGCTCCAGGTGACTTTCATTACGGTCATTGTCAGTGGAAAGTCCACATTCAAACGACGCTGGAAGCTATGCAGTATATCGTAGCTACGACGCAGTTTAGTTACATGAAAAAGAGGAGCTGTAATCATGAGATAGAAAGAGATCGAACACTTGTTCCCGACAGCCTTTTCTCTATCATTTGCAGCTGCCGCACCGGTTTTACCGGCACGTTGCGGTAGGTATCCAATTGACTTGTTCTCTGAGGAGATGATGAACGGGCGCAATCAAGATTTCTGTGTCGTTCTTTTTTAGTTACCACTCTTTTTTTGGGGGGAAGCGAGCCTTCCTCTTGGCAAGAGAGTGATAAAGCAGTACGGTGAGTACGAGAACGTCGTACGAAGAGGATCAGTATCGTATTGGGAGTATTGGGTCTGCACGTATAGACGGCAAGTCGGTTGAATTGTCAATGGCCTCATCTAGCTCTCCAATCAGGATTCTGTCATCAAAAAGAAAAAAATGGATTTTTTTCAATCAAAGTTCTTGACGGGAGAGGGAAAAAAGATCACGTACATCATATCTCCTTTGACGAGATACAACCCTAGCGGTATCTCTTCTACTCCATCATCCATGCTGAAGACACGTTCCTTGCAATCCGAGAGAACTATGTTTGATTTTTGGTCAAAGCCAGCGAGGATACCCTGGAAGAGATTTATATCGGATATTCATCAACAGTCTGAAGACTCGACGAAAAAAAAGAAGCTGTTGACACGTACAACGATAGCACGGCCATCTTGGAGGACTAGAAAAACGCGGCGGTCGACATATCCTTGGAGACTGGACATGTCGGCAGCAAGAAGGGATTGCCTTGAGTCGCTGCGGTTTTGACCAACCCGTCGTCGGCACACAACGACATCATTACTAAAATAGGTCGAAGCCGGTCCGAGAGTAGTCCACAACAAGATTCTACTACCATCTTGTCATTTCACAGAACGTGCACTAGAAGTTCAATGGCCGATGTTTTGGTCCTCAGGCTACTTACTGGACATCACGTTCGCTAGATGTTGAAGGACCTAGAAGAAAAAAATAGTAGATCTGAAATCAACATCTCCATGGCGGTGCGATGTTGGGATCTTTGGTCTTATCAAACTGCCTTTGTAACAATCATCTGGTGACTATCTGTCCTCAAGGAGGTCCAAGCTAATGTATGCGAGCCATCTCGTCGATGGAACAGAATCATTGGTTAATCCTGGGCTAACGTGGCCCGTGACGCCTCAAGGACAGCTCAAGGACAGTACCCTCACCAATCACGATACTAGTCGATGACCCAATGACATGTCATTGCATTGACCTACAGCTGAGTGGACTGCTTTCCTTGTATGATTTAATGTCTTTGGATAAGACTTCAACCAATTGTTTGTCTCGCTGAATTTATTTGGAGAACGTTCACTAGATCAGATAAATCTATATCAAGCTACGACAGTGGGAAAGGCTGGGGTTGTCGCCATACGGCTGGTCGGGATCAATCAGTTTGGATCCACTTGTGGCAGAATTCTTGTGGTAGCACTGACGCGGTACCCCTCAAAATCCATAATGATATTCCGGAAATGATTACAAAAATAGTAGCACAAGACCGCGGTCACCTCCAAGACAGAGAATAGGAAATATGGTAAGAAAGACCGTAGATGAGGCTCAACGACAAAAACTACGGCGCCTCAAAGGGTGATGGCTTGCTTCGCCAACCCGTCCGCACACGTATTCTCCGATCGTGGCACACGCCAGAACTTCACTGGAACCCTGTTGTTCTCAAGAAATAACACATGTCTCTCCAACTCCAAAAAGTCGGCTATGTTAGCGACAGACTTTCCCTCGGAAGTCTTCCCTCCATTCTTTGACCATTTGCCCACCCAATTTGTCATAGCATTGGTCACGTATGCCGAATCCAATATCAACACAACGCCCTTGCGATGCCCCATCTGACGGAATTCCCCCTCATAGAATAATTGTCGGACAATCTTCAACGCAGCGATGGCAGCGCGAATTTCCGCACGCTGGTTTGTTTGAGGCCCGTCTGTCAAGGGAGCGGATACATTGAGGTTGGAACCGCAGCAGATAAAGACGCCCATCCCGGCGCGAGCATGCGAGGTTCTATTGCTATAACAAGCACCGTCGATATAGATCGCCATTTCTCCTCCAACGGAGCAGCGGTCGCAGCTCGTGCAATGCGCAACAAGGCTGTGGGCGCTTGTATCACCATGCTCGTTTGGAACGGGAGTATAGACTCTGTGCGAGAGGAGAACTGATCTGTTCGTGGGCATGGTTGAAAGGCTAGATGAGATAAAGCATGGAATTTGTGGTGAAAAGGCCAGGACGATGACCGTGGCGGTACTTATAACCCCCCCAATTAGGAAAATACCTAATGTGGCAACCAAGGATCAGTTAACGCCCCTACTCCAATCGCCAGTCATAAAAATGATAGTAAACCACACCAATTGACAGTTCACTCGAGAAACTCATGATCTGATCACGGATAGCCTGATGGATAGCCTGATTGACATTTGTCAGAACAAAGCTCGAGCAACACAATACAGAGCTAGGGGCTCGTAGCCAAATTGAACCACAGTCTGCTGCTAGTGGGACCATCATCACATGTGATTACTGCGTTCTCTAGATCAATCATTGACTATCATAATGTTCGACAAAGTCGTCGGAAAATTCAGGATAGACCGTGCTAAGACAAGTAAATTTACTAAATGAGACGAGTTGCTGGGACTAAAAGCCAGGGAGATTCGCCAAGGTGAACTAGTGACTCCATGAAGATGATATAAGATCGTGGTTCTCCCGAAGACTAGACGCCTACCGGATTTAAAGACATTCCTCAATGTAGGTAAGGACTGAGTGCCCTAGAATCACGTGTATGAGGGCGAAGTTGACGCTCCACTTATCCCGTAGTAGATGGTAGAGAACTTCTGGAATAAACTCGAGTACTTGGACGAGTCAGAGAAATTATTCCTACTCGGTTGATGTTTAGTAGCCTGTCTTGTCTGATGTCATTGTGTGAGCCTAAGTTTTGAAACACAATAAATAGGCGCCGGCGGATCAGTGGCGGAACGTGTTGTATTGTCTTTGATTTGTCGGTTGCTGCCGCGGTGCACAACTGTCAGCTCCTTCATTGACCGCCACTCTCCTTCTTTATCCAGCTCAACCTTTTACGCTGCAAGTCATTTTTTCATTTGTTCGTATCTCTTCACTAACGTACTCCCAACTTTCACATGCAGCCTTTTCCCTCCTTCAGAACCAGCATGCCAACCTCCAACTCAAGCATTTTCGACGAGAAGCAGCAGATTCACGAATCTGAGATCTACGAACTCCAAGGCAGCAGTGGCAGCCAGTCACCCCTGCCCACCCCTGCCTCTGCAACCTCACCAAAATCCCGACCCAGAGTAACTGCAGCTATCATCATTCCCATCTGGATCGCCCTGAGCTCCTCTGTTATAATATACAACAACTATCTCTACAACTCCTTAAACTTCAAGTATCCTGTCTTTCTCGTAACCTTTCACCTCACATTTGCGGCCATCGGAACTCGTGTCCTACAACGGACAACTAATCTCCTAGATGGGTTAAAGAATGTGAACATGACAAGGGATGTGTTTGTCAAATCGATTCTACCGATTGGCCTGTTGTTTTCTGGGAGCCTCGTTCTCAGCAACACTGCATACCTTTACCTCAGTGTTTCATATATACAGATGTTGAAGGTCTGCTGCTCTATAGACGAATGGCGATGTACACTGACACCTAGTCTTGACAGGCCTTTACACCTGTTGCAATCCTTCTGATTCAATGGGCATTCCGACTCGATGATCCAAACAAGAAACTCGCCGTCATTGTCCTCATGATTTCTTCTGGTGTTGCTCTCGCCTCGCATGGGGAGCTGCGGTTCAATCTGATCGGATTTATAACTCAAGCTGCAGCTGTCGCTGTGAGTCATGCTAGACTCTCTGTCTGCAATTGCATACTGATTACTTGACTTCAGTTCGAGGCATCCAGACTTGTCATGATCCAGGTCCTTTTACATAACTTGAAAATGGACCCCTTAGTGTCGTTGCACTATTATGCTCCCGTCTGTGCGGGAATCAACCTGATCCTCCTTCCTTTCACTGAAGGTTTAGCTCCTTTCTATGAGTTACCCAAGCTCGGTGCTGCTGTCCTTATAAGCAACGCTACCGTTGCTTTCCTCCTAAACGTCGCAGCCGTTTTCCTTGTCAGTGCTGGCAGTGGGTTAGTGTTGACCCTTGCCGGCGTTTTCAAAGTTTGTCCATCCATCTGGAATCTCAATGAGCTGAGCTGATGAATTTTATGAAGGATATACTTCTTATCACCGGCTCTGTCCTCATCTTCGGTTACTCTATTACTCCACTTCAGGTCATTGGTAAGCATTCCATATGGCCTCAGTATTTGGCACCTGACACTCTATCTTCAGGATATTCTGTTGCCCTCGCCGGTCTTGTTCTCTTCAAGACTTCGGGTTCGAAATGAGCCGGTTTCACCCAGACTACACTTATTCTCGTTCCATATGAATTTCTGGGTTCACCTTCACTATTTTCCTCCGTCTTGTGCCATAATTCTGTCTCACATCAGAATATGTACCACTGATTCACTTTATTCTCGTATTAATTAATTTAGAGAGAGAGACAGCTCTTCCAC
>Ga0153951_1000230_pt1 | contig 20694 bp, 18 predicted proteins | sample TSNJ035MetaG_FD_102278 | JGI IMG/M metagenome (GOLD analysis project Ga0153951, IMG submission 102278) | Attine ant fungus gardens microbial communities from New Jersey, USA - TSNJ035 MetaG | ecosystem: Host-associated > Fungi > Mycelium > Unclassified | place: USA: New Jersey, Wharton State...
ACAGCCCATCGCGTCCACCGGCCCACATCCAAAGAGCCCACACGTGTTCGATACGCAGAAGGCTCAAGGAAGAACACGAAACATGCTAATAACAGCCATGCTGTCACCAGCTGCACAGTCCTCCTAATTGCCTTGTCACGTTGTAGGGTATCAACATCTGGACTGGTGGCCTGGGTGCCCTGCCTAATTTGTTGCAGGAGACTGAACATGTCCGAACCCGGTGCACCTGAAGCACCGGCACTAAGCGAAGCCAGCATCTCGGCGAAGGGATCGACATCAGTCTGCTCATCAGACCTCGAATTATGACCTTTACCAGGTGCAAATTCACCACTGGATACACCGCTTGAGTATTTCGAGGACGGCGAATTGGCATTAACAAGGGCGCGATGAAACCGCTCCTGTAGCTCGGGAGACCATACAGAATCATCTACAACACCGAAATGAGCCTCAGGTTTCGCAGGAGGCGATGGAGCCAAAGGTGACGATGGCTTGCTGGTCGCAGCTCCTGGCGAAGGAGAAACAGATATCCGAGAAGGCGTTGGCATCCCTGGGCTACCTGAATCCTTTGAACGCAACGAAACATCTGTGCACAATAAATTCTAGGACCAAAAGATTTAATTGGACCTACCGTCGCTGCTCAGATATACACCCTCCTCGCCTCTTGCACTTGTTGTGAGCTTGGCGAGACGGTCACCTCGCTTTGCAAGAATGGCCTTTCGACGAGCCTCTGCACGTTCAGCAGCGCTTGACATGGTGGAAAAGTTGAAAAATGTATTGGCTATGGCCACTGACATCAATGCCAGTCACATGTCTGCTGGATCTAACACGGCGGGCATTGAATTGTGTTCGAGTGACGTGTGAGTGTCGCATCACCTCACTTGTCAAGTTGATCCAAAGTCACACATACATGACATTTTCTCAATGCCCCTGCAGGTGGTTTGCACTTGCTCATTGTGCCAGCAGTTTTCTTTCATTGACTTGGAAAACTAGACAGTCTATGGAACTTTGGTCTCAAGAAGCACCTGGTCATGACATGTAAGTAGCTCAAAAAACCAATATTTTGCACTTTTGTAATGGTTTATAATGCAACACTGAACAAGTATATAATTCCAAGAAAACATATTACTAATACTACCTCATCTTAGCTTTTAAACTACACCCTAATCATAGCTTTTGAATAAGAACTTGGTTCACAATAAATTAGACAAAGTAGTTACTCATTGGGACAGTTTTTTGACCTATCCTTCAAATACCTACTTGGTATGACCTCCTTTGGCCTTGATAACTACCTGAAAAGTTTAGTTTAAAAATGACTTATACTTAAAATAAATAGAAAACAAATTGGTTGACCCTTCTAGGCATAAGCCTCTAGCATATTTCTGGTAGAATTGCATTCTACTCTTTTGCTGTCCTGTTTAACAATTCATGTACTCCTTTAGGTGCTATTGGATATCCTTTGAGTACCTTCTGTCATTAGGGATGTGTCATGTTGAAAAATGTAGACAGGGTACTGGTGGAGGTCACCGAGCCAGTCAGCCACGGTGAGGTAGGTATTGTCTGTAGTGCCTGGACTTGCGGAACCTGACACGCTGGCATGGGTCCTGGTACAGATATCTGTTTGGATCTAGAATCATATTTTACGATGACAGGAGGAGGTTTCTATGGCTGGGGCTGTAGCTCGTCTTCCCTGCCGATCAGTGTTGGGCAGTCTGGATGATTTAGAACAATGTGCCTCATCCTGCGAGCACCAGAAACGAGTTTTATAGCTAATTCTAATCGGCGGATGGTCTTTGACTCTGCGATCCATTCAGCCTGATGCGTTTCAAAACAAAGAGGAATTCAGCAGACACGCACGTGAAGCGATACCCAGTCGCTCTCCAGACATCCCCCGTCAGGCTTTGCACCCGTGCCTTGTGTGCAACATCTCTCGTCACGGGCTCCTCAAATGAGCTGTAGAAGTCCACATCGCTGCTCAGGCAAGATGCGCGGTCCAGCACCATGAACAGGCACTCACTTGTGGAAAACCGGTGCGATACTGGTGACATGAAAACATGAAGAGGGATGTGATCATTTGTGACCGAGTTGTCACCACACTTTGTATTCAAGAAAGTTCTTGCATTGAACACTTATATATTGTATTTTTAGTACAGCTACCATTGAAATTGTTACACTTGCAAAACATGCTCGTGAGTTCTCATGCTTGTATGCATAAATATTCTCTGACCTCTAAGAGTTCTTCAGAGGTCAGCCGAGTGGCCTGTCAGCAGTTATCTTCCGATCCATATAAATCAGTGCAGGACTTGCATGCCGAGGTATTGCGAGGTGGGGTCAAACAGGTCTCAGGTAGTTGTCAGAAAAACATTTTACTGACATCAAAAGGAGTATGATCTTCTCCTTTCTACCCTTATCAGGGATGGTTTCTTTCTTGCACTTCCTTTGTACACTCACTCAATGCGTCGCCCCTCCCTCCGTCATATACGTCATCCCTCCCTCTTATTCACCAATTTCAAAAATGACCTCTTTGCCGCTCTTCTCGAATTTGTTGGCACGACTTTCTTCCTCCTCTTCGCATTTGGTGCTACCCAGGCCACCTCTGCCCAAGTCGCTTCATCTCCCTCTTCCGCAAATAACAAGGTTATCCAAGTCTTTTCCATCTCTGCTTCCTTTGGCCTCAGCTTGTTGATATCCGCCTGGATCTGGTTCCGCGTCACAGGCGGCTTGTTCAATCCCGATGTTGCTATGTGTTTGTTCTTTGCTGGTGCTATTGGCTTCGTCAGGTTTGTCCTCTACGTCGTCGCCGAGTTGGTTGGTGCCATTGTTGCAGCCGCGATAATACAGGCCTTGACCAAAGGCCCATTGTTTATCAAGTGAGTCCATTGCTTGACGTATACTTGGGACTCATTTGTTGCTTTTCTAGTACAACGTTAGCTCCCGATATAAATAGAACCCAGGGCTTATTTATGGAAATGTTTGCGACCGCAGGACTCTGTCTCGTCGTCCTCATGTTGGCAGCAGAAAAACACAGAGCCACGCCGTTCGCACCGGTCGGAATCGGATTAACACTCTTTGCTGGCCAATTGTACGTCCTTCTTCATTTACAAAATCTTCTGTCTTACTTGCACAGATGGCTCACATACTATACCGGATGTGCCATGAACGTCGCCAGAGCTTTTGGTCCTGCTGTTTTATCACAATTTCCAAACTACCATTGGATAGCAAGTCGTTTCCTGCTCTGTATCAATCAGCCCGCTAATCCTGCCATGAACAGTATTGGCTGGGTCCAGGTTTAGGTTCCCTCCTAGCTTCAGCCATATACGCCCTTCTAAAACAGTACGTCTTAACTGCATATTCCTGCATTTCTAACAACTTGTCAGTTATCATTACCTACGTCTCAACCCTGGCCAAGCAGCTGAAAATCCCAAATTATCTCCCGATGATCCTCTGAGAGTGCTAGTCGGCGAACATATACATGCTCGTCATGATGAAATAGATACTGCCCATGACATGGTTGCACAAGAACCCCAAGAGACAAATCCGGATGCGAATGGCATGGTTGATGCGGCTGCTAGTCAAAATGGAGGTGGAGGGAGAACAATGCCTCCAGCAGATAATACCAATACAACTGACATAGTTTGATAGACTAGCCAGCTTGAGAGCACGTCAGAGTCAAGTCTAAGCACGAGTTGTAAACAATCTGCGGTTTATAATGGCATGGACTACTAAGGAAGGTATGGTCAGCTCTATTATATGTGATCGGATTCGCCCTGTATGATATCATGAGGAAAGGTCTAGACATGTGACTGGACATGCCTCTCCGCATGTCTAGTCTCACTTCTTGATATCTCGGGTTCCTGCTGAGCATATCATCTGTCCTATCTTCATATAAAATCTATCATTGGTCATGATCACGGTCAGCCGCCGTTGCACGCGGTACCGCGCACATCTCAATTTGAGTTAGGAGTTTTTCTTCGACTTCTTTTTTGCTTCCTGAATAACATGCTCAATGAAGGCTTCGGATGCCCGTTTATTGATTGAATCAATTAATACCAATGAAATTAGAAGTTTCCCCTAAACCCTGACACTAAATTTGGCCCTTCACGATCTGTGGATGATTCTGAGAAATCATGCAAATCAAAATGGACTAACACAAAAATCGTTGAAACTTATTACTTGAGCTGTCATCATTTTTTCGATAATAAGATCACTGGGCCTCAAGAGGTAGTAGTAATCAAGTTACTATCTTCCTCCTCAATTCTGTGGCATTTTTGACGCGCAGGTGGATCATTAGCAACTCCCGTGAATCTTACTCCAGTGGCGTCATAAGATGGAATGGATGTACCTTCATCACATTTTACATTAGGAGAAGAAGGAAAGCCTGCAAAAATGAATTCTTTCTTAAAAACTATAGCCTTAAGGGGACAGGAGGGATGTTGAAGCCTTTGAGACTAGTACGGGACTGGTATCTCCCTAGTTGGATTCAAAGGTGAGGCTTTATGGCAAAGGGAAAGATTTAAATAAGAACATGGGCAGCTGCGCCAGTCAGGTTTCTTCAAAGTCACATCTCTCCCTCTCTCCAAGCTCTAAATATTACAATCTAAAAATCCGTATCCTCCATGCATCAACCATTTTTCCAGACTTGTGTTCAACTATCTTTAGTGTTTTTCTTAATCAGCCATCTTGCAAGAGGTTCTCCTGTCGATAACAAAGAGAAACATAGATATACTGTTACCTCAGACACCGAAAATAACATTGGCGACTCCAACACAGCCACCGATTCCGACCAGGCTCTATCCCTCCTCAGAAAAAACTGTTTCCCTGCCATTGACTTCAAAATGCCTCGAGAACCACCTTCATCACTGAACGGATGGTGGTGTGACATGAGCAATGAGTATGCATTTGTCGGATTCAGTTATGAAGTCTCGGAATGTGAGTTCAAGCTTTCAAAAAGATCGCAAGTCGTGACTTTTTTAGGTCAAAGCTTTAGTGGGTTGAAGAGAGATTTTATGGATATCAGACAACGATTTCGAGGTCGTTACGTTCGAATATACGGAGCTTGCGATAAGCGGGGTTTCTAGTACGTCGCGACCATAAATACTTGGCAGGATCAAGAAGCCTTACTTCTTTTCCTTCCTCTAATAGCGATGATGTGATCAATGCGGCTTGGGAAGCAGGGATTGGCGTACATGCACTAATCTGGGTAAGTGCTTGATCAAAAGGCGGAAAAAGATCTCGAAGAAGTCTAATTGATTATTTTTAATGTGTATGGGGGAGGGGCTTCTAGTTCGGATTTGACGGAAGTAATAAATGGGAGGCGCGCCGTGATGAGCTGATTTCCACTCTTTACACGAATAAATATGCTAAGTTCGTGGTCCGAGTTCTACAGTTTGGCTCGGAGCCGCTTTTTGATGGTGTTTTGGGAGTCGATGAATTGGCATATCAAGTTCATGAGGCGAGAGCGCGGCTTTCCAGTTTGCATATCCCGGTCACGGTCAGCGATTTGGCATACTCTTATCAAAAGGTAAGTGATGCGAAAGAAGTAGCATCCCTTGTGTTTATATTGATTTTTTTTCTTTTTCTTTCAGAATGGCGGAGCACATTCCGTCATCTCTGCAGTTGACATGTTTGATGTGCATATTTTACCTTTCTTCGCGCGGGATGCTTCAACAGGTCCGTTTCTTCAATATACTTCAAGCGCTGTCAATCTGAAATCCAGTTGCTGGGCATTTTTTTCTCATAGCAAGAAACGCTTGGTCACTTGTTCAAAAGGATGTCAATTGGTTTACAGAGAATGGTCAAGGAAAGAAAATCTACCTTAGCCAGGTGAGAGTAATAATGGCACATCTAGACCAATAGAACTCAACCGAAGGTCTAAGAGCGGTTGGCCATCCAAGACTTATCCGGGAGTAGAACCAAATAGTGGCAGAGCTGTCGCTAATATCCAGAATGAACATGTAGGTGTTTTGAAGCCTTGTTGGGATCGGATATTAGACCACCACTAGGATTATTACAATCTGCTAGATGCACACTGTCAATATTTCAAGAAGGTTCCTGGAGGTGGAATCGGCTGGTTTGCGCATCTTTACTCTGATAGTCAGGAACCAGGCTACGGCATCTATGATACCAAAGGAAACTTGAAATTCCCGTTCAGCCCTCGTATCTTTTGTTAAATTGCTGAATTTGACTGCCAATTTTTCGCTTACCAGCTACGAAATCGAGCGCGTTATATCCCACATCTATTCGTATAGAGCCGTGAATAAGATTTCCAAGAAACAATAATGCACCCGGAAGAAAGAAGTGCCTCGTTCATCTACACAAGAGGGTACCGAAAACAACTCCGTCTGAAACTCCGATCATCTTTAAAATGATATCATAACTGATTGTACTTATCACGTTTCTCGATACTCATACTATGTCGACAAGAGCCTTGAATGCAATCCTCCCTCAAGTTGAAAAATCCCCTTATGAGGCTCATCAAAAGGCTCGGACTTTTGCTTCCCGATATGTGAAGTCGGGTCAACATGACATTGCAATCGATGTTCTTTTTCAAAGTGCTCGCGAACTCCTGAAAACAGGACAAGTTGGCAGTGGTGTTGATCTCGCAGGATTTTTATTGGAAGTATACGATAATAAAAAGGAAATTGTGACAGAAGAGAGCAGAGGTCTGCGTACTGTGTATAAATCTCTCCCTCGTTATTGAGCATGGAGCTGGGTTTAGGCAGACTAACACAATTACTTGCTCTTACTGGGTCCGATGGAACTTGGAGAAAAACATTAGCAGATAAGGCAATAGCGTGAGTGCCTATAGCTCCTGATTCCTCCCTTGGCTCATCAACATCGCAGGTGGTCGTCAAAGTTCGGTGCTTGCCCTTCTGGTGATCCCGACCTACAACGTTACATAGGCGAACTCTATTTCAAAGGTATGCCATACTTGTGTCAGTGGAGCAATCTACTTGAGCGAATTCTCTAGATGGAGATTTCATCACTGCGGAACCTCATTTGTTGGCTTCCGGTCAGAGAGACAGTGCACGTATACTCGCAGAGATGCTTTTACAATGGTCAGAGGGAGATAAATTAGGCCTGTTTGCGCTACGAGGAAGTCTTCCGTATGTCATCCTGATATATTGTTTCTTTATGCTCACTCGTGATCCAGTTATCTCTTGAATGGCAACATCCTTGCAGCGCGAACATTCGTCAAACATTTCGTATCTGGACTACCCAAGGGTACTGTAGCTACCCCTGCCTTAATAATTCAGATTGGAGATGATGAAGTCACAATAACCACCGATCCTCTTATCAACTTCTCTCAGCTGGCTGTCCTTACGTGTCAACGAGCCAATGGCGATCAAAATAAGGTTGCTCGTGAGAGTTGGGTGCGACTTTGTGGTACATACTCAAGTCAAGGCGGTCCACTTGCTGCTGCGGAAGTCCGAAAAGTATGTACTCGTGGTATGAGTTTCAATGCAATCAGATGATTTCTATTCCCCAGGTTCTGAATGAGATTGCGACACTATACTTCGCAATACCTCCGCCTCGAACACAAGCAAACAATCCGTTTGGCGATATGCTGTCCACCCTCTTCGGGGGTGGAGCTTCAGGACAGTCAGCCCGACGCGTGCTTCAGCCTGCAGGTGTTATATCGACTTCAGGCCTCGATTGAAATTATTTTGCCAAATTTGAATACATGAAAAACAGCATTATTTCCAAGTTTTCAAATAACGCCCATCTGGGTGTATCTCAAGGGGTTGTGGTAGGGACTAGGCTTATGAGCATCTGTAGATTCATTGGTATCGACAATTAGTCTCGTCTTTTCGCCATATATTTTCTATAAGTCTCTGCCGTGTATCTAGAACTGGCAGAGTCTTCAACAACCAAGGATTTCTGCCTTGTCTTATTCAAGGATTCATCAGTTGTGGATCTGGACATTTTACACAGTAAGTCTCAGTGGTCAACAGTGTAGATTAACGACTGAGGTGCAATAGTAAGAGTGTCTGATATATAAGCTCAACAGTCGGCTGACTGTCGTGGTACCGTTGGAATGATGACATCAGAGTAGCTCTACCCCCACGACTACGAAGGTACAACCGCGACGGTCCTTGGAGAATGTTGTCTTGTAGATTTTATTATTGTTTGTTGCTTGACACATTACTCCACACTTATGGTTGAAAGGAAGATGGTCGGTGAAATTTGTGTATTGGTCATCTATTTGCCCCGCATTTGCATCGAGGTCAAACCTGCACTCAAATTTTGATCCCCTTACGCGGTGTATCTGATCTGAAGCTCTCCACGCAAGCACCTAGACATTGAGTGAGCATTCTAATCAGTTGTCCACACTGCATGGCTGGATGCCTCCTTTCTGACATAAATTATTAGTTGCTTGGTGGGTTTGCTGCGCTGGCGGTTTGATTGCAACAACGGGTTGAATGGCCTGGTACATTCTGCGGCACGCCCATATGAAGAGATCACGTCGGAGATGATCCACACTTTAAAGAACGGAGCTAACATGCAGAGCATGGCAGATACACCCCAGTGTCCCTTTGATGAATACATTTTACTTTCTGCTCAAGCGACATTTAGCCGTGGTCCAACCGCCTCTTCCATCAAAAGTCCAAGTTTTGTCTTTAAATGCCATTTTTATCGCTTGCGGTTGGATACAGGGCCCTATCTGACTCGTAATGCATTGTAATCACGATACGATGGACCTTTGTTCTATGTTTCACTAATGAACGATGCATCATTCGTGCTACGTTGCTGGCGCTAAAGGTCTTTTTTCCCTTGACGCATTAAACCAAGTGATGTCTATGACCCTGCTTAGCCTCCATAAATCATCCCTCACAATTACGTATCTACGAATTCTCTCCTCGTCTGAACGTCAAGAAACAGCTTATGCTCTACTGGGAATATTGCGGTTGTTTTTCGGACTCTCATATTTCCAATTTACGACAGCCTAGGTTCGACCTACCTCAAGGTCTGATGTGGTGACACTGTCGTCGAATCACAAGGATAGATATTCCGTTCTTCAATCACGATTATTACTGTTATTTTTGCTTTGCCTTCTCTCTGTAAGCTCAAATCAAACAGTACTCTCAACCTATTTTTATCTATCTTGATAGTCGTTACAGTTGGTCGTATGCGGGGCCGGGATTTCTAGGTCACGCACAACTCTCCCGGAAGTTTATCGCTTGGCAGTCGCATAATTAGCATGGAATGAAGGATGGGGCACTTATTAAAGGGCAATGATCATCCAGAATGTTCAACTTGTCTCCACCAGATTTCAGGACAAGATGTTAGTAAGAGCATTTTTACCGCTTCTATCCTTCGTAATACCTGGTGAGTTCCGCATTCATATCAAGCTCTGTACTTTTGTTTATTTTTAAATAAAACAGTATTCTCGCAAGCCGGGGGTCAGTACATTGATCCCGATAATGGCATCCCATTCTGGGGTTATACGGAACCTGTTCATGGGATGACTTTTGGGTACATTTTCCCTCCTCTTGATTCCACCGGGAGTCTCGCAAATGAATTCATTGGTGAAATTGTGGCCCCTCTTGATGCAAAATGGGCTGGGGTATCTCCCGGTGGTCAAATGTTGCAGAATCTGCTACTTACAGTTTGGCCGAATGGCAATTCCATTGTCCGGTCAGCGCGTTATGCGACGTAAGTGATATCTTGACTCTAAATTGAGAGGATATGTAGGCTTACACAAAGACAGTGATTATGTACAGCCACTGTAAGAGTGGGCTTTTCTCTATTGAGTGATAATCTGATGTCCAACTGTGATGTCCAATTGTAGACTTATGTCAGGGCCTATTCTCACCGACCTTCCTTCAACCAAAGTCAATTCCACCCATTGGAAATGGGTCTATAGATGCGAGAACTGCATTAGTGAGCAGCCGATCTAATTTTTTATGCATCCCTTTTAACTGTTGCCGACACCTCAGCATGGTCCACCAGTACAGGGACTAATTCCATTCCCGTTAGTTCTTTCGGTGTTCCCGCTTGGGTCTTCTCTTCTGTTGGCGTGGACGATCCTACAGACCCTCAGAGCACTTTTCAAGAACACACGGACTGTTTGTAGCTCACCTGCCTATATAATCTTCTGTGGCCCTGATACCCTTCCAGTTGGTTTTTTTGGCCTTGACTACTCTCAGGCCCACGCATCTGCCACAGACTATAATCAATGGGCTGCGGGCGGTTCTGGAAGTGGAACTCCAACCATCTCCCCAACAATGACGACCGCCACAACCACTACGACCGCCACCCATACTGTCTCTGTAATTTACCCTTTTCGCTTGATAATTGACGCACAGCTGATGCAATGTTCACTAGGCGACACCATATGATTATATTGTTGTCGGTGCCGGTCCAGGGGGACTGGTAGCAGCCGATCGTCTCTCCGAAACTGGAAAGAAGGTACTTCTTCTTGAGCGCGGCGGCCCCAGCACAGCTGAAACAGGCGGTACTTATGGACCGACATGGGCGCAAGGGTATAATGTAAGCTCAAGACAGATACATCGTGCCATTGACCTCACTAATCTTGTACTCTTGGTAGCTCACTAAATTCGACATTCCAGGATTATTCGGTGAGATTTCTGGGACAGTATGCAATTATCTGAAAATAATGCCACTTTGAGAATCGATGTTTACGGATTCAAATCCATTTTGGTGGTGCAAAGATGTCAATAGTTTCGCTGGTTGTCTGGTCGGTGGAGGTACAGCTGTCAATGGAGCGTGAGTCCTTGAGCACTCTGCAGATTTGGGCTCACTCACAGAAATGATTAGCCTTTACTGGTTGCCTGCTGCATCCGACTTTTCTTCTGACATCGGTTTCCCTGCATCATGGGCATATCATACACCCTACACCAATAAACTCAAAGCGCGGCTCCCCCCAACGGACCACCCTTCAACTGATGGGAAGCGTTACCTTGAACAAGTCTCTGATGTTGTCTCCCAGCTTCTGGAATCCCAGGGCTACTCACAAATTACTATCAATGATAACCCTGATTGGAAGGACCATGCTTATGGGTATAGCGCGTACGATGTGAGCCTCATGACGTCTTCACATGATAAATCATGCCATTGATAGTGTTTCGTGTAGTTCATGGATGGAAAACGTGCTGGACCTGTCGCAACTTACTTCAGAACTGCTAAGGCACGAGATAACTTTACATACAAGCAATATGTTTACGCTCTGAATGTTGTGCGAAATGGTGCCCAAATTACCGGCGTCAAGACCAATGATACCTCTCTCGGACCTGACGGCGTCATTCCACTTACTTCCAACGGTCGAGTCATCTTATCAGCAGGTTCATTTGGCACGCCCCGTATTCTCTTTCGTAGTGGGATTGGACCGAGCGACATGATCAGTATCGCCCAAAACAGTGCTGACGCAGGCCCAAACGTTCCACCGCAAGACCAGTGGATCGACCTGCCAGTTGGAATGAACGTGAGTATTTGTAAGTCCCTGTCTGCAGCACATACCCATTGTCTATTCTAGACACAAGATAATCCTTCAATCAACGTAAAACCTTCTTAACTATATTCTCGTACAATATTCATTAAGACCTTTACAGCTCGTTTTCACCCATCCCTCTGTTGATGCTTATGATAATTGGGCAAAAGTCTGGGCAGATCCTCGACCTGCTGATGCAGCCCAGTACCTTCAAGATCAATCTGGAGTTTTTGCTCAAGCATCTCCTCGGTAAATTATTCTCTGTAGTTGTGTAAATACTTCTCTGATGGCAACATTCCATAGCATGAACTTTTGGCGCGCATATTCAGCACAAGACGGAAGAACACGTTGGGTGAGAACCTATGGAGATCCAAATGTCAAATACTTGTCTGATGCGTAATAGATGCAAGGAACTGCTCGCCCTGGTGCTGCGTCCGTGACAACAGATTACCCTTACAATGCAAGCCAGATTATGACGATCACTGTTTATTTGTGAGCTCAAATTATGGGTTTCAACATTCCCTGAACAAAAATTGCTTAGGTCTACCGGAGTCTCCTCTCGTGGCCGCATCGGCATTGACGCTGCGATGACGTCTCGTGCATTAGTGAATCCCTGGTTTACTGACCCTATCGACAAACAAATACTCATTCAGGGCATCAATGACTTGTTGTCCGCCATAAATCAAGGTGAGCCTTTTATCAGAAGGCAGTAGAGGTTTTCTGAATCATTGAAGTGCCCGGATTGACTCTGATTACTCCCGACAACACCACTACTATTACAGACTATGGTAAGTCAATGAGCGTAAGTGTCTCAGTCCGCACTAAATCAATCAACAGTAAACAACTATGATCCTGTACGTTCAATGATATTCTGTCAGTTCATCATGTCTATCTCATCTCATCTTATAGAGCTCTCTCAACTCCAACCATTGGATTGGGGCATGTTCAATTGGTAATTCATCCTCCAATGCAGTGGTTGATGAGAATGCCAAAGTTTTCAACACAAACAACCTCTTTATCATTGACGTGCGCTAATCTTATTACTCTTCCTGCGTTCTTACTTCCTTATTGTGTAGGCATCCATTGTAAGGTCTGAGTTTACCACACCTCGACGTATGATTTCATCGTTGTTCCTTAGGTTCCTGGTTTACCCATGGGTAATCCGCATGGCATGATCATGTCCATGGCTGAGCAGGCCGTTCAGAAGGTTCTTAACTTGACTGGTGGCCCTTAGTACTTGCATGTTACTCACACACTCTCTGAAATTTTTGGCATTAAATATTGCTCCTCTCACTTCTTTCATTTATGTGTCATTTTTTCGTATTCTGGCTCGAGCTAATCGCTTCACTCTCGCATTATCAACCACTTGACAAATGTCCATTAATATATAATCAACCGATTGAAACTGACCCCCCATACCTTTTCGAACAGTGATAGGTGTCACGCGCGAGGTCTGATAACCTGATCAATGTCCAACTCGGAACTGTAAGATTATTTCTGAGCCCCTTCCATCCTCAATACCAACATTCTAATTGCCCTTCAATAAATTACTTATTGATCAACAATAAGTGTTGCAACTGTTGGGTGATCCTGTAACTGTGATCTATTGGAGCATAGCTAAGAGATTGAATGAAATGCATGTCTTCTGGCATTCAATGTTGGTGTAAAGGATTATGAAAAAGCTGACAGTGCATCTATCAGACAGGTGGACTCAAAAGTGAACAGTTCTTTTGGATTGCAAGATGTCATGTGGTGAGAGGTAGAAAACACAAAAGCTATTAGCCAAGTTAAAGACATGGAAATTTTTGGTCGACCTTTGTTACGGAGAAAATTGGAACCAAGACAATATCATCGCTACATCAAAATTTATACAAAGTATCAGGTACAACAGATCCAAAAATAACGCATATAGTCCTAGCTGCCTGAGCCAGAGGCTGCGCAATAGATAATGGTGATCGTCTCTACAGTTATGTGGAGTGAAATCTCTAGTCCCGGATTTCATATAATGTTACAGGCAACCATGCCTACATGCCCTTGCTTCAGCTTCAGGCTCCTACAGCGCCAGTTAGCTTGGTAAAGAAAGAAATGCCTGAACTCACAGGTTCCCGAGCGGAAACATCTATTACGGATTCGCTATTTGGTACAGGTGACGCTGCTGAGAGGATGACGACTAAAGAAACATGATTAATGTTATTATCTCTCTGAGCCTAGTTGTAAACCGACTTGACTTACAGAAAGAGACAATGAAGGTTGAGATCAATGAGTAGCGCATTCTGATTTCAGGTGCAATGCTCAGAGAGTATGTGTAGAGCAAGGAGAAAGATTTTAAGACTGGGCCTGACTATTCTCTGCTCAGAGCCAAGCTGTTATATAGTGTCTAAGCCTTCCACTTCGATGAGTGTACCGGAATAGAAATGATTTTTCCTAATGGAGTAGGTAGTAAAGGCTGACCATATGTGGACGAGATTCCCTTTTCGAGAACAAATTCATTATCCCCATTAGGAACATATCTTGTGTTAACATTGTCTTCATGAAAGCCACGTTCACACAAACAGTCGATCAGACTTCGAATCGCTTCCTATAAGCATGAGGCATTGAAAGATATCTCCAAAAAAGGGTTTTTTCTCTCAAGGATATGGCAGTACTCTATCAACAGTCAACAGCGCTCAACACGTAACCGAGTGGAACATGAAAGATAAAACGTGGTTGTCTGAATTTTTCGTGAGCGATGGAGCCTTTCTACGTGTGTTATATAATAAGCATTCTTCCATAACAGATAGATAGGTTCATAGATCCCCGCCATTAGTATGTTGTCAGTCACTTTCGGTCGCTCGGATAAGCGATTCGTAGGTGACTGAGGCCATTGATACAAGGCCCTTCCATTATTCATACGACACTATGAGAGATGCATGGGCAACATTTTCATGCTGTCCTGATAATCTTGTCCTATTCAACCCAGGACAGAGGTCGTCACGATCATCATATTAATCAGAGCCTTGGCAACAAGAACTAGAGTAGAACGTGGAACGGCGCCCCGAAAGAGTCCTGGATGAACGACGACAAAAATGATCGGATGCGGTTGTTTTCTGAAGTACAGTTGTGGACGGAAAAGCAATCTTCCAGTGAACCAAGTTTTCATGATTGGATAAACTTGAGCACAAGGTCTTTGAACTCGCGAGGTTTTTCTGCATGGACTAGATTTCAGAGCTGTGAGTGACACTGAATGTCGAATTGAAACAGCATGCGTACTCCAGTGGCCAGTATCAAGAGTTTCAACTCTAGAGTCGGGGAAGAAGTTCATGAATACTTTTTGATTATTATTGTTGATGTAACTGCCAAACAAAATGAAATCTCGTCCACAATGAGACTTGCATCGCTCACGTGCTCTTAAGACCTCGGAAAATAAGAGTTTTTCCATTCCATTGCGGCCGCTGATGGTCATGCGGATCATAGGGAAAAGAACCCAGATCAGGTATTGCTTGTTTGAGAATGCCGAGTGGGAGTGCAAAATAAGGTTTCTGTTGACTATGCTGGAGACTGGGAAAAACCAAGTTCGTCATGAGAAATTGACGGATGCTGAGGTCCTAGGACATAGCGGTAATGAATATCATATATAGTGGTGACTAGACACCTACGGGCTCGTATTTTTGCAGCAAACGGTCAATATCCGAACGAGTTTGTGCACTTCCTAGTGGTAAGTCATTGACCTCATTCATTGCATCGTTATATTTGACAAAGTCAGGTGAGAGCTGAGTGCGTGTAGGTGCAATATCAGACACGAGCAAATGTGATAAGAGGTCCCCTCGCCCCTTTGCAGCAAGTGACAGGGCGAGAGCCATGGCGACTTTGCCTCCCCTAGAGTGCTTTACTTAAGCTAAGACAATGGACCGTCCAAGGAAAAAACGAACATTGAATGGCCAAGAAGAGAAATATCAGTCAATTTGTGAAGTTCAATGTAATGTAGAACATCTTCTGCCATGGCATCGTATGTCATTGGGGCGGCATGTGGGGATGCTCCGTGGTTCCGCAGATCAAGGGTGTGAATTGAATGCTGTGGTAAGGAATGGCAAAAGGCCTTGTGAAAAGATGTCCAATTCCTTTTTGAGCCACTACAAGGAGATTTGTGTACTTGTCTGTTCAGGTAGACGTAGGATTGACGCACAAGAGGCCATGAAGGATGATGAGTGAAGGATTTGTGGATGCATCCCCTATGGGTTGATTATTCAAACTTGCAAGTTTGACATGATGATGTATGCAATATGTAGACGAGGATCTATGAAGACGTACAGAAGAAGTTGCCAATGTCTTATGTTGTTGCACCCGGCGCATAATGAAAAGAAGCTGAAGGGGTTGATCACGGGATCAACTGACTATTGCTGTCACTGGAGTGTAATTATCTCTTTCGCTAGTTGATCTGCCTACTCCTCTCTAGGAATGCCTGTATGGCTTCTGGCTTCGAGCTATTGCACCATGCCACGGTAGAATGAGTTTAGGGGTTGATGTTCCTTCATATTTAAGGTATTATATATCTGTTTTTCTATGTCACTGAGTAGTACCCTGCCACTCGTTACACCACAGTTAATGACCAATCTCGGTTCCATGCAATCGCATGTGTCGCAATCACGGACGCTTTGTGAATAGAACCGAAGATCGCCAAGTTACAACTTTGCATGAGATCTAGAGAAATGGAACGTCAACTTTGTTGGGTTACCTGTTTTATATTGGGATGTCGTATGTCGTATCAAGAGTTCGACTACATGTATGTGAATGTATGTGAATCCTGCTCAAGCGGCTTCTTCAGTGATGTCCTGATCTGTAGCGAACACCCACACAGTTTCAGAAAATATGGACCTTGGCTGGATTGGATTTTTTAAGATCACATATTCTTCATGTCAGCAACGGCGCAAGCATAGGGTATTGTCTGGGTGATTTCAGTATGCATTATATGATAGGCTGACTAGGGCGTCCTACCTCAGATGTCGGAAGCGGCCAAAACTCACTGATAACTGATAAATCAGTTGCTTCCTTCGCCCTAATTGGCATTTAGAGAAGGGCTCCGATGTGGTCATATTACACACTGCGTTAGTAAGCCCTTCAAGACGTGTGAAGGAGTGATTTATTTGTCAGTGCTCACATGCGATACGGTCTCACTCTATTGTACGGAAGATGGATGCAGGGACCTTAGGGAGCTACCATGATAGTATGTCGGAAAGTGACACTTGTCGGCATTTTCCCTAACCCATTTTTTTCAGATAACCTTGCCTTTATTCTTGTCCTTTGTAAGTGAATTCATCAAAGCCGCGATAGAAGTCCTGTGACTCGCTTCCTCTTGAGTCTTGGGTCACGAATAGAAGGTCCGAAATAAATAGTGAGCCAGTCATCTGTTCCATATACCTAAGCAATCATGATGCTTTGTCTTGATAAGTTCGCAGTATAAGTCGAGGCACTCGTCCCTTTTTCCTCTCACTATGTCCTCTTCATCACCTCACCCGTCCGAGGCGTCTTTACCCACTTTCAACAAGCTTGGAGTTTCCTCTCTCCCAGATAACATTGATGCTCTCAGTATAGCAAGCGATTGGTTTGCTAAGTTTGCTAAAAAGATTGACTCTCGTGATATCGATGGCATCGCAAATTTGATGATCCAATCGTCCTTTGATTCGGCTCTCCCAGAGACTCATGATCAGCCCTCCGTTTACTGGCGTGATGTGCTCGCTCTCACATGGGATTTCAGGTCTTTCGAGGGTACCACTCGAATCCATAAATTCTTGTCTGACCTTCTTCCGACCACCAAGATCAGCAACTTAAGGTTGAAGACAACAAATGACGAAGAGGGACTGTCACCTTCCATTGTTCAGCCTTACCCTGACCTTGCATGGATAATGGGTTTTTTCACTTTCGAGACAGACGTGGGACTGGCGTCCGGGATTTTCAGGCTCGTTCCTATTCTCGACAAACAACAACACCTTCAGTGGAGGGCACATTCCGTCTTCACAAATTTGGAAGATTTGAAGGGTTTTCCTGAAAAGGTTGGTCATCTACGAAACCAGCAGTCAGATCATGGGAAATGGGAGCACCTTAGAGAGGAAGAGCGGAGATTTGAGAATTCTGACCCCACCGTTTTGATCGTAGGTGGCGGTCATAGCGGGTTGGAGGTCGCTGCTAGGTTGAAGCTATGTGATATATCTACTCTGGTTGTTGAAAGGAACGAGAGGGTCGGAGATAATTGGAGAAACCGTTATGATGCTTTGTGCCTCTCTCCATGACCCGGTCTGTGAGTATGAACACTGTTTTGACTACGACAATTAATAATTTGGTACTTCCAATAGGGTATGACCATATGCCTTATATCCCGTGAGCTATGTTTTCATCTCAACTTTTAGAAGCCTCATAACGAATTCTTGAGTTTCCCACCAAACTGGCCAACCTTCTCTCCCGCTAAAAAGGTAATTAACACACATTTGATCCAAAAAATCTGGTCCAACTTTCGTCTAGGTCGCTAATTGGCTCGAATTCTACGCGGAGGCGATGGAAGTCAATGTATGGACTTCTTCAAGCGTTGAACACATCGAAAGAGATAACTCGACTGGCTTATATAAAGTCTTGGTTCGACATAAGGGAGGACAATGTACATTCACAGTCAAACATGTTGTTTTGGCGACAGGTTTTGCCAGTGGAGGAGCAATACATGTGCCGACATACCCTGGAATGGTAGGCACTGGAGTTCATACTTGATCAAACTGATCAGACCAAAATTATTATTTTAGGATAAGTTCAAAGGCCAAGTTCTTCATTCCTCGCAACACAAATCAGCAACAGACCACCTCGGAAAGAAAGTGGTTCTCATCGGCTCGTGCACTTCCGGTACAACTTGGTTGCACTTCGCCACCTACGGTTCTGACAATTATCACTTAGCCCACGATCTCGGTGTGGATTACTATGATCATGGAGTCGGTAAATTGCCATCTCTTCCCAGCGCTTGCAACATCCTTTCAATCGGCTTCTAGACGTAACTATGTATCAACGTAGCTCCACGTGTGTGGTATCGGTACAGAAAGCACTCAGAAATGCATTCAAAGGAAAGAAGTAATTTGGACTGGATTCATAAAAGAAATCCTCATGCTGTTATTAGGCTTATTTGAAGAAACAGGGCCACCAATCACCGTGGCCGACAGGATCTCTGCTTCTACCTCCGGCCTTCTGAACATCGGAATGTGGTATCGTGCCACATGCCTTTTTCAAGAGGTAGACAAGTATGAACACCTTTATCACACCTTGTAAATCCCGAATTAACCCCCATACAGAGAAACTTTAGATGGGCTCCGTCGGGTCGGCTTCAGACTGAACCGAGGACCCAAGGATGCCGGTATTTATCTCGGTGCGTATACAGAAGGCGGAGGATACTACCTAGGTAAAGCTACAAGTCAATGATTCTTCTTCACTACTCAATTATAGCAGACGTCGGAGGCAGCCAATACGTAATTGACGGCAAAATCAAGTTGAAAAGTGACGCAGCCCTGGAAGGTTTCACTGAGACGGGTCTGAAATTTGCTGATGGAAGTGAACTTCCAGCCGATGTTGTCGTATTTTGTACAGGGTAATTACTCAGTCCACGTATTGTGATTCATTCGTTTGATGATGCCTCCTCAGCCTTGGGAAGGCCCGTGATGTCGTTCAGGATCTTGTAGATCCCGAGACCTTTAAAGGGGTTGGTGAAATATGGGGTCTCGATAGCGAGGGAGAGTTCAATGGTGTATGGGGAGACATTGGAGTCCCCAATTTGTGGTTCATGATGGGTAAGCCTCGACTTCATTGAAGACGTTTCAGAACAATGTCAGCTGACCATCTACCAGGTAGCTTCGCCCTGAGTCGCTTTTATTCAAAGCGAATCTCGCTCCGTAAGTCTTGCCCTTACATATCAGCTGACGTGCGCTCATCTACTGGGCAGAAGTTAAAGCTATTGAAGAAGGAATCTTTGGCCCGCGATATCAGATGAGGTTGTAGTAAATGGCCAGCAGACAATATAAAATCGACTGGAGCTGCAATTTGATCTAAATTGAATGGGATAGGATTTCCTCGGGTAATATGCTCCTGACATTACTGATCTCATTTCTGTGCCTTGGCCCACCAGAGGTAGGTAGGGTATACCCTCAGGGTACCAACAAGAGTGGGGTAAAGGCTACTTTTACCTCATCCTTACCTTTGAGTCAAGGGTAGAGTGTACTCTTGAGAATATGCTCTCAACCTTAGGATGAAATGGAAATGAATGTGCTTTACTCTCATCAGGATAAGATATAGATGTCTGAGACATTTATTTCCTAATGATACAAGGTAGTCTAAAGTGTTCACAGGTGACTATTTCATGATTATTTAGTGGTTGGGTTTTGAGAGTCTTGTCTGTTGCTACACTGACTCATATGTTGGTACAGCGGCGGAACTACACTCAGAATCAACAACGGCTTGGCTGGAAATTTGACCCATATCTAGACAAACCGGTTTTTCTGATATCGTGACAGTCTTGAGTGGATTGAATACATATTTTAACAGGCTATTTGCATCGTTATTAAGTTTCCTAACTTATTTATCAAAGAAGGAAGGTTGAGAGATGTATGAAGAGGGAAACAAGACAAAAAGTTCCTAATGAATCAAATGTGTGCAGACAGGGAACAATGACAAAGAAAATCAAACATAAAAAGAAACTATTAGATATAGTTACAACATAAATACATTCACATTCTTGAGAACATTACACAGATTTGTTTTTGCCTTTGTGCCTAGTATCGGGCAATGCTCTGCTAAAGTAAATGCCAACAAAGAGAATAGAATATATGACTACATATACTAAGTATCCACCGAGAACCTGCGATCTGATGGAAAATGAAAACAAGGAGGAAGCAAATGTTGGAGCAAATGTGCGCATCGCGCAACCCGCCATCTGCAAAAAACCATTGATGGAGCCCATCAGCTGTTTTGGAGCTGTCTCTGCAACAACAACTTGGAGGGAGGCTGCAGATTACGTAGTGAGTAGAGACATGCGCACAAGAAGATGATAGTACGAACTATAGCTCATGTATGAAAAAAACTGGAAAAATAGCTGAATTAGAATTACGGTCCAAGCTCCAAATCCAACACTTCCATTTCCACGCGCAAGGCAAGCCGAAAGAGGGAATGTTAGAAGAGACAAAAGGTAACAGATGTATCCGAATTTGTAGACCGAGGCCCCACCATAGCTCCTAATAAGTCTGCCG
>Ga0153951_1000232_pt1 | contig 20660 bp, 23 predicted proteins | sample TSNJ035MetaG_FD_102278 | JGI IMG/M metagenome (GOLD analysis project Ga0153951, IMG submission 102278) | Attine ant fungus gardens microbial communities from New Jersey, USA - TSNJ035 MetaG | ecosystem: Host-associated > Fungi > Mycelium > Unclassified | place: USA: New Jersey, Wharton State...
ATCAAGTCACAGTGAAAATCCCAAGAAGTTCAATTGCAAATATCTGGTCATCCCAAGAACTTGAGCTTGACAAAATCAAAAACACAGAATAATAACTAATCAGTAATTAATAGATAGAAAATGGCAATAAATGGCTTATTACACTATATAGAACTAAAGCTACCTGTTCAGAAGGTCTTTTTTTTTTTTGATCAATTCAGGAGGTCTTGGTCTCTGGATTGAGATGTCTAGGTGCACTATCAGAATAGTGCCAAAAAATAGAAAATCAATCATCATTGATAAGGAAAACAAAATGAGTAGATAGATAACCAAGACAATAAAACAATGGAGATCTATATAAAGAGTGGGAGCAAGATAAACCTCTTACAGAAAAATCAAAGATGACCCCTGACATTTATGAAAGCTAGGATAGTTTTTCTAATCATAGAATGATCTTCTCTGTTAATCCGAGACACTCCCTGGAGCTACTACCGTTATCCTATGACTCACTGATTGGAGTCATATAGCCTTATTTAGTCACTGATAGAGATGGTTAACCGAAAATCTGTCCTTTAGGAATATACTCCCCTATTTACTCCGTTAAGCACTGATAATTGTGGCTTACGATCAATGGATAAACTTGACTTTCCGAGAATCGCCTGAATTAACTGTCAAAAAGCACATCCCCGGAGTCTATGCAGGTTGTATTCCTATTCCTTTGAAAGCGATCAATCTGGCGATGAGCAGGTTAATTTCTGTCACGCATGATTCTATTTGGCACAGCTCTACGGCGAGACCCGAGACATCTTTGTGATTGTACAGTGAGCGTCTCCTTAAGGTTTCATCGATACTTAAACATCACGTCTGGTGAGATTAGCACAGTCACTGTTTAGATTTCCATTGGTACTCCTGAGGCGTAGAAAATGTGCTCTCGTGACATGGAAATTTCACAAGGTCTTGTATGAGGCAATGTTTGTTACCAGTTCTTGGCATGAATGTTTCTATTCTGCCATGACGTGTACCGTGACACGTCACTGCCACGAATCTGTCAAGTGACATGTCAAATTTCGGTCATAAGCAACTTTGAGAAGTTGGGGTACCACATGATGACCGGATCATCTGTTCCTGTGTTTGCTAAACGGGGACATAAGCGCCGAAAACACCACATCACCATTCGAAACACAGATCTGAGTATGTGTCGTGACCTCTGCTTACCTGATTTTTTTAAAAAAACAATGATGCATGAGGCAGATTTGTTCGTGGTTGCAAAACGAATAAGGCTGTCTTCCCAAGCCGAAGTTAGACGGGCCGCCGCATCCACGCGATTTCTTAACGGGGATAGAATGAAGAAATTGGAGGAAATTCGGATCACTTTGGCGAGGCTCATGACTGAAGATTTTCACAACGGGGCCTGCAGGTGTCTGCCCTAGCAAACTGAAGTGTCGAGAACATGAAGATTGAGTAGTAGAGCGGATACTCGGACGACATCTGGCAGCACATGGACGTAAGGTAGAGTAGAATGGATGACCATGCACGTTGCAATAATTGCAAATCAAAACTGCGCTTGTTTAATGATGTTAAGATTCCCTCCTACCTCCTACCTCCTTCTATTCTCTTCCCCCGTACAGTGCACTCTGGCTCATGCTCCTAGGTTCCTCTCCTCACCTCCCCCATGACATAAACAAGTTGACGGGCCAACAAACGCCACGTGTAGCTTCCAAACACACATGCTCGATTCACAAAGGGGGATACTGCTGTCTAGCAAGTCCACAGTTCCAGGACTTCATCGCAGGATATATACCTGGATCGTCGTTTGTGGATCGTCCTGAACAACAGGATTCCAGTCCGTGTTCAGCTGAACCTGTATCTGCGATTGACACTGCTTCTGCTTCCACATGCGGATCAGCGTTGGATGTCTCGACGGCTACTACATCTAGGACAGAAGGAGCTGGTATTTCGCCGGCTGTAGTACCAACTGTCGCGGAATCGGTGTCATCGTCGTCATCAGAAGGAACGATGAGAACAAACCTGACTACACCCGAAAGAAGCACTAAACCTGTCCCCATCATGGTCGCACGCAGATCTCCTGATACTGCTTTCTCCTCAGGACTTGCTCCGACAAATCATTCTGCACCCTCTCTCATTCTCACACAGACACCCAGATTCTCATATTCCCCTACACCCGTCAGTACCCTCGCATCTGCTTCTTATTCATTACACGATCTATCATCTTCATCCTCGATAGCAGCAGTAACAGCTTTCGCCAACCTAACACCCAAGGCTCGCCGTCGCACACTTGATACATTTGTTGCAGATCAGAACGCTGCTCGGAGAGACTGGAAGACTATTCATCCACCTAATAAACCCGAGTCGAGACTTGGTAGCAGTGGCGGAAATATTAGAAGGGCCTCTACGACCACTAATGGGATGAGCTCTTATGGTGCGGGAAATGCGGATACAGCAAAATGGAATAAACTGTTGGAAGCAACGAAGAATGAGGACAATGCCCGAGAACGATTGAAGTCTGCATTGAATAATCAAGGAGTACAACATACACCGGCAAGGAGGAAAATGGTGCAGATTTATGAGCCTATCAAGTCTTCACCTTTGGTACCGAAACCATCGTTGCCGCCTTCACCCCCTGCAAAGGACCCAAAACAAGATACGCCAGTAGTTCCACCTTCTCCTGCATCCTCAATATCTCCAGTGTTGCTGTCGCGGACGACATCACTGTCAACGATGACGGCTCAAAATCACAATCAACCTCCTCCTTCCATTCTAGTCTCCTCTGTTGAAACTAGCTCTACCCCACCTACTCAATCACTTCCATCTACTCCAACAGTTTCAACGGTGTTCCCCGAGCAGCTCCGTCAAGAAGTTGCTGGAGCTGTCAAGTCATCAGCATTACCCCCACCTGCTTCTGTTCCAGCGCTACCCGCTCAAACGCCACAAACTACTTCTGTGTCTCCTACACCACCATCACCGCTCGCCGCGCCACCCAGACAAGTGTCTTCGCAAGTAGCTCAGACGGCTTCGATGACGACACAAGTCATACCTCCATCTGCATCGCCTCCACCTCCGGTGGCGGTACCATCAGCTACAACACTACCGGAACTACCAGCCACGACACTTCCAACGCCAACCAACCATGTCCACCTCTCTCGTCGAACATACCTCCCCCCATCAAAACGTCCTTCCCTTCTTTCTCGCCTCTTGTTCCCCTTTTCTCCTTCTTACCCCAACAGCAGTACTTCGTCACATTCGTCATCGATATTCCAACCTCCTACATTCACCTCTACCAAGCACCCTCCATCATTTACTAACAATACTGGTGGAGGAGGATTGGGAAGGGACATAACAGGAACATTCGTTATCGACCCTCTACTTGTCTTACCAAAAGGCCTATTTCGAATGTTTAGTGACGATATGTTTCTTGGGTTATCATCTACACCTACCCCTTCTTCTGAGCTTCTCGGTAGAAGTCGTGGTAGTGGGTTGAGTGGGGATCCAAACATTGATACAGGAGGAGGGCTGAGATTGAAAAGAAGTCAATCCTTCGGTGGTGAAAACACACCTACTTCCACTCTGAATCAGAGTGGTTTGGGTGCTTTCAATCGTCATTATGGTCATGGAAGGACTCACAGACAAGGTGCGGTTGAGCTGATGGAAAGAGGAGAGAAAAAGAAGAACTTGAAGTTGGAAGTGGAGAACGGCGGAATGGATATCGACGTTTATATCATTCCCAGTACACATATCAACGTTACTGGGAGCAGAAGGAAGAGGACACAAACAATGGAGCAGAGAAAGAGGACGACAATTGAGTTGATCTTGTTATCCGCTACTTTCAATGGTCATGATAGAGGGCGTGGACGAAGAGGACAGCAATTATGCAAGTTTGATTTGACTGCGAGGATTGTGAGTTTGAATGATGTCCTGATCATTCAACGCACTGATCTTCAATTATCGTAGCACGCGAAGGGTCCAAGACAGCCTTTACATATCACGGCGCGCACATATACTCCTCCTCATCTCTCTTCTCCCTTTGCAAATGAAATGACTCTGACAGCTCCTTTGGACGTGCCGCTGCCACCGCCTAATCCAAAAACCGTCGCCGAGCAATCTCCTTTACCAGCTGTCCTTCAATTACCACCACCACCATCACCACCACCACCATTATCACCACCACCACCACTATCACCACCACTTATGCCACCATCTCCTCCTCTGCCGCCGCCTTCTCACCCTTCCATATTACCTTTGCCTCCTTCCGCAACTACTACATCCCTACTAACGGTGCCCTTAGATTATCCACCATCACCTACATCTTCCTCATATACTACAAACACCACTCAAACGGTTCATACGGCCCGAACGACGAACACGAACTTCACAGTATCTACTCTTGCAATCACAGAAACGACGAAAAACACAGATAAAGGATTGAACAGGTCTGGGTCCACAGGCAGAAAGTTGCACCGGAAGCGACCTCTTCAGCACCCGAAGAGGTCCTCTACGCTTACGCCATACTGTTATGCTACAGCCGAAGAAGCCGTTGCCGCAATTACTGGCGACACGGAGGGTGAGAATGTGGATGGTGCTGGAGGAGGAGGTATTGGTGCTAGAGGAGGGAGAGAAGTTGTGAGAGGGCAAAGTGGAGATTCAGAAGAGACGAGCGCACCGCCTTATTATACTCAGACTCATCAGTCTCTTGAATTACGGGCTACCAATCGTTTTTCGTCTGATTCCTACGATGCCGTTCATCCACCCGGTTCCGAAACCCCCAGAGCGTCACCTAAGAAGCCTTCGGTCCCAGTAGCCACCCCAGTACCACCGTCATCAGCATTAGTATTACCTGAAGACAACAAAACCTCGAAGAAATCTAATCTCGAAAAGCATCAGCGAAAACCACCACTACAGGAGTTAGACAGCTCGGATCTTACATTATCCCTCCCGAGGACATTCCATGGTCCATTGAGCATACATGTTCAAGCCGGGAATCTGGATGAGCATATCGAATTGTCGGATGCGTTACAGAAGGATTGTGTACTTGTTCGAGAGGGGGGATGTGCTAGAGGGTTGTTTGTCGGTGATTTCAGGAAAGAATTTGGTTTTGATTGGGGCGGCGGCGCAAGTGCGGATGAAACTGGTGCGGATAGTGCGGACGGTGAGGGCGAGAAAAATGTCGAGTGTGTTTGTGGTGAAGGAGAGGTGGGGAAGACGGAAGTGAATGTGGGAGGAGGAGAGGAGAGGAAAGTGAAGAAAAGGCCTGCTCTTGAGTTCAGTACGATGGCGAAACCGACGACGAATGTCATCTTTCACTCCGACTCTGAAGAATCGAACCCAACTTACACTACTCCTCAGACGACGACACTCCATGCGCGCGCAAAGTCCGATTCAGGGTCCAGCTCCCCAATTATCGCTTCTGCTATCAGCCATAAACGGTCACAATCAGCCTTACCGGTCCTAGCCTCAGCCCCCTCCTCCAGCCGACCATATCGCCCAAGCTTCCTCGACCTCGATCCTGAATCTCTTGTCTATAAAACAAACAACGGTGGTAATCATGGTCAACACATAGGAAGGAGAACGACAAAAGCGCAAAATATGAGTGGACGTGTAAGGGTACCGAGTGAACATCAATCAAGTATAAAAGTGCCTCCGCGAGATGGTCAAGCACAGACGCCGGCATGGGTTTTACCGAGGAGTGAGTTACCTGGTACTGTCAAGAGGTCAACAATGCTTGAGGGTGGGGATGAGGATACGCAAGTGAGGAGATCGCTGCCTGAGGGAAAGGTTGGATACGAGAATGACGGCTTTCCAGCAAGGATGTATGACATCGGGGTGGATGGTGGCGGCGTAGAAGATGATTTCAGTGGTGGCGGTGTTGAGGATGTCCGAAATCGAAATGCTAATGCTCCTGTGGCGCCTGCAAGGATCAGGGGGGAGAACTGGAAATGTACATGTGGTGCTAGTAAAATTGGTGCTCATTCTACGAACGCTGGTAGTCAAATGAAAAGCAGCACTGTTGATACTAGAAAAGGATCAGAGTGGATGGGTGATAGGATTGACATTTCGATTGGGAAAGGGAGGGTTAGGCTGTTGTATGACGACGAGAGCGTTGATGTTTTCATACCTATGGAACATCACAGCGTGGCTGGTGCTGGGAAGAAGGAGAAAAAGAGGTGGTGGAAGTTCGGGAAGGGGGATTGAAGGATTGAACATTTTTATATCTATTTCTCTTGTTTTGTTTTGGGACATTATTTGATTATTAAAGTATGCTTCATTAGCTACAAGGGGTTGCTGAACATCCAAGTGCTATCTGCTTTGACCACCCTCGTAAGCCACCTACTGATATCTCGGCCGCTTTTCAAAAATTGATCCTGGAGAGCACATGAGGCCAATGGCCTGCATCATGACTACACGATATCCGTTGAATTTATGAGAGAATTATGACATTTTTCTGATGAGCAATAGTTGGGTTTTACCTTGCCAGATCACGCTCTGTCACTGGAGCCATAGTCAGAGCCTGAAAGGATAGTGAGTGGTATTGTAATGATCTCCTCAATATCCTTTGTCAGGAAAATAAGGTGAATTATATACCAGACTAAAATCGAGGTGTGCAGATTCTTATTCTTGCTTTATTCTTAACTACGTGAATATAACTAGTGCATTATCTCATTTTACTGTTGACTCGAGCAGGTTCCTCGAGTCACTAAATTATGTCGTACACCTCGTCTGATCTCCCCATTTTGTTCGTATGAACTGTCTCGTTCAATTCATCACAACTTGCTAATCATGTGGTAGAAGATGAACATAAAAAACAATAACTAGTATGCCGTCTACATCCAACATCATCTACTGGGATGAACGACACTGAAAGTTCTATCTGTCATCTTATCTCTTCGCATATTTCTTCACCCAGGGAGGTGGCTCCTCTATCACCTCGCGAAGTATCTGCTTCAGTGTCCCCATTGGACTCTGAATGACAGAACCTGAGGGTTTCTATTGTGCTGGAATCTATACTTTCATCCAAAGGACAATTTGCTTCCAGTAGATTGAATATCAACTGTGACACCTGAGCAACATATGAATTAGTAGTGATGATAGAGATCCGAGGAGGAAGGATTTTAGCCTACGATAAAGGGATTAATGAAGTATTGAGTGCTAATCATCCGGGTCAGTAAGGGGAAGACACTATAGCAACAATGACAACATACTAGCCTAGGATAGTCAAAGTAGCATCAGACAAACTTAGGAAATAAGAGGCTCGCAGGCACGAGAAGACTTTGAGAAGAATAAGTTCTAGCCCACTAATTTTATAGTCTAGGCTTACTAAAGAGACTGAATAGATAGGTCATCAGCTAGATCAATAATGTCTAGTTTTCGACTCACGGTATGAATAGCAAGGTTCCATCGCGGTAAAATACATACAATAAACGAGTCGAGGTTCGCATGTATAAAATACGGCTGCGTATTCCATCACCAAAAACTCCCTGTGTTTTGTATGTCATGGTGAACCTGATGAAGGTCAAGAGGACTTCGACTGTGGTTGATACAGCCTTGATAATTCTTTTTTGTGTGAGAATAAATCTGCAAGTCAGAAAAACAGAATATGTTAAAACACATACTGAAAGGCACTAACAATGTTGCTGTATATATGGTAAAGATGTGTTGTATCCTGCCAGCAACCATGAAGAGGGACCAGTAGTTTGGAAGCTGAGGTAAAATATACCTCAACTATGATTACAGACACCCCGATCTGAAAAATGCGATCAATTGGTGCGTTAAGTATTGCACTGTCTTCAAAGCCTACCAGCACCTCAACTAATTTCAACGGTCAGTCGCCTATCAATCAGAAATCAAATTCTACAAAACATACCTGCTGTCATGAAATACAGAATTAATGTGACTGGAGTTCAGAAAAATCAACACAATGAGTCCATTGGTCCATGTTTCTGGCTCTCTCACCAATGAAATTTTTGTTCCAAATTGCTCGAAGGCGTAGGATAAGCAAAAGCTTCACTACCGGTATATTCAACGCTAGGAGGAAGCTATTGATGTCAGCTACTTTGGTCCTTAGAAGTCATGATGAAATTCACTCCATAGCTAATGAATAACCGAATAGACACCTAGCAAGGGGGTAAGCCGGATCAAGCAGCAAATACATTTGACTTATGTCATTAAGACATCCTAGTCAGTGAGATATCAAAACTGAATCAAGAGTAATGTCTCACTGATTTCGATGCCCAGGTTTTATTGTCATCTGGTGAAGTTGTTATCAATATGCATTTGATCCATGTCAGATTTCCTCGTACTGTATGATTGCATTCTGAAAATTTGGATCAGTTGTCTCATTCAATAAAGTAAGGGAGTCGCACTTACATGATGCCTGCCCAGTTACTTATCAGGACAGAAAAATAGATGACATGCATTTTTGACCACTTCCTCCTGGGTGTTCGTACGTCAGTGGCAGTAGTTGGCCATCGAATGGGAAACATGCCTATAAAGATGCTGAACCTAGGAGAGAAGATATGTGGAATCAATGTTCACAAGTGGAAAATCTCACCTGTTGACGAATGTGATAGATAAAATCATAGAGCATCAGAGTGGCAACAGCGACTTGAAAAGGCTTCAGTCGTTGCTTCGAGAACGATGGAATAAAGAACAGCCTACCTTGGCCATAGCGTGCATCTGATAGGTACTTCAGGTCATCAACGTAATCCTCTGGTGCTAATTCGTACTGATCAGTCATTTCAATGGGATATGCAGGAGGGAGGTATGTTGTACAAAACTCAATGAAAACGGTTCGATTATATATCAATTGGTGTTATTAGAATATCCTATTTGGTTGCGCGCAGACCGAAAATCTGATCAAGGTCACTGATATCACCAGTCCAGTACCATGGATCAGTACATTGCAGCTGTGATGAAACTTGATCCCAGTTGAAACTGATGAGCCGTTCCAACTTTCATGATGGGCGGTGGGAAATTATGATAACTGGAGGAACTTGGCAGCGGCTCGCATTATTCTCCAGGCTTTGCCATTCAGTTGACAGCTGGCAACAAACAGGTTCTGCAAAGTCTCAAGCTGCAGAAAATGCTATTCAAGATAGATCTTAGTTCTATGTCAATCAGTGGACACTTGACGGTGTATTGTTCATCATTAATCGTCTTCGAGAAGCAAGATGTTTTTGATAAATCACATCTTTGATATTTAGTGGAGCTTCCAATGCTTTTCTTACATCCTGATACCACATTTTCAGGCTTCTCCTCTCATCCCTTGAAGCATTTGCTCATTTCCCCCCCACAGAAATGTGGGAAAAACTAGACTGCATCGTGGTTCGAGTTCAAGGCCTCATATCTTTTCCAACCAAGGGGCTCATGATCTCATTTCATCATTGACTAAGATAAAAATGCTGTGTCCGCCGGATGACACAAAGAAGCGAAGCATTGAATCAGCCGCCTTACTCCTAGATTGACACTTAATAATTCGAAAATGTGTGAACCCTGTGGGGTGCTCACGGCATTTCAACGCACTTATGTGTTAGTTCCAGACAAAGTAATGATTAGCGTTTTTTTCTAGCAGAATATCAATATCTGAAGAGCAGGCATCCATGCAGCACAGTGGATGTGCTCTAGGTCTTACCTGAAAGGTGAGGCGTCAAATAATTCAAATAGAATTAGTACTGATTTTACTAAAGGTCCTTATATAGTGCTACGACGTTCCATTCTCTATCTAAACATGTAGATTGGGTGATACGATCATTATTAATGTCGTCATAATTATGTAGCTGATTATTTATCTTATATGTCGTTATGTAGGTTACAACAATACCGACTTTTCCTGAAGCACCAGTTGGCGCAAAAAAAAATCTGGGGAATTGTACACATGTGAGTTGGCCAAAGTATGTGAGATTCATTTCGTCAGGTTTCAACAGATGCTGTGGTGTCCTGTGTCAGTGCTGCAATGACTGTGACGTCGGTGTGTGACATAATACTCTCACCCGACAACGACAATGGTTTCTCCTCCAAAACCATGGGAGCGCACTGGAGCAGCCGCCCCGTCCATAGCCTCCTCGACAACAGCAGATCCAACGATGCCTGATTCAACACCACCAGCTCTCCCTGACCGTCCTTTGGCCCTCTCCTCAACCGCACCACTTGCATCTACAACAGCAGCACCTTACTCGTCGCCGTACAATAGATTCGGACTCGGATCATACGGAACTGGTTATGGTGGATATGGTGGATATGGTGGAATGAGTGGATATAATTCTTTCGGTTCCTATGGTGGTATTGGATCATACGGTATGGGTTATGGCGGTATGGGCTACGGTGGGTATGGTGGTATGGTACCCGGTCAACTTCCCTTCGGTGGTGCTCAACCCCAGTTTGACGTTCACGGAAATCCTATTCCTAACCTCAGTCTTACCCAACAACTTGAATCCACAACTCATGCGACTTTCACACTTCTTCACTCCATCGTTCAGACGTTTAGTGGTGTAGCCCAAATGCTCGAGAGTACGTTTATGGCTACTCATTCGAGTTTCTTTGCGATGGTGGGAGTTGTTGAGCAGTTTAGTCACTTGAGGAATGCAATCGGGAGTGTACTTGGGCTGTTTGGGTTGATTAGGTGGTTGAAGGATGTTGTGAGTGGACGGCATTCAGCTGGTGAGATGGGCGGCGAATTTAGGGATTTCGTGAATGGTCAAAGTGTTCTACCGCATAATGCTCCTAATACACCCGGAACACCAAAACCAAGTAAAAAACCACTCATTATTTTCTTCCTCGCCATCTTTGGAATTCCATATGCAATGCACAAACTGATCAGGGTTCTCGCATCTCGCTATCCTCATCATTCAAATAATCAAAACCTAGCGTCCCTCCCGCCTCTCGACCCGTCTCAACTCCAATTTGCACGCGCGCTTTACCCATTCCAAGCTTCGAATCAGAATGAAGTATCGCTTAAACAAAACGAGATTGTTGCTATTGTGGCGAAATTGGATCCTAGAAGTGGAATGGAAGTAGATCCGAGGATTTCTCTTGTTGCTGATGGAGCAAGTGGAGATGCAGGTGAGGCAGAATGGTGGAAAGGAAGAACGAGAGAGGGGAGAGAAGGCTGGTTTCCCAGAAAGTGGGTTGAGGTGTTGGAGAAACGCACGGGTGAGGCGAAGACAGTGGATTGATCTTCAAAATAAGACTGGTTGTGTCAAAAACAGAAGCCACTTTTTTGTGCATGGTTCTTACATTATAAGCACAAGCAGCTCAGGCATGTCCTGTAAATTATTGTTATTGGTATGGAGTGTTGGAGACAGGGCTGCACCATTTTACTCTATTTTCAAGGCTGTCCACCAAGCAATTGTGTGCGCATCGCAGGTTTATATCAGAGAAAAATATATCTCCACTCGACCACAAAGGTTGTTTGATGTAGCTTTTCCAGTTCATACCACATTGTCCGATCGTCTATCGGCTGGATGTCCATTCATCCACAATGTGATCGGATCAACCGCATCACTTCGTATATCACTTGTCATCATCGTCTGCTCATCCAACTGCATTGTGATTGGATCATTTGCATCACTTGCAGTTATTCATTTTAGACATAGTTTTGTGTGCTCAGAGTATCCAATCTACATTGTGTCATACTTACACTTCTGGATTAGATCAATTGTAGTTTACTCCTCTTGACAACTGTCACCCAACAGTCCAAGTCTGATGTTACCTTCCATAGTCCTAACAACTTCCAATGACTGATTTTATAGCATGGGTTGCGACAATAGAGACGGGGTGTAGACTGACAGGAAGGGGACTAACTTTGATGGGATTGATTGCATCCATGTCATCGTAAGTTGAACTCGGCATTTGAACGCAATGAGAAAGTCCGAGGTGCGATAAGCAATGTGCACGGACAGCCCCTAGAAAAGCCCAATGACTACCACTGGGCTCAGCTTAAGAGGCCACAGACGATGTCTTCGGTACTATGTTTTGAGCCTGAATGAATAGATCGGAACTCGATTCACAGGCTGGGCGTGGGCTTGGCAAGTTCTAGGTGATACCTGTCAGGGATAGTAGTAAATAATCTCGTTCTATGACCATACAGTGCTTCGGAGTTAGCTCTTGGGTTTCCACATGGGAAAGATACCGTGAGGTAGGGTACAAGTTTTCCCTAATTTCCGGTATTCAGGTTACCAGATTATTGAAACAGATTTTCTCATAACACGTGAGCAACGTAAATTCCGTAAGCTTCACTTAGTTCTAGCGTGCCAAGTACCGATAATCGCACCACTGGCAGCCCACTGCCAACCACCTTATTGGGAATTTTCTTGGATAGTAGCTTACATGCTCGATTGTTATCTTGGCGTAGTCGAGCAAAACACATACGTGGGTCTCTCTTCGGTCGCTTGCTTATCAGTCAACGTTCGTGCCATAATTAGATAGGCCAGTGATCGGCTATCAGATGCACATCACTGATGGTATTATTTGTGTTCCTTGGCAATCCGGCTTGGTAGCAGATTCTTGTCAAAGTTTTGTAGCGAACAATTCAGACAAGGAGGTGTTATTGACATCGGAAATTTTTCTCTAGATTAGGATAATGTATTCCTTCAGTGAGCCACGGCGGGTGTATAATTTTGATCAGAATTTTATTCTTAGATGATCATATCATTCTGACAAACATTGACCGAGGTATTGTGAGGTCACCTAGGGTTTCTGAACAAGCTTGGCGCATGATTCTGTCCGGGTTTTAGGTCTCCAGGTGGACACGCCAAGTGTTTTTATGCCAGAGTATATAGCTTGGGGCTTGCTACCTGGTCACAACCACCTCTGCCGCTAGGCCAATCAGTATTTCGAAAACTACTATCACTCAGAAACCTGGATAGGGGAGACAAATATAGACAAACAGTTAATATGGACGGAGCCAAGTCTGTGCTTACATCTTCTCACCAACCGATTGCCACCCATCATCACTTTTCCTGTGCTTTTGTCTCCCTTCCAAAAAGTACAGTGGAACCGCGTGGTAGCCTGATACGTCAATCTCTGAATCACACCTTGGACTCAGACCAGCCTACAACTGATAAGAACACTTTTGTGATGCCTCGTCATGGTAGCAATACTTCTCAGAGTCTCCATCATCGTGAGTCACATCCAAATAGACGTGCTCTCCAGGAATCGATGAGACCGTTCCTGGTCTGGGATTGGGACATCGAACATGAAGACCGAAAACGAGAGCGAAAGGTTGATGCAACTTTGAGAGGCGCTGCACCATTTGAGGTCGATCGAAGGGCGCTGAAAGATGTTGTTCATGAGAAGATGGGTTCGGAAGTAGGACGCATCAAGTTTCTTTCTGCTGGTATGTCTCGACCTGAGTTCTAGTTTCACAATTACCGATCCAGGTACTAAAGTTCCTATTCTTATCTCATCCACCAGGAACTTTTCACAAGGTAATTTAATCACATTGTGCTTCATTTCACATGCCAACTCTGTAAAACTACTCGCAGGCCTACCTTATCATTCTAGTGAACCATGAGGAACTCGTTGCTCGTGTTGCTCGTCGGTATATGCCGAGGCTCAAGGTACAGTCTGAGGTTGCTACGATGCAATATCTCCGGGAGAAAACGAATATCCCTGTTCCTACAGTTTACCATTATGATTCCAACCCCTATAATCGCTTGGGAGGAGAGTTTATTCTGATGTCGAAGGTACGTGATATCAACTTCGCTCGGACATGTTCTATGGAAATGAATGTTCTTTGCTCAATATGTGTCCTTTCAGGCGCCCGGAATTCCCCTCGCAAAGGTCTTCCATACCTTATCATACAATGAGCTTGCAAAACTTGTAAAGAACACAGCTCGGATAACCATCCCCCTTTTTGCGCATCGATTTTCTCAGATTGGCTCTCTTTATTTCGACCTATCTCCACAAAGCGCTCTATCGTCGGGTGTACCGACGCCTAAGGCTCATTTACACAATCCTATAGACATGTTCTCAGCCATGCAACCCTCATCCACGGTCCCTGCAGTATTAACTCCGAGACCAGCAGCTTCTCTCGCGATTACGCCTACTCCTTCGAACATTCAGACGGAAACGAAGTTCCATGTTGGCCCTATAATTTCTTGGCCATTCTTTGGTTCCAATAGAGGTCATCTTGCCCATCCCAATGAGCTTGACCGTGGCCCGTGGTCAACTGCTCATAGTTATCTAAGTTCTTGTGCTGACCGCGAAATCGAGGGCGTTATCAACGAGAACGAAGGACGCTCTGCTCCACATCGCCTCCACCTCGATCCTCATGAGATCATGTCCTCCAGGCACCATCGATTGAGAGCAGTGCCTGGGGATGAGTCTGACGATAGTGACGAGTATAATCTTGAAGAAAGTGAAGAAGAAGGAGAAGGTCCTGGTGATGTTATGTACCGGGATTATAGGCGAATGCAGAGAAGCACGTTTCTATTCACTCACATGGCACAAAGAGAAAAAAATGTCAGGAAGGAGATGAAGAGGTGGATGAGCTTAATGGAGCGTTTGATCAAATTCGTTGAGGGAGATGGCGACGGGGTCCAATTTGAGAAATTTGGTTTGGACTGCCATGATTTGAGCCTTGAGAATGTCTTCGTCGATGAAGTCGATCATACCAAAATTGTACGTCTTTCTTGTAAGCGTCTACCGATATTCCTTTGACTTAAAGTTGATTTCCATGTTCAGACGTGTGTTATCGATTGGGAGTCAACTACGACTCGACCGCTTTGGCATTGTGCTCACCTTCCGGCATTTGTCCAATCTTCGCCTTTCGTCTCGAAGCTCTTCCGCCAGGGTGTGGCTGAACTGCCTCGCGATCCTAGTGTTAAGCTTCCTCCAGGTTCTACTCATACCTCAGTTGAATCTTTGTGTCGCGAGTGGCTACACTATGAGTCTAAGTGTGTGAAGCTGAGAATGGCCCACCGCTGTGCAGAGTGGGATGGCTGGGAGGAAGGCCTAGTTGAAAGTATACTTGGGCCAGAAGCTCTGGAGGACGAATGGTTCAAAATCGATCCTCGTTCCCCGTCTGTCGCTAACGCAGGCGGTTGTGATTCCAGTCCAAGTTCGCCTGTTCTTCTCAGTGGTGAAATTCCGATCAACATGTTGTGTGGTAATAGTAATGAGCAACGAAAGACCGATGAGGAGCACTGTCGTCGAAACTTGGACTCTAGTTCATCACAGTCCTTGTGCAATTCTATATCACTCGGTGGTGGAAAGGTTTCATCGAAATTGCCGCTCGTAGAAGAACAGAAGAAGGAACAGATGCTCGTGACGACAGGTGACATATGCGGGGGTCATGGTGGGGAACTCGGAATGCGGCTCGAAGCCTGGCTAAGTGTCAATGGTAATGATGTAAGTAGTGGAAGTCATGGCGGTGGCAGTTGTGGTGGCGACAATCAAGGACGAGGACGGGGTATAAGGGTTATGGATGCTATTCTCAACAAGGAGAGATGGCTTGAAGGCCAGAGGACGGTCGCCTCGATTTGTGATCTCGCCTCACCATGATTAGAGTGAGTTCGACATCAGGATTTATGGTCAATGTTGTAATGCCTGATATCTTCGTTTCCAGTTTTGTATAGAGTTTTGATATTCTAATTTTGCCTGTATCAATTGTTTTCTTTCTTTCATATAGACCGAATAAGGCTTCATACAAACATCAGTGGTTAATACCGTCTCTGTATAGTATATAGTTTATGCAAGCTAGTATTGAAGGATACTCGTGCGTGAAAGCTTCAGTCAGGCTGCAAAGACGGTAAGATCAATTCCGGGTGTTAGATTTGATACAGATTACGACCAGGAAAAAAGCACCAACAGTGTCCAAATTTAACAAGGTGTTATATGGATACGCGACTAAGTCAAAGGGAGAAGAGAGAGAGAGAAAGAGAGAAAAGAAAGGATACAGTAGAGACAGGGAAAATTCTTGAGAGTCAAGTCAAACAAAACAAAACAAGACCGATGTGGACGATTGTATGTGTATGTACGTTATGTATATCTATGTATAGATGTACAGAAGCCAAAGGAGTGAAAGTCGGAGGGTGCGAGAGCATCTGAACTTGGATTAAACTAAGAAATCAATGATAGAGGTTTAAAGGAAGAGTCACTGAAGGGAACGCATATGGAAAAAGAGAGAGAGAGAGAGAGAGAGTTGGATATACATAAAAGCGCAAGTAAAGAGGAAAGAATGGAAGTTGTGGTTTTGAATTCAAATACCGCCAGAAAGGATGAGGTCAAATAATGGCTTCCTCGACCCCTTCCAAGGAAAACACATACGAAAGACTGTGACGATTACGATCATTTATGGGAACAGAGAGAGGGAGAAGGTGAAGATGAGAGATAGAGAGAAACGACGCTGACGGTGATGATTCAAAACGGGAGCTTCGCATCGAAGATGGTACCTGACTCCTTCAAAGCCTGTTCAACCACCTTCATACCCGCAAGAACCTTCTCTTCTTCCATCCTTTTCCCGACAATTTGCACCCCGAGCGGAAGACCGTGCATTTTCTTGGCATTATATTCAAGATATGCACCCTTGGCTATGGCATTAAACTGATTGTAAGTGGGTGAGGTGTAGAAATTAGGTGGTAGAGCATCGAGAGCGGAACAAACTGTTGTCGTAGGAATAACACCAGCAGGATAGTCAAGCTGGTGTGTATAACAAGCGTCAGTTGGGAATCATTTCAATTAATATATCATTGCCGAAAAAAATGAAAACGAGAAATGACGTACTAGACTGAAAATGAAGGTATAGCCAGCACTCATGAGGGTTGCCCTTTCACTGCCCCCGTTTTCCAAAGCAGGCAAGGCATGAGGTACTGTTAAGATGAAATCGATACCTTCCTCAATCAGCTGTCGATGCCACTTTGCTCTGTATAAATCCCTCTGATGAACAAGCCGACGTTCCTCCATGACAGTCTTTGTATGAAGGATCGAATACAATTCGGCTGAAAGCGGATCAGGCTGGGATCCAAAACCAAAGATGAAGGAAAGGACGCGAGAACCAAGTATACGCGAGAGAATTGACTTGATGAATTTAGGTAGTCTGAGAAGAGTGAGGACATGGTGGGTTGGCGGAGAGGTTCTTTCAGTCCAGAGGAGTGGTGCTCGAGTTTGTTCTCCTGTAAGATTGTGTGTAATTTGGGGGACGTGAGGCAATGAACAGAATGCAATTATTCACTTACCTCCATCAGAGAAGAGAAGTTGATATCCAATCTTGAGGCCTTCCATAATCGAAGGAGGTTTGCTTGAAGAAGGTCAGTCGAAATGATTGGCTTTCAGTGCTTACTACATCTGCCACTCACAAATCGACTACCTCATGACCTTGCTTCTTGAGAGCACTGATAACAGTCGATAACGCACGGCGACAGGCAGGCGTTGGCGGGATGGTTTCTGGGAAAAGTCAAATTCATCAAATGAACGTTTTTTTTGCAAAAGGAATAGACAGGTACCATCATCCCAGATAACACCCCACTTCAATCGTCTACCCTCTTCTTGCAGATTAACAGGCTGCCATGGGAGAGGAACACACTACGTGAATAGTATGAACGCCGGATATCAAATCAGCACGTAGCAAAGGCATTACTGTGTGATCATACTGCCAGGGCTTCATGTCCAGGACCCGCTTCCAAAACTCACAAAGATCATCCAACGAGTTTGCCATGGGTGCAGCTAGGATTGGCAAGGATTCCAAGCCCATCATAGGAGATCGGTTTCCCCATATTGGAAACCTTCCAGCACTCCCCTTCAAGCTCCACACGCCACAAAAGTGTGCGGGAATACGAACGCTCCCAGCTAAATCAGTACCAACTTCGATCTTGCTTCCGCCACAAGCGAGAAGCGCGGCTCCACCTCCCGTCGAGGCTCCGGCACTATGACTTGGATTATATGGATTTGTCGTTCGGCCGAAAACAGCTGATGACGTTTCGATCGCTAGAAGCCCAGTGGGGACGGTTGTCTTGAGATGGACTAGAGCACCGGCGTCCTGAAGGAGGCGGACGATCGCGGAAGATTCCTTTGCAGGTTTGTCGACGTAGCGAGAATAACCAATAGTTGAGTCGTGCCCAGCGACATCAATAGTTTCTAGCCCATTACTAATAAGCTTTTCCTTCATGTCCGAGAGCGGACTATGACACACCCTTGATGCTGACAGGTACTCCCATAAGAGGGCGGTCCCTCACCATAGTCTCGTTAGTGCTTTCCGAGTCGACACCTGAGGCCCAGTTTGCAACGGGCGGCGTTGTAAGGGCCTCTGTAAACATAATATCCGAAAGACAATTTGTGGCCTGGTGTGCCCTGATAGCCTTCTTTGCGTATGCGAGGACAATCTTTGAAGGGGAAATAACACCGGCCCTGCATTGAGTAACGAGCTGTGAAAGAGAAAGAGCGTGGATCTTGTGTTCTGCTGGTGAAGGAGGGGCGAAACAGGAAGAGGAAAGGGAGTCAATCTTAGTCTGGCGTTGCTTCTGCTTCCAGATGCTTGGAAAAGCGGGTCAGAACGAAAAGTCAAGAACACGAGGCAGGTGAAAAAAAAAGGAAAAAATACCAACCACGCACGCTGGTGAGGCGATAAATAGAAAGGGAAAATCATGAGGAAGCCTTGGACCAGAAAGCCCAGCCGTCCGTCCGGCCTTTTTAGCTGGCCTGCTTATCCGAGGACTTGGCCTTCCCGACTGGCACGCCCTCTTCCTCCTGGCTGCCCGATTTCCTTAACACTACTCAGAATTAAGGTGTAGATGCCATAAAAACTCTGTTCCAATAGAGAACTCCCGTCCACTTGCCTGATCTGCAAACCACGGCTTCTACTGCGCGAGATGAGAAGCACAGACCTGTCCATTTGCCTGACAGCCATTTGAGACTCCCTGTCCGTTGCACTCGTACCGGTCAAAGGGAACCTGCTTGTTCAAGCGCCCTCTCTCTCTCTCGCTTGGCTTGCGATCTGCGGCGCATAACCAACGCGCGTGCATTATCAGAGAGAAGCCCAGTTGCTTATACTCCAAACCCAGCCCAAAGAACCCTACTCGTAGTAATCTCCGAGCGGATTTCAAAAAACAACAACAACGAGGAATCCAATGGAAGACGTACATTCACAAACGAAGACAACCGCCAAGCGGAGCGAAGTGCCCCTAGATAGAAGAAATATGACATTCATATAAACCCATCTGGCAGGACCTGAGGGAGGGGGGATGGGCATTTCGATCAACCTTTGGACATCGATCATCATAAATGTTAATAGCAATGCCACGCCAGGAACCTCATCATCATCGTCTATAGAAACAGAACCCACATCCAGTTTTGTCGTGTTGGCCTTGAAAGCTCTTCAACTACAGCCGACGTCGTCCTCCGACACACACGCACACACACCCTCGCTTCATAATCAAGTCACCGTAACCACCACCTCTGTTGGCGGACTTCTTCTCCCCTCGTTTGAGATTCCAAACTTGATTCATTCATTCACCCATGCGCTGGTTACATAGGGAAAAGTTCTGATATCATATTAATCTTCTGGCTTCTGCGCATCATCACCTTCGATACCTAACAGGCGCTCCTGAATCTTTCGTGCAACAGCTGGGCCATGTACATAGATATTTGCTGTATGAAACTGTAAGCCTCAGCATACCATGGCAGCCCCTTAACAGAAATGAACCTACGACCATGGAAACCATCTGGATAGTTGACTCCCTAGAGACGAGGTGATTTAGACAGCCGTATAAAGCAAGCAAGCCAACGTACTTTGTGATATGTACCCTTCGAATACGTGAGTAATGTATCATTCCATACGATGTAGTGCTTGAAAAAATCATGAGTAAGCCCCTATCAGTAGACTAGGTGTATTCACTACTCACTTTATGTCCTATATTTCTTGCCAACATCTCATAGTCAAAAACATATCCTGACGTATGATCCACGCTTAACCCTCTGAACCAGAAGGGAACAGCAACCCATTCATACCTCCCTGCATTACGATCTCGATCACCGTAGATCGCGCCGATGGAGGCATCCAGAGCTGATGCTAATTTGAAGTGGATGAATCATTTTTTGAGGTTAGATTTTGCGTTTTAAGTACCGGGAAACGAATGAAATGGGAATGATATTTTTAAAGATAAGGAACCCAAGTCCAATGCGCAATGGAGAACCAATGGTCCAGACTCAACTCTCAGAGATGGTCATCCGGACTCTATAGTGGGGCTATAGCTGATCGCATGCGTCCCCAAAAGGCAAGATAAGAGAGAAAAAATCACTCACCGTTAAACCATTACCATGCACACCAACCGTGATCTACAAACGTAACCGATTAGAAAATAAAAAAGAAAAAGAAAAAAACAAAGCCAAGAAAGCCAAGCCGAGAGAGAACCACCATCACTTCAAGAGTATAAAACCAAGAAGAACTCCAAGAAGAGAAATGAAATAAAAAAAGATCGCATCCGAAAAAAAGGCAATCTGATGAAAGGAAGTCATGACCGCATTCATCATCATCAACGACAGTAACAAAGGTCTTTTGACGGCAAAAGGTTACCAGCAATACCGAGTTTGAGGTTATCATGAAAACACTTTCCCTCAGGCTATCTTTGTTTTTCCCCCTTCATTCCCCCTGGATTCGGCATATGCCATAATATGGAAGAGCGAACCGTTGTCCGAGAATTAGTCGTAGGCTCTCTCCCTTATCTATATGCGTCTGG